>Ga0187866_1000662_pt1 | contig 37675 bp, 35 predicted proteins | sample June2016WEW_11_1_3_FD_133013 | JGI IMG/M metagenome (GOLD analysis project Ga0187866, IMG submission 133013) | Peatland microbial communities from SPRUCE experiment site at the Marcell Experimental Forest, Minnesota, USA - June2016WEW_11_150 | ecosystem: Environmental > Terrestrial > Soil >...
CTACGGCATGCACCTTGGTCAGACTTATGCGAAGAGTCCGGCTGCCTGGATTATCTTCGCCAAGGGGTCACTGAACTTTGACAGCTACGTGCATCTGGACAGCTGGCTAACCTATGCCAAGGGCAAGAACATCTATGTCCTCTTCTGGTATATCGATACTTCTAACACATGGCGAGCGCAATGGCAGAAAGTCGCAGCCTACTAATCCCTAGATTTATTCCGAGTCGACATCGCCCTCTAGTTCTAGCCTAGGACTGACAAGTAGAAGTCCTCCAAACGGGTAATTCGGTGATCCCAGCTGAACAGTTTCACCGCTCTATCTCTTGAGCTCAATCCGAAACTCCGTCTCAGGTCGTTGTCTCGAAGAAGACGAAGAATCGCAGATGATATCGCTTGTGAGTCCGTGGGAGGGACGAGAAACCCATTCAGCCCGCTGACTACAGAAGCTGCATTCGCAGGTATAGCTGATGCCACAACAGGTTTGCCTGCCGCCATTGCCTCCAGAATTGAAAGCGAGTGTCCCTCTGATAGGGAGGGCATCACGAATATGTCGGCCATCGCGTAATAGTAATGCATGTAGTCGTAGTTGACCGCTCCGGCAAACTTTACCTTGTCGCCAAGTTGCAGCTTTGTCTTCAGAGCCTGAAGTTCTTCGCGAAGATATCCATCTCCAACAATGACTAATCTGCATGAGTCGAATTGCTTTGCTATGTCGGCCATCGCTTTGATCGCATATTCGAATCCCTTCCGTGGTATCAGGTGTCCCGCTGAGAGGATTACCATTTCGCCATCAGCTATCCCTAACTGCTTTTTCAGAGAACTGAAGTCGACGTCAGGTCTGAATCTCCTTGTGTCAACTGCGTTCGGGATAGCTGCGATTCTAGCGTTTGAAGGAGCAAACTTCACCACCTCTGGCATAACTGCGCTTCCTGCAACGATGATGCCGCGCGCAGTCCTCAAAGCAAAGGCTGTAGCGATTCTTCCCAAAGGCCATCTATATGGAAATTCCAAAATATCCCACCTGTGAATGGTTATTACAAGCGGGGCGATCCTAGGCGTTAGAGCAGCGACCACGCCAGCTGGAGCAAGGAATTGCGCATCGATGACATCAACCTGTGCGCTCCTTATCATGCACTCCAATGACATTCCGACAAAGTTAATTTTATGGTCGATCACGGTGACTGTAAATCTCGCGGCTCGAAGTTGATCGACCAAATCTTTGATGAACGTACCCCGGTCGGGATGCTCTTTCGAAGGGTACTGGTCAGTTACTATTCCGACATGAAGGGTCATGCCGCCTAAGCCCACCTCAGTGACTACTTACACGCGCACTCATGGAACTCCCACTTGTCTCTGGGCCCAATCCAATTGCGCGGAAACGTATCCCGGCCTTCATGAATTTCTCCGCATCATAAATCCTTCTGCCATCGATGAGTACGGGCCGACGCATTCTCCTGACGAAAGTCTCTGGAGGTATTTTCCGGAACTGATTCCATTCGGTCACGATGATACAGCAGTCTGCCTGGTCAATGCATTCGAGCGGATCCTTCGTGTATGCAATCTTGTCCTCAAAGATACTCTGTGCAAGCCTCAAAGCGGCGGGATCACAGGCTATTACGTTCGCTCCTTCAGCGAGAAGGCCCTCAATAATCGAGACGGAGACTGCGTCTCGCATATCGTCAGTGTTAGGTTTGAAAGCCAATCCTAGAACTGCGATTTTCTTTCCCTTTAATGACCCAAGGACATTTCGCGCCAATTGGACAGCTTTCACCCACTGTCCCTTGTTTATTGCTATCGTCGCCCTTAGTAGGGCTGTATCACAACTTAGACTTTCGCTGTACGATACCAAGGCATTGAGATCTTTAGGAAAACACGAGCCTCCCCAGCCGAAGCCTGCATTGAGGAAGCTCGGGCCTACCCTTTCATCCAACCCTATGCCCACAGATATGGTTTGAATATCTGCCCCCGGACTTCTTTCGCAGATGCTTGCGACGGTATTGATGAAACTCACCTTGGTCGCCAAGAACGCGTTGTTTGAATATTTTATCAGCTCAGCGTTTTCGTATGTGGTTTTGACGATTGGGGGTGTCCGCCTACCATGAAACCGTCTACAGAATTCCTCAAGGCTCTTGATTGCCCGCGTGTCTTCGCCACCTATGATGATCCGGTCTGGAAAATACGTATCGCGTATGGCGTTGCCCTCCCTCAGGAACTCCGGATTCGAACACAGGCCGAATTCCCTTCCGCATCTCTTGCCCGATTCTCTTTCCAGGATGGGTTTGACAACGTTGCGAGCCGTGCCGGGGGTCACTGTTGACTTAACTATTACCAATTGATAGTGTCTGATGTTGCGAAGCGTTTGTCCTATAGAGATTGCGGCTTGTTCCACGTTCTTCAGGTCTATGCTCCCGTCTTCGCGACTGGGTGTTCCCACTGCAACGTAAGCGCAAGTTGCTTCAGAGTTTGAAGATGCGGTATCGCTCACCGTAAGTGTGCCGGCTTTGATTGTATCATTAAGAAGTGACCGCAAGTCGGGTTCAAAGAATGGCGACTCGCTTTTTCTGACCTTTTTCAGTTTCTGTGTATCTGGATCTATTCCGATGACTCTATAGCCTCTCTTGGCGATGCAGACTGCTGTCACCAATCCAACGGGACCAAGACCAAAGACCGAGACCACGTCTTCGTGGTTCCTTTTCATTTTTCATTTCTCCACCGTATGAAAAGTAGCCATCCCCTATTTTATGCCTCAATGCTGCTTCGAAAGAGCTAACCGGTGGGATAGCTTTAGGGCCTCCCAGTAGCTTTCAGGGGTGCCGATGTCAAGGCGAATGTCGCCAGGTCCCAATTTGATCGCGTTCACGTTGTGCCCTCCGGTGATCAAGACCTGTATGGCATCAGTGAGTTGAATCTCGCCGTGCTTGTCCGGCTTTGTCGATTCGATAGCTTCGAAGATTGTGTTATTGAAGAGGTAAATCGGCATGATCGCCACATTGGTTGCTGGGCGATTTGGTTTCTCAACCACTTTCCTTACGTGGATTATGCCATCCGCCGTTTCAAAGCCTTCGGCGACACCATATTGTCGGGGATCCTCAACGTTCTGCAGAGTCAAAGTTGCGTCAGCCTGTTTTTCAGCAAAGGTTTTGCTTAGCCTTGTGAGAACCGCTTCGGCTTTGGACTTTATCAGGGTGTCACCAGCGTGAACCAAGAACGGATCCTCCCCGACCAATTGTCTCGCTTGGATTACCGCGTCTCCGAAACCCTTGGGCTCTGGTTGGTTAACCCAGACAATTGTAGAGGTCAGGACCCGCGAGTAAAAGCCTTCGAGTTGGAGGCGTTGGCTGTCTCTGCCCTGGCCACTCAGGCGACGTAGGTATTCGCGGTCTGGAGTGAAATGGTCTTCGATAGCCCTCTTTCCTTTGCCAACGATGAAGTAGAACTGTCTTATGCCAAGGTCGAAAAGCTCTTCGAAGATCTGCTGCACCAAGGGTTTGACGCATAACACGCCGTCCTTACCCGCTGCAAAGACAGGTAACATTTCTTTTGGTTGTTCTTTTGTGGCAGAAAGAAGTCTGGTGCCGAGACCGGCGACAGGAATAAAAGCCTTCTTAATCATCTGCTTATCTTCAACTCTGTACGAACTATGTCGCCATACAGTAAGAAGGTTTGCTAAGAAATGATGCAACATTCGCTGAATTGAGGAGAATTTTGTTGTCCAAGATTCTTTTGACTGGCGGTGGGGGCTTCATCGGAAGCCACCTTGCAGAAGAACTTCTAACACAGGGAGAAGAGGTTACTATAGCGGATGTCGACATAAGCAGAAATGTTTCTCACATCCAGTGCGAGAAAATTCTTGCGGACGTCCGAGACCGACAGACGCTGGCGCAATGCCTCCGACAGAAGGACGTAGTTATTCATCTGGCTGCTGTATCTCGTGTTGAATGGGGACAACAACATCCGCTTGATTGCGTTCAGACCAATGTTTTGGGTACGTTGAACGTTCTGGACGCTATCAAGTCTAGCGGCCTTCACCCTTTATTCGTGTTAGTTTCAAGTCGAGAGGTGTATGGGGAGCCTGGCGTTCAACTTGTTACCGAGGCGCATGGTAAGAACCCAATTTCGATCTATGGAAGCTCTAAGCTTGCTGCTGAGTCATTAACGCGTACTTACGGGCAGCACTTTGAAATTCCTTTTGTCATTGTGCGTTTGTCTAATACCTACGGCTCTCGAAGGGACTTGCCGGGACGAGTGATTCCCCGCTTCATGCAAGCTGCTCTCTCAGCGTCTCCTTTGATAGTCAATGGAGGCGAACAGTGCCTCGACTTTGTGTACATCAAAGATGTTGTTAGAGGCTTTACAACCCTCGTGCGGAGTTTTCTGAATGGAAATAAGGCACCACTCGGACAAGACCTGCATTTTGTGTCAGGAAAGGGTACCAAGGTCATGGAACTTGCACGCCTAATCAAAGACATTTGCAAGTCTGAGTCGAAAATCGATACAAGCGACTTGAGACCTTTTGACGTCCAGAATTTTGTGGGTGATCCATCGAAGACATACAAGCTGCTCGGGATCCGGTTTACTGTCAGTCTCCGCGACGGATTGCTCAGGTATCTTGGGGAGGTTCGAGCATAAGATTTTAGACATTAGGCTTTTGGATTTCTGCTTCGAGCATTTTTGCCGTGTTTTCAGTTGAAAACCTGGCCGAAATCTTTCCTCCAATTTACGGATGGAATCTTTTGCGATTGACGGCAAATGTAACTAAGCATCCACAACGTCAAGCTGAGCGCTTCTTATCATGCCGGTTATACTTCAAGCTATGAATAATTGAAACGAGCCAGATAGGCTGCACGCATGAAAAACGAGATAAGTGGCATTCCGCAACTAGTTCGTGGTAAGTGTCGTGGAACTGCGGATCGTCATCAATCGTGGGACGGATTCTTGAAGGCACATCATTTTCGTATTCTTCCCGCATGCATTCTGTTTCTACTTGCACTTGCGCCAGTTGCTTCTGCACAAGCTACCCTCCTGACTATCCTGGTCATCACCCCAGCAACCGCTTCCCCTGGAGACAGGCTGACCTTTTTCATTGAAACGGACTTTGACGGAACGCCTGTGAACATTCAATTTTACTCCCTTCGTGTCTGGTTTCTTGATGGGAGTCTTATCAAGTTCCAATTCCTGGAAAATATCACCCGGTTCACCCCAGGTCGCATTTTCGGGAATTACACGATTCCAGATAATGCAACTGGGATATATTGGATTACGGCTCGAGGTACATACCAAGGCGTCAATGCGACAGGCTCAGCAGGAGTGACGATTGTTCGGCCTAGCACTGAAGTGCAAGTTCTCAAGAGTCAAGTAGGTAACCTGTCCACGTCAGTGAAGACTCTCAGTAGTGAGGTTGGAGACTTGTCTGCAACATTGAGGTCTCTGAATACGCAGGTCACGATGTTGAACAATGCGTTAATCTACACGATTGCAGCGTGCATGGCATTAGGGGTTCTCGCTATTGTTGTGTCGCTGTTGAGAAGGCGCTATTAACCTTCAGATTGATACGATTGTCAAAGAGATTATGCCTGACTCAAACCATATCGCCAAGCAGGGTCGATGCCTCCTAAACAGCTACATTTTACGCATTGAAAGGGGCCGATTTGGCACGTGTTCTTTTAACAGGCGGCGGAGGTTTCATCGGGAGTCATCTCGAAGCTAGCATAGCTGATACTGAACTCATCAAGAATGTCTCACATATCGAATGCGGCTTGCATAACTCAGATTCCAAATCGGAAAAATGAAATAAACGTCAGCCCGTATGGTCGTGTGGTGCTAAGTGCCGTGTCGAGGATCGCCTACTGCATAATAGTCCACCAGAATCCTCAACAGGTTTCAAGGTTGATTCATAGAATCTACTCAGCAGAGGATCGGTACTACATTCACGTCTTCCCAAGTAAGGGATCTCCGTCCTTTGATTCTTGGCGTCAGATCGGCGAGGAATACGAAGGAAATGTTGCTGTCGTCCAATCCAAAGATAGGGCGCCTCGGAGCCGTTTTGGCCTTGTTCAGGCAAGGCTGGATGGAATGGCTCATTTTCGTGAGTCACCATATGACTACTTCATCACTTTGAGCGGACAGTGCTATCCATTAAAGGTATCACAAAAGATCAAGGAAGAGCTGGGAGTGGGGAACAGGGCCTTCATGGAATACTTCAAGTTACCTTACGAAGGATGGTGGAAAGGCGGTCTAAACAGAATCCATAATCGTTGGTTCTGGATTGGCAATAGCGTCTTTCGTGTTCCCAGGCTTATGAAACGACTACCGCAGAACCTCCAGCCTTACGGCGGATCTGCATGGTTTTGTCTTCCTCGAAAGGTTGTCGACCTCGTTTTACAGTTTGTTTCAGAAGAACCGCGAATAGTCAGCTTCTATAGGCATTCGCATATCCCTGTTGAAATGTTCTTTCAAACTATTGTAATGAATTCACCGTTGAAGGACTATGTTGTGAATGAGGACAAATGGTACATCGACTGGAGCAGAGAGAGAGATGGGCATCCTCCGATCTTGACTGTTGCGGACATTCCGACCCTGATGGCCTCAGGAAAACTGTTTGCACGGAAATTCGATCTCACTGTGGATACCGCGGTTCTGGATTTTATCGATGAGAAGATGCTTAGTGGGAAGTGAGTACCGATGAAATTTCCAATTCAAGCATCGTAGCGGTTTTTTCTATAGAAAACCGCTCCGCGATTGTTCTGCCCATATTGGGCTTGAACCTTCTGCGATTCGCTTGAAATTCAGATATGCCTTCGGCTATGCCGTGCGCCGTATTTTCCTTTAGATACAGCGCCACGGGCGCTCGCCCGAGGATATATCTGTGTGCCGGGATGTCAGAAACTATGAGGGGTCTATTCATGGCTAGACATTCGAGGACTTTGGTCGGAATTTGGTATTGCCACCATGGGTGGATGGGCAGGGGTGAAATCCCAACATCGGATGCTGCGATGTAGGAAGGAACATTCGAATACGCTACGGGGCCAAAGAACTGGACACTGTCATCGAGAGATTTTGTCCGCACGTATCGCTGCAGGAAAGCTTTAGCCGGACCGTCGCCGAGTAAGGCAAGCGTCGCTTTGACCCCTCTTCTTTTCTTCAATATTATGAAGGCGTCGACCAACTCCACTAATCCGCGACTTTTAGTAAGCGACCCGTGATAGAGAACCCTCAGTCGTCCAGTAGAGCCAAACTTTTTGCGCAGGCTATTGACCTCGGCAGCATTCACATGGCGGGGGTCAAAGAGATGGAAGTCCAAAGCTGAAGGCCATTCTCCCACCTTCTCTTTAGGAATACGAAGCTGCGACATGTAGAAATTGCTCATCATCGGCGACAGGAAAAGAATTCGGTCGAAAACTCGCGCCGCCAGCATTATTGAAATCTTATAGATCCCATGAATCATGAATCTTCGAACAAGCCAGCCCGTGTCAACTGGGTTCGTAGGGACTCTTAGTATAAGGGCCGGTAAAGGGTCCAACTTACGCATGATAATTAGGATGGGAAAAACAATAGGAAGAGCGTAAACATGAAAAATGATTGCGTCGAAGCGCTTAAATGAGCGAACTACCTTCCAAAATGCGAACAGCTGAAAGACAAGCAAAGACAGAAGTGGCGTATCTCTTCGCACCGTCAGTGATTCGAGAACTAGAGACTTTACTGGCGATTTTCGCGTGGATGAGTTGAACTTCTTTGGCAAAATGCATTTGACATCGTGTCCTCTCGTGGCGAGTGCTCCCAGCTGGTTGATGTCCGATTCAACAACCAGATCACGACCCAATATGGTGGTCCCTGACATGATGACTAGAACTCGTAATCTCTTCCTTGTGGAGCGGGCTCTGTTTCTCCTCAAAGGACATCTAGCATCTTCCTCATGTGGAGAAGTCATAAACATCTTATGTTACTCTTCAATCTGTGGAAAAGGAGAGATTGTCTTCGTTGGGTAAGCTTGTCATGTCTAACCGGCAACTGTTCGTACTTGCAATATTCGCTCTTCTTCCAACTGCGTCTGTTGCAGCCTCTTATTTTTCCGCAAGAAATCTCCTGCTAACAATATTTGTTCTCCTGGGAATGTTCGCCTTCGCCAGCGTGCGACGCGCTACTAGCGACCGAGTTTATCTCGTGCTGCTCAGCTCGCTCAGTATATCCCTTCTACTTGCTACCTCTTTCGTATCACGAAATCTCTCAGGTTATGACATACACCAAGAATACTACATCTTCTCACAAACGGCTGCTCAGGGCTGGCACCCAGAAACCCAGCTCGTATACAACTCTGTTTTGAGCATAAGCATACTTCCTACAGTTCTATATACGGTGACCGGACTTGACGGAGTCTGGCTATTCAAGACAATATTCCCCTTACTATATTCAGTCGTTCCGGTCCTGCTGTATGGGCTCTACAGAAAGTTCCTATCATCTCAAGCCGCCTTCCTCTCAGTCTTTCTGTTCATGTCGTATCCGACTTCCTATATCCAGATAACGACGTTGGGTAGGCAGGAAATTGCCGAGCTGATGCTGGCAGCCCTCCTGTTGGTCTCGTGCACTCCAAGCCTACGCGCGACCCTCGCGGGAAAGCTCATGACGGGAATATTAACGGTCGGCCTCGTCACGTCGCATTACTCGCTGGCCTTCATCTACCTTCTACTTCTGGTACTTTCACTGGTGTTGGCCAAAGGTACGCGAAGGATCACTCCGCTCTGTTCGCCGAGCATGTTTGGTTTTTCAATATTGATTGTATTATCATGGTATCTTCTGGTCTCAGGCGGGACTGCGTTGGCCGAGCTGACGGGCTTGATTGCTATCGTCGGGACGGGTATGATACGAGACCTCTTCAACCCACTCTCCAGACCTTCGGTGGTGGTAGAGGCTCTGAGTTTCTCAGGAGTATCTGGCGTGCTTCACCTGGCGAACAGAGTCATACAATATCTTGTCCAATTCCTCCTCCTTATTGGCTTCGTAATCTTCTCCGTTGCGGCTCCCAAGAATGCCTCGGCAAGAACATTATTCTCGTCTATGATCGTAGCAATGGTATTACTCCTGTCATCTGTCGCCTTACCGTTCTTCGCGTTCGGGCTGAATTTTTCTCGTATATATCAAATTGCGCTGCTCTTCATCGCGCCCTGTTTTGTCTACGGGCTGGACGGTGTGGCATCTTGGCTGCGCAGGAATTCACAGTCTATTCGTGTTCCGTCGGTCGGGGTACACATTTCTCGACGTCGATTATTGGCTGCAATACTCTTGACTACATATTTTCTGTTTGTCGGGGGATGGGTTTGGGCAGTTGCTATGGATTCGCCCACATCTACCGTTCTTGATTGGCAACGAATGGCCGATTCGAAAAACCTTCAATTGAAGGTAGCGTATGTTGCTGAATACACCGTCGCCGAGGACATCCAAGCGGCCCAGTGGCTTAAGTACCACGCTTCGAGCACGCGCTCGGTTTGCGCTGACTTCGTGTCAAGCGATCACGTCCTCAATTCGTACGGTAGTTTCGCAAAATATTTGCCCCAAATCCCAGCGGAATGCACGTACACGAACGACTATGTTTACTTGAGCGTATTCAACACAGTCAACGGAACGGCGACGCAGCAAGACGCCCGGACGTCAGCCATTGTTACATGGAAAGTTTCTGATATCTCCGCAACGCTTGGAACAATGAATGTGATTTACTCTGGTGGTGCCGTAGTATACCTCGGACCATGAGTCTCCTCTCTCAGATGGCCCGTGGCCTAATGGTACTCACACAGTTTCAGAGGTCGGTTCCATAACGCTCCTCGATGGGAAGCGGCAGGGGTTCATCGATCACGGGAATAGCTGGTTTCTGGCGAACGGATTGTTAAGAACGTCTAACTCCAAGAAAGTTAATCAGAAAGCAAGCATTCTTGCGAGAGTAGTAGCCCAATGTCTCCTGTTGCTCGTAGGCATGGCATACTCATTTCTCTATCTTGTGTCGATGCTGGTCAAAGGAGAAGAAGCAGTAGTCCTTGCCTATCACTCCGTGGACTTCAACGGCTCCTTCTACACCGTGGCACCACCAGAATTCTACAGGCAGATGGAATTCCTTAGAAGAAACTACAATATCGTGCCAATCGAAGACATTGTCGACTTCGCAACTGGAAGAAAGCGTTCACTAGGTAAATTGGTCGCCATTACTCTTGATGACGGATACGAAGATAACTTCTCGTACGTGTATCCTTATCTCAAGAGACACGGCTTACCCGCGACCATTTTCGTATCTACAGGCTATGTCGGACAGCAATTCCCGCTCGATGGATTCTCTTTGAAGATGCTAAGATGGGATCAGATTGTGGAAATGAGTAGAAACAATGTTGCCATCGGAGCACATACAGTAACTCATCCAGATTTACGTAAAGAAACCCATGTGAACGCAAGAAAAAACATTATGATGTCAAAGAAAGAAATAGAAAGAAAAACGGGAAAACCAGCTAAGTATGTCGCTTACCCATACTCTCGATTCAACTGTGAAATCATTGAGCTCGTGAGGTCCTTAGGCTTCGAGGGAGCATTCGGTGGTGACGGTCTGGTTCAACGAGGGGACTGCACGCTTGCACTGAATAGAATTCAAGTTGACCGCTCCATATCCTTCTTGATGTTCAGGGCCCGAATGACGAAGGCTAGGCTCTGGTACGATCAGGGTCGTCGATGGCTGAGGAACCTTCGCAGAATTCATTTCGTGTCTGTTGTCTACGACAAGTGTGAGGCAAATGTACGGAATTACGGAGGAAATTGAAGGAGGGCTGCCGTTTGACGCTACCGATGGCAAGCAACCGATAAGCTCCGCGTACAAGGAGCCAAGAAGCGATTGGAGAAGTACGAAGTGGTGGAAGGGAGTCTACAGGCGTAGAACCTATTCTCATCTTTTGCAGACCGAAGGAACGTACATCATCGATGAGAGATGAGACAATCTAATAATGCTGGATGCATGCTGATATGAAGCCTTCAGAGAACTAAACAAGATCCAAGGAAAGCTGGAATCTCCGGGGGTTCGTGCTCAGAAGAGTTCCTTCGCGAGAATTTCATGAAACATCCGAGACAAGGAACTTTCGGAGACGTCGTTTACGTCACAGCTAATTCCTACGTCAACCTCCTCCTGCGAGACAGATTTCACAGAAATTATCCGGTGTGGGACTATGGGTGCGATGATGATCTTGCCACGGTTCACCCTAAGCGTGTTGTGGAAGAGGCTCTCAAGGCTCGAGCGGAGCACCCTGACAAGAGATTGATCGTACATTTCCTACAACCTCACTTTCCACCTCTGACTGGCAGGGTCCCCGCTGAAACTGGTGTGAGCGGTCTGAGAAGTCATGTTCTGAGCAAGGGAGAGAGTATAAAGAGAGGATCGTCGAAGATCTATTGGAAGAAGGGGAATTGACAAGAGAAGTGTGGTCATCCTACAGGGATAACTTGAGGATGATCCTATGCCACGTGAAGCCGTTGACGGAAGAGCTCCCTAGAGTAACTGTCATAACGAACGGCCATGGAGACTTATTTGGGGAGAGAGTTGGGTTGTTGTATCCGTTGAGAGATGTGGACTGCACGTCCAGCAGCTAGTCTCTGTTCCTTGGCTCGTTCTGGGAAATGATACGCGTGCAGCATTTCAAGCAGGTAAGCCGCAGACGACCGTCTACTCTCTCGAGGAGGATAGATTGCGGAGACTCGGTTACGAGTGAGAAGTAGCTTCATAGTTAGAGCCGACACTGGCAATGTCTCATTGTGACCTCACAATGGAAAACACAGGGTCGGCTGAAAATCCCGACGTGTCTGTAGTGGTCCTTACTAGGAACTCGGTTCGGACAATTGAAAGGTGCTTGCAGACCGTCATAAGAGAACGACCAGGCGAAGTTCTGGCCGTTGACAGCTCATCCACCGATGGAACGTTGGACATACTCAGGCGCTATGGTGTAAGAACGATCCGAGATGCCGTAGGCTCTCTAGGGTATTCTCGCAGATTGGGCGTAGAGGCAGCTCGAAGGAATTATGTTATGTTCGTTGACAGCGATGTCGAGTTGGCACCCGGTTGCGTCGGTAGATTGCGCTCGGATTTAGAAAGATACCATTGGGCCGGCGTGCACGCCAATCTCTTGAGCACTGAGAATGATAGCTACTGGCAGAGGTCAGAGGATGCGAAATATCGGCGAGAGTATGGCCGTCCACGCCCAGTAGATTACATTGATACGATTGTGGCACTGTTTCGGAAGGAAGATCTGTTGAGACACCCGTTTGATCCATATTTCAAGGAATCGGCGGAGGACGTTGATCTTAGCTGGCGTTTGATCAGGGCGAATCGCCCACTAGGTGTTTCCTCCGCGGTCGCTTACCATCGCCACAGAAGAGAATTCTCTGGATTTGTTAGGCAGCGATTCAACTACGGCTTGGGCACTGCACGGCTTGGTCTGAAATACAAGTCGATCAGGGTTCTGCTCAGTCCTCTTTCTGCTGCAGTATCCGAGAGCATTCGCGCTGTTGCGGTCCATCAGGCAAATATGGTTCCCTACTTGTTGATCGGGGGGGCTATCAGGTTCCTAGGTGTTATCGCCGGCATCTCGAGAGCAGATCGTTCTTCCAAGACTTCTCTGGGAGTGGGTTGACTTGGCCAACATCTGGATGTCCGGGAAAACGGGTTTCATGGAGTTTTCGATTTGTGCACTGGTTGCAGTGTTGTTTCGCGTGAGCGGAGTTGCCTCACACATATTACACGAGACTAACCCGAGTCAGTGAGTGATAGTCAGGGGCCGCGGGCACTATCGATTTGTTGTGGCGAATAGGTTTCTAGCACTCTTTGTGGGATAGGTTAGGCTGTCACTTTTCTCGCTTTCGCTTTTGGTAACAGATAGCTTCCGTCACCTACCATGGTTCTTTGTGCTAGATAAAACCGTCACTAGAACCGTACAAGTAATATTTAGAAAAATGAGTATTGGTTAGCGTGAGGGTATTTGGCTCAAGGCAGAGAATCGTACGAGCACGATCACTGGTCTGCCTTATGGGCCAGCTATGGCACTGGGACCTTTGATCCCGAAAGTGTGAAAATCGATAGGCAGCTGTTCGCCGACTATTTCCACAGTTACGTTCCCAAGATGGTTCTTGACATTGGTTGTGGTTCCGGTCTCAGTACGAACGTGTTTTCTGAACTTGGTTCAGACAGAGTGTTAATGGATTTGACTATTGAAGCGCTGCAGTTAGCAAGACGCAACTGCGAGACCAAGGCTTCCAAGGGCCTCGATTTCATTCGTGGCGATTTCTTGCATCTTCCGTTCCAAGACCAGACCTTCGACTTAGTCATCACACAGGACATCATCAAATACTTCCGTCCTAGAACAGTATTTCCCGAACTGCAACGCGTATCCAAAGACCACGCCACTTTGACGGGTGCGTTCCCGTACCTATTCAGCTGGCGAATGTTGAAGAACTTCATTGTGTCGAAAGCGGTAAATGGACTCAACCGGCGTCGGGTCATGAATCTTCATTTCTTCACAAAGCGTTCTGCGCGTCAAAGTATTGAGAGAAATGGCTTTGAGATCAGGAAATGGATTTTGATTCGTGGGAGGTCATATTTGTTCCTGTTCGCTAGTAAGAAGTAGAAGTGCCGTGATCAAACAGTTATGCGTTTCACTAAGAAGATGTTGATGATTGTTTGGATGCAATTTGAATTATGGTTATCCATTTGTTCCTTGCTTGAACCTGTATTCCCGCGGCCTCGGCTGGCGTTTTTGGCGTCTAGTGCCATGTGTGGTTTGACGAAATTGCGGTAGATTCTCATTCCAGTTAGGATTGACATATCTGCTCTTTCTAGCGTTCTCATAACTATGAAAACCTACGAATCAGAGAATGGCACGCAAAGGTAGGCATTTCTGTGCTAGGTGACGGATTTATCCAGCCTATCCAGAATCGCCTAGGTAACGACAACTACCCGTTACCCGCTTTTTCCACTAGAAACTGCTGGCAAATTTCGTGTACGCCGCATTAGCCGGTTGTCGGCGGCGCAGGTCCTCGCACTTCAGTCGTCTAACCACTAATTCTGCCGAGAAGATACGGACCCAGTGCTTGAGGGATTGAAGCGTGTCCGCATGAAGATTAGAGGGAGAGAAAAGAAAAGAACCGATGTGTACTTTAGCACGAATCAAGCATCGCTACAATGAAAGCATTGCCTAGTGAACGTACAAAGTCGCGATTGAAGATTTTGATTTTTTGTCAATTGTTTCCTCCATTGGTCTATGGAGGAGGAGAGGTGCTGCTCTGGAATCTGGCGAAATGGCTTGTTTCGCGTGGGCACGAAGTGCATGTGATTACTCAGAGAATCAGGGGAAAAAAGGACTCCGAAGTGATATCAGGAGTCGATATTACGAGAGTGGGGAAAGCTGGCCGTTACACAGGGGAACTCACGACCAGTCCGGGACAATCTCTCGCCTACCTCTTACAGGCAATACCCCTAGGGTTTGAAATAATCCGACATAGCGGGGTTGACATTATTCATTCGAACACTTATGTTCCGGTTTTCGCGGGCCAAATCTGCGCGACCATGGCCAGAAAGAAGCATGTGATTACAATCCATGATGTCTATTTGGCTGCAATTCCCGGGTTTTGGAGGAGATGGTCGCGGCAAGCCAACGTTGGGTTGCTGGCAAGGTTCTTTGGGCCTTTCTTGGAACGGTTGGTTCTTGGAATGCCGGCTATCGTTCACACTGTCAGTGATACAAGCAGACGGGACCTGATTGAGGCTAGGGCGAAGGGTAGTAAGATCGTGGTCGTTCCTAATGGAATCGACCTTAGCGAATTCACCGGTAATCATGTTCGAATCGATAACCACCAGGCAATATTCATAGGAAGATTGGTCTTCTATAAGCACCTTGAAACGGTCTTTCGCGCTCTAGTGCACGTCGTCAAAGTTATTCCTGACGCAAAATTGCTGGTAGTGGGTGACGGCCCGATGAGGGCCGCATGGGAGAAGGTTGTCGAGGAGTTAGGGATAAGACATTGTGTTCGGTTTTGTGGGCTAGTGAGTCATGAAAGGAAACTAAGTCTCCTCAAGAGTTCAGCCTTCCTCGTGCAACCCAGTACAGTGGAGGGTTTTGGGATTGTTGTCCTGGAGGCTTTCGCGTGCAAGAAACCAGTATTGGCAAGTGACATCGGTGCGCTTAGAGAGATTATCTCGAATGGAACCGATGGCTTCCTTATTGATCCCACATCGGAGCAGGAATGGGCGAGAAGAATGATACGATTATTCAAGGCGCGAGAACTAACCCGCAAAATGGGAGCGGCGGGACGAAGTAAGGTCTCCAATTATACAATAAAGGAAGTAGGAAGAGGAATGGAAGAACTCTATTATGCTGCCTTAAAGTATTGAGACATTAATTGGATGGGTCATGTAAGGTCGAACTTGCCCTTAATCATGATCACCTATCATGTTCCGAAAGTGCTGCGGTGTAAAGAGCTTCAGTGAGGGCAGCGGTCCTATCCCAAGAGTGTTCGTGGGCATATGTCAAGCCGTTCTTCTGGTATTGCGCTTTGTGCTGATAGATTTGAAGTATGGCATTCGAGAACTCTTCAGGCGAGTCCGGATTCGTGACTTCGCCTCCATGGGAAGCCTCAATGATTTCACGGTGGGCTGAGCAGGGCGAAGCCAAGACCGGGAGGCCACACGCCATGGCCTCCATGAGGGGTAAGCCAAAGACTTCATTGGCGGATGCAGTTACGTATACGTCGCATGAGTGATAAATTCCAGGCATCAGATGCCTTGGCACGCGTCCCAGGAAACTCACTGCATTGCGAATTTCTAACTGTCTGACAAGGTCTTCGAGAAAGGCTCGCTCGGCTCCATCGCCAACGATTCTCAAGGAGGAATTGTTGGTTTCCCCAAGTAGTCGAGCGAATGCGCGGAGTAGCAGATGGACTCTTTTGTGCCGAACTAAATCTCCTACATAGAGGAGTCGAGGGGCGAGGTTTGAAGAAGGGCCCGTTTCTCGCGGACGGAAAATCTGTTCGCTTACTCCCGGATGAATTGTCTCGATTCTCTTTAAAGAGATGAGAAAGTAACGTCCAAGTTGCATCCGCACACAATCCAACGGCACGATGATCCGTGCGAAATTCTTGGATGTTCCAAGCAGGAATAACTTCTCTAGAGCAGACCGGATGTCCTGTGAGTACCTGAAATCGGGAATTCCATGAAAGCTGTAAATGAAAGGGGTCCGAATCCAAAACGATGAAAAGTTTACGGCAGCTGACTGGTGGTTATGGATGAGATCGTAATTCTTGAACAATGATGCTAGTTTCCATGGTCTTGACCTTGAGGTAGGGGGTAAGATCATCGTGTTTATGCGTGGGGGCGCGGCGCTCTCGAACTCAAAGGCACCTATTGTGACCTTGTGCCCGCGCTTGGTAAGTGCGGATGAGAGCTCGGACACGGTGACACCTATCCCATCGTCCCTGAATCGCGAAACAAGCATTAGCACCTTCAGGCCTTCAGGCTTCGACAAATCATGTCCCGACGAGAAATATCCGATACATCTGATTGGACAACATGAACTTAACTCCTGTCTCTTGGAGGCATTGATTCGCGATAGAAGGTGATTTGAGTTATTAGATAGCAGAATTCCGGGCGATTAATCAAGTGGAAGCTTTAACGGAACAAAACATAAGTGATGGGCTAAACTTCTCGAATCTATGGGGAAACCTCTAGTTTCTGTGATTACAATATTTCGTAACGCTCAACGCTTCATAGAAGAAGCTGTAGACAGCGTCCTTTCGCAAACCTACGCTAACTGGGAGTTCTTATTAGTGGACGACGGCTCCACCGACAACAGCACCCAGGTCGCATTGCAATATGCCGCACGTTACCCCGCTAAGTTGCATTACCTTGAGCATCGTAGTCATGAGAATCGAGGCACGGCTTCCTCGCGGAACTTAGGTCTTCGCCATTCGAAGGGTGAGCTGGTCGCGTTCCTTGACGCAGATGATGTTTGGCTGCCGGAAAAGCTTGAACGGCAAGTCGCCATGATGGCAAAGTATCCTGAAGTTGCTATGGCCTATGAGGCGACGGTATTTTGGGGAAGCTGGCAAGAAGATGGACAGGACATTGACCAAGATCTGGGTGTTCAACCCAATCTCTCAGTTGGGCCACCGAATCTATTGCCTGTCTTCTTAACGGACGAGGACGCCACGCCAGCTACATGCAGTGTTATGTTTCGTCGCGCTGCCCTGGAACAGGCTGGAGGGTTCGATGAGTCCTTTGCTGGCATGTACGAAGACCAGGCTCTCTATGCGAAGATCTGCCTCGAGGATTCCGTGTTTGTTGCCGAGGGGTTTCTTTCGAAATATCGGAAGCATTCTGATTCTCTTTGCTCCATTATGGAAAAAGATGGACAGTGTGCGAGAGCAAGACAATTATTCTTGACGTGGCTGGCCGATTACCTGACTCAACGTCGAATCACGGACGTTAACGTTTGGCGGGCGCTTGAAACGCAGATGTGGCCGTATCGCCATCCATTTCTCAAGCGCACCTTAGGGACCCTCCTTCACCTCTTTGGCCACAACCTGCCGGCAAAGACGAGAAGGCACGTGGGCCTGAGAATTCTACGGAAATTTGGTCTCCCAGCGTCAATTACCGTTCCAGAACCGTGACTTCTGTTAGCACGACGCCTAGAGGCGAGAGGACCTGTGTTGACTGATCTGTCGCCTGCATTGCGTGAGATCCAATACGCACAGCTGGGAACATTCCCTGGCCTCCTCAGGCATCTAGCCATTTACATTCCTCGTAGGCTATGGTTTTCGCGCCTGTTGAAAAACACGCCAAACTTCGAACCTAAGGATAGAAGGGTTGCCATCCTTCTCTCCTCAGATACCGAGTTTGATCCTCCATCAGGAAACGAAACCTGGCAACGGCGCTCAACCACAAGGTTAGTTGACGGGCTCCCTCGATTTCTCGAAGTGTGCGACGTCTTCAGGGCTTCTGCTACACTCTTCTCGGAGGGAAAGTTAGTGGAACAGCTTCCAGATCTTTTTCGCGATTTAGCTAGAAACCATGAGATCGGTTGTCATTCTTATGCCCATGAATGGTTGGGTACGAAATCCCCACCGCGGGCAACTCTTCGTAGGGACGACCTTGCACCACTGCGGCCTATTGATAAGGAAAACGTACTTAGAAGGGCTATCGCAGCGATCCAGGATGCAACAGGAAAAAAGCCCCGGTCTTTCAAAGCGCCTTTCAATAGCATAGATGATCCGTCAACTCTGCAACTATTGGATCAGCTAGGGTTCGTTTCTGACTCTTCGCTGCCTTGCTTCAACCACGAATCAAGCTCACTTCTTCCCACGACCGTTCGTCACACTAATCGAAGCAACCTGTGGACCGAAGGGGATGCAAATCTAATAGAGATACCACATTTCGTAAGAGCTCGTTTGATGCTCTTTCATCCTTTCGATTTAGGAGAGTCCGTTACTCAGCTACTATCACGAGGGACAAAGCCGGCAGTAGAGGATGTTGATCTGCTGTGCAGAATGGATTCTCTATTGGGAAAGAGTTCCTCCGTTGTGCATCTCTCATCGCATCCTTGGGAGTTCAGTGAGCTAGATGGGAGGAGGAACAAGGCAAGTACTCAAAGATTGGTAGGCTATCTTAGCGAACTAATGCATCGATTCGATGTCGAATTTCTAACCATGACTGAGTTTGCCGCAAAATGGGAGAAAGAAAGTTGTCGCAAGCACGCAGAAGGGTTGAATGGCTAGATATGTTCATGGAAATTGCAATTCATCATTTTACGTTGAGCCGACACATTGAATGAATTTTGGTGGTGCTCGGGAAGAGGCTAGACAAGCTTCTTATGACCCACGAGAGAGTCAAGTCGGATGAGCAGCCCTAATAGGGATTAGAGATGAAGAGTAGTACGGCAGTCCTGACGTTCGCCATCTTGATCGTGCTTCTATTCATTTCCTCAAGCTACCTGAGTCACACGAATCCTCCAGCACCAGAACAGACTCAAGCAACCTCTTTTTTCACGCAGCAAGTGAATCCTGCAGGACAACGCGACGATGCCGAAGTGAGGAAATTCTTAGCAAAGGGATTGCACTTTGACTCAGCTGTAATCTTGCTGGGTTGGAATCAGCCTTCCCTCAAAGATTTAGCTGCTTCAGGGTTCACGGTTCTCGGGACAAGCGTCAACGCAGCTTATACAAAGAGCCAACGTATCCAAATCGCGAAGTGGCTTAAGTCGGTTCATGATGCCGGTTTCAAATCCTACATCATGCTGGTAGACACCGACGTAACTACCTCCGGCCAACTAATCGGAGACTTTGCGCGATTGGGCGTTGACGTCATTGTTTTGGACGAAATGATCTCCAATAATGGAGTGACGCAAGCGACCCTTCTTCCCCTAATACATCGTGGGCTTACTGTGAAGCCTGACTTGATATTCATCCTGAACGAGTTCGAGTGGAATGCGATTGTTGCAGCATATCAATGGACAACCCTCTTGCCAAGGGTTTACGTGGCAAGTGATAATTACAATTTGCGCGCGACAATTGATCTGAACATAGACTTGGCCACGAAATACGGGAAGTTACCGATCGTGTGGTTGATCTTCAGTCAGGGCTCACAAAATTTCGACTGCTATGTCAACTTCAATGTATGGGCGGGTTACGTTGCGGCGCGCGGCATCCCTACCTTTTTCTATTTTGTTGATGGCGCGGATACGTGGACTATCAACTGGAACCTGGTGGCAGCATACCCTGGCTAGGTGTTGCAGTTTCGAGAGCCGCTGGATTAAGGCGGCGTCGGCTCATTGTCAAAATGGTAGTCTTCAACGAGCTTAAGAGTTCACCAGCAGTGCAATTTATCAGCCCAATCCCGTCCGGAACAATTTCCTTGCTTGCGCTCCAGAATTTCGGGTTCAAGATGGCAACAATGACCTCGTGGCCTGCCCTACTAGCGTAAACTGCACCCTCGAATAGGCCGTTCAAATTACCTTGTCCACCTGAAACTGCGAGAACAAGAGCTCGTTCCTTCAGTTGACTGGCGCTTTCAAACGCCCTGAACACAGGCTGTCCGCGTAATTCCTGAAGACGTTTCGATTCAGCGCTTCTTAAGAATGGAAGAATGAAATCTGCCAGTACAACTAGTTTTTCAGTTATCGGCCTTACTCCATGGAGGAATAGTGCTCTTTCCAAGGCGAGTCTTTCCTCGGCAAAGGAGCGATACGGCCTCTCCGTAACTCCTACTCTAGGCTTTGGTGGAGTAGCACTTGGTCTAGTTCTCTCTACCATCGAACGTAAGACGGCTTTTTTGTTGACTAGACCAGCGGCGGGCTGGATTTGCGCAACGACTTTCGTCTCGTCATATAACATAAGGCCGACTGAGCTGGCTGAGAGTTCAGTTGCAGCCAAAAGTTTTGTCATCTCAGCCAGTGCTGTCGTCAGACACGCGACATCTATCAAGAGCAAAATCGGGGGGTCCCTCTCAAGGTAGGACTCTTTTACAATAAGGTTTCCAGTACGGGCCGTGGCTTTCCAATTGATGCTGCGGATGTCGTCAGCGTATCTGAAAGGTCTTTGGCCCGCCAATTCAGTGCCCGTCCCACGGCGGATAGGATCGGTGGATATCGCCTCAAGGGTTTCCGGTCGGACTGCTATTTTTCCCGGGTGAAGGTCAGGCGTGGCTATGATGGTCACACCAATCTGAAGGCTTGCGGAGCCAGTGAGCAGCCCTAGCTTCGAACGTAGGTTGAAATTGACTTTTTCCAGATCGTACCTTCCGGGAACCTTTGGAATGAGTGATAACTGGATGCTTTTCGTTCCGTTAGGTGGAAGCTCAACTGCGCAGGACTGAGGGATTTTGTTGATTTCCACAGGGAGGTCGAAGTCCACATCCTCAATCTTGAATTCCAGATCAGACGTGTTAGTAATGGCACCAATAATTTTGAGTGGTTGATCGACCTTAACGAAAAAGTTAGGGGGATCGGTTTCTAGCTTCACTGAGTATTCGGCGGTCCGAAGAGTTCGGTTAAACCGAATTTCATCTACGGCGAGGAGCAAGACAAGGCAAGCGTCGATTAGAAGAATTACCGTGCTCCCAAATAGCGCTGATGCGGCGAGAAGGCCCGTCCCGAGCAGGACAGCCTGGCGACCCGCCTTGGTGAGTTTCAAAGCCTTCTGACCTTTGCTAGGGTGGCCTTTCAGGAATAGGAGTTTCTTCCAAAAGGGAGTCCACAACTGCTTCCGAAGAGAGAGTCTGGCCCACCGAAGACAGTGTTATCCGATGCCTTAGGACCCGCGGGGCAAGATACTTGATGTCGTCAGGAGAAACGTAGGCTCTACCCTTGATTAGGGCTCGGGCTCGTGCAGTTCTCATGAAGGCAAGCGAAGCTCGTGGACTCGCGCCAAGTGCGATCACGTCCGTTCGACGGGTCCTGTGCACTATGTCAATCATATACGATTGAACATGAGGGGCAATGTAAATGCCTCTGGCGAACTCAATGAGATATGAAATTTGTTCAGGCGTGGTGGCCCGCTTTACTTGACCAGCCTCTATCGAGTACATTCGGTCGGTGAGCTCGATTTCCTCTCCTAGGCTGGGGTAATCTACTTTCAGGCTGAGGAGGAACCTATCGGTGAGGACCTCCGGGATCGGGAAAACCCCATAGAATTCAATGGGGCTCTGAGTTGCGATTACCATGAAGGGGTAGGGAAGCTTCACCGTCTCCCCGTCGATTGTAACCTGCTTTTCCTGCATTGCCTCGAGTATCGCGCTATTGGTTTTGGGAGTATTTCGGTTTATTTCATCAATAAGTACAATATTCGAGAAGATCGGGCCTTTCTGCATCTTGAAGGCAAGGTTTTTCTGATCAAAAACGTGCGTTCCGACGATGTCTGCGGGCAGGGTGTCGGGACTTCCTTGGATTCTCTTGAAGCCTAGTCCAAGTACGGATGAAAACGTCTTGCCTATCGTCGTCTTCGCAACTCCAGGAACCCCTTCCAGTAGAACGTGGCCACCGGAAATAAGGGCTAAGAGCAAATCTTCAATGATTTCAGTCTTACCAACAACTGTCTTTTGGCATTCGGTAACGATGCTGGCAACGATTTTCCGTGCCTGTTCAGGGACTTGCTTTGTCGAATCCATCATAAACAAATGCGACCTTTTGTTGAGCTTCCCCAAAGTCTTTGTATAAAGGTTAATTGTCACTCGACTTTCGATGCTTTCTCTTAGATGCCTTTACTGAGTAAAGAAAGAATGTGAGTACGGCTAGTGCTGAGAGGGTCGCCGCGATGTATGATATGCGTGGGTTTGCTAGAAATCCCGTGCGTGCTGAGTGTAGGTCAACTTTCAATGTCGTCCTCCAATCAGTGAGGGGGGCTTTCTGAAGGTGTGCCAAATCAAACATGAGGGAGCCGTCACCCATTTCCAGTATGTTCATGAAAAGTCGTCTGTTATCATGCAGCGTTATCATTTGGTTATTGAACATGCTAGGGTCTGAGATTAGGATGAGTTCTCCTCCGCCGACGAATACACTTGCCATTATGAGGTAGCTGTCGAGTGTTTCGTTCGGAGAGGGTTTATTGTCGCCGTGCAGGTCGATGAAGGAAAAAAGCGAGGAAAAACCCAGCTGGGTCAAATTGGCTGAATTGTTTTGCAGTTCGATGTATGAGGGACGGTTCAATATCAGAGAAGTAACATTGGCCGTTACTTGGCTGGGTGCGAAATTGTATATTAGCGGAAAACTAGGCTGTTTCTCGTAGTAATATAGGTCGGAAAGGCCCTTACCTGAAAACCTTGCACTAATGTTGAGTCCCTGCAGAAGGGTATTACCTGTGCCGAAGTCGTCCGCTAAGAGGACGATGCCTCCGTCGCTTAGGAATTCATGAATCTTCGAGCTTTCCTGTGTCGAGAATTCAACGCTCGGGCCAATGATGGCCAGGAGTGATTTTCCGTGCGGCAATGGTTGTTCATAAGAGAATAGCATTGTGACATTCTGCGCACTGTTGGCGAGGTCGCTGCATCCATTCCAATCCTGATTCAGTGGGTGGTAGTCATCTTGGATGGGCCAACTGTATGCGAGGGATATTGTGATGATCACTGCTAACGCTGCCGACAAAGCTAAGGTTCGGACAGTGGTGTTCACGCCTCATTTCACTGTGTCGATTTGGTTTCGAATCTCTAAGAGAGCATCAGTTGCCGACTTCACTTCGATTCCCCCCATCAGAAATTCGCTGTACTCAGCCAACTCGTACAATTCTACGAGTTGCCTAAGCGGTTTTTCGATGGTTGGGAATGTCTTGATCGCGCGCCCGAAATATTCCCAATGTGTTTGGCTGCTCGGCAAAGGCGTCGAGCCCTCTTTTCTATCGATAATGCCCTGGGCTAGGTGGTACACTTTTCTTATTTTGGCGGTTGGTGTCGTTTCAGCTCTAATGGAGGCCGTCAGGCTTTCAGCGGTGAATTCCTCTAATGGTTTTGGCGCCATGGCCGGCCTTGCGATAACCGCGTGGGCGGCTCGTCTTCTTCGCCTGGAGACTGAGACAGCGATTGAGGTACTTGCGACGGCGATAGTGATTATGCCGACGATTCCCGGGGTAGGGTAGACGAAGATCCCTTCAGTTGCCTTCGAACCTAACACCTGAGGCTGGTCGGGGACGTAGCTAATTTGAATTGTATGTGAGCCAAAGGAAAGCCAGGGCTGCAGCGCGATGGTTGAGTTGAAGGAGCCGGTGCTGCCGAGGGTAGCATTGTTGTACGGTATTCCATCGAGGAATACCGAGACAATCCCGCCGCTAAGGGTAGTCCCGTTTGCGTACGTGGCCGTTCCATTCAATCCTAGAGTCATGCCCGAAAACAACGTGCTTCGATCCAAAGTCAAGTTGAGTTGCGTCATGAATTTTTCAACCACCAAGGGCAGGCTTACGTTCGCTGGGGCAAAACGTTGGTTTGTTGCAGGGAATGTTATCTGCACAAAATGAGTGCCGTTCGAGAGGGACAGCGGAGCCGTGAACTGAAAGTTGAACGCCCCGGAGTTGTCGGTTAGCGAATCTCCGATGAAAACGCTGTCGAGTTCGATAACCATCGTTGCGTTTGCGATAGGTGCCCTCCGAATCGTCGACAGCGTCCCCGTGACATTGGCGTAATCGAGTGGTTTGACAGGTCCCTGACTCAGCTGAGCCTGTATCAACGTCCTCTCGTAGGAGACTGCTATCACAACGACTGCTGCGGAGGGCTGGTAGTCTTTGGTGTCGTTCCCTTGTGGGGTGAATCTTGCTTCGATGTCAACAAGTCCCTCCGGAAAGCCTACTGGGAATGTTACGCTTGCATTGAATCGACCGTCACGATCTGTAGTTTGAGTGGTGCCAAAGCTTGATCCCCAAGTTAAGGTAACATTCCTATCAGGCAACGCGCTTTGATTCTGCGTTCTGAGTAACCCGTACACGAAGAAGGCCTCACCGACGAATGCTTGTTGTGTCGACGCGTTGAGAGTAAGTAAGGTTTGAACACCCTGTTCAGGTCCGACCTTTCCTGCGAGCTGAGTGATCTGAGCAGACAAATTCCGAAATTGTGTCTGCAGTATGTTGAGCTGCTCTTCCTGCGCGGTTGTATCGACTTGGTATGTGAGGGCAACTCTCTGGAGCAACTGCCGTGACAGCCCCAAAAGGCCACTTGTTTCGTCTCTCAGTCTTTCCAAAGTGTTGACGGCTACAACTACCTGTTCAGTTTGTCCCGAATTGACAAATTCCCGAGTGTCCCGGAGCGTGGCATTCATCTGCACCATATGATCCAAGACTTGAGAGACAGTCTTGATGTAATCGCCTAAGGGGTCTTCCGTCCCATTCGGGGTAGCGTAGTTCTGGTACCCGCTTAGGTGCACCCGGAGGCGGCCTAAACCCGTAACGTTCAAACTCTTAGCGAACGCGACTAAGACCGCCTGCGAATCAATAGGGATCTCATTTGCGTTGGAATATTGAATGTCCCGCGTCGCAGTGTGGTTCTGGGATAAACCCGACAGGAAGATGAATGATGCCAGGACCAAACCGATCATTATCAGGCCTATGAACGGGCTAGCGCGGTTCGCACGCATTGTGGTTCTTTGCACCTTCCTTCAGGGCTACGTTTGCATGATGACTCCGAGAATCCTTCCGAACATTATTGCTACGAAAAATACCACCAATACGATTCCTACAACCATCCTCCTACGAGATAGCCACTGGGCTCCGGGCGACATCAGCTCGGAGACGATGAAGAACTCAAGAGCAATTAGTGCAACGTATACTTCAATATCAGTTACTCTCAGCAGGCTTAGAATCGTGATAGTCGAAAAGACGGTTGCCGCATAGGAGATTAGAAAACTGTCTGTGTTCTTCATTCATTCTTCACCTGTCGTACTCACATTCCCGTCTTCAGGGTCATGCCTACCGTCTTGGTGGCGGGGTCAAACACAGCATGCCCAAAGGTAACATATTTCCCTGTTGCCTTCGAGACAGCGGCAGCAGCCGCACTAGCGATCGGCGTGCCAATTTGTGCAACGACTCGTGGAGCAACGTAACGAAGTTTCAACTCTAAGTCGATAAGACTGGATAAAATGATTTGAACCGTGAAACTCGTATCCTTTTGGTCAAGTTTTGCTTCTTTCGCGATTCCCAGCGCCTTGAAACCGGAGGTGAGGCTGGCCGCCAAATCGTCCACTTGAACCTTCGAGATGTCAAGATGCTGCAGGCGTTCAATTGTCTCCAAGATTTGGCTTCCAGGGGCTTCTAGTAACAGGCCTCTTTCTTCAGGGTTTCTTCCCACAGTAACGAATATGCGTCGGCTGCCATTCAACGCGAGTGGGGGCCGTTTCGTGGACGGTGTTATCGCGAGGGGGACGAAAACTTTTGGACATATGCCAAGGCCAGAAGCCGGTATATAGATCCCCCTCGCATCCAGGTCCAATTCCTCAAGCAGCCTCTCGATATTTGTCAAAGAGGGAACAATGGAGGCCGTCGCGAGAACACTCGATATGGCCTCCGATTCGCTCAGATATAGGGTCATAAAGCCGATTAGAAAACACGCCAGCCCAAAGATAATCATTGGAACAATGTTCATGAAATAACTTGGGACGCTAACAATTACACCCAGCGCCGCCAAGAAAATGCCGACAAGAGTACGGTAGGTCGTTCTTCCTCGATATTCCGGGGGTTTCAATCCGCTGTCCCTGCGTTGTATTGTGGTGTTGCAGACGCGGCAATAATCATCGTGAAAGTCTACTACTCCACCGCAAACCCAGCAGGTGCTCTGCAATTGGGTTCCGCAGACGCGGCAATAATTATCGCCGTGTTTTACCCTTGTCCCGCAAATCCAGCACGTGCTTTGCATATTCTTCCACGACACCGTGATTCCTGGACGGTGCCTTGGTCAGCGCTACCGCCTAATAGGTAGCAACTACCGTACCGGCGTGGAGATTCCGAAACGGATTGGCGTCTACTACTTCTTCTTACGTTTTCTGCCGCGAGCAAGCAAGAGTAATAGAGCCAACATCAAAATTGCCGCGATCAGCAGTGGGACGCCGTATTTTCCGAGCCATGACTCGGGTGTGCCGAGTTCAAGCCTCGTGAGGTCTGAGCTTACGTCAATAGGTGGGCCCCAGTTATTCTGAGCATCGTGAAGGCTGCCTGCAAGAATCCACATTACCACCGTTCCCCCCGAAGGGAAGTCAGGTGTTACTTGGAATGAGTACTTGTATGTACCAAATTGGCCGGTTGGAGTGACAGTTTGATTTATGAGCGTCTTGAACATGGAAGTGGAACCCTCAGTAGAGAACCCGAAAGAGGCCGACTCTGGGAATAGCCCTACAGGGTCGTTTGTCATGTTTGTGCCAGCCAAGTAAACGGCAGTAAACTGAAGCGTAACTGTGCTACCTGGGGTGAAGCTCGGAACTAGCGCTCCGTCGCCACCGATAACGAGAGGAAGCGAAACGGCTCCAACGCCGCTTCCCGCGCTAATGCTGAGGTCAATTGCGGTAAGGCCCGCCGTGTATTGTGTTGGCCGGAAAGCCGCTGATTTTGTAGCGCCGACCGCAAGCGGCATACTTAACGCCAACAGCAGTAAAGACGCTGCAATCAAATGCGAGTGTCCTAATTTGGGCAACGCTTATCCCTCAAGATTTGGTCTACACTTAATTAAACTCTTCTGGTCGGAAACGGCTGTTCCGCCCGACGTACAGTCACGTCGGGTTGTAGTTGTGAGGGTCGACCAGTAACTGTGACAGTGCCCTTGTCGCCAAGTCAAACATCAAGACCATGAAAGTCGTCAGGAGGATTTTTCCCATAAGTTCGGTTTCTTTCCCATGAGACTTTTCGAGTACCGCCATTGTCAGAGCGGGGAGGACTAGAAACAAGGTTAGTAACCGCAGCGGGCCGGGCGCCCAAGCCGACACAACGCCTCCCGCGAAAACGAGAGGTATCCAGATCTTTTGAAATATTCCTTCTGCACCTGTTGCCATCTCGCTAATCCTCGAGCGTTCAAGTCTCGCCAGCCATACTATGCCGAATGGCGCCGTGAGCTGAAACGGTGTCAGGAATAAGACCCGCCACAGTTGAGTTTCCGAGCTTTCTGGGTGAGAGGGGTTGAAACCAATCGGTGCTGCCAGAATGGAGCTCATTGCCGACACGCAAAGCCACGCTAAAATGAACCGCCTTCGCCAAGGCGTCGTGCTCGGTCTCATTAGGCAGAACACACCGACGATGCTAACCGCTATGGATACTGGGCTGAAGAACAGCCCGAAAGTCCGCGTTATCCACACCAATGCGTCCCAGAAAAGGAACAGCCTCTCCGGCCTAAGCGCTGAAGCGTACAATTGCAGAGCGTCAAGCTCTCTCCACCCTTGGCTCCCGGGAAGTAAAATGAGGCTAACGAGAGCCATTATGACATCGAGCGATATAATCGAGACGAGCAAGAAACCAAGTCTCCTATTTCCACGGCCCTTGACAAGGTAGACGACCGCGGCAAGGACGATTGACGCGGAGAACAGGCCCCAAGTCCAGGGATGAATGAAGAGAAACATCGTAGACAACAGTAGGGTAATGATAAAACCGAGAAAACCGAGACTCTGTTTCTTTTTAGATGATACATACGCGGCGAATGCGAACCAAACGACAAGCGCAGCCCAATTTGCGAGTATGCTTGAGAACATGCCCATCGTCGATGCGAACGAGAAACTGGATAGTAAGAAAATAATCAGCCCGAATGCGTTATCGTTCGGGGCCAAGAACCACCAGGCCGACAGGCCCATCGCCAAAACAAGAAACAATGGAACGAATTGTATGACTATGTATGGACTAATGTTCAGCAGTCTCTGCATAGCATATAACAGGACCAGCATAACGGGGTACCTCTCCTTTAGCGCCTGAGCGAAACCTCCAGCGTTCACACGGAGCAATGGGTCATAATACCTCCAAAGTGCATCCGTGCCAACTAGCCAACCTGGATTGTGGAAATATGGGTAGTACCCTACAAATGCCCCAACTGCCAACGCCACAAGGATTCGCGGATCCAACCAATCCATGAAACGCCGGCGGTTTCCCGGCTCATATGTTAAAGCGACCTGATTCGGCGGTGTTTGATCAGAATGATGAATCAATCCGCCTTTTCTCAAAGCGAACATGGTTATTGGGACCCATGCCCACGAGAAGAGAAACGCTAGGCACAACCACGGAACAGTCGCGTAGGGAGCAAAGGTGAGTTGCAGCTCGATTTGACTATCAAATACGCCTACCTGCGTCGTGGGGTCAAAAGCCGCGACCACGTAATGAGTTGCTGATGCGATCCCAATCGAGGCAAGGTATACCAAGAAGAAGATGAAGCTGCGAGTGAACATGGCATTCGGCGTCGTGCTAAGTAAGACTAACGGAACAATTACCGCGCTACCGAAAACGAAGAGCACGTAAACTATCACAAAATTGATTGAGCCACGTAGGCTTCCGAGAAGCATAGCCATGTCCATGGTGATCGCCAATGCCGCAACGCCGATCGAGATCACGGGTTTTCGAGTGTTTCGCGAGCACCATATCGCCGCGATAGACGAGCAACCGATAGAAGCGACCCAAACCAAAACGTCAACGCTCGGGTCTATGATCACTAGGTGAATCTGGCGGGGATAGTAGAAGAGGAATTTGAAACCCGGAGTGTTAAGGACCGCGGCTAGGCCAAAAAGCAGATGGGTCGCGTACGCGTATGCAAAGACTTGTCGTATGAAGCGGGAACTGTGGCTCGAGTTATTCAAAGGCCTCGTCCCAATTGCACTTCTTGCGGGCTCGTGAGTAACTGCAAGAATCGTTAAAACAGTTCGCATCCGCTGGAAATTCAATTCAAGAAAGGGACCAAAGGAGGAAGACTCTAGGTTTGAGTAGCGTTGAACCAGATTTGCGTCCAAACCGCGTGTTGGACGCCCATGGACTGCCACGAGAAAGCCAGGTCATTAGAGCTTTCGTCGAAGAACCAGAGTTCGAAGACAAATCGAAACTGCGAACCCGAAACTGTGCTGGCAAGTGTTCCCTCAAACGGCATTTGCTGAATCACCATCCCAGTAATTGACAGGCTTTGTCCCTTCTTCGCAAGTGCAAGGATTTCCCACGAAAATGGGAGGGACCAAGTTTCGTTGTCGACCAATATCCTCCGCATTTCCAGGAGAGGCGAGGTCGGACTTGGTGTGCCGGTCACTCCGTCTGGGCTTGGGAGCGTGGAGTTCAGGAGTTTAACTCGCACGACGATGTACTCGATCCTACCCATATGGTTGTACACACCCAGCGTCCAGTTGACATTTTCGCTAGGCTTGAGGTTGGGGTTATCATTCGGATAGTAGTGCTCCGCCAGACCATTTGCTCCTAGAACCCACATTGCGAGAAACTCGTCGGATGCTGGTGGGTTAAGATATGCATAAGCACCGATTGAAGCCACAATGGTAGCCACTATGGCGAAGGCTCCGACGAGCTGCAGGTCTCGACGACTAATCCTCAGGCTCTTTCTCAATGATTCGCATCTCGTATAGTCTAGTCTTCTCATCCCATCGCCGGATTCGTAAGACCACGTAGAACGAGAGTGTAGTGAGCGATACGATAACCGGGACTAATCCAACCACTATGGTGAACCTCGTACTTGTCTGATGCGCAGCAGCCAGCTGTGCGTTTGGGATTTCACTAATGACCCCCGAAAGAATCGATTGAGCCTCATTGTCCAGTTGGACGGCGCTCGCGTTCTCCCCGTTGGCGAATCTTACGTGGGCTTCTTGGATTAGGTCGAGCGCGGTGTTGAGTTTGGCAACCAGATCAGGTGTCTCCCCACCAGCTGAATAGATGCGAACTAGTTGACTGAACGCTTCATAGGACAGGGCTACAGGGTCATTCTGCGTTGAGGACAGACTAGTTTCGGTTGTTGGAGGAGTGGTGAGGAGAAGAGTGCATAATGAAAGTGAAACCAATAGCACGGTGACTTTAGTGCAACACGAATTTCTCATGACGAATCCGGCTCATGGACGTAAATCAACGTGCTTATCAACTGCATTCTGGTCAGGGCTTATGAACCATTTGGGGCATCGAGGAATCACAGCAACGCAAGCATCCAAGGGACCTTCGACAAGAGAACTAATAGAACACGCTATGAAGCTGAACCATCCAACTACAGTGGGCCATCTATCGCGTATCATAAATGCCGAAAACAGTCGTGACGAATCCGAATTCATACAAACGCTAAAGAAAATGGTAGAGGAAGGCTCGATTCGTCTGCAAGCACCCCATTATGAGATAGAGTCGGTTCTGGACTATCTCTCCTCCCCGGCGCTCTCGCTATGGTTCTGGGAGACAATTATGGTCTCCGCGGCCGCGGTCATCGCCATCATGCTTACACCAGACCTATACCCTGTTAACACGATCAGATGGGTCTTAGGTTCTATTTTCGTGCTGTACCTGCCTGGGTATGCCCTGCTTCAGCTCCTCCAAGAAAAGGCCGAGTTGGAAGGTCCTATGCGCGTGGCGTTAAGTATTGGGTTGAGCATTGTTGTTGTTTTCTTAATTGGGATGCTAATCAACTTCACACCATGGGGAATCCATCTTATTCCGATAGTAGCCTCGCTAAGCGCATTTACTATTCTGTGCTCTACGGCCGCCGCGCTAAGACAATATCTTACTCTTTTGTAACGGGTCAGGTAGCAGTCTTTTCTTTCGGCAATAGAATCTTACTCATCAATTCTGGGACGAAAGCCAACCTGTGTCCGAAATACCTGCGAACTAGGTCAACATCCTCTCTCCGCGCCGCCCTCAGCAGACGCAGCATTGCAAGATATGTCACACCACCCACGAGTACGTAGGCGGGCAAGAGGAACTTGCTGTATACCAAAAACTGCGTCGTATAGACGACTGCTAGCATTATTGCACTGGCGATCAGGCTCTTCACCATCGCCTGCAAGTCAAGACGCAGTGTCATCTTTTTTCTCACTACGAGAAATGTAAATGCTGTCACCAGAATCATAGTCACTCCACGCGATATTGAAGCGCCGATTATTCCCGCGATAGGCAAGAGGATGAGTGCAGCCCCAAGGCTTAGAATTACAGATATGATATTTATTGCAGACGCCCAACGAGTCTCTTCGATGGCTAACAGTACGGGAGATAACGCCACCGTTCCGAATACCGTAACTGCGAAGATTCCAGACAAAATCATCAGGGGTTCTGAGCCCTGTACGTACGCTTGTCCAACAAGAAGTGAGAGAGCAGGCGTTGAAGTTGCTAGGAGACCAATCGCTAGTGGGATTGCAACAAAGCTGACATATCGCGAGGCCCGCTGAACGGAATCAGTGAGAGTCTGATTTCGGTCGTGCGTTTGCACTGCTGAGTATGCGGGAAAAAGGGTGGATGCCATAGCACCGGATATGGAAGTCAGGACGCTGAAAGCCACAATCACGGCGTTGTAGATTCCAAGGGTAGCCAAAGGGACGAACGCTATCAGCAAAGCGCGGTCGTACCATGTTTGTGCGAAGCTTGCGGCTTGATCGAGTGTAATTGGCCAAGAAAATCCTATGAGTTTTCTCAGCGGGAAATCGAATCTCAGGGGTCCTAGGAATCGGATAGCATACAAGAAATAAGCCGAGCCCGCGGCTACGTCGGAGAGCGTCCAAGCGATCACAAGACCTACGAAATTTCTCAACAACAGCAATAGTCCAATGATAAGCAACTGCCTCAAGATAGAGCCCATAACAACTCCTACAACCGCCAACTCCCTGAATTTCTGAAGCCCAAGCAACACACTACCGAGAACCGGCAAGAGCCCCGAAGAAATCAAAGTATCAAATGCCAAAACTTGAAAGAGCAAGGCATGTCTCGGTTCCCCAAGCAATTGTACGGCGAGTGCGTGAGCACCGAAGAACATGACGAGGCCAAAGGCCAAGCCAAATGGAAATGTCAACTTCATAGCCTGATAGAAAGCAGCCGCAGCTACACCCTTCTCACCCCTAGCCATATGTTCTGCAACGTATTTCGTAGCAGCCCACGGTATCGCTAGCGTTGCGAACGTTTGGCAAAATCCGCTCGCAAGCGTAAGAACGGTCCAAATGCCCATTTCGGCCGGGGTTATCAGCCGTGCCACTATAACAAAGGAGGCAGCAGTCACAACATTCGTGACTATGCTTTGCATTACTAGGTACGTAGCTCCTCGGCTAACTTGAAGAATGTTGGGCAAGTGGACTTTGTCAGGGTCGCGGGAAGCTTCTACCCGGCTCATCGAAGCAATCTTCATCAGATCAGCAGCTGTGAGTCATTTCGATAAAGCCAGTAAGTCTCCATAATTAAGTCCATGCAACGCACCTTCAAAGCTCAATCCTGAATCAACCGGTTAATGTAATTCGTAACATAGGTATTCTGGTGGACAGGCATCCCCAGCGGTCGGGTGTGACGACCAAGCTACTTGGCATCTTGCTTGTGACAGAACACGACATTTTCCGAGGAATAGCCCTCCCTAGGGTTCGTGAATCCCTCGTGATGAATCCGACATTCTTTGATTCAAGGATAGAAAGCAACGTTGTTCGCATCGTTAATCCTATTTCGGTGTAGGAAAACTTTTCACCGTAGTGAGGATTTGAGTGGTGGCCTCAGGCGTAAATTGGAAGGTGCGTTGCTCGCCCCGTTCCCTTAGCCAACAGGCTAAGTCGTTGTAATAATCCTCAAGCCCGACACGGTTTTGTTGCAATGTAGGATGCCTCGCAACAAGATTGAACTGACTATGAATTAACGCCTCGAATCGTTAAAATACTCCTGGTTGCACCAAACTGCTTTGACTGTTCAGCGAAATGCGTGAAATTCTTGCCCCCGAAGATCTCAGTCATCATTCCAACCAAGGACGAGCAAGGGAGCATTGCCAAGGTCATACAAGAGACAAGGGTCGCCCTTGATGCGATTGATCATGAAATCATTGTCGTAGACGCATCTAATGATGATACCCCGACTCTGGCGGTTCGGGCTGGCGCCAAGCTCGTTAAGCAGGTAGGTAACGGGGGTGTCGGGGATGCTCTCATACAAGGGTTCTACTGGGCTCGCGGTGAGTATGTCGTATTTTTCGATGGAGACTGGACGTACGATCCAAACGATGTTCTGATTTTGATCCAACCTCTGCTAAGTGACGAGGCAGACCTCGTGAACGGAAACCGGTTTGCCAATATGGAGGACGGGGCCATGCCCGTCGGTAACAAGATTGGCAACTACATTCTCAGCTGGCTGGGCAATATGCTCTTTCACACGAGCATCAGTGACTCCCAGAGCGGAATGAAGGCTTTCCGCCGGAGTCTATTGACGCGAGTCACACTTTGGGAACGAGATTTTCCTATGTGCAGCGAGCTCCTTGCCGAAGCGTCAAAGCAGAATATGAGGATGGCAGAGGTAGGGATCAAGTACAGGCGGCGGATTGGAAAGAGCAAACTCCAACCAAGCCAAGCTGGGCCCAGAATATTGTGGGCAAGTTTGAAGATGATGATCGATTACGATCCTTTCTTTCTCTTCCTTGAAATCGGACTTATCCTTGAGGCGCTGGCCCTCGCTTTCGCTTGGCCTGTGATGGTGGATTTCATCCAGTTCGGTGTGTTTAGGCTGGTTGGGCGCGCCTTGCTTGCCGCGTTCTGTTCACTCGCTGGTCTCCTCTCGCTTTTCACAGGCGTCATACTCAACGCCTTCAACTACTCCGTTAAGAAGATCGAGGCCCGCCTCGAGGCCTCCCGCCAGTAGAACTAGAACTGTCAAGCTAGGTTCACAGTTGCTGGTTAACCCAGAGAGGCTCTCTCGCGGGATCCTTGCAAAGCGTCTTGTGCCTTTAGGGCTTGAATCAAGAAGCTGCCTATCATTCCAATAACCTTAGCAAACATTTGTCTGCAGCTACCGAAAATAGGGCGATAGAAGTTGAAGAAATAAGGAAGTAGCCTTCTCAAAATGCCAAGGCGAATCGGTGTTTCCGTCTCTTCGAGTCTCATATTCGCCTTGTCAACCTCGAGGGCGAACCATTGCTTTTCATGGCAGGTTGCGCATTCAACCTCATTGTGGCCACTCAAAGTTAGTTTTCTGTGCCCGCAGGCCCGGCAGGCAACTCTCGTAGCTATCCGGACGCGGCCGCTCGGGGTCGAAGACTCCGCGTCGCCAATCGAACGCAGCACGTTTACTATTTCAACTGGGGATACTGCGCCTGGCTTCCGTCTGATCTGCAAACCGGGATATTGTCTGACTTCCACGAATTCCCAGCGAACTAGGAAATCGACGGTCCGTCTCAGCGTTCCTTCATCCAAGCCTGACGTCTTCTTTAGCGCCTCAGGGGTTTCCCATTCCAGTTCCGGTATCGCTGACCAGACAGTCTCGAGGAACATTGTTCGCCATCTCAAGCTGGTGTTACGTCGGGACGGCAGGTAAAGTGCATGTAACTGATGATTCTGAACCCCAGTTACATGGAAGAATCACCAAATTCGTCTGTAGGCTCGTTTCCTTCCATTTACCGACAGCATAAAAGGGTGGGTCCAGTTTCCTAAATGTGCAGATGGTTCTTGGCGCGTAGGCGTAGGCTGCTCCGTCCAGTGGCCTTGACGATGTTCGTTTTCGGGCTGCTCGTGTGGGTGTACGTTGTCGCCATTCAGATCACGCATCCGGCTTGGCTTCCCGAGGAAATGTCTCATCTCAACTTTCCACCTCTGAACTGGCGGTTGGACGAGGTGGGGATGCTTGCGTTCGCTGTTGCCGCGGTCGGCTTCTTCGTGTGGCAGGTTGAACAAGCCAGGTCGGCCGGCACCCGCTAAACAGCCCGAGTTGCATTTCATCATCTCTTGGCTAAACCTGACGATGCCTTCTTGAGGCCACGGTGGTTCTGTTTCTTCACTCGCCGCTTGAACCGTTCCACTTGCTGCTTGGTTGTCGAATAGAGACGCTCATGGCCTACTAATCCAGAAGGTTTTAGTTACGCAGGACCAGTTTAACACTCTGACGAGTAGATCTAGATGAAGAAGCGAGGGTTGTTTGTGGCCATCGACTTCTCGAAATATAGAGGCAGATATATCGCCCTAGTTAGAAGAGAGATTGTTGCTAGCGGTAGGGACGCGGAAAAAGTTTGGTTGGAAGCCAAGAAGAAATATCCACAAGCCCAACCTGAATTACTTAAAGTTTCGAAAGGCGAAACGCTCGTGCTTATCGTATGCGGATAAGCTTCCCTTACCTGAAAGAACAGTCACGCATTTTCGGAACAGTCACCCGCCCCATCGCGAGAGTGATTCTACAGCGAAAGTATCCGCAATGGATGTATGTCGACTCGGGGGCAGATATCTCACTGATTCCTCTGTCTGTTGGCCGACTGATTGGGCTGACTCGAACAAGAGAAGACAGGCTCCAGAGAATATTCGGAATCAGTCGATCTTCCGTTTCGATAATCGTGAAGAAGATATCAATGCGTATTGGGCCGTCAGAATTCAACGCTCGAGTCGCTTGGAGCCAAGTCGAACAGGTTCCTCTGCTTCTGGGCAGAATGGACGTGTTTCCCAGATTCAGTGTGACATTCAAAGAAAGAAATCAATTAACCACCTTTTCAACGAGCTAGACCCAGTCACTGCGAATCCCACTCCTGCGCATACTCCAACTCCATCCATCGGAGACGGAAAACGACGGGCTCACACGCGCGTCTAGGTTGAGAGCGTTCGCCGCGATAGAGAAAACGCAGAAAATGAATTTCTAAAGGAACTTAATGAGTAGGTTTTCATCCCCATGTCCGGAATGCACCTTCAGATCTCTCCACCCCGATCCGCGATAGTAACATTTTCTCCACCGGGGTTAGGGATGAGTAACATAGTTTGCTCCTAAACATGCGACACCCCCCCATTCTTTATGCCCCCAGAACAACACGCCACACCTCAACGCACAAGTGAATGTTGCTTCGACTGGGGAAATTGTGCCAGCCTTCCGCCTAAACCGTAGCTCAGGAAATCGCCTGGCGCCCCATTCGATTTAGTCTTTGAAAGACTAGTTCTCGGCGGCCGCACCATCTATATCTCATTTCTTCCGGCACAGGTGTTCCTGGACAGTCTAATTTAGGAAGCAGCGGAGTATTCTAACAGCCCGGTAGAGGGTGAGTAACTATCCGCTGCCCAAATTGTAGTCTGCCCATGGATTTTGTTGGCAGGTACATACTCGACGTTCGCTTGGAAAGCGCGGCTCCGTCGCACCTGAAGGATTTTGAGGCGTGGAGATGCGAAAAATGCGGAAAATTCTTCGTGGACCCAGGTGACGGGCGACCGCATGAAACGGAACGGTTGCCTGAGGATGTCCTACCCTAGTCGCCACGGAATTTGTCCGCTATTGACTTCAGTTCACCGTGGTCTAAGACTTGGATTTTTGTTTCTAGTCTAATGTCCAGGCCGATCTGGCGTAGTAACCCGTATAGTTGTTCGCCCGTGATTTGGCCCTTGACTCGGCCAATGCGAACAAGTTCAGCTAGTTCTTGAAAGATCTGGTCCGCTATCATTGGGTACTGCTGCCTCGTGGCATGGTATACTTCCCAAGCGCGCCCCACGAATATTTTCTCTAGAATCTTGGCAGGGTCGAACTTTCCGCTTGTGGTTTGAGATTGTTCTTGCTTCGCATTCAGTCTCTTCTGCATCTCCGCCAGTCGTTGGCGCTTAAGCCGTTGCAGTTCTGAATCGTCGCTCATGCTTGTCACTTTGATTTTGTAGGGCTGACGCGGTTTTGGGTGAGCCCTAATGCCCATTCGCAGTCATAAACAAAACGTCCGGCTACAACCCATGCGTCAAGAGATTCTCGGTCCACGGAGAAGGTTTCATCTATTGAACGCCTCGTTTCCTCGGCAAAGTGCCCCCTTGGAAATGCGCCTATGAGGGCTAGGGGGTCTTTGAGTTTGCATGCTTGGTCCGCAACGGCCTTCATTAATGTGGGTTTGCCGAGAGTACTGAATCCGAAGACCTTGGTCGGCTCAAACTTCCTAACGAGTCCAAGTAAGTTGCCTTTGTCGAGGCCGAGGAGCAGCTCTCCTTCCCTGGGAACTCTCTTCTGGGCAAAGAGTTGTTCAATCAACCCAACGAAACGCAGATAATTCTTTGGAAGGCGAACCTTCGGATTGATAGTGATAACGTGGTCATCCTGCGTATGGACA
>Ga0187866_1000667_pt1 | contig 37415 bp, 37 predicted proteins | sample June2016WEW_11_1_3_FD_133013 | JGI IMG/M metagenome (GOLD analysis project Ga0187866, IMG submission 133013) | Peatland microbial communities from SPRUCE experiment site at the Marcell Experimental Forest, Minnesota, USA - June2016WEW_11_150 | ecosystem: Environmental > Terrestrial > Soil >...
GGTGGTTGGTTCAATACTTGCCAGGAGCGGCCCGTCGCGGAAGGCAGGTGGTTCTACGAAGAGCTCTTCCTGCGGGCCGAAGGAAAAACGTTCCTGGCGGTAATGTTCCTGCTCCTGGGGGCACCGCTCATATTTCTTTTCCGGCCTCGGCGGTGGCAGTGGTTCCTGTACGGTCCCGCGTGGCTGGCGGGACTTCTCCCGGTGACTTGGTTCTTCTCCACGGCACTCAGCCGTGCGGGATAGCAATATCGTCACGCCAGAAATGGCTCGCTGACTAAGTATAGTCTCGCCGACCGAGAACGGTCTTTTTAATTAGTGCACGGGACTGGGCGATGTTCAAACGATTCTGTGGAGTAATATGGTACCTAGGGAACAAATATGCTAAACGGGATGGGGCCACACGTAGAACTTGCACGTAGAATAGCCGCGTGGGCATCGTCTGCTGAAGGATAATTTGTAACCTCTATTTCTTTCCCATTCTTAAGACCCAACGTGACACCCTCGGGGGGAGGAAAGCCGTAGGAGTAACTAAGATATTTCACCCGGCATTGGCTTATTAGCGCCTGTGCGTCTAGCCAGGAAATTTTAGTAGGCTGACTGTTCTGCTGCTGATATTGTCTGTCGCGCCAGTAAACCAAAATACCAACAACAATAATAGCGATCAGCACAAGACCTAGTACAATCAATGCCGAGCCTCGTTTCATTAAATTAACTATAACAAAGTGCACAGGACAGGATTCGAACAACCCTAAGTGCGGGCAAAATTTGTTAGGAATATAGTGCCGTGCGGCTCTTCCGTAGGAGCCAATGTACGAACCACGCCGAAAGGAGGCCGATGGCTGCGCCGCCCAGAATATCCAATGGCCAGTGGATGCCCGTGTAGATGCGCGCGATGCCCATCACCGCGGAAAGCCCGAAGAACCACCATCCCCATTTCCGGTTCGCATACCAGACGGTGAGCGAAAGCGCGAAGAACCACGTCATGTGCCCGGACGGGAAGGACCACGCCGATTCGCTGATGAGCGGCGTGAAATTATAGAAAGAAAACGGCCGTTCGAGGTGGTAGAAAAACCTGATGATTTCCGTGAGGATCCCGCGCGCGAGCATGACGGCGATCGCGCCTTCGCAAAAAAGATAGAACTTTTTCCGCCAGCCATCCTCGTAGCCCACGAGCACCAGAAATCCAACGACCATGAGGTAGGGGAGGTGTTTCGCAAAAAAAATGCCGAGGTCGTCAAGAAAAACGCTCCGGCCAGCGAAGTTGTGGATGAAGAGAAAAAGCGTTTGGTTCAAGGAGGACATGAAAGATGCTTTCCGGCGCGGTGCCGGTGCGGGCGGCTATTTCCGGACGTAGGCCAGTAGCCCCATATAACGGGCGCGCTTGATCGCCTGGGCGAGCTTCCTTTGGTGCTTCGCGCACGTGCTCGTATGGCGTGGGTCAATGATCTTCGCCTGGCTTGAAACAAAACGTTTCAGGAGGTCCACTTCTTTATAATCAACCTCTTTTAAGTTCTGCGAGCAGAAAAAACACTGTTGTGACATGGTTTTATACTTTTTTTACCTGGAGCGAATCAAGTTCCACGGCGGTATCGCGGCCGAAGATGGGGACGAGGACCTTTATGCTTCCCTTTTCCTCGTTCACTTCCGCGATCTTGCCGTCATATTCCTTGAACGGTCCGTCGGTTATTTTTACCAGATCGCCCACTTTGAGGTCAAGGATCATCTTACCCTCGTCCTTCCCGGTGCGGGTGAGCAATTGGTCCACTTCTTCTTTGGAGAGCGGGGTCGGCGTCGTGTTGTCGGGGCCGACGAAGCCGGTCACGCGCGGCGTGTTCCGCACCACGTACCACGAATCCTCGGTGAGGATCATTTCCACAAGGACGTACCCCGGATAGATCTTCTCCTCGGTGGTCTGCCGCTTGCCGCTCTTTACCCTGACCGTCTTCTCCTTCGGCACCAGGATGTTGAAAATTTTGTCGCCCATTTCAAGCGATTCAACCCGCTGTTTCAAATAGCGCGCGACAGCCTCTTCATAGCCGGAATAGGTTTGAATCGCATACCACTGTTTTGATCCGGTTTTTTCGTTGTGCGCTCCGGGGCGCGAAGGATGCAGTGCCATACTAGTGGGTAATAAATAATTTTATCGCGTTCGTAAAAATATAATCAAAGAAGCCCAAAAACGCCGCGAGCCCGAGCGAGATGCCGATCACGATGCTCGTGAGGCGCACCGCTTCTTGGCGCGTCGGCCAGTTCACGTGGCGCAGTTCCTGCCGCGATTCCATGAAAAAGTTTTTGATGCGTGCGAACATTGCTTGAAACCCCCGACCCCCGAACTAAAATACCGCCATACTCGCGGCATCGGAGATACGAAGAGTATAGCATCCTCCCGAAGCTTCGTCAATCGCTATTTTTCGGGGGACATGGTAAGCTTGAGCAATGGGATCGGCGGAAAAAACAAAATTGGCCCTGGACAGGAAATTTAAAGGAATTTGCGAAACTCCCGCAGGTTTCAATTTTTTTGTCTCGCTTCACGACTTCGTCCAATATATCGAAGCGACGCCTTCTTTTGGTGTTTTTTTTCGCGGCACAAAAGGAAGCCGGGCATCGGAAATTCCCCAAAAATATTCCATTCTTAAGCAGATCTATCAAGGTATAGAAGACATTGACGTCCGCACCACGAACGACCTTGGGCACGACCGTTATGTGGCAATCCGCGAGTTAAGCCTGATCCGGAACAAAGATGTCTCCGACAATAATCCGTTCTGGAAGCGCCGGGAGTCGTTAAGAAAGTTGGCGGGCGATATCCACAAGACGTTGCACGGTTATCTTTCTGAATGAACGTTCGGCCCAGCTTCCGCGGTCTCGGCATTGCCCCAAACATCCTCACTGTTCTTGATAAGCTCCGCTTCACGACGCCAACACCCATCCAGGCGCAGTCAATCCCGCAGGCGATGGAGGGAAAGGACATGATGGGAATCGCGCAGACCGGCACCGGGAAAACGCTCGCATTCGGCATCCCGCTTGTCCAAAATATGCTGAAGGACGCCCATCGCAAGGCGCTCGTGCTTCTCCCTACGCGGGAACTTGCGGTGCAGGTGGAAGAGGCGTTGCGGAAGATCGGCGGACCGTTGGGCGTAAAGACCGCGGTCTTGATCGGCGGCGAATCCATACGGAAGCAGTGGCATGCGCTCGATCGCAAGCCGCAAATCATCTTAGCGACCCCGGGGCGGCTTATTGACCATCTTGAACAAAAAACAGTGAGCTTAAAGGAGGTAAGTGCGGTCGTTCTTGATGAGGCCGACCGGATGCTTGATATGGGATTCGCGCCGCAGCTCAGGCGGATCCTCGCGGTTCTTCCCCGTGAACGGCAAACGATGCTTTTTTCCGCCACGATGCCGGAGAGCATTGTTTCTATGGCCCGCGCGTTCCTTAAGCTTCCGGTGCGTGTGGAGATCGCGAGATCCGGGACGGCGGCAAAAGATGTTTCGCAGGAATTGTTTTTTGTGACCCAATCGGAAAAGCCGAGGTTGCTCGAGAAGGTTTTGCAGGAATATCGCGGTTCGGTGCTTGTATTTTCCAGGACAAAGTTCAGCGCAAAGAAGATCGCGGCCCATCTTCGCACGCTTGGCCATGCGGCGGTGGAGTTTCATTCCAACCGCTCGCAGAACCAACGGCAGGAAGCCCTTGAGGGTTTCAAGAATGGAAAATACCGCGTGATCGTCGCGACGGATATCGCGGCGCGCGGCATTGACGTGAAGAACATAGAGCTTGTTCTCAATTATGACCTCCCGACCGTTGCGGAGGATTATATCCATCGCATCGGGCGCACCGGCCGTGCCGGCGAAAAAGGCCATGCCATTTCCTTTGCGCGGCCGGATCAAAAAGGGGACGTGCAGGCCATTGAGCGTCTGATGCGCGTCACATTACCCGTGTCCCGGCTGCCGATGTTGCCGCCAGCTCCGCCCGCGTCGTTCGCGCCGCAAACCTTCGAGCGGGAACCTTCACGACGAATATTCTCGCCCCGCGCCGATCGTTTCCGCCAAAAACCCGGACGGCGTTTTGGACGGCGACGTTCAAGCGGGCGGAGATGAAACCCCCCCCGTAGTTGTGCACATGCCCGCCTTGTGTTTGGTGTATAATAACAAGTAAAGCTATGTCGGAATTTTCCGCGCAAAAACGGCGTGCGTTTCTAATAACAGGAGTCGTTTTTGTAGTTATTTTATTGGTTCCGGGAGTGGTTGGCGTGATGTATTATCAAACCGACCAGAACCTTACAGCGCAGACGTACGCTCGGCAACAGACCCTGATCAATCTTGCGGCAACCGCAGTGAAGATCAAGATTGATCATCTCGTCGGGATAGCAAAGGCAATTGCATCGCTTGATAAGATTTCCCAAAGCGTTGCAGGTGGTCGTTGGAGCGACGCGGCGCGGTCGGTGAGCGACCTTGAGAACAATATTGCCTTTTACGATCCTTTTATTGACAGAGTCATCTTCTATGATGCAGGGGGCATCCAACGGGCGGCGTACCCGACGCTTGTGGGCGGCATTGGGACGAGTGCGACGAGCAGCGATTGGTACCGCGCGTTGAACCAAGGAGAAAAGTCTTATGTTTCCGGCGTAGCGCAACGGCTTTCTATGCCGCGGATCAATGTGGTAGGCGTCGCGGTGCCGATAGAGACCGGCGGGGTAACCAAGGGTTTTTTGGTTCTCCAGATCCCCACGAACAATTTCTTGGAGTTCGGTACGGATCTTTCCCTGGGAACCTACGGGTTTTCATATATTGTTGACGGGAAAGGCAGCCTTGTGGCGAATCCGCACTTCTCTTCCCAGACCGGAGTGGTGGCCGATTACTCCTTTATGCCGGCGGTAAAAGAGATAATGGCGGGCAAGGCGGGAGTAATGGTCGCCAACGATCCAAGCGAGGGCGAGAAGAGTGTTATCTCATACGAGCCATTGCCGCAGTATCGTTGGGGGATCGTGATACAAGAATTGTATGACGAGGCGTTTGCGGCAAGAGACAGCATACTTTTCTCCTACTTGTGGGAGATTATAGCCGCCATCGTAATTGATCTCGCTTTTTCTTATCTTATATTTAGATTATTGATTGCCAGGTCTAAAAACCAAAAGTCATGAAAAAAGGATTCACCCTCATCGAGCTTTTGATCGTGATCGCGATTATCGCCGTGCTCTCGGTGGTGGTCATTTTGTCCTTGAATCCGGCGGAATTGCTTCGCCAGGCGCGGGATTCCAATCGTGTCTCGGATATGGCGACCCTGAAGAGCGCCATCGCGCTTTATTTGACGGATGTATCAAACCCCTATCTTGGTTCTGTCGCCTACTGCTACATCAGCAATAGCACGGCAACGGTTGCCATTGTGGCGAGCAGCACCGGGTCATGGACCGCGCCTGCGCCCACTCCGGGGTGCGGCTATTGGTTCCCGAGCAACACCACGAACACCTGGATGAACGCCACAACAACAAGATCGATCGGAACCGTTGGCAGCACGACAGGCAACGGCTGGATCCCGGTCGATCTTGCAAATATCTCTTCCGGTTCGCCCCTTGGCCAGGAACCGATCGACCCCACAAACCAAGGCGGGGTCGCTGCATGCACCGGCACGGTCACTTCCGGCGTCTCGCTCTCGAACTGTTCCCTTTTCTACAGCTACATCGTGAGCGGCACGAGCTTCAAGCTCGCCGCGTTCATGGAAAGCAGGAAGTATTCCACCGGCGGCGCCGGCGACGTGCCTTCAAAAGACGGCGGATATAATCCATTCGTTTACGAACAGGGAATAAACTTGTCCCTGTAGATCGTTCCTTGGTTCATCGCACCGAGCGATATCCTCCCAGGACGCCCTCTTTTGATAGCACGATCTGCCAAAGTTGTGTTTCCCGGGCGCGGAAGGCGCCGGCGCAGGCAAGAAGATAATATTTCCACATCCGATAGAATGTTTCGCCGTATTTTGCGCTGATCTCGGGCCAATGCCGATCGAAATTCTCGAACCATGCCATGGTGGTTTTGGAATAATCGGCGCCAAAATTATGCCAGTCCTCCATGATGAACAATCGTTCGATCGCTTTTCCGATCTGTGCGGCCGACGGCAGGGAGGAGTTCGGAAAAATATATTTTTCGAGCCACGGGTCTACGGACATGTCCGATGCGTTGTATCCGATCGTATGGAGAAGAAAAATGCCGCCGTCCTTCAGATGGTCATGGGCGACCTTCATGTAATGTCGGTAGTGGCCATGCCCTACGTGCTCGAACATGCCGAGCGAAACGATGTGGTCGAAAGAACCCTTTAAGTCCCGATAGTCTTCCAGGCGGAATTCAACCGGCAGGCCCTTGCAGAGTTCGCGGCCCAGTTTTACTTGTTCTTCCGAAACGGTGGTACCGGTCACGCGCGCGCCATACCGCTCGGCGGCAAACTTTGCGAAACTTCCCCAGCCGCAGCCGATATCCAGAACCTCCTGGCCCTGCTTGAGGCCGATCTTGCGGCACACAAGATCGAGTTTCGCTTCCTGCGCCTCGTCAAGATTTTTCGCGTCTTTCCAATAGCCGCAGGTATAGACCAGGCGCTTATCAAGCATCCGTACAAAAAGGTCATTGCCGAGGTCGTAATGGCGCCGCCCGATCTCAAACGCCGCGCTTTTCGCGCTGCGGGATCTTTTAAAAAATGTTGAAAGATATGCCGCAAGGTTCGTCGGCGTCACCCATGCCTTGCTCACGACTTTTGTAAGAAAGAGCCGTTCAATCAATTGGTCGAGCCGGTCCACGTCCCAATATCCTGCCATGTAGGTTTCCCCGAACCCCAAACCTCCGCTGCGCACGACCATTTTATAGAAATCCTCGTTCCGCACGCGGATGTCCCACGGCCGATCACCGTTTATTTTTACGTCGGCTTCCGTAAGCAACTTTTCGACTGCTGTTTTGGCCCAATCCATAACTCTCACAATATATCTCAACTCTCAAAGGCTTTCAAACCAGTCGTCCATTTCTGCGGAGGCGGAAGGATTCGAACCTTCGAAGGGATTCCTCCCTTAACATCTTAGCAGGATGCTGCCTTAAGCCGCTCGGCCACGCCTCCAAACTACTTCGTCATGGTACACAATAAACTTGTTTTTATCAAGATTTTCTGATACATTTCATTGGTTATGGCAAGCGAAATTCCTGGGAAAAATATAAAACCGCGTCCGCCGATCGTGGTTGTCGTGGGGCACGTTGACCACGGGAAGACGACGCTTCTGGACTACATCCGGAAGACGACGGTTGCCGCGCGCGAAGCGGGCGGCATTACGCAGGCCGTGGGCGCGTATGAAATTGTGCATGCGCCGGCCGCCGGAGGCCCGGCGCGGAAGATCACTTTCATTGACACGCCCGGGCACGAGGCGTTCACGGCGATGCGTTCGCGCGGCGCGCAGGCGGCGGACCTCGCCGTTCTTGTGGTTGCTGCTGACGAGGGCGTGAAGCCGCAGACAAAAGAAGCGATAAAAATTTTGGAAGAGACAAAAACGCCGTTTGTTGTCGCGCTCAATAAAATTGACAAGGTGCAGGGCGGCAATCTTGAAAAAGCGAAGACGGATCTCGCGAACGCGGGCGTGTTGCTGGAGGGCTACGGAGGGCAGGTGAGCTATCACGGCGTTTCTGCGAAGACAGGCGAAGGCGTGAGCGATCTTCTGGACCTCATTCTTCTTTCCACCGACGTTGAAAATTTGACCTACGATGCGGCCGCCGCCGCGAGTGGATTTGTGCTTGAAGCGCGGCGCGATCCGCGGCGCGGCATTGAAGCGAGCGTGATCGTAAGGGAAGGAACGCTCCATCGCGGCGATGCAGTAAAGACGCACACCGCAAGCGGCAAAGTGAAGATACTCGAGGATTTTACGGGGAAAGCTGTTGATGTTTTGGAGCCGTCCGCGCCGGCGGTGATCATCGGTTTTGAGAAGCTGCCGAACGTGGGCGAAGTGTTCGCGGTGGGGGAATTGAAAGAGGCCCAATCGCCGCAGGCGCAGGAGGCGATCGCAACGCAGATCGCAAAATCAAAGCCGAATACCTTGAATTTGATCCTTAAGGCCTCCGACGCGGGTTCGCTTGAAGCGCTTTTGGTCGTTTTGAAGAGTGTTGATAAACAGGGCGGCAAGGAGATCAACGTGGTTGAGGAATCGGTCGGTGATGTGACCGACGGCGACGTGCGCCGCGCGCAGGCGACAAATGCCACGATCATCGGGTTCAAAAACAAGGTGGAAAAAGGCGCAAGGAACCTTGCGGATGCACAGACGGTCATGATCATCACTTCAGATGTCGTTTATGATCTTGCGAAGGCCGTGGAAGATTTTCTTACGGGGAAATTAGGTCCGGCAACGGCGGGCGAACTTGAAGTGCTTGCGGTCTTCAATCAGGAAAAATTGGACAAACAGCTGATTGGCGGCCGTGTGGAGAAAGGAACATTCCGTGCGAAAGCGTCGTTTGAGATTTTGCGCGGGAGCGGCACGCCGAAAACCTCGCTCGGCACCGGCCGTGCCTTGAGCTTGCGCGAGAAAAAATCAGAGATCGCGACGGCTGAAAAAGGAAAAGAGATCGGCATCCTCGCGAGCTCGCAGATTGCGATCCAGGTGGGCGATACGCTCGTCATCCATAAATAATTTTGCGAAATAATTTCCCATGCGTTTTTTCCGTTCCGAGCGGGTACAGGCGTTGATCCAGGAGGAGCTTGCGAAAATTATGGTGCGGGAAGTGGAATTTCCAGACGCACTTCTTACGATTACGAGCGTTGAAGTTGATAAGAAGCTGGACCACGCACGGGTCAATGTGAGCGTTATCCCGTCTTCCTCGGGGCCTGCGGCGCTCGCCGGACTCACGAAGCGTACGGGCCACCTTCAGCATCTTTTAATGAAAAAGATGAATATCAAACCCATGCCGCGTATCGCGTTTGCGCTTGATCGCGGCCCCGAAAATGCCGCGGCGGTTGAAAAAGCGCTGTTAAAAAAGTAAGATAGGGGCATGGCCACGTAGCCAAGTAGCAAGGCGAGGGTCTGCAAAACCCTTATACGCGGGTGCGATTCCCGCCGTGGCCTCCAGGATGAACAAAAGCATGCTCCAAGTAATAATTATCATCATCTTTGTGTTTCTCGTGGGAGGCGTGATTGGCTATTTTGCCTGGGGGAAAAAACAAACCTCTGTTCCTGGGCAAACGTCAAGCCGGAAAATAACGTATGTGACCCTAAGTATAGCGGCGCCGTTTTCCAATGCTGTGCTTACCATTAAAGAAGATGGTTCCATCGCCTATTGGGCCCAGGAGCCCAACCAGGCGAGAATCAAGGATTCCGGGACTCTGACCCTGCCCCAAATAAAAGAGCTTAACGACTTGATTGAACAAAATAATTTCTTTGAAATGAAAAGTAACAACGATAATCCCACTGGCATGACGGACGGTTCCACGTACGCTATTGCCGTTAGTTATGTTTTATCCGGTCAACTAGATGGCAGTGCTGTCCCCATAACATACTTGGTAAGTTGTTATGAACCGGACTGCGAGTTCGGCTTTTCGCAGATCAGAGACAAAATTCTTAGCCTTTGGGGTAAAGACGTTTTGAATGTCGGTGTTTGATTTGGGGGTTGGTTTTCTCTTGCACGAGCGCTAAAATGAGCGTAGGTTTGTTTGAAATATGCCTGGGTGGCGGAATGGTATACGCAGAGGACTTAAAATCCTTAGCCCGAAAGGGCTTGTGGGTTCGACTCCCACCCCGGGCACAAGAAAAAAATGAAGAAAAAAATGGTTGGAGATTTCGGCTTAATCATCAACGCGATTGGCGCTTTGCTGTTGGCGATATCCTTCGCTGAATATTCTGGGGAAAGTGTCCGAGGGACAACTGGCGCCGAATATCATCCTGCATTTATGAATCACTACGGAGCTATGCTTGGCTTATCTCTGCTAATTTTAGGTTTTTCCTTACAATTTCTAGAAAGGCAAAACAAGAACAAAACCCAAGTTCCCCTGAAAGACCTGTTAATAGTTGTTCTAGTAGCAGAAGTGATTTTCTTTTTATCGCTTACGTTTTCGGGGACTATACTATTTCGTTAAAGGCTAGAATCATTCGAAGATCATCCAGTCCTGCGCACAAAAGCAAGCACACCCCTCGTAAGGGCGTCTCGGAGCCACGGCGGCTTGAGGCAACCTTTAGGTTGCCTGCCGTGGCGAGAGAGAGGCGCATTTCCCCGCTGGAGGAAATGACGCCGTCCCTTACGAGGGGTGTGCTTGCTTTTGTGCCCGAGGAGGGAGTCGAACCCTCACGACCTTGCGATCATTGGATTTTGAGTCCAACGCGTCTGCCATTCCGCCACCCGGGCGCGAGAAGCGCAACCGCGCGCTCGCACGATTGATAATAGTTATTTTACGCGTTAAAATCAAGCTATATGGCGCGCGTAATCGCGATTTGTAATCAAAAAGGAGGCGTTGGAAAAACAACCACGGCGGTGAATTTGGGGGCGTACCTCGCGGCGGCGGGCCGGCGCGTTTTGCTCGTTGATTTCGATCCGCAGGCGAACGCGAGTTCGGCGCTCGGCCACAACATAAAAGAAGGGGCGAGCGTGTATCATGGCATTTTGGGGACGGTGTCGCACGAAGAAGTTGTAAAACCGACCGTTCTTTTTAACTATCACCTTGTTCCATCTGCGCCGCACCTCGCTGGAGCGCTCGTGGAGCTCGTAGGTGTTCCTGAACGCGAATATTTTCTGCGGAAATTCGTGAACCGCCTACGCCACAATTACGATTACATTCTGATCGACCTTCCGCCCAGCTTGAGCCTACTTACGGTAAATGGCCTCGTTGCCGCCGATGAGGTTTTGATCCCGGTGCAGACGGAGTATTACAGCTTAGAGGGGATCGGCCAGCTTTTGGAGACTATAGCGTTGATCAACAGCAATCTTCGCCATCCGCTCCGCATCGCGGGTGCGCTCATCACGATGTACGACAAGCGCGAACATCTAAGCCGCGAAGTTTCAAAAAATATCAGGCGGCATTTTCCGCACCATGTGTTTGAAGTGGAAATTCCCCGCGCGGTCGCGCTTGCCGAGGCACCGAGTTTTTCCAAACCGATCATTTTGTATCGTCCGGACTCGCTGGGAGCGTTGGCGTATGAGCGGCTCGCGAAGGAAATTATGGCGCAAGAAGGGGATTATAATTTGCCGCGCGAGGTCGTAGCAAGCGAAAATTTTGGGAATTTTAATATTTGACCATGCTTGGAAAAGGACTTGAATCGCTTATACCACAGAAGGGGAATGGGGCCGGCGCTGCCGGATCGGACGGCGTTTCGTCGCAGCCGCCGGCGTCCGAACCCGAGGTGCAGCGCGAGGAACAGCGTAGTGAACCACATGAAGAGTCTTATGGGGGAGGTACATTGCAGCAGCCGCCGCCGCCGCAAATTGTTTCCGTGCCGCCCATGATGCCACCTGTTGTATTGTCGCCCGTGACAACGCCCGCCGCGACTGCCGCGAAAGTGTTTGAAGATCGGCGCCAGGACAAAACCGGCAAACCAGAGGAGATACAGTCTGTTTTCCATATTGAGATAGACAAGATCAAGCCGAACCCGACCCAGCCGCGGCGGAATTTTGACGAAGGGGGGCTCCGCGACCTTGCGCATTCCATCCGCGAGTTTGGATTTTTGCAGCCGCTTGTGGTTTCGCGGGTTGAAAAGGAAACAGTGGATGGCGTGGGCGTTGAATATCAATTGATTGCCGGCGAGCGGCGGCTCATGGCTGCGAAGATGCTGGGGCTTGCGACGGTGCCGGCCATCGTACGGAATGTGGACCTTGAGCGCGAGAAATTGGAGCTCGCGGTGATCGAGAATATCCAGCGTGAGAATTTGAATCCAATAGAGGCTGCGCGCGCATTCCAGCGATTACAGGAAGAATTCCGTATGACCCAGCGCGAGATCGCGGCGAAGCTCGGCAAATCCCGCGAGGTCGTGGCGAACGCCGTCCGGCTGCTTGATCTGCCGGAAGAGATCCGGGTGGCGGTAGAGAAGGGCGATCTTTCGGAAAGCAGCGCGCGCATGCTCTTGGCAATCGGCGATCCGGGCGCGCAGAAACGCCTCTTTGAGGATATCGTGCAAAATCGGCTTACGACGCGGGATGTGAAGGAGCGTGTGCAGCAGTTCAGCGCGAGCACGGGCACGGGCGTGGCCGGAGCTCACGGGCACCGCCGCGGGCGCCCGCCGAAGAGCGCGGAAGCGCCGCTGCCTACGGAACTCCGCGCGATGCAGGAATCGCTTTCAAGCGACCTCGGTGCGCCCGTGGAGATTCATAAGGGCGCGAATACCGGGCGCATCACGATCACCTTCTATTCCGAAGAGGAACTGGAAAATATCTTGCGGAAACTGGGAAAGGAGCGATTCTAGGCGGTTCTTACGCGAACTTGTAGCTTATTTCCCTCACCTCTTTTATTTTCTTCAGCTTCACCACAAGCTTTTCAATCTTTATTTTATCCGTTGTGGAGACCTCGATGTGATAGAACTGGAAGCGCCCGCCCTTCGGATGGTCGGTATTGAAGTGCATGATGGTGAAGTGCTGGCGGGCGATCGCGGTCGAAATGTCTTTAATGAGTCCCACGCGCGTTTCGACGGTGATTTTGAGTTCGGTGTGCGTAGGCGCCTTGGCGGTTTGTGCAAATGCATTCTTTTCGCGGAGGGCGAGCTTGATGTGGTCGCGTGCAATGTCGGTTTTTACGAATCGGAGCCAATCCTCGGAGGGCTTCTTCCCTTTTTGGACGATGATCTCCACGACATCGCCCGACCGCAGTGGGTGATCGAGCGGCGTGAGCGTGCCGTTTATTTTTGCGCCCGCGCAGGAATTCCCGACTATGGAATGGATATGGTAGGCAAAGTCCACCGGCGTCGCTCCCCGGGGAAGATCAATCACATCGCCGCGCGGCGTTACGGCGAAGATCCGGTCCCTGAAGAAATCGATCTTCATTGCGCGGATGAGCTCTTCCGGGTCTTTTTCTTTTCCAAAAAAGCGTTCCTGCCAATTCTTCAATTGTTGCACCCACGTGATCTCTTCCGCCATTTTTTTCCCGGAGATCCGTTCGCCACGGCGGTTTTGATCATAGAGCCAGTGGGCGGCCACGCCGAATTCGTTCTCATCATGCATCTCTTTCGTGCGGATCTGGAACTCTATTGTCTTGTCGCCAGGGCCGATCACCGTTGTATGCAAGCTGCGGTAACCGTTCGGTTTCGGCATGGCGATGTAATCCTTGATGCGGCGGGGGACGGGCGGCCACGCTTCATGGATCACACCCAAGGCCGCATAGCACTCCGGAATCGTTTCCATGATCACGCGCATGGCGACGAGGTCGTGGATCTTCCCTATGTCCATGTCGCGCCGGAGCAATTTTTTATACAAGCTCGCATAGCGTTTGGCGCGGATCTCGATGTCGTGCGGCTTGAGGTCGTGTTCCTCAAGCAGTTTCTTCACCTGCGGCTTCATTTTCTCAAGATAGGCAAGCCGCGATTGGTATTGTTCTTTTGTGGTTGCGAGGAGCCAGCGGTATTCCTGCGGATGGAGGTAAGGAAAAGCGAGATCTTCCAATTCGCCGCTCAAGTCATGCATGCCAAGGCGGTAGGCGAGCGGCGCATAGATCTCGTCGGTTTCCATCGCGACCCGTTTCTGCTTCACGGGCGGGAGCGCTTGGAGTGTTCGCATGTTGTGCAGGCGGTCGGCGAGCTTGATCAAGACCACGCGGAGGTCTTCCGAGATCGCAAGGATCATTTTCCGGAGATTTTCCACTTTGTTCTCCGCTCCGCGGTATTTGATGCGGCCGAGTTTTGTCACGCCGTCCACGAGGAACGCGATCTCTTCGCCGAATTCTTTTTTGACCGTTTCGAGCGGCACGCTGGTGTCCTCGACCGTATCGTGCAAAAGTCCTGCGGCGATCGTGGCTTCGTCAAGATGCCAATCATTGAGGGTCCCCGCGGTCGCGAGCGGATGATTGAGATACGGCTCGCCGGTCTTCCGCTTTTGGTCCGCATGCGCCTTCTCTGCGAGAGCGTACGCTTTCGCAATAATGCCGGTCGGATTCTGTTTGACGAGTTCTTTTATTGTCACCTTCTCATCTTATCTCCGAAAGAAACGATTAGGCAGGGATTGACGAAACGAAGACGGATATGGTATAGTATTCCTAGTCTCGGGGGCCCATGAGGCCGCCGAACAAACGGAGATCTTCTCATATGAGCACTAGAAAGATCGTGGTAACCGCCTGCGGTTTAAGTCTAATAGGCGGCATTCTGGGTTTGGCGGTGCTATTTTTCTTGTCCGCGACGCGCGCCGTCGTTCCCGCATATTATTGTGGGCTTGTCGCCCTTCCTCTCTGCACGGTGGCCGCGGCGACATTCTGTTTTGATAAGATGATGCTCGCCGCGCTGGAGGAGAGCTTTGGCAAGGAGGTTGTCATCGCGCTCAGGTTGAACGAGATCGAGCTCTGCCGGGGGGAAATCAACAAAATCCTCCGCCGACTCGAGGCGGAATGTCGCAAAGTGAAAATGGAGCTGGCGGCATTCCGCGCCCACACCCACACGTTCAGGTTCGGCACCATTCAGTGCGACCGCCTGCAAGCGTTGGTGGACGATCTCGAATTCACTAACAACTCTCTTCGGACCGCGAGGAGTGCGGCGAGATACGTCGGTGTCGCCAGCGTGCGTAGGCAGCTTCGCATGAGGCCGCTCCAGCTCTAGGCCCCCGGTTTTCAAGCAGGACCGCTTCCCCCGCAAGGGAGAGAAGCGGTCTTTTCGTTTTAATTCTTATTCTTCGCCACTTGTCTTTTTGCCACCCTTCTTTTTGGGCGGATTTTCTTTCCAATATTTAAACGCCGCCTCAAGTTCCGCTTCCGACTCCGGTTTTTTGTTCATGACGAATGTGCAGTCGGGATAGCGCGTGCAGGCATAAAAAGGCCTGCCGCGGCCGCGGGACTTTTTCTCCACGATATCTCCCGGCTTATCAAACCGATCGTTTGAAGCAAGGCACGCGGGGCATTTGAATCCGGTCTTGTTCCATATTTTTGATATGCCCTTGCAGGTTGGATAATTGCTGCAGCCGAGGAAAAAGCCGAAGCGGCCGCGGCGCACTTTCATCGGTTTTCCGCAAAGCGGACAGTGCTCGTCTTTTGTTTTTTCTTCAAGCTCGCGGATCTGTGCCGCCTCTTCTGGCATGGGAAGCGTCACCTTTACGGCGGGATCGGGGCAGGCGAGGAATTTCCCCATGCGGCCGAACTTGATCACCATCGGTTTCCCGCAGTGCGGGCAGGGCGTCGTGGAAATTTCAACCTGTTTTGTGACCGACGCTTCCTTTTCGTCCAGCTCCTTTTTGAACGGGCCGTAGAATTCGCGGCATACGTCCGTCCATTTCATTTTCCCTTCGGCGATCTCGTCCAGTTCCTCTTCGATGTGGGAAGTGAATTTTACATCCACGATTTCCGGAAAATTTTCCACGAGGAGGTCGTTCACCACGAAACCGATCTCCGTCGGGTGGTATTTTTTCTCCATTTTTTCCACGTAGCCGCGGTCCTGGATGGTCGAAAGGGTCGGCGCGTACGTGGATGGCCTACCGATACCCTCGGCTTCAAGTGCCTTCACGAGCGTGGCATCCGTATAGCGCGGCGGCGGTTCAGTGAAGTGCTGGACCGGTTTTATTTCATCGAGCGTCAGCCGCATGTCCTTTGTGAGTTTCGGGAGCTGGCCTTCTATCTCGCCGCCGTTCGCGCCGTTGCCGTTCGCGCCTTCGTCGCGGCCTTCGGTATAGACGCGGATGAAGCCGTCAAATTTCACCGTTTGTCCGTTCGCCCGGAAGATCTCTTTTTTTGCAGTGTCGGCTTCAATGTCCACCGCGGTTTGCTCAAGGAGCGCCTCCTTCATTTGTGAAGCGACCGTGCGTTTCCAAATAAGATCGTAAAGCCGCTGGTCGTTGCGTTCTTTGACGCCGAGCGCAGGGCCAGACGTGGCGCGGAGATTCGTGGGGCGGATCGCTTCGTGCGCTTCCTGTGCGCCTTTGCTTTTTGTGGCGTACCGGCGCGGCTCGGGGAGTTGGTATTCTTTTCCGAATTCCGCGCCGATCACTTCCTGCGCGGTCGCGAGCGCGCTTTCGGCAAGCTGCACGCTGTCGGTCCTCATGTAGGTGATGTGCCCACGCTCGTAGAGCTTTTGTGCAATGACCATTGTTTGCTTTGCCGAAAAGCCGAGCTTGCGCGCCGCTTCCTGTTGGAGCGTGGACGTGGTGAACGGGGCCGCGGGATAGCGCCGCACTTCTTTTACGGTGATGTCCAAAATTTTATAATCGGCATTTTTCAATCCCTCTATAATTTGTTTCGCTCCGCGGCCGGTCTTGATATCCATTTTGCCGAGCGGCTTGCCGCCAAGGGAAGAGAGGGTGGCGGGAAAAGGATTTTTTCCTTTCGGCGGAAGAAAAAGCGCTTCAATGGACCAGTACTCTTCTTTATTAAAGGCGTTGATCTGCCGCTCGCGTTCCACGACCAAGCGCACGGCCACGCTCTGCACGCGGCCTGCCGAGAGTCCGTAGCGCACCTTGCGCCACAAGAAGGGCGATAGCCCGTATCCCACGAGCCGGTCCAGCACGCGCCGCGCCTGCTGGGCGTCTATGAGATTGATATCAAGCTCGCGGGGATTTTTTAATGCTTCTTTGATGGCGGATTCGGTGATCTCATGGAACGCGATCCGTTCGTAGGGGACCGCAAGCATTTTTGCTTTGTCTTTGTTCTTTCCTTTCCCCGTGCCGCCGTCCGCGGGTGCCAGGCCGAGCGCTGCCAGAAGGTGCCACGCGATCGCTTCGCCCTCACGGTCTTCATCGGTTGCAAGGATCACCCTTGCGGCTTTCGCGGCGAGCTTCTTCAGATTGGCAACGATCGGCTTTGCCTTCGCCGGGATTATATACTGCGGTTCGAAATCATGCTTGACGTCGATGCCCATGGTGCTTTTCGGAAGGTCGCGAATGTGGCCGTAGGACGATTCCACGGTGAATTGTTTGCCGATGAATTTTCCGATGGTCTTTGCCTTTGTGGGCGATTCAACGATAACGAGATCCATTATTGTTTTGTTTTTATATTGTATACCCTCCACCCTTTTCCTTGACCAGATTTTTTAGGAGAAGGAAAGAAAGCGTCCGGTTTGCGGTTGGGGCTTTTAGTTTAGTGATTGCCGCTATTTTGTCAACGTCAACCGGCTTGCGAACCTCCTGCAATGCTTTTAGAATCAGCTTTTCTTCGGGCGACACCGTGTTTTCCTGCGCCGCGATTTTTTCCTTGCGTGTTACGCCATAAGCCTCAAGAATCTCTTCCGCCGCGGTCACGAGTTCCGCCCCTTGACGGATCAGCTGATGGGAGCCTGCGAAGTTAGGATGCGTGACAGGGCCGGGTACCACAAAAACGTCACGATTTTGTTCAAGAGCGCGGCGGGCGGTCGCGAGCGATCCTGATCCTTTCGGCGCTTCAATAATAATGACCCCCTGCGCGAGACCGCTTATGATGCGATTTCGTTCGAGGAAACGGCCGGGGTACGGCGGAGATCCCAGTGGATATTCGGAAACAATGGCGCCGCCGCTTTCAAAGATCTTTGCGGCGAGCCGGTCGTTCTCCTGCGGATAGATGGCGTTGAGGCCGCCCGCGAGGACCGCGATTGTGATGCCCCTCGCTTCAAGGCATCCCTCGTGCGCGGCGGCGTCAATGCCGAAGGCGAGGCCGCTCACTACGGCGAAGCCGGACGGTACAAGCTCGCGCGCGAAACGGCGCGCAATACTTTTGCCGTCGGGTGTTGCCCGTCGGGTGCCCACGATGGCGATAAATCGTGCGTCCCTCGGCGGCAACGTGCCGCGGATATATATCCCGAAGGGATGGTCCGTGATCTCGCCGAGAAGGGTGGGATAGTGGTCATCTGCAAAAAGGATCAGTTGTACGTTCGCCCGCGTAAGTTTTTCCCATTCTCTTTCCGGTTCAATCGGATGCGCGCACAGTTTTCCAAGCGCTTCGTGCGCGTTTTTCCAGTCGCCGAATTTTTTCTTAAGCTTCGCGATTTTCCCGTAGTCGCCCGCGACCGCTGCGGCGACAGCATTGTAGTAAAACGCTTCTTCCATCCTCTACAGCGTCAAGGAAAAGACAGGAAAGGTAAAGTATGCGTTAACAATGTTTTAATGATAGAATAGGAAAGAAGATGAAAGGCAATCCTAGGAAACAACTCTGGATGAGCTTCGGCATCGTCTTTGGGGTGGTTGTGGTCGCCTCGGTTGCGCTCTATTTTTTGTTGAGCGATCTTGATGCGCAGGCCGCAAGGATCGTTTCCGATAAAGCACTTGTGGCGCAGCGGGTCGCGGTCGTCAGCGCTCTTGCAAGCCTCAAAAGTGATGCGGTACAGGCCGCGCAGTATGCGGACGCTATGAACAAACTGCTCCCTTCCCACGACGAGCTCATTGGTTTTCCGCAATGGATCGCCTCCGCGGGTCAGGAGCATAATGTTTCAGTTTCGATTGTATTTCGGGGGAACAATACGGTTGCCACCAATGCTCTTCCCGGAAGCGATGGTTTTTCTTTGGGTGCGAGCGGTGCGGCCACCGACATTGTTGCATTTCTTAGCGATCTCGAGACGCGCTCCGCGGGATTTCTCCTTTCTATCGATTCGTTTGATCTAACAAGCAACGGTTCGAGCTATCAACTTTCCGCGCAGGGAAGAGTGTTTTCAAAATGACCATGAAGAAGATTTTAAGAAAGTACCCGGAGACAGTGCTCACCATCCTCGCTATTATTTTTCTCGGAGTCATTTTGGCGTATTTCAGTTGGGGGATCGGCGAGATGGTGGTGGAGGTGGACCGTGCCGTGAATGTAACGCCGGAGGTCAGCGGGGGCGTCGGGTTTGATCTTAGAGGCGCGCAAGCGCTGAATCTGAAGGGACTTGTCAAACCACAATAGGAGGCCGTATGATGAACCGTGTCCCGCGTCCTTAGCTCAGTGGTAGAGCGCTACAATGACACTGTAGAGGCCGGAGGTCCGATCCCTCCAGGACGCACCGGTTGCGATCGGCATACATGCCGTGCGTGATCGCGATCAATGCAAGCGCATGTAGTTCAGTGGTAGAACGCGTTCCTGATAAGAACGAGGCCGTAGGTTCGATTCCTACCATGCGCACAAGTAAAACAAAAAGGTTTGAAAGGAGCCCTTCTTAGTATTCCTTTTCAAGCTCTTGTTTTGTTGCGTGGCGTCAAGCATCCTTTAAAATAGTTTTAATGCCCGTCGTGCTACGATGCGGGCATGAAAAAAATAATTTTTTGGGTGTGCGCGGTATTTGGGGCGTGCGGAGTGTGGTTCGTGGCGCCGCCGCTCGCGTTGCGGGCCGAGGCGGCGATCATAGACGACCATGGCACCGGCTATTCCGGTTATTATTTCAACAATCCTACGGGATACCGCGAGGTTTTTACGGAGCGGGTTCCGGCATATCTTCATCATAATTTTGGGAGCTGTGCCACGAATCCGCGTCCGTGCGGCGATAACGAGTTTTATGTCATCTTCACGCCGGACAGGGATATCCCGAATGCATATGGCATTTCGGTTGACGATCCGAGCATAACCGATGCGGAACTTTTTAACGGGCAAGAAACCAGTCATTGTCCCCAGCCATTTCTGCTTTTCCACGATGGCGGGGGTTCGGCGCTTCCCGGACCGCCGAATTGCGGCGGACCGCAATTCCGCGGTAGCGCCACGAGTTCTGCGTGGGCTGTTTTATACAACGGCGGGCTGTCCCCCTACAATACGAGTACGCAGCTCTTTTTACATGCGGGGATTTCTTACGATGTCGTCGGGTGGTGGTATGAAAACAAGCCCGCGAATCTTGACGATGGGCAAATGGTCACGATAGGCATTTGGGAGCCGGATCCATTTGCAACATCCACGCCGCGGGAGCCGGTGGTCATTGTTCCGGGGATCATGGGGTCGATCGTTACGAGAGTTTCCGACGGAGAGGAAGTTTGGCCGAATATCGGCAAAATGGCAAGTTTATCCGGCATTCTTTCGGAGGATTCGTATCTTAACGACCTCGCGCTCGACGCCGGCGGTCAGCCGCTCCTCGCGATGGGCACGCCGGACATCGTAAGGACGGTAACCACGACTATCGCATTCGTTCCCATCCAAAAGACGTTTTATGGGAATCTGGTAGACGCTTTTGTTTCGAAGGGATACACAGAGAACAAAGACCTTTTTGTAGTTCCGTACGATTGGCGGTTGGACGTTCGTTCGCAGGCGAATGCGCTTGACGCAAAGATCGCGTCGGCGGTTGCCGCGTCGCCGAACGGAAAGATCAATATTGTGGCGCACAGCATGGGCGGGGTTTTTGTGAAGGATTATCTTGCCGGCCGCGCCGATAATTCATTCTTGGATAAATTGGTGCTTGTCGGCGTGCCGCAATTGGGGGCGCCCACGGCATTCAAAATTTTGAACAACGGGGATAACCTGGGTGTCGCCCTCGGCCCTTTTGATGTCTTGAGTTCCGCCGAAATAAAAAAGATTGCGCAGAACATGCCGTCGATTTACGAGTTGTTGCCGGGTCGGCGGTATGTGCAGATTGACGGGGGATACGTACGGGATTTCCGGGGTGGCAAGAATACAGTGCTTGGATACGACGAGACGGCGCATCTCATGACGAGCAATCCTATAGACAGCCGCAATACAAATCTTTTGAACATTGCCGACGCCTTTCATCAAGGGCTCGATGCGCAGGCCGTAAATGCTTCAGATATCTATAATGTTCTGGGCTGTCTCAAGCCAACCATTTCCCAGTTTAATTTCTATGACGATGGCGTTACGGATGTCACGCGCACGACGGGCGACGGCACCGTGCCCGAGGTGAGTGCCATGAATCTCGCTGACGGGTTTCATAATTACTTCGTGCTTGGCGACGAGACCGGGATCGATCATCCGAGGCTCGTAAGCGATCCGCGGTCGCTTGCGCTCATCACAAGCATTATAGAGAACGGCACTTCCACGAGCGGTAATTTGCCGCAAGGTGTTTCTACCGCGCTTGCGGCTTGTGCGGGAGGAGGATCGGGGTCGCCGGATGCGTCGGCGGCTCACGATGATAGCGTTGAATTCAGCGTCCATGGTTCTGCAGACCTGAACGTTTATGATGCTGCGGGCCGGCACGCGGGACCTTTGCCGGACGGCACCACGGAGATCAATATCCCCGGAAGCAGTTATGAAAAGATGGGCAAAAATATTTTTGTTACGGTTCCTGCGAGCGCGACGAGCACCTATAAAGTAGTTGGCCGTGCTACGGTAAACAGCGAAGACGCTTCAAGCACCACAAGCATGGTGACCATTAAAGCGAAAGGGCGCAAAAAAAGCACCGTGCAGCACGCGGTAACGTATGTCTCCGTGCCGCTCGAAAACGCGAGCGCCACTGCCGAACTGGACTTTTCTGGGTTTGATGGAGATCTTGCTCTGAAATTTGACGAGGACGGTGACGGCAATGCCGACGCCACTTCTTCGCCCGATGCGATCCTAACCGACACATCCTCAACCGACGACGTTACTCCTCCGGATATCACCCTACCTGCCATTCCCGCTGAAGCGGTGCAGGGGAGCACCACAATGTTGGTCTTTGGTGCGACCGACGCCGGGTCGGGGGTCGCCGCGATCACAGCAACGCTCAATGGCGATACGGTTTCAAACGGCCAAGTGATCACATTTGTGAAGCCCGGCGGGAATGTATTCATGATCACCGCTGTTGATAAAGCAGGGAACCCAAGGACGCGCGAGCTTGATTTTGAAGTGATTGCGCCGCCTGAAAAGTACAAGCGTTGCGGACATTAAAAATAGCATCGTATACTATAGCCATGCGAAGGATGTATTGGTGGGGCGCGCTTGCGGGGTTTGGTGCGGGCCTTCTCTTTATCGCGGTAGTTTTTTTGTTCCCCGCGCTCCGTGCCCTTGCCGCAGATGTTGGAGCGTTTTCGTGGTCGTTCTCGCTTTTTTGCCTGCTTTGCTTTGTTCTCTTCGTCGCAACTCCGTGGTTCCATCGGAACGGAAATATCTCCGCCGCCCGCGCGTTCCCTTTTTTTCTCTTAGGCGCGGTCGCGGCTTACGCGCTTCTCTTTCTTGCCATCGTTATGGTTTTTGAGCTGTGGCAGCCCCAGATCCTATAGTGTCATGCTCGAACCAAAAGTTATCTACGAAGACAGCAACCTTCTTGTGATTAATAAGCCCCCCGGGCTTCAGGTGCACGCCGCGAAAATTTCCGGCGCACAGGCGGCCCATCACGCCGCACCGCGTCCGATAGCTCTCACCGTAGTCGATTGGCTCGTAAAATATTATCCGGAAGTAAAGAACGTCGGCGACGATCCCGCGCTCCGGCCGGGCATCGTGCACCGGCTTGATAAGGAAACGTCGGGTGTGATGCTTGTGGCAAGGAACCAGAAATATTTTGACTACCTTAAGCTGCTTTTCCAAAAGCACGAGATAAAAAAAACCTATCTGGCGTTCGTCGCGGGGGTTCCTGCGAAAAGGCAGGGGATCATTGACGCGCCGATCGGTATTCGGAACGGGACGATGAAGCGGAGCATCCGCTCGGCAAAAATGGCAAAGCCGGCCGTTACGGAATACCGCGTTCTTAAAACATTGGGCGGAGAGGGCGGGCACTATTCTCTTCTAGAGATAAGCCCGAAGACCGGCCGCACGCACCAGATCCGCGTGCATCTCGCGAGCATCGGGCACCCCGTTCTTGGGGATCGCCTGTATGGCCCAAAAAAGCAACCGGCATGGGTGGACCGCTTGATGCTCCACGCGCTTTCCGTTGAATTCACCGCTGCGGACGGCAAACGGGTAAAATTCGAGGCCGCCCCGCCGTTTTAGTTATCCACACCCGATTTTCCTTGCGTTTTTACGGCATGCTACAATGGTTACATAGAGAAAGGTCGAATTTTTCCTTGGTTATCAAATGAAAAATAAAAATCGCAAAGGATTCACCCTCATTGAGCTTTTGATCGTGATCGCAATCATTGCGGTCTTGTCGGTGGTTGTCATCTTGTCCTTAAATCCGGCGGAATTGCTCCGCCAGGCGCGGGATTCCAACCGTATTTCGGACATGGCGACCCTGAAGAGCGCTATTTCCCTCTACTTGGCGGACGTGGCGAGTCCCTATCTTGGGGCTGCGGCAACCTGCTATGTAGGCGTTGCTACTTCTGCTGCTAATCCCTTTCTAGACACTCCGAGTAACGTCGGTACCTGGGCAACGTCAAGCCCCAGCTCGTGTGCAAACTTTTTTGCAGTGGCGACAAGCAGCATTGCGGCGACCTCAACACGAACGATTGGGACCGTTGGCAGCACGACGGGAAATGGCTGGGTTCCGGTGGACTTCGCAAATATCAGCTCCGGCGCGCCGATCGGCCAGGAGCCGGTTGACCCGATAAACCAGGTGGGCACCTGCGTGGGGACCAGCTCAGCGGTTTCCCTCTCGAGCTGCGGTCTCTACTATGGGTATGCCATCAGCACTACGAACTTCAAACTTACCGCGGTCATGGAGAGCACGAAGTACACGAAGGGAGGCGGCGGCGATGTGGAAACTTCGGACGGCGGCACCAACCCTTACGTTTACGAAGGGGGGACGAGTCCGACGCTGTAGTTTCTTCCTGTAGTACAAGGTTTCTGTAACTATCCAGCACCGCTTTCTGAAGCGGTGCTGGATTGGTATTATATAAGGTATGCGCCTTCCGCTGCCGGTACCGCAGATTAAAAAATTGCTGGTTGACGAGGGGCTTATTACGTCGGAAAGGTTTGACGAGCTTTCTGCCGAAGCCGCGCGAAAAAATCAGAGCATCCTTGACGTTCTCGTTTCGGAACAGTTCACCACGGCGGATTATTTGAACGATCTTATAGCGAACGCCCTGGATGTCCCGCGCGCGGATTTTGCGACGCAAAAAATACAAAGCGACATAGTGAAGCTTTTGCCCGAGTACGTTGCGCGCCAGCGCCAAGCGATCGTTTTCAAGAAAGAAGACGACGAGACCTACGACGTTGCGATGATAGATCCGTCCGATCTTGAAACAGTCGCGTTTCTTAGCCAGCGCCTCAAGGGGAAAATAAAGCCGTTCTTTGCGACCACGGAAGACCTGAACCGCGGGTTTTCGGTGTACGGCTACGAGCTCGGTCAGGATTTTAAAAAGCTCATTGAGGAGAACATCCAGGCATCGCTTACCAGCACCGTAAAGAGCGCCGAAGAGGCCGCAAGCGAGCTCCCTATCGTGGGCATCGTGGACAATGTTCTCTCGTATGCTACCGCGTCGCGCGCCTCGGATGTCCACGTAGAGATTCTGGAAAACGCATTATTCATCCGTTATCGCATTGACGGCATCCTATACGAAATTATGAGCGTCCCAAAGGCGGTATATCCCGCGATCGTCGCGCGCCTTAAACTTCTTTCCGGCCTCAAGATCGACGAACATCAGAAGCCGCAAGACGGGAGGTTTCAGTATCAGATCGGGAACCAAAAGATCGACGTCCGGACGTCCGTCATACCGACCTTTTACGGCGAAAAAGTGGAAATGCGGCTGCTTGAGGCGTCCCAGAAAGCGCTTTCGCTTGAGGAGCTCGGCATGCAATCCGATGACGCGAAGATCATTACCGAGAGCCTTAAGAAAGCGTACGGTATGATCCTTGCCTGCGGGCCGACCGGTTCCGGAAAAACGACGACGCTCTACGCCATGATGAACATATTGAACAAACCGCAAGTGAACGTGACGACGATCGAAGACCCGATCGAATATAATATGCGTTACGTGAACCAGACACAGATCAATCCGCAGGCGGGGATCACGTTCGCCTCGGGGCTCCGGGCGCTTCTCCGGCAGGATCCCAACATCATCATGGTCGGCGAGATCCGCGATGCGGAGACCGCGGAGATTTCTGTGCAAGCGGCCCTGACCGGCCACCTGCTTCTTTCTTCGCTCCACACGAATGATGCGCCGACCGCCGTGCCGCGTCTTTTTGACCTCGGGATCCCGCCGTTCCTCGCGGTTTCGGTTTTGAATCTTGTGATCGCGCAGCGTCTCGTGCGGCGGATCTGCCAAACCTGCCTCTATTCATATGAGGCGGGCCCCGAGGTACAAAAGACGATGGAAGCCCAACTTGCGGAGCTTGGGGTAAAAGAAGGGACCGTGAAAGCACCAAAGGTCCTCTATCGCGGCAAAGGGTGCAGCTCGTGCGGGATGACCGGTTACCGCGGCCGCTTCGGCATCTACGAATTATTGCAGATTACCGAAGCAGTCAAAAAGATCATTATCCAGGGAAATTTCAGCCTTGAGGGCCTGCGCACCGCCGCGCGCCGGGAGGGAATGAGGACGATGTTTGAAGACGGGCTCTTAAAAATGGAGCTTGCCCAGACGACGTTCGAAGAGGTATTGCGCGTGATCCGCGAATAGCCCCGAAGTGTTGTAAAATAATCATATGCTCTATCACTATGTGGCCGTTGATCAGTCAGGGAAGAGTGCAGAGGCGGATTTTGAAGCGGGAACCCAGAACGACGTCCTTCGCTATCTTTCGGAAAAGGGACTCCGCCCGATTTCGGTAAAATCCGTACGGCAGCACGGGCTTTGGGTACCGCAATTCTGGGGCGGCATCACGACATCCGACAAGGTGTTTCTTACGAAGTATCTCGCGCTCATGCTGCGGGTGGGGACCGATCTTCTGTCCGCGGTCGATATTTTGACTGCGGATTTTGACAAGCCATCCGTGAAGAATTTTCTGCTTGAAGTGCACGAGAGTCTGGGCCGCGGCCAGCCGTTCTATCAGGCCTTCGCAAAACACCCAGAAAGCTTTTCGCCTACTTTTATTGGTTTGGTGAAGGCCGCAGAGACATCCGGAAATCTTGAGAAGACCTTCTCGGATTTAAGCGACTCGCTTGAACGCGAGGCGGAGCTCCGCTCGCGGGTCCGGTCGGCGGTGGTGTATCCGATCGTGGTGCTTTGTATGTCACTTGCCATCATTACCTTTCTTGTGACCCTTGCTCTGCCGAAACTTGCAGTGGCATTTTCGAGCGGCGGCGTCAATCCTCCGCTCTTCTCGCGCATCGTGTTCGATGTGGGGCTTTTTGTAGGGAACAACATCATACTGCTCTACGCTATACTTTTCGGGACAATCGCGCTCTTTGTCCTGGGAGTTCGCAAGACGGAGACGGGAAAACGGTTGTGGAGCCGGACGCTTACCCATCTCCCTGTGGTGCGGAGAATTTATACCGATCTCGCCGTCCAGCATATGGCTTCAACTATGAGCGCGCTTATGCGGGCGGGGCTGCCGATCATGGAGACCATTACGACCGCGGCTGAGACCGTGAACCACCGGGAGTTCCAATATGCCCTCCTGCGCGTGGCGAACGAAGGCCTTGCAAAGGGGCTTACGATAGGGGAAGCGTTCAGGCGGGAAGCGGTTTTCCCGAAATCGGTCGTGAACCTCGTGGCCATTTCCGAAAAAGCGGGGCACCTTGAAGAGATGCTGGGCACTCTCTCTAAATTTTATGAGGCAAACATTGATTCCAACATCAAGGCGCTGGTCTCATTGCTTGAGCCGATGTTGCTTCTTTCGATGGGCATCATTGTTGCGGTCATCGCACTCTCCATCATCGTGCCGATCTATCAATTGACGAGCTCGTTCTAGCCCGATATTCATGAAAAAAGGATTCACCATCGTTGAGCTCCTGATCGTAATCGGGATCATCGCCATAATCACCACGGTTTCCGTTTTGACTCTTTTCAACTGGCATAGCACGGCGGTTTTGACGAGTACCACAAAACAGATCGGCGCCCTTCTTCGCGAGGCACAGAGCAATACGATGGCGCAGAACCAGGGCGCCGCATGGGGAGTGCATTTTGATAACACTACCTCAACGGCGGCGTTCTATTCGCTCTTCTATACCTTCAATGGCACCTATGCATCTTCGACGCGGGTTGGCCAATATCCACTCCCTGCCGGTATCTGTTATGCGACCTCGAGCGTCAATGTCGGTTCCTCCACGGATATCATTTTTAGCGGGATCTCCGGCCAGCCCTCTGCTTCGGTGACCATCATGCTGCAGCTCATAATAAACGGCAGCTGCAGCACGGCCACAAGTTCCGGATCGGCGGCCAGCCTTAACCGTTCAGGGAGCGGATTGATCTTTTTTGACAATTTCAATCGATCGAATCTTTAGAAGGAAATGCAAAACAAGAAATTCATCGTAGTCGGCGTTGTTATTGGGTGCATCATTATTTTTGCCCCAAAGGCATTTGCTTCAGATAGATATTATGTAGGTGGAACGGCAAACTGGAGCGCGACTTCAAGTTGGGCTACAACTTCCGGCGGCAGTCCCGGGGCGTCTATACCGACCCCTGCCGATAATTGCTTTTTTGACGCAAGCTCCAGTCCCACTTCTTATACCGTCACGTTAACTGCCGCGGTCAGCTGTAAAGACATTACCGTCGTCAGTCCACCTTCGGGCAATGCGACTATTGGTGTCAATAATTATAATATGGCTGTTTACGGCTCAATGGATTTGGCCACTGGAACGGTTGTCAGTATAGGTACTTCTGGCGTCTCTTTTGCCGCGACTTCCAGCGTCCAGACTATTAGAACGAGAGGAACGTCCTTTGTCATAGTGTCTTTTACTGGTTCTGGCGCAACTTTCCGACTGCTTGATAATCTTACAGTAAGTTATCAGATAGGTTTAAGTGCCGGGAGGATATTTGATGCCAATGGCCAGACAGTTATTTTTCCTAGTTCAACTAATGCTTATGTATCGGGTGATTTTACATTTTATAACCTAACTCGTAATACGAATGCAGCAAATAGGAATCTCTATCTCGGCGGCAATATAACTATCACTGGCACCTTAACCTTGAATGGTTATAGTGCCACCACTAGCCGTTCGCTTCTTGTTTCACAAACTTCGGGCGCACAAACTGCGGGCATAACCAGAACAATAACTCTTTCAGGGGCAAGTGCTACTTTGTCTGTTTCTAATATAGACCTTGAAGATATAGCAGGAGCGGTGGCCAATGGAGCTAGTGCCGCTCTATGGGATTTATCGGCTATTTCGGGACTTTCCGGCGATTGCGGTGGAAATAGTGGGATAACTTTTACCAATCCCCAAACCCAATACTATAAACATCCAGGAACTGCTAATGCGTCCTGGTCAGGTGCTAATTGGTATGCCTCAGACCATGCTACCCTTCAGCGGGTTCCTTTGCCGCAAGATGATGTTGTATTTAATGTGGGTGCGTTTGCGGCAACCGGAAAGAAGATCACGATGGATATGCCAAGGGGGGGCAAGAGTATAGATTTTAGCGCGGTTGAGTATACTCCTACTTTTGCCCTGGATAGCACCAGTAATACCATTTACGGTTCTCTGACATTGGGAACAATGGGCAATAGCAATATTATCGCTATGGGTGGTAACGCTTTCGTTTTCGGAGGCAGGAGCGCTTACACTTTGAAAAGCAACGGCAATACTTTTTCTTCTGCCGGAAATTGGAGCTTTACTTCAAACGCTCCGGGTGGGTCTTTGACTTTAAAAGATAACTTGAATATGGTAGGTGGCACAGCGGTGACGCTGACGACAGCCAATGGAACTTTTAGCGCGGTGGATGGTGCGAACAATTATGCTATTACTACAGGCAGGATCGGCGTAAGCGCCTCAGGAACCATTGCTCTGGGTTCGGCAACTCATCTATTAACCGGGACGGGAGCGGTGTGGACCGGCACGGGAATAGTAAATGCCGGTAGCTCAACGCTTAAATTCACCAATACTGGCACTTCCACGATCTCATTTACGAGTGGAACTAAAACCTACAACAACGTTTGGTTCTCTCGCGGGGGGAGCACGGCTTCAACCACAATTACCGGAAACAACACCTTTAATGATTTTAAGGATGACGGGAATGCTGCTCACTCAATTCTTTTCACCCACGGAACGACGTCCACAGTTCAAACATTCACGGTGACGGGTAATGGTGCGGGAAATGAAATAACCATAAACAGCGATACGGCAGCGACCCATTCGTTAGTAAAATTAGGCGGGGGGACGATTTCCAGTGATTACTTGAATATCCAACACTCCGTAGCTTCTCCGGTAAATACGTGGTATGCGGGAACCAACAGCATAAATAATCAAGCAGTGGCAACGGCGGGAAGCGGGTGGATATTCACGAGTCCGCCCGTCCCCGGCGCGCCGGGGACGCCCACCTATACAAGTGTGAGCTCCAGTACGCTTACGGTGAACTGGGCTTCTTCAACGGGTGCCACCTATTACAAAATGGAACGCGCGACCTCTTCGCAATCCTACCTCCAAATCGCGACCACGAGCGCCCTTTCCTACGCCGATACGGGGCTCACCGCGAACACGACGTTCTTTTACCGCGTCCGGGGGACGAACGGCAACGGCGACGGTCCGTACAGCACAAGCTCGAGCATTCTCACCTTGCCCGACGTTGTTTCTCCGGCGCCGACCTATGCGAACATAGGGACAAGCACCGTGACCGTGAATTGGACCACTCCGACGGGCGGCGCGGCATCATATATCATCCAGCGCGCAACCTCTTCGCAATCGTATGCCCAAGTCGCAACAACAACCGCGATTTTCATAAACGACAGCGGCCTTGCGCAGAGCACCATCTATTTCTATCGCGTGCAGGCCGCGAATGCGACGGGGAACGGGCAAGTGAGCGCAAGTTCCAGCGTGACGACCACGGGAGTGAATTCGGCACCCAATGCGCCTTCGGAAGATTTACCCGCGAATAATTCGCAAGGCATAAGCATAACTCCGGTTTTCGAAATGACTGCGACTGATCCCGAAAGCAACAATTTACAATACAGAGTGGTTATCTATTCCAACTCCGGCTGTACGGCCGTCGTTCAGACCAATGATCAAAGTGCGTCGCAGACCGGCTGGTCGGGCCAGAATGCTTCCTCGAGCTATGAATATATCTCGGGCACCCAAGGGGTCTTCGCGACGCAGTCCGCGCTCTCGGCAAATACCACCTATTACTGGATAGCGAATGCGAAAGATCCCGAAGGATCAAATACGTGGGGCGCCTCTTCAACCTGCAACGGCTTTACGACGGCCTACGGCAGCTGGGCCACGGATTCGGGGAATTGGAGCGTGAGCAGCAGCCAGTATCTTGTCGTCACGCCGGGTTCCGGTTTGTCGGTGCAGATTCACGTGCCTGGCCAAAGCCGGACGGACGCCGTAGTTGAATTCAAGGTGAAATCGAGCGCGGTGGGGGCAAACACGGGGAATATTGCGAGCGTCGCCCGCGCCGATAGCGGCGCCAATCGCTACCATCTTTCGATGGCGGATTTTCTGAATCAAAAAGAGGCGATCGGAAAGACGAACTCAAGTGCCTATAGCACGCTTACGTCAACGGCATTCACGTTCAGTGCCGGCACCTTTTACGAATTCCGCGGTTCGATTTCCGGAACAACGCTCTCGTCGTGGCTGAACGGTGGGAATGCCTTGACGATAACTGACTCCGCGCTCACAAGCGCAGGATATCTCGGTTTCGCCGCTTCTTCTACGAACGGCAGTGTTACCTTTACCATTGATAATTTCGCTCTCTATTCTTCAACCGGCGTTACCATGAACAGTCTGCCGGGCGGCGGCTCATGGACGGTGAGGACATCAGCATCTACCACGATCTCATGCCAGACGGGAAGCACATGGGACCTCTCAACGTACACGGGACAAGTACCGATAGATTACGACAACGGCGGGGGAAGCGTTGCAGTGTGGGCTGGGAATAATTCCTGTTCCGGCGCACCGGACGTGACCTATCCGGCAGCGGGTCTTGCAACCGACATTTTCGGCGGCGATACCTACGCCTATACCCCGGTCGGCAGCACCACGTCCCAGCGCGGCGCTTCCATTGCAACCTCCACAATTACTGTCGGCACCGCCGGAGTGATCAGCTACTAAGAATTGTCCTGATGGTATAATGAACAGGATGAAGCGCGGACAGACGTTCTTGGCACTTGTCTTTTTGATCGGCGGGGTGGTGATCCTGATCGGGCTCACGCTTGTGTTCCTTGCCAATACCTTCGTCGATACGGGGTATGGCTATCAAGCATCAATACAGGCAGAGGCGGTGGCAGCATCAGGAGCGAGGGACGCCCTACTTCTCCTTGGCCGCATCTCCGGAGCTTCGCTTCCGGGAAGCTATACGGTTCCCGTGGGGTCAAGCACCGCAACAGTGACCATCACGCAAAATAGTCCTTCCACGGGCCTTATCACCGTACTTTCCACTGCGACCGTTTCAAATCGTGCGAGAAAAATAAGCGTAGTAGCGGCAATCGACGCCTCTACGGGCCAGGTAAGCGTCATCTCGTGGCAGGCCACTCAATGAAATGAAAAAAATATTTCACCAATTACTTTCTTTTTTGCGGGTTCGCGCGATGGCGGGGGGGCTTGAAGTGAGCGATCAAGTGCTGCGGCTGGTGAATGTTAACAAAAAAATATGGCAGATGTATGCGGTCCGGCTGGAGCCGGGCGTTTTGGAGAGAGGAAGGATAAAAAATCGCGAGGCGTTCATTGCGGCGCTTACCGCATTGAGAGCAATGGCGCAAGGAGAAGAAAAGGCGAAAAAGATGAGCGTGGTGCTTTGTATAAGCTCCGCAGAGACCTATACCCAGCTCTTTTCCCTTCCGTTGGTTCGGGGCGAGGAACTGGAGAAAACGGTGGAGTTGAATCTTCAGATGGCGTCACCGCTCGAGGCCGGCGAGGCACATTCGGGGTGGCAACTGGTGAACCAGGAGAAAGATAAGCCGCAGCTTCAGGTCCTTTCCGCATTTATGGAACGGAAAGCGGTGGATGAAATGGTGGACGCTCTTTTTGAAGCGGGATTTTTGGTGATGGCGGTAGAGTCGCGCGCGCTCGCTTTGACGAGAATGTTTCGCGAAAAGGGTGCGGGCATCGATGCGGCGAAGTCGTATATATTCGTGAATATTGACAACACAGGACTTGATTTTCTCGTCATCCGCAACGGTGCGCTTTATTTTGAATATGCAAATTCATGGCATGATCTTATGGATGAAAAAGGGGAAATTACCGCCGCGAAATTTGAGGCAACACTTGCGGCAAGCGTGCGGCAAGTCATCAATTTTTATAACCAGCATTGGGCGGAACCCCTTGGCGCCATCATTCTTTCAGCGGCGGCGCTTGAGGCTGAGGCCGAGAAAGCGATCGCTTCGAACGCCTCTGTTCCGACGGTGCGCCTCACGCTTGTCATGGGCCAGCCGATTTCTTCGGAGTGGCTCACGGCGCTCGGATGTAGTTTGCGCGAATCGGGGCACAAAACGGAAGATCACGAAATAAGCTTTCTGGGAGAAGATTCGGAGGATCAATTCCGCCAAGGACAAGTTCTCAACTTTATGCGTTTTTGGCGCGTGGTAGTTCCCGCCACATTAGCCCTCCTTGTGCTTGCCTTTATTGTGGCGGATGTCTTCCTTATGAATACAAAGAGCGAGATCGAATCGCGTTCCGACTTCAATTTCGGCGGCGCGGAGGTGCCCAAAATTTTAACTCTTCAGACGTCAGCAAGGGACTTCAACCATTTGGTGACGCTTGTTGCCGCCGCTGAGGGCGCAACGAGTCCGAAAAACGATTTCTTGAGGAAGATAGTGGATTTTGCGGCGGTGAATCATGTCACCATTTCCCACCTTTCTTTTCGATCGTTCGGTGAGCCAATCAGTCTTTCGGGAATCGCCCAGACAGCAGGTGCCGTGCTATCCTTCAAGACGGCCACCGAAAACGATTCTGCGTTCAGCAAGATCGATCTTCCTTTGACCGGCATCCAGGCGAACGGAGGCAACGTTTCGTTTTCAATGACGTTTCTTTACGCTCCGTCACCCCCGCCGGGCTCACCGTAGGGAAGAAGTTGGTTCGCGATTTCGGCAAAAACCGCGTGAAGGATCTTTCGATCCTTCGGCGTGATGTTTTTAAGCACGAACGCGGATGCTTTCTTGCGCCCCGTCCCCTCCGTGGGGCGGATGCCGATGCGGATGCGCGTGAAATCTTTCGTGCGGAGCGCGTCCATGATGGATTGGACTCCTTTGTGGCCCGCCGCGTTTCTTCCGGCGGATACTTTGTATTTTCCGACCGGAAGATCGCTCTCGTCGTGAAGAACGGTGAGCTCCGTGGCTCTTCCGCCGAATTTCTTCATTGCTTCCCGCACCGCCGCGCCCGATTCGTTCATGAAAGTGAGAGGAAGAACGAACACGGTATCCGCGGTCGCAGCGAACGCGAAAGAACCTTTCTGTTTTTTGAACTCCATCCCGTCCGTGATCACCCGGAGCGCGGACTGTCCCACGTTGTGGTAGGTATGCGCAAACGCCGTGCCGGGGTTGCCAAGTCCCACGATGATTCTTCGCAACGTTTTCATTGGCTTGATTTTACCATATTGCGCGCGATATAATGAGTACTACATGAGGAAATTTCTTGCGTCGCTCCTGGAGGTTTTGGAGATCGCGGTCATTGCGGTTGTGGCAGTATTCATCGTGAGGACCTACTTGGTGCAACCCTTCCTCGTAAGCGGTTCCAGCATGTCGCCGAACTTTTCGAACGGCGATTACGTGCTGGTGGACGAGCTGACCTACCATCTCCGCGGGCCGGAACGCGGCGAAGTAGTCGTCTTCCATGATCCCCAGGATTATTCCACCTATTTCATCAAGCGGGTCATCGGCTTGCCGAACGAACGTGTGACGATCAAAAATGACACCATAACGGTCGTGAACAGCGCCTATCCGCAGGGGTTTGCGCTTGGCGAAACCTATCTTCCAAAGGGGATCGATACATCGGGTAATACCACATATGCTCTTTCTTCGAGCACCTACCTTCTCCTCGGCGATAACCGCCCATTCAGTTATGATTCGCGGATGTGGGGGCCGCTTCCGAAGGGCAATATTGTGGGGCTTGTCCGGGTCCGTCTCTGGCCCTTGAATGAAATGACCGCTTTCGCGGCGCCGCAGTACCAATAATGAACGACAAACCAAAAGAAAATCCGCGCACTTTTCAGGCCGTGAGAGGCATGCACGACGTTTTGCCTGCCGATCAGCCATATTGGGACCGGATCGAAAACCTTACCAAGGACCTTGCGCGTTCCTACGGCTTCGCGCGGCTTGAGCCGCCCGTTTTGGAATTCGCGGAGCTCTATCACAAGACGTCCGGCGAGGAAAGCGACGTGGTGCAGAAAGAAATGTATACGCTTCGTACAAAGGGAGGGGACTTCCTGGCGCTCCGGCCGGAATATACGCCGGGCATCGCGCGCGCGTATCTTGAAAATAGTTTGAGCCGCATGGGCCAGCCGCAGAAATTGTTTTATTTCGGCCCGGTCTTCCGGCACGACCGCCCGCAGCTCGGGCGCTACCGGCAGTTCACGCAAATCGGGTTCGAAACGCTCGCGGGCCCGAACGATCCCATCTATGATGCGGAGATCATCTCCGTTTCGTGGGACCTTTTAAGCGAGCTTAAAATAAAAAACCCCACGTTGAAGATCAATTCCATCGGCTGCCGCGTCTGCCGCCCGTTGTATAAAAAACAGCTCGTCAATTATTACAAAAACTACGAAAAGGAGCTTTGCGGGGACTGCGCGGAGCGGTTGAAAACGAATCCGCTCCGGCTTTTGGATTGCAAAGAAGAAGGGTGCGTAAAGTTGAAGGGAAAAGCGCCGAACTTTCTGGACAAGCTTTGCGCGATGTGCACGGAGCATTTCAAGTCGGTGCTGGAATATCTTGAAGAAGTGGCGATTCCCTACGAGCTTGATAATCACCTCGTGCGCGGCTTGGACTATTACAGCAGGACCGTTTTTGAAATGTACGCCGAGGGCGCGGAAGCGGCCATCGGCGCCTTGCCTGCCGGCGGCCGCTACGATTATTTGATGGAAACGATCGGCGGGCACCTGACGCCTGCGGTGGGCGTCGCCTGCGGCGTGGAGCGCCTGATCGCCGTCATGAAAGCGAGGGAGATCGCGCTGCCCGTGCGGAACCAGAAAAAAGTGTTCCTGGTGCACGCCGGGGACCTTGCGAAGCAAAAGGCGTTCGGGCTCTTGCAGTCGCTCCGCGCCCGGGGCATCTTCGTCGCCGAATCGCTCGCGAAGGAATCGCTTGCGGCACAGCTGAAGGTCGCCGACAAAGAAGGGATCAGTCTTGCGCTCATTCTCGGCCAGAAAGAGATTTACGAAAAGAGCATTATTATTCGCGACTTGAAAACCGGTCTGCAGGAAGCCATTCCGCAGGAAAAGCTTGTGGACGAGATTAAAAAGCGTTTATAGCCATTCATATGGAGGATTGCATCTTTTGTAAAATAGCGGCAAAGGAAAGCCCCGCGTATGTGGTATACGAAGATGAACACACCATCGCCTTTTTTGATATTACGATGAGTGCGCCGGGGCACACGATGGTGATTCCGAAAGTGCATGCACCGAATTTTCTTGAACTGCCGGATGCGGAAGTTGCGCCACTCTTCGCGGCCGTGAAAAAAGTGGTGGAGCTTGTGGTACGCAAACTCGGAGCGGACGGGGCCACGGTGGGTATAAACCAAGGCCGCGCGAGCGGACAATACGTGGACCATCTGCACGTGCACATCATTCCGCGATGGAAAGGCGACGGCGGATCTGCGGTGCAGTCGGTGGTGAACAATAAACCAAAGGAATCGCTGGAGGAGATCAAAAAGAAGATTGTTGGCTAGCAGCGCCAGGATATTCTATTTCTCTGGACTATTTTTAGTCCTTTTAGTACCCTTGACTTAGACGCTTTACACAAGGAGCAGAACGTTGGAACCAAAAATCACGGAAGATACGCTGCGTGCCCTCGGGTTGGTTTTCCCGGTTTTCAGTGGCGTTCAGATTGACCTCACCGCAGTATCTCGCTCCGTGCCCGACGGCAATAAGCGGTCCGCCTCCTTGTGCAACCACAATTGCACCAGTGAGGTCGGCGGCTATACTTGCCCCGCGGCGTTTACCCGTAATAGGGGAGTTAAGCCCAGGTTTGCATCGGGCGAGGAACTCCTCCTGCGAATCGAGATGGGTCGCAACGGGCTGATGCTTGCCCGCAATGCCTTTCTCAAGGATCACTTTGCCGATTACTGCCGACTCTTCGCCGTTCCCGCCGCCGTTCAGGCGATTCTCGCACGGTCGCTTCAATCCGATTTGTGCGAAGTCAACTTGTTTGGGGGCAATCCGGAAATGCATCCCGAAGTCACCGAGCTCATCCGGAAGCTCAAGGCGAGGGACTTCCGGGTGAATCTGACCACGACGGGGCGCCGCTTTATCACGGATAGGCAATTCGTCGGAGAATTTGCGGCGAGTCCAGCTCATCTTTTGGCCCTCAGCGCGGACGACTTCGATCCGGCACGGCTTGATGAGCTATTCCAGATGCCCCTCGGTGAACTCGCGGCCACCTGGAAGCAGATCAATCCGCTTTACGGCCAAGCCCAGAAATTCGCGGAAGGGGTCTATGCCGCGCGTCTCGTGCAAGAGCGGAACATCCAAACGCAGGTGTTGTTTAACATGGTGCTTCACGCGGGGAATCTTCGCCATATCCGGCGGATCATCGCGGCCATCGCGAAGCATCTTCCTGGAGCGCTCGTAAATCCGTATTCCGCGCAGGATTCTTTCGTGGGCGGGGACGGCCATCTGTTTTCGGCGGAGGACATCGCGGAGTTCGCCGGGCTCGTGGAGTACTTCATCTACGAAACCCGGCGTGGCAATCCGAATCTGACGAAGCGCATTCAGTACTGGCTTGTTATGGAAGCGGTGCTGGAAATCTTCCAGGAAGACCCGGCGGCAGCCAGCAAGCTCATCGCTGGGCATCGCATCTGGCGGTGCTACCAAGAGGAACCAATTCCCGGTGCCGGCATGTATCTGCAGATCGGCAGGGGCAACCCCGTCAACTTTATGCAAAGCGGCAACGGCGCAATGCAACCCGGCGGATACCCCGGTTGCTACTGGAACGACATCACTGTGACGGGCCCCTCGCCAGTTTCTTCGGCAGACCAGGTTGCTCGGCATTTGCTGGGCGGGATGCAAATGTTGGCGGCAAGAGCCGCTGAACCCTGCCCAGGCTGTTCGATGCCCCGGCTGTGGTTCAACATGATTACAACGGAACTGGGACTCAACTCCGAGTTGCGCGCGTCGTATCTGCAACTGCGGCAGCGGCACGTTGGGTTCTAAGGGTTCCAACTAGGAGAGGTAAATACAAGCGGGCGACCATCAAGGCCGCCCGCGTTGACTTAATGGATTTTTCCACTATACTGTTCCCTATGGCAATTGAGGCACGAAAACGGGAAGGGGAATCCCCGAACAACCTGCTTTTCACGTTCACGAGGAAGATGAAACGGAGCGGCATCTTGAAGGAGGTGCGCTCGCGGA
>Ga0187866_1000687_pt1 | contig 36917 bp, 42 predicted proteins | sample June2016WEW_11_1_3_FD_133013 | JGI IMG/M metagenome (GOLD analysis project Ga0187866, IMG submission 133013) | Peatland microbial communities from SPRUCE experiment site at the Marcell Experimental Forest, Minnesota, USA - June2016WEW_11_150 | ecosystem: Environmental > Terrestrial > Soil >...
AGCGCACAAAGCGGCCGTCACGGGCGATACGGTCGGCGATCCTTACAAGGATACCGCCGGTCCTGCGATCAACCCGGTCATCAAGATCATCAACATTATCGCCTTGTTACTCGTACCATTCTTATAAAATAGCGCTATAATACAAAAAACATGGAACCGGAAAACCAATACTTAATCCCGACGGTTATTGAGAAATCTCAGTACGGCGAACGCGCGTACGACATCTATTCGCGCCTCCTTAAAGAGCGCATTATCTTTTTGGGCGGGCCGATCAACGACGCGGTGGCGAACACCGTGATCGCGCAGCTTCTCTTCCTTGACCACGAAGACCAAAAAAAAGACATCAAACTCTATATTAACAGTCCGGGCGGCTCGGTCACGGCCGGTATGGCGATCTACGATACTATGCAATACGTGGGAGCGGACGTTTCAACGATGTGCGTGGGGATCGCGGCGTCTATGGGCGCATTCCTGCTCGCGGACGGGCAGAAGGGGAAGCGGTTCGTACTGCCGAATTCGCAAATCCTGCTCCACCAGGTGATGGGCGGCGCGGAAGGGCAGGCGATCGAGATTGAGATCGCGGCCAAACAGATTGTGAAGACCAAGCAGCAACTCAACGAACTGCTTTCGAAACACACCGGGCAGCCGCTTTCCAAGATTGAAAAGGACACCGACCGCGACTTCTGGCTTTCCGCCGACGAGGCGAAGACCTACGGCGTGATCGACGAGATCATCAAGAACGCAAAGCAGGAGGGGAAATAAGGACAAAGCCCCCATTGAGAACTTTGTTGTTAAGGCAAGTTTTGATTTATACTTGACTCTATGGGGGTGATCACCGACAAAAAAAGAATCGCCGAAATATTCGATCGAGGCATTATCAAGGAAGTTTTTCCCACTCGGAATGATTTGCTGAAGAAAATGTTCTCGGGGGAACGTCTGAGGATCTACATTGGATTTGATCCAACCAGCCCCGCATTGCATCTGAGCCACGCTAAAAATTTGATGCTCCTGGAAGAATTCCGGCAATTGGGGCACGAGGCCATTTTTCTTGTCGGCGACTTTACCGCGCGGATCGGAGATCCAAGCGAGCGCTCCGGTGCAAGGAAAAGGATGAGCAAGGCGGAAGTGGAAAAGAACGTGAAGGTATGGATCCCGCAAATAGAAAACCTTCTGGACTTCAATGATAAAAAAAATCCACCGCATCTTGTCTATAATAGTCAATGGCTTTCCAAGCTTTCTCTTGAAGAAATCATTGAGCTCGCGGCGCATTTTACCGTCCAGCAGATGTTGAAGAGAGATATGTTTGAAAAACGCATAAAAGAAGACATACCGATCCACCTCAATGAGTTTTTGTACCCCCTTATGCAGGGATACGACAGCGTTGCACTTGATACTGATATTGAGCTATGCGGCACCGATCAAATTTTTAATGCGCTCGCCGGTCGCACTCTTCTGGGACGCCTAAAGAATAAAGAAAAGTTTGTAATCGCGGTGAATTTAATGGAGAATCCGAAAACGGGGGAATTGATGTCAAAAAGCCGCGGCACCGGCGTTTTTCTTTCTTCCCCGCCGGAAGAAATGTACGGAGCGATTATGGCGCAGCCCGATGAAATGATCGAGGTCCTCTTGGTGAATTGTACCCGCCTCCCACTCAACGAAATTAAAAATATTTTAAGGATGGGACCGCGACAGGCGAAAGCGAAAGCGGCTTTTGAGATCGTCAAGAAAATTTACGACGAAAAAGCGGCGCGGCGCGCGCAGGAACATTTTGAAAAAGTGTTTTCAAAAAAAGAGATCCCCAGTGACCTTCCGGAACTTGTGCTTAAAATGCAAAAGATGACGGCGCTTGATCTTGTGCTCGCCTCGGGCGTAGTGGGGAGCAAAAGTGATGCGCGGCGCCTTATTGAACAGGGTGGATTTGATATCAATGGAGAAACCAAAAAGAAACCACAGGAGGACATTTTGCTTGCTGGCGGCGAAGTGGTGCGGCTCGGCAAACGACACCTTTTTCGGCTTAAAATAAGGTAATCCAGAGGTTGTCCACAGAATGTGTTTGACGGGGCTTTCTGTAGCGATAAACTAAAAGTAGTTGATTCGTCATCATCATACTTTCTTTATCCGGCATTATCCGGAATGTTGGCCGGCCAGGCCATCACGCGCAGATTAAGCGCAGTTTCATCAAACCACCCTCGTCCTTGCGACCTGGGTGATTTGCTTTTAATAACCAGCGAATTTACTTGACGGGGTCATTATTGTAATGTACTTTTATCCCAGCTGTTAACTCCTTGGGAGGGGAGGACGAATGCAAGAGTTTGATTTTGAAACGGCGCTCGTCCTCTGCTTTGAAACGAGGAGGAGAGCGCTATGGCGGATGTTTACGAGGGTGATGTGGTGGGAGCGTTGGAGAGTAGATCTCAATGCGACCGCCGAAGATCTCGTGCAGGCGACTTTCCTGCGGGCGTTCGAAAAACAACATCTGTTTTCCGGCGATAGCCAGGGGGCGTTTGAGGCGTGGGTGTTCAAGATTGCCCGAAATATCCTGAATGGCGAGCGCAAAACTCGCTGGCGAAGGAAATACGATAACCACACCGAGATCACCCTGTTTCGCGAGGAAGAACGCGGGCTTTCCGTTGAGCCGCCGCGCAAGATTTCTTTTGGGAATGGGAGCGAACAGGCCTTTGTGGGCCGCGTCTTCCGCCTCCACAACATCCCTAATTACGGGAGGTTTGCCTTCTTCCAGCACGAGGTAGAAGGGAGGCCGTGTGGGGAGATCGCTGCGCAGATTGGATTGAGTCTCGGTAAAACGAGGCAAGCCATCGACACTGCAAGAAGTGCGCTACAGCAAAGGGCAAGAGACGTTCCGCTGTGGCGAAGACAAGGCGAACGAAAGGCGGGATAGACCGCGCGGGGCCACGATCGGTCCCGCGCGTTTCGTTTGTAAATGGGTGGATGGGAAACCAACATCTACTTTTTACAAAGAAGACCGCCCCAGAGAGTCCTGGGGCGGAAGTGGACAGCACCACGCGCGGTGCCGCTGATTCGATTAGGCAGCACCTCGGCAGGCGGTGGTTCTTCGGGCGTCGACGGTTTGTGCCGGCGTAGCCGCGGCGAGGGCAGGGAAGGGGCGTGTCCCCGCTGATTGATCCACCATTCAACCGATTCCATGCAGTAGACTTGCACTGCGTTTATGGCGATCCACACCGTGTGGTTGCCGTACGCGGTGATGCGCTCTGGCTGTGACGCTTTCCCCTTGATCATCATTGAGGCTTGGAAATTGATGAGGGCCTCGCCTCCCTTTGTTGTAACCTTGGCGACCGGCCCGACATCCGGAGACCACACGAAGCTCGTGGGGGGGTTCTCCGAGTACATCCCCGAAGTACCGCTCCGCGATGTTCAGGAACGGGCGGATGATTCCCGCCTCTTGGGGAGAGAAGCTCTCTTCTGTGCGCCCGTCAGACATGGTTCTTCTGTCCATGTCGATAACGTAGCTCAGGGTGGCATAGGGGGCCTCTTCCTCTGTCGGCACGGGCTTGTTCTCATCAAGCAGCCGTCCGGCCGCCTCAACCCGAAGCCGCCCGCAATCCCACGAGATTAGGATTAGTTTGACCTCTGTGCCCTCGTGGATTCCGCCGCCAGCCACCATCACGGGGTAAAGGAACAGCACGGCAGCCGCGCTCGCGGCTACCGCTATTGCAACGGACCGACCGAAACGCATGAGCGTTTACCTCCTATTCTTTATATAGTCCCAATAAAGCAACTCGTCAAACCTTGATTCCCTTGTCACAGGCGAACGAACCACAAGAAGCGCTTCTTGTGGTGAGTGAGCGGGTAAGGGGAGTCGAACCCCTGTCAGCAGGTTGGAAACCTGCGGTAATGCCGTTATACGATACCCGCGCGGGGCGCCGTGGTTGCGCTCGCGCATTTTATCATCGCGTTCGCGCACCTTTGTTGGTGTCCGGAACGTAGTAATAAAGTAGCATTTTCACTTGCCATTTTCAAGATTTTCTGGTAAAAATGATGTAATCAAATGCTTGGTTCCCGCCGGACAAAAGTTATCGTGACCTTCGTGGCTGTTGTGATTTTGGGCTATGTTGCCGTCTGGTTTACGCAGGGGAAAGGCGGCGTTCCGCAGGATTTTGTTGATGCGCGCATGCAGGGCGCCATCATTGCGCAAAACATCGTGAACCTTTCCAACCAATCAATGGTTTCTCTGGAACAAGTGAACACGCTTGATCAAAAACAGGATTATGCGAACGCGCTTACGCTTACGACCGGCCTTGTTGCCCAGAGCCAGGAGATCCGCGATCAAGCGGTGGAGCTTTCGGCGCAGGTCGGGCAGATGACAAAAGCGCTTTCCGAAATTTCCGATTTCAATGCGCGGCAGGCGGCGCTGGAATCCATTTCCAATCGGTTGGCGCTTATCAATCAGCTTATTAATTACAGTGCCGACCTGGGGAAACTTCTTGATGTGCTCCGCAATCGTTTTACGGGACAGGGGGGCACAAACGTGGAGGTGCAGGCGCTCGTGAACCAGATCAATACCGACGTGAACGCGATCAACAATTTCAACAGTCAAGCCGGGCAGGCAATGGACCGGTTTGATGCTATAGTAGGCAAGTAACCGACGGGCGCGTAGCTCAACGGCAGAGCAGACGTCTTATACACGTCCGGTTGTAGGTTCGAATCCTACCGCGCCCACATATTCTCAACCCGCACGGATGATGCTATCATCTTTCCATGGACCCGAGGGAAAAAACGGAAATCTCCGAGTTGGAAAAATTTTGGGAAAAATATGAACTGGACCGCGTGCAATCGCATGTTGGCGAGCGGATCGTGACGCTTGTCATCGCGGCGCTGGGATTGATCGCGGCGCTTGCGTGGGACGACGCCTTGAAACATCTGTTCGAGAACCTGTTCGGCGGCGCGGGCTCGCTTTGGGAGCAGCTTTCATATGCCGTGATCATTACCGTGCTTGCCGCGGCGGTTTCGGTATGGCTGGGGAAAAGGATCACGGCGAGAGAAAGGCGGCGGAAGGAATGATCATTGTTTTTACGGGCGACGGGAAGGGGAAAACGACGGCGTCGCTGGGCCAGATGATGCGGGTTTTGGGGCGGGGGAAGGCGGCGCTTATGATCCAGTTCATCAAAGGACCGTGGATCTCCGGGGAAGACGAATTTGCGAAGCAATTCAATATTCCAAAGGAAAAATTCCAAATACGGAAAATGGGGCTGGGGTTCGTGGGGATTTTGGGCGACAAGCTGCCGATTGAAAAACACAAAGAAGCGGCACGGGAGGCACTCGCGGCGTTCGTCCGGGAGAAGGATTCGGGCACGTGGCACCTCACGGTGCTTGATGAGGTAAATGTGGCGGTTTCGCTCGGGCTTTTGACGGCGGAGGAGGTGCTCGGCGCGGTGAAGGATTTTCCCAAAGACAAAATTTTGATTCTAAGCGGCCGCAACGCGCCGCAGGAATTTATTGATGCCGCCGATCTTGTGACGGAAATGAGGGAGATAAAACATCCGTTCCAAAAAGGGGAGGACGGGACGATCACGGTGGAGTTTTAAAAACTTTAAAAAGAAAAACGGCCCTCGTCCGAGCGGGAGCCGTTTTTCTGTATTTGCTTTATATTACATCGCGCTTCCGGCGGTGCAGGTCCTGCAGTTCTTCTTGTGCCCAAAAAGCTCAACGAGCGCAGCGAGGCCCACGAGCACATAGATTATGCGCGAGAGCATGGAACCCACTCCGAAAATAGCGTCAACGAGATTCCAGCCGAATGCGACAAGGAGCCAGTTCAAGCCGCCAACAACGAGCAGGATGAATGCGATGATATGGAGTGCTTTCATAAATAGATAGTTGTAAACCCAACCCGGGGTCGGCCTTTACGCACCCTTCTATTATATCAAATAAAGAAATTATTTATCGGCTTCTATTCTACGCCGCGATCGGTTTTATCTTGAACGGCTTCAAAAGACCGTAGAATTCCTCCTGTTCCAGCGTCTCTTTCTGAATAAGGGTCTCCGCTATTTTTTTGAGCGCCGGCTTGTGCGCCCTGAGGATCTTTTCCGCAATGTCATATGCGCGCGAGATGAAGCCGTGCACGTGCGCGTCTATCTCCGCCGCCACTTTTTCGGAATAATTTCTTTCTGCGGTGATCTCGCGGCCAAGGAAGATGAGTTCCTCGGTCTTGCCGAAGGTCACGGGGCCAAGATCGCTCATGCCGTATTTCGTCACGAGCCGCCGCGCGAGTTCAGATGCCTCTTTAAGGTCGTTTGACGCGCCAGTGGACATCTCGCCGAAGGTCAATTTTTCCGATGCATAGCCGCCCATCATCATGGCAAGGTCGGCGAGGAACTGGCTGCGGGTCTTTATGTGCTGATCCTCGGTGGGAAGCTTCATGGTGTATCCGCCGGCAAAGCCGCGGCTGATGATGGAAACTTTCTGCACGGGGTCGGCGTTCTTCACGGCTGCGGCAACGAGCGCGTGGCCGCCTTCGTGGTAGGCGGTGATCTCTTTTTCTTTCGGCGAGATGACGCGGCTCTTACGTTCGGGACCGAGGATCACTTTCTCCGCCGCTTCAAAAAATTCATCCTGGCCGATGATCTTCTTTCCGCGCCGCGCGGCGATGATCGCCGCCTCGTTCATGAGATTTGCAAGATCGGCGCCGGAGAATCCCGGGGTGCGGACGGCCACCTTGCGGAGAGACACGTTTTTCTCGATCAATTTTCCTTCGGCGTGGATCTTGAGGATCGCTTCGCGGTCGTTCAGGTCGGGAAGGTCAAGAATGACGCGCCGGTCAAACCGGCCGGGACGGAGAAGTGCAGGATCCAAAATATCCGGGCGATTCGTGGCAGCGAGGACGATCACGCGCGTGTCGCGGTCAAACCCGTCCATCTCAACAAGGATCTGGTTGAGCGTTTGTTCGCGCTCGTCGTTCCCGCCGCCCAGGCCCGCGCCGCGCTGGCGGCCGACCGCATCGATCTCGTCAAGAAAAAGGATCGCGGGAGCAGCGCGCTTGGCCGTCATGAAGGCGTCACGCGTGCGCGAGGCGCCCACGCCCACGAACATTTCAACGAATTCCGACGCGGAGATATAAAAGAACGGTACGCCGCTCTCGCCCGCGACCGCGCGCGCAACGAGCGTTTTCCCCGTCCCCGGCGGTCCCATAAGCAGGATCCCGCGGGGGATCCGCGCGCCCAAATCAAGGAACTTTTTAGGATTTTTTAAGAAATCGACGACCTCAATGAGCTCTTCCTTCGCTTCTTTCAGGCCGGCAACGTCTTTGAAAAGAACCTTGTCTTTAAAGGTGGAAAGCCGCAGGTTTGACCGGCCGAAGTTGAACGCCTGGTTCACGCCCGTGCGCGCCTGGCGGAACATGAGCCAGAAAAAGAATCCGATGGCAATGAGCGGGAGAAGCGTGGGGATCAGGATCCCGGCCCAGAACTGCCAGCCCGATTGCTCCTGTACCTCAAGGTCGACGCCCTGGAGCGCCGTCGGATTCACGCCGAGATTTTTCAAGGTCTCCGAAATTCCCAATTCGCTTTCTTTCTTGGAAACGGCAGTGCTGCCGTCTTTCTGCGTCACCGCGAGGTCGTTGCCGTTCACCACCACCTTTGTGACCTGGCCGGCATTGATCTTGTCCACGAGCTGGTTCAGGCTCAATGTTTGCGGTGAGGCCGGAGGATTCACAAAAAAAGAGAAAAGCAGCGAGATCACAATAAGCGTGAGGATCGCCCAGAGAATATTTTTGGTGAGATTGGACATATGGTGGAATTATAGGGAAACGGCAGGAAACGGTCAATCTTCTTTCGTAAAGATTCGTTGTGGCATTTCCGCGGGCCTTGAAAAAACGCGTCAAAACGAATACGCTATATTTGTTAAGGAATGATGGTGCCTCTAGCTTAATGGTAAAGCTCCGCTCTGTGGCAGCGGCAATACGGGTTCAATTCCCGTGAGGCACCCCAAACGGTATCTAATATAACCGAGTCCGGTTGATTGGATATCATTGCAGGAATCTCGGCAATTTGTCGGGATTTTTGCGTTTTAGGGGCGATCTTAGATTTTGATTTTCCAGCGATAACCGGAGTAAATTCTACGGCCATGTCGGTTACGATCCTTGGTTCTTTGATCTCTTGGTATTTTTTGGTAAAGACCATGTTCTCGGCTTGCATTAAAGCTCGGATGATCGGTGTCGGAATGACGGTCACTACTTTCTTATCTGTTACCTCAAATCTGTCCCAGTAAAGCCCGAGGAATAGTCGTTTCATTTCATCCGGGGATTTAACGAATGCTTCGTAGGCATTTCGGACAAACAGTAGGACGTCCTGGAGTTCATCGATCCGCAGGTTCAACTTCTTGTCTTGGATATATATTTCATCCTGAATGGACTCTATTTGCGCTTTAATCTTTACTTTGATTCTGGTGAAATCGTCATCGGTAATAAGTCCAGCAAAGAGTTTTTCCTCGGCAGTGTCCCGTTTCTTTTCCTGCAACATCTTTTGAGTATTCAAGGCACGTTTCTCTTTGTTGATTATTTCTTTGCGAGAGCCATATATTTTTTCTATCTTGGCGACCAGTCGTTCGGTAAAGCTTGGAGTAAATTCTATAAATTTGAATAAATCTGCGATCTGCTGTTCCAGATCCCAGACTTCCACGTATTTATCACGGCATTTAATCTGATCACCGGATCGGTTGCAGTGGTAATACGATTTATTTTTCTTAGGATGATGTTCAGCGGTGTATCTTTGTCCGCAGTTAGCGCAGTATGTAAGTCCTCGCAGTATGAAATTGAATTTTTGCCGACGGCAGGCATAGCGGTTGTGTTCGGCCATGACCAGCTGGACCCGTTCCCAAGTTTCTTTTGAGATCAGCGGTTTATGCTTTCCGGTAGTGACCAATCCTCGCCAACGCATCTCGCCGTAATAAAAAGGATTTTTAAGCACTTCGATCATCTTGCTGTGAGCCAGACGTTTACCGGCGTGAGTTCTGAATCCTTTCTTGTATAAAGCATCACGAACTTCATAGACCGAATAATCGCCGGTCACGTACATGTTGAATGCTTCTTGAATAAGCGGTGCTCGTTCCTCGTCCACGACAATGATTCTCTTTTTCTCGTCATTAGGATCGCCGGCGTTTAGGTATCCGACAGCTACACCGGTCGGCCACCAGCCATCCCAGAATTTCTGCTCTAAACTTTTCAGAGTTTTTCTGGAAGTGATTTGCGATTGGAGTTGGTTTACTCCGGCAATCACCAAGTCCATGAAGTTTCCCTCGGGCGAGTCGGATATGCCGGGCTGGGAGACGGAAAAAAGTTCAACGTCATGTTTTTTCATGATCGCCTTGATCTGCATGTGATCAAGAGCATTTCTGGCCAGTCGGTCAGTGTCTTGGATAAAAACCGCTTTGACCGCTTTGTCGTCCTGTATCCGGAGAAGCATGTCCTGCAAGCCCGGCCGGTTCATGTTGGTGGCTGATCGTCCGGGGTCTTCAAAGACTCCATCGTTCGCTAATTTGTATTTGTTGCTTTCCTCGATCGCTCGTTTGCAGAGCTTGAGCTGAGTCGCTAGGGAATGGTGGCCGTCCTCGGCTTGTTCCTCGGTAGAGACTCGGCAGTAAATTAATGCATGTTCCATAATATTTTCATTTTAATTTATGGTTAATTTTTATTAAGAGACCTTTCACGGACACCCTATACTAATTTTTAGAACAAGCTAAGCTCGAGTTGCCCACAGCTTCGGTTTTTCGCTTAAAACACCGTTTATCACTATTTACCTCCATTTATTTCTCTAAACGTTGTAGATTGTTGTAATTCGTTGTAACTCCCACTTTCACCGGTTTTACTGTAACCAACTGTAAATAACTGTAATTATCCGCCAGTCTACTGGTTTTTCTGGTCATTGTAGGTTTTAGACTTTGCCATTTTTAGTGTTAGTTAGTGTGAGTTGGTGTGAGTTAATTTTCAGCTTTTTTGGTCAAAATGTTGCTGTTTGTTGCGGATTGTTGCTGTTATGGACTGGCTTTGTCCGGATTATCGGATGCCGGTTTCTTTGATTTCGTCTTTCCGGTCTCGACCCAGCCGTAAATCATCTCGGCTGTTTCCGGCGGATATTGGTTTCTTGATAACCGCAATTTGATTTCGTACGGGATGAGTTTCCAGCGATCTTGGAACGGAAGTTGGGCAATGTCTTGATTGTCGAGACTGATATTTTCTTTTGGCTTTCCTTCGACTCTGTCCAGTATCTCTTTGATCGCGGCCAGCTTTACGGCATCGTTTGAACTTCCCATAAGAGCCACGAGCATTTCATTGGCCAGTCGGAAATTTTCCTCCCTGACTCTGGCACCGGCCTTGCGAACGATCTCCATTGTTTCGGCATGGATTTGATCCATCTCGTTTTCGTAGACGCAATATGCTTTATATAGCCGACCGTCCTCTTTGAACCAATCTTTGATGGTTTGTTGGCTGAATTTGGCAGGTCTACTTTTTGGGCATTTCTTGTTCAGGCTGTCGGCGATATTCTGGTACGAATATCCTTTATATTTCAGCTCGAAGGCCAATTTGTGATATGCGGATATGTGTTTTATATCGGCCATAAAAAGTAGAGTTAAGTAGACTTTTTGTTTTGCTTGTCGACCACGATAATAATTGGCTTTTCTGTTATCTTTTTAATGATGAAGTTAGTGGCAGACAGTCTGACGGCTTCATCCTTACTGTCCAAAAGCGATATTAATGTTTTGGCCGCTTTGGTTAGGTTTTTCTTGAATATCTTGTCTGCTTTTTCACTTGGTGTTTGTGGTTTGCTCATATTTTTTGTTATTGATTAAGGTTTAATAATTTATTGAAGTACGCACCTCGACTCCGGATTTTATCGTTCGGTTGATCCATGACGGATCGGTACGCTTCCTCAATTCTTGCCAGCCCATACTTCTTGAGAGCCGATAGAATAAAAGTCATATCTTTTTCTCCTAAGGCTTGGGCAATCTCCCAACATTTCTGTTCCTCGTAAGATTTGGGAGTGAATTCTCTTACGGGTCGACCACGATTCGATCGGTTGTTTTTATTTTTATTCTCGTTGTCGTTCTTGGAACTTCTGCCGAGCGAACTTTCCGAACCGAAATAAAACCTATCTACTAAAGCATTTTTGTCACTTTCCAACTTCTGCCGAACGTCACTGACTTCTGTCGGTGCTTCTGCTGGTAATTGTGTATCAGTACCACCCTCACTTCTGCCATACTTCTGTTTGCTACGGGTTTCAAGGTCTACAAAACCGCCATTTGATAAGGGGTAACGGGAGATATCAACATGGAACGAACTTCTGCGACCTTGCTGTATGGCAAACCATACCCACTTCTTACGCTTCAGGTTCAGCATCAGCCGATTGATGTGATTCTTGGAATACTTTTCTTTGAAGTCCTTGGAAAGTCCTGCGTAACTGACATGAGCTTTTCCCATTCGTGGGTTGGCAGTGATCCATAACCAGACGAGGACCGAGTATTCCTCAAAACTCAAATAGCCGTCCACAAGGGCGGTCTTGATGCTTCGGGGAAGCTTTACGTAATCATTGTTATCTATTTCGAATGGCAGATTTTCCATATTTCATATTCATTGGACCGGCTTAATTCACCGCATCGTTATACATGAGCGACTTCAGCTCTTTAATTGCCGTGACGAACGCTCTGGCGTTGACCTCGACCAAGCCGGCAAAGAATGCGCTCACAAGCTGAGGCCGACCGGGCTGGTCGGCAAAAATAAAACGATACCGGCGTGAGTCGGCTTTGTTAATACCAAAGAGCTGAAATCCTTTGGCCGAGAGAAAAGCGGCCGCGTAGAAATCGCTGGTTACGAAGTTACTGCTGTTTTCCATCTGGTTTTTCATATTCATTTTGTTTAGCTTTATCTTTTTCCATTTGGCGATAATCTAAAAGGCGGACGATCAGGTTGGCTAATCTGTCCATAAAAATTTCCTCCATTTGTTCGAGGGTGAGGGGTGGTATTTTCTTTGTTGGTATTGGCTTCGGCATATATTTGCCGGCCCGCAAAATAAAAAGCAGACCGTTTTCTTTCAGTCTGCTCTTGCTCGTCCGAATCGGGTCGGACTCCACCTTATCCGGTTTTGTAATCAATAAATATGCGTCTGACTTTCCATTTCAAAAACTTGTCTATTCCTAATTTCTGTTTAATTTTTTCATTTACTGCGCGCATAGCGTCATAGACACTGTCTTTGCTGTCTTTTGCCCAGTCCATCAAATCCAAAATGTCGATTTCTTGCACTAATGTGCCAAACGGGACCGCAAATAATGCTTTACATAGAAAATATTGGTTAGTATTGATTGGAATCTCGCAGAGTTTTCCTCCCATGCTTATTATTCCGGTTTTCTCATCAAATCTGACCTTTGTATCTATCGGCTTTTTCGCTTTTGGTTCCGGCTGGTTTTTAAGTTTCAAATAATAATCGCTAAGCATAGATCGGCTCGGTTTTGAAATTACAAAATCGCCATCATCCGGCTTGAAGCCAGCAATAATCTTTTTCTTTTTTAGTTCGGTGAGGACCGCTTTTTGGACGCCAATATCCAGATACGGCGTCGACAAATTAAAATAAACCTTGGACGGAACTTTATGGATAACATCCGTATATGATTCCACGATTCCTAGCAGGGAATAAATAAAAACTAGCTTTGCATTTTCATTTTTCATATTCATATTCGCTAACACCTAAACGAAACGAGCTCGCAACCCAACTATCAAAATCGATAGTAGATTGCGAGCTCGTGAGCAAGGAATGCCGTTCAGGTCGCCCCTTGAGGCGAAATTTATTAAATTGTTGATTTTATTATAGCACCGTTAAAAATTTCTCGGAAGCATAGTATCCACGTTGTACTATGCTTATTTCCCTTTTTTAGCACAGTACAGTGTGTAAAAAATCCCGATTTTGCCCGCTACAACGATCCAGCTGGGCAAAATCGCTTTTTCAAATCTGTACTGGACGTTAGCTTTAAGCTTACTTCCAGTACGCTTTTCCGATATGAGACACCCTTGTCTTATTTCTGAAATACCGTCAAGCTCTTGTTTTTAGCCATATTTTATAATATTATTTAGTGAATGGGTGGCACTTTATGGTCTCCATTCACTAAACATTGACATTTTAAGCTGAAAGGACTATAATGGACGTATAATATTAACCAAACCTATGGCTATAACAAAACCAATCAAAGACAGGATTATGGCATTAAAAGCCGAGTTTGATACCCTCCGCAAGGGCAAGGATTCGCTTCTGATCATGATCGACGAGGCAGAGGTGCCGGAAAGCGTCTATAACTCCAACGCAATTGAAAACTCCACCCTTACTCTTAAGGAAACCGAAAAAATTCTTTTGGATATGGAGGTTGCTCGGGATGTTTCTTTACGTGAAGTTTTTGAAGCAAAAAATCTCGCTCGGGTTATTGGCTACGTCCGCAACAAATCCAAAGAGACCGAAATAAATCGGGAGGTCATTTTGCTTTTGCACCAGATGCTTATCGGCGGTATCGATGATAAAATTGCCGGTCGTTTCCGTGGGCCCGGCGAATATGTTCGGGTTGGCACGCATGTCGCTCCAGCACCGGAACACGTTGAGCGACTGATCGAAGCCGTGATCACTGAATACACCAGCGACCTGTCCGCTTATTTCTTGGATAAGATCGCCAAGTTCCATTTGGATTTTGAAACTGTCCACCCATTTTGCGATGGTAACGGCCGTATTGGTCGTGTGCTTATTTGTTTCCAACTTCAGAGACTCGGTTTTCCGATGGTTATTGTCCGGGACCGTGAGAAAAAAGAATACTACAAATCTTTTGGTGATTATCGGGACGATAAAAATACCAAGACGATTGAAAAAGTTGTCTCGCTTGCCTTAATGGAATCACTGCACAAACGCATTACTTACCTTAAAGGTGACAAAGTCATCCGGCTTTCCGAATACACGAAAAAGCACGCCAAGTCCGCACCAGCTATCACTAACGCCGCTCGTCGCCAAAATATTCCAGCCTTCAGAGAGAAAGGTGTTTGGAAAATCAGCGAGAATTACGAATATAAAGGCGCAAGCGAACAATAAAATATATGGACCTATCACACCTCGACAAAAAATATTTTATAGATGCCCACAAGTACAATTGTCCTTTTTGTAAAAGGAATCATGTTACTTATCGACTGGTTAGTCACTTCGCTTTTAATTGGGGTGAGAAGAAAATTTGTCACGGCTACTTGATCAGATGTAATTCAGATGGATGCGAAAAAACATCTATGCATTTAAGTTTCAAGGAGTTAAGAGAAGGATATGTTCAGTATAATCAGCAACAATATCATGATCGATTTGCAGAAAATATCGATATTGATAAATCACTATTTTTCTCTCAGCCGACATCCTATTTTGTACTAGATAATCGTATTCCTGAAAAAGTTCGCGAGCTAGTATATGAAGCTGAAAACAGCCGTAAGTCCAACTTTCTTGTTGGTGCATCTGCGTGTTTGCGAAAAGCAATCTACGAACTACTTGAATATGAAAAAACTATTGTAAAAAATGCAAAAACTGGCCATGCCGATTACCAAGAGAGTATTAAGAGTCTCAAGGTAAAATTTCAGAACGTCGCACCGGAACTTTTTGATGCACTTGGTCATATCCAAGAATTGGCGAGCAATAATGTGCATGAGGGTTCGTGGGATGCATGGGATTCACCAAAACTCACAACTCTTATAGAGCTAACAAAAGCCACCTTGCACGAGATGTATGTCGTTCCGGAAGAGCGTAAAGAAAGGCTCGGTGTTTTGAGCCAACTTAAATCTGTTTTTTCTAATTCTAAAAACGGTAAAGAGGATACAGCGGAAGTAGTAGAAGAAATTAAATCAGAATAAATATATGGCAATAAAAAAATCACAACTTTATAGCTCAATCTGGCAAGGATGCGACGAACTCCGTGGAGGCATGGATGCTTCCCAGTACAAGGATTACGTTCTTGTGCTTTTGTTCGTGCGCTACGTCTCGGATAAATATGCCGGTAAAGCAAACCAGCTTGTTGATGTTCCGGCCGGAGGCAGTTTCGCTGATCTTATAAAACTTAAGGGTAAGACTGACATTGGCGAAGGTATCAATAAAGTTTTGAGTGTATTGGCCGAGGCAAATAATCTGCATGGCGTAATTGATGCCGTTGATTTTAATGACGAAGACAAGCTCGGCAAAGGCAAGGATATGCAGGACCGGCTTTCAAACCTTATCGCTATCTTTGAAAATCCGGATATAGATTTCAGCAAGAATCGCGCCGAAGGTGATGATCTTTTGGGCGATGCTTACGAATATTTGATGAAGCATTTCGCTGTTGAATCAGGTAAAAGCAAAGGACAATTTTATACTCCGGCCGAAGTTTCTCGCATCATGGCTAAAGTTATTGATGCCAATAAAGCTACTGGTATGATGCAGACTGTTTACGATCCGACTTGTGGTAGCGGTTCGCTTCTTTTGAAAGTTGCCGACGAAGCACCTCGAGGTATCTCTATTTACGGACAGGAACTTGATAACGCCACAGCCGGACTGGCTATTCTCAACATGTGGCTTCACGACAAATCTACCGCTGTTATCAAGAAAGGCCAGAGCACGCTTTCCAGCCCGCTGTTTATTGAACACAGTGCGCTGAAAACTTTTGACTACGTTGTAGCCAATCCGCCATTTTCTTATAAATCATGGCACAACGGTTTTGATCCGGAACATGATCAGTTTGGTCGTTTTGATGGCTTTGGTATTCCTCCACAAAAGAGCGGTGACTATGCCTTTCTTTTGCATATCTTGAAGTCTCTCAAAAGCACCGGGACCGGTGCGGTCATTCTCCCACATGGTGTTTTATTCCGTGGCAACGCTGAAGGAGAGATCCGCAAGAATATAATTGAGCGTGGTTACATCAAAGGCATAATCGGACTTCCGGCAAACCTTTTCTATGGCACCGGCATTCCGGCTTGTATTATTATTTTGGATAAAGCAGGATCGAGCGACCGCAAAGGCATTTTTATGATTGATGCCTCTAAGGGTTTTGTTAAGGATGGTAATAAAAATCGTTTGCGCGAGCAGGATATTCGAAAAATTATTGATGTTTGGAAGGATAAACTGGAAACTTCAAAATATTCTCGTTTTGTTACGGTCGAAGAAATAAAAAAGAACGAGTATAACCTAAATTTCCCACGTTATATTGATACGCAAGAAACTGAAGATATTCAGGATATTGAAGCACATCTCAAGGGCGGAATTCCTGACGCCGATATCACAGCACTTTCCGCATATTGGGATATCTGCTCAACGCTCAAAAATTCTCTTTTCAAAACAAACGGCAGGAAAGGATACAGCGAGGTAATGATTCCGAATGACGAAATAAAGAAAGTTATTTTAGCGCATCCTGAGTTTGATATTTTCCGAAAACAGGTGCTTGCAACTTTCTCTAAGTGGCAAAAATCCTCAACTGATTTTCTCAAATCTATTTCTAGCACCAATCATCCGAAAGCTGTAATCCAAAAGATTGCTGATGATCTGTTTTCTGTTTGTGCCGATCTCCACCTTATTGATAAATACGACATCTATCAGCACCTGATGAATTACTGGGACGAAGTGATGCAGGATGATGCCCACATCATCACAACTGACGGTTGGAAATCTGGAAATGAAGTAATTCGTCTGCAGAAGGAAAATAAAGGCAAAAAGAAAGATGTTGAAGGACTGACTGGACTTGAGGGAAAACTTATTCCAACCTCGCTTGTTATAAAAACTTATTTTGCCAAAGAGCAAAAAGCTCTCGATGATTTGAACGCTACGCTAGAGCAGGTTGGTGTTGATATGGATTCGCTCAAAGATGAGCACGGAGGAGAAGAAGGTCTGCTTTCTGAAGTAATCGACAATGACAAGATCAGCAAAGCCAGCGTGCTTAAACGAATCAAGGAAATAAAAAACAGCAAAGATGACGCTGATGAACTTGCTATGTTGGAAAAATATTCGGCTTTGTTTGAAAAAGAAGCCGACACCAAGAAAGCGATCAAAGATGCCGAAAAGGATTTAGAGAAAAAAGTTTTGACAAAATATCCGACTCTTACTCTTGATGAAATCAAAACACTTGTGGCTGAACGAAAGTGGATGGATGAATTGTCTACTAGAGTTTTAGGCGAAGTAGATCGGCTTTCTCAGACACTTGCCGGCCGGGTCAAAGAATTAGTAGATCGGTATATTGAGCCGATGTCGGAAATCGCAAAAGAAGTCGAAATGCTTTCAAAAAAAGTCGAGGATCATCTGTCCACGATGGGTTTTAATCTGAAATAATTATGACGACTGTAACTCAAAAAATTCCATCAGGATATAAACAAACCGAAATCGGCCTGATTCCGATTGATTGGGATTTAATGAATATTGAAGATTTAACTCCTCTGGGTAAAAAATATGGCATAGTTGATGGCCCATTTGGTTCGAATTTGAAAACAGAACACTATCGTAAATCTGGTATACCAATAATCACCAGCGGTTACGTAACGGATGGCAGATTTATCGTGGATAAATACTTGTATGTTGATAAAGAGAAATTTATTCAAGAAAAGAGAAGCGCAGTTAGAGGTGGAGATATTGTGATGGCTAAAATTGGCGCAAGGTGTGGCGCCAGCGCAATTCTACCTAAGAATCATATGGAGAGTATTTTATCTGGTAATGCCCTAAAAATCACTGTCGATGAAAATAGGTTTTCTACATTTTTTGTTTGGCAGATTTTATGGAATTTATATATCGAGGGCAATTTAGAATCTCTTAGAACTACGGGAGCACAGCCAGCGATTTCTATGGCGAATCTGAAAAAATATAAAATCTTAATCCCTTCAAATAAATCCGAACAGATTGCTATCGCCACAGCACTTTCCGATGTTGATGTTTTAATCAATAAGCTCGAAAAGTGTATCGAAAAGAAAAAGAATATCAAACTGGGAGTGATGCAGGGATTACTCACAGGTAAACGACGTTTGTCGGGATTTTCAAAAGAATGGGAGACGAAATTATTGCCAGACATAACTTGGTTTCAAGAAGGCCCGGGAGTTCGGACGTCTCAATTTACTCAATCGGGAGTCAAATTGTTAAACGGCACGAATATTTATAAAGGCAAACTACTGTTGGATAACACAAATAGATTTATCTCTGAGTCGGAGGCGTTCGGACCGTACTCTCATTTTCTGGTAGACGATGGAGATATTGTAATTGCCAGCTCAGGCATTATAGTCGATAAATTTGAAGAAAAAATATCTTTTGTTAAAAAAGAGCATCTGCCTTTGTGCATGAACACGAGCACCATCCGTTTTAAGATTCGCAATAATTTGCTAGATCCACTTTTTCTTTATTATTTTTTCATGAGTAAAAAATTTAAAGATCAGATCGGTGCACAAGCAACTGGATCGGCTCAATTAAACTTCGGACCGTCACATTTAGAAAAAGTAGAAATAGCTTTACCAAAAGACAAGAAAGAGCAGGCCGCCATTACCGAAATTATATCCAGCATGGATGCAGAAATTGAAAAGCTGGAGTCGCAACTTACGAAATACCAAAATATTAAACAAGGAATGATGCAGACACTTTTAACCGGCAAAATAAGATTGCTAACAAAATAATATGGACACACTAAACACAACTAAAGTCGGCCAGCTGGAACGCAAAACGCAAAATCGTATTGTGTCCTTGTTTCGTGATCGGCTCGGATATGACTATCTCGGTAACTGGGAGGATCGAAGCGACAACAGCAACATTGAAGAGGGTTATTTGCGCTTGTTTCTTGCCCGTGCCGGTCACAGCGAAGCCCTTATTAATAAAGCTATTAGCGAGCTCAAAAAGTCCGCTAATCGTTCACAGATGAGCTTGTACGATCTGAATAAAGAAACCTACAGCATGCTTCGCTACGGCATAAAAGTCCGGGAAGGCTTGGGTGAAAATTATCAGACTGTTTGGCCGATTGACTGGGAACATCCGGAGAATAACCACTTTGGCGTTGCTGAAGAGGTCACCATTCGAGGCAATCGCATCAAACGTCCCGATATCGTTTTATTCGTGAACGGCATTGCTTTGGGTGTCATTGAATTAAAGCGAAGCATCGTTTCTATCTCTGAAGGTATCCGTCAGAACATCGGCAATCAAAAGGAGGAATTTATAAAAACATTCTTTGGCACGGTTCAACTGGTTATGGCCGGCAATGATACCGAAGGCCTACGTTACGGTACAACCGAAACTCCCGAAGAGCATTACTTAACGTGGAAAGAGCCAGGACTCGGAAGTGAAAGCCGACTTGATCGGTCTATCTTGCAGTTGTGCGAGAAAAAACGATTTTTGGAAATTGCTCACGATTTTATTGTCTTTGATAGTGGAATCAAAAAGACCTGCCGACATAATCAGTACTTTGGCGTAAAAGCGGCTCAGGATAACGTTCAGCGTCACGAGGGCGGTATTATCTGGCATACGCAAGGAAGCGGAAAAAGTTTGACGATGGTCTGGCTTGCCAAGTGGATTAGAGAACATATCAATGATCCTCGTGTTCTTTTGCTTACAGATCGTACTGAGTTGGACGATCAGATTGAAAAGGTATTTTTTGGTGTAGATGAAAAGATTTATCGCACCAAGAGCTCAAAAGAACTGCTTGCCGAATTGAATACAAAAGATAAATGGTTACTTTGCTCGCTCGTGCATAAATTCGGCCGGGTTAACGGGACCGGCGATCTTGATGTTGATGATTATTTGAAAGACATCAAAAAGAATTTACCGAAAGATTTTTCTGCTAAAGGCAATCTATTTGTGTTCGTGGATGAATGCCATCGTTCTCACACCGGTAAACTGCACGAGGCTATGAAGGAACTCTTGCCGACTGCTACCTTTATCGGCTTTACCGGAACACCGCTTCTTAAGGTTGATAAATCAAACAGCATCGGTGCATTCGGACCGTATATTCACACCTACAAATACAACGAAGCCGTAGCTGACAAGGTAGTTTTGGATTTGCGTTACGAAGCTCGCCGAGTTGATCAAAACATTTCCTCCCAAGATAAGATTGATGAATGGTTTGAGGAACGCACCCAAGGGCTTACGGATGTCGCCAAAGCTGAACTCAAGAGACGTTGGGGTACGATGCAGAGTTTGCTTTCATCTCGATCTCGTTTGGAGAAGGTCGTCTTTGATATCTTGGATGATTTCTATAAAAAGGATCGTTTAGCGAGTGGTCGTGGCAACGCTATGCTTGTGGCCAGCAGTATTTACGAAGCTTGCCAGTATTACGAGATTTTCCAAACAATGGGATTTACTAAGTGTGCCGTCGTGACTTCGTATGAACCGGGCGCTTTGTCTACCGATACGCGCGAATATGCCGTCTATCAGAAAATGCTTAACGGCAAAAGCACGGAAGATTTTGAGAAAGAAATCAAAAAGAAATTTATAGAGCAACCCGGCCAGATGCAACTTCTGATCGTGGTGGATAAACTTCTGACTGGCTTCGATGCGCCTCCGGCCACCTATCTCTACATTGATAAGAATATGCAGGATCACGGCTTGTTCCAAGCGATCTGCCGTGTGAACCGTTTGGATGGCGAAGATAAGGAGTATGGATACATTGTTGATTATCGGGACCTATTCAAAAAACTGGAGAAAGCTGTCGGTGATTATACCGCCGGTGCTTTGGAAGGTTTTGACAAGGAGGATGTCCTCGGTCTTTTGAAGGATCGCATGGAAGAAGGCAGAAAGGATTTGGATGAGGCGTTAGAAATTGTCCGGGCTTTATGCGAACCGGTAGCACCCCCAAAAGATTCAGCTACTTATATCCGCTATTTCTGCGGTGATGTTGAAAATCCATACTCGCTCAAGGAGAACGAGGTTAAACGAGTGAAGCTATATAAAACAGTCAGTCACTTGCTTCGTGTCTATGCCGATCTGGCCAACGACATGGAAAGTGCCGGTTATACCAAAGACCAAGCACAGGCTATTGAGCGTGAAGTCAGGCATTTTGAGCAGGTGCGAATGGAAATCAAACTTGCCAGCGGTGATTACATCGATCTTAAAAAGTACGAGCCAGCAATGCGTGTCTTGATTGATCGTTATATCTCGGCCACGGAAAGCGAGAAGCTTTCGGCCTTTGATGATATGACCTTGGTTGATTTGATTGTGAAAAAGGGCGAAGACGCTCTCAACGAGCTTCCGGATGCCGTAAAACAAAGCCAAGAAGCAGTTGCCGAAACCATCGAGAACAACGTCCGCAAACTGATCATCGATGAAATGCCGACTAACCCTAAGTATTATCTGCGAATGTCCGAACTCTTGGATGAATTGGTAAAGAAACGCAAAAAGGCCGATGTGGAGTATAAGGAATACTTGAAGCAGATCGTGGCTCTGTCCAAGAAAGTAAAAAATCCAATGGATGAATCTGTTGGCGTGGAGATTAACACATCAGCCAAGCGTGCCTTATACGATAACCTCGGGCAAGACGTAGCAAAAGCTCTGGCGATAGACGGGGCAGTCATGACAGCCAGACAATCAGATTGGCGTGGCAATCATCTGAAGGAACGTGCGATCAAGATTGAAATCAAGAAGGCTCTGCCCGATGTCTCGGATGAAGAGCTGAAGAACCTCTTTGAGATTATCAAGAATCAAAATGAGTACTAATTCTTTTTTACAACTTGGCAGTATTGAAGTATTGATCGTCCGTAAGCCGATCAAAAATTTGCATCTCTCTGTTTTACCGCCGGCCGGCCGTGTCAGGGTTACCTCTCCGGAGAATATGAAAGATGACGCCATCCGGACTCTCATCGCTACACGACTCCCATGGATCAAAAGACAGCAAAGTAAGTTTGCCGGTCAGGAAAGGCAGACAAAGCGAAGTTATGTCTCCGGTGAGAGCTGTTACTTTTTCGGCAAACGATATCGCCTCGAGCTGGTTTATAAGAATGATGTTCCAGCCGTCTTTTTGAAAGGTAAAAATAAAATCGTTTTGCAGGTTCGTCCTAAAAGCACTATTGCCAAACGCCACGAGATAATGACCGAATGGTATCGCAAGCAATTGCATCCAGTGGTTGAAGACTTAATAACGAAGTGGCAGAAAAGAGTCGGCGTAAATGTCTCGTATTGGGGCATAAAGCAGATGAAGACTCGCTGGGGCACCTGCAATCATAAGCGTGCTCGTATTTTGATTAACTTGGAATTGGCTAAAAAGCCGATCGCTTGCGTGGAATACGTTATCGTCCACGAGCTTTTGCATGTGATCGAGAAAAAGCACAGCGAGAAGTTTGTCGCCTTAATGGCAAAATACATTCCAAAATGGAAAAGCATAAAAGAAGAACTAAACAGCTTTGTGCTTTCGTACGAGGAGTGGAAGTATTAATCGATTATAAAATCCATGTTTGTAAATGATAAACCAATTGATGATAAAAAAGATGACCGATTAAGCCGATCCGATTTTTCTGCTAATTTGGCTAAGTCTATTATTGACTGGAAAGGGACCGACAGTCTTGTGATCGCGCTGTATGGTAAATGGGGATCAGGAAAAAGCTCAGTTATTAATTTGGCCAGATCGGAAATATCAAAATCATCAGCATCAAATAAGCCCACGATAATTGAGTTCAATCCCTGGTTATTTTCCGGAGAGGATAAAATGAACGAGCATTTTTTTAATGAGATTGCCAAAGAACTTGCCGTACAAAATGCTTCAGAAAAGGACATAGAGCTGGCAAATAGGCTCAGGGCATACTCAAAACTTTTCGGGTTAATACCAGACGATGAATCTTTTACAAAGATCATTGAGAAAACTCTAGTTGTGCTGGGTTTCTTAGGACTTTCCTCGGGACAACTCTTGCAGTGGCTTCACTTGGATATTGGCTGGGGTAAAATAATTTTGTTTATTATAGGAACAATCCTGTTGGGAATTTCATTAATCAGTGGAGTTATAGAAAAGATTGCAGACTATTTCGAAAAAAGGGGTGTTTCAAATCAAAAAACTGTACTGTCATTTAAACGGGAAATCAAGGAGTCCTTGGTAAAGCGAGACAATAAGATACTTATAGTTCTTGACGATATTGATCGTTTAACACCAGAAGAAGTTAGGCTTGTATTTAAACTGATCAAAATCAACACGGACTTTCCAAATGTCATATACTTGCTTTCTTTTGATCGTGAAGTTGTTCAAAAAGCCTTGGAACTACAGCCGGGTATAAATGGGCAGGACTACATTGAAAAGATTGTACAGGTAAGTTTTGATATACCTCTTGTAAAACAGGAAAAAATCGCAAAGATTTTGTTTGAGGAACTTGATCGCATCCTCGCCGGTCTACCAAAAGCATCAGAGAAACTTTTCGATCAAACTTATTGGGGTAATGTTTATCATTCGGGTCTAAAAAGTTTTTTTAGAAATATTAGAGATGTAAAACGATTTTCAAGTAGTTTGGAATTTAGTTTTTCGCTAATGTTTAAAGGTGAATCCATTGAGGTAAATCCGATAGATTTTATTGCGATTGAAGCAATCAGAGTTTTTGCGCCCAGCTTTTATAATTTCATGCGTACAAGAGCAGATCTTTTTACCTCAACCGATCGAGACCGGTCTAGCTCACAATCCAACACGAGGAAGCAAGAGATTGAGGATGGTCTGAAGGATGCCCCTTCCAGCTTACGCGAAGATATCAAAGATCTTTTGAAAAGACTATTTCCACAAGTTGACGGTGTTTTTCAATACGGCTATTCATCACACGGATCGGACTGGCTTCCTACTTGGAATCGTACTCTCAGAATTTGTTCACCAAAATTCTTTGATGCTTATTTCACCCTTATTCCTGGCGGAGATGAATCAGAACTTAGTCAGTTTGAAGTAGACCTTGTTTTAAGTTCTGTTGCTAATCAAGCCAATTTTGAAAAAGCATTGAGAGAATTTTTGGAGAAAGGAAAGATTAGGAAAGTTTTAGAACGTTTGGAAGATTATACTGGCGATAAAACAAAAATATCTGATGAGGCAATTTTGCCCGTTGTACAAACGTTGTTCAATATTTCAGATAGTCTACCTGCTGACAGAAATGGAATGTTTGATTTTGGCTCTGATCTACAATCCGCAAGAATTATTTATCAGTTACTAAAACGAGATGCAAACAAAGACAATAATTTCAAAATAATTAAAGAAGCCGTAGAAAAATCTGTGGGACTTTATGGCCCCGTTTATAATGTTTCGCTTGAATCTCAAAAAGGAGATGAAGCAAAAGAAGACTCCATGCTTATACCGAAAGATAAGCTACCGGAACTACATGAGGCTTGTTTGGTGAAAATAAAAGAGCATAAACAAGCCGGAACTCTAAAAACGAATCAAAATCTTTTGAGTATTCTTTACCGATGGAAAAGCTGGTCAAAGAGTGATGACTGGAAAGAATACGTCAAGGAAATTACAACAACAGATGAAGGGCTTTTAGAGTTTCTTAAACCATTTATTGCCGAAAGCTACAGTCATACTTTTGGTGATTATGTTGGCAAGAAAACAAAAAAATTCAACTATAAAAGTTTGGACGATTTTATGCCTACTACCGAAATTAAAACAAGACTTGAGAATATCAAAACGACTGGTGGATCGATATACACAAATCATAAGGATTTGATTGATATGTTTTTAGATAATTTTGGCAAAAAGTCAGGACCTCTTGATGACTGATAAAAATTTATGAACGAAAAAGATAAACAAATTTTAAAAGATTCTGCACTGGTTGTAGCCGATCAGATTGCTTCCACTTTACCCGGGCTGAATATTGCTTGGGGTTTAAGCAAAGCATTATATGGCGCAGGATTGAAGCTTCGTGAACAGAGGGCTCTTGAGTGGGTTGAGATGGTTAGAGATAATCCATCTGCGTTTACTGAGTCTATCCTTCAGGATGTGCAATTCCAAGATGGTTTCGTATATGCACTGGAGCGTTACATCCGTGAGAAGAATGAAAATAAAAGAACAGCAATGAAAGAAATATTTCTTGATTTTGCTTTATCCTCGAATCAAGACCGGTTTGAGCTGGAAAGAATGTATCATGTTATAAGCATTCTTAACCTTAAAGATATAGCTGTTCTGAAGGATGTAAATGTGACGAGAGATGATTTTCATCAGGTATATGAGCAAACTGCGGATAGAAACGAAAATGTTTATAATTTGGTGAATGCTGGCATTCTAATGTCTGACTATTCATCCCGTATTGGCCCCATAGCCGCACCTTTTATAAAAGTAACCGAGTTCGGTAAGGATTTTATAAAATTTCTGAAATGAAAAATAATGATTGGTACAAAAAGGTTCTATTGAAAAACACAAAGGAGATAGTAAGCTCTGGGACGACTTACGTAATCTTGGTATTGGTGTTTCTACTCTGGCATTTTGCTCTGGGGATTAAGTTTCAATGGCGATCAATCAGCCCATTGTCTGCACCAAGCATTTTTGTCCGGGTGTTTTATAGTGCTTTTACGTTTTGTACGCTTGGTCTGCTTTTATACGTGCTCAAATTTTATAAAGTTCTACACGATATTGTGGTCAAGGCTTTTGGTATGTGGGGACTCTACAGTTTCATCAAGGCAGTACTCTGGCTATTCCTGATGTGGATTTCGTATGCTTATCTCGTGCCGTGGCTCTTTAATATTTTGAACGGCGGAATATCGATCTTATTTAACATTGCGAATCTCGTGCTTTATGCTTTACCGCCAGTCGGCATTGCATTGATCTTAAGTGTCATATATCTGTTATCTAAGAAAAAATTAAAGTGTGAACACCGACGAGCCAATTAAAGACGAACCAGCAGAAGAAGCTCCGGACGAGGAAGTCGCCGAGCTTATGGAAAACCACGATCTCGATCAGGACACGGCCGAGCGTGTGCAGGAGATCATGGAAGATTTAGGTGTTGACGAAGACGACGCCGTTGAGCTCGAGGAACTTCTTTAATTTATAAATATGGAAATCTCCAAAGAAAGACTTGAAGAGTTAAGAAGAATATTCAAAGAGGATTTTAAAGCTGACCTTACTGATCAGGAATTACACGAAGCCGCTTTCAATCTGACTGGATTTTATGGCACGCTGGCCAAAATGGCTTCAAAAGATATCGATAACTTTTTGCGTTTGGAAAAAGAGCCCGACGGGTGGCCAATAAATGTTGAATGGGGTACGTGTAGCTTTTGCGGTTGTTATATGTCTATGAAGGAGTCGTGGTTTGATAAATTTGGCTATAAGTGTAAATTTTGCCAAAGAGCATTGAGAGAGGGAGTCATTCCGAGTTCAGTTTGCAGAAATAAAGGGAGGCGGTTTTCATTCGACGATTTGAGGGATATGTTTGGCATTCATCAAAACACCGCTCGTTCGCTTGTCCGAAAGGGTGAACTTAAGGCTCGGGTAATTTTAAATGACGCCGGCAAACCCCATTTTACTGTCTTTCTGCGAGAAGATAACTATAAATTTCTTAAGATTGAAAAGGACGCACCGGTTAGCGAGTTGGAGGAATATGATCAGCAGGTTGCTAAGTGGGCCGAGGACTACAAACAGAGGGTTGCCGAGCAAAATAAAACAAAAGAAGCGAAGCTTTAACTTATAATCCCATGTTAAGCATTGAACGAGTAAAAGAGTTATTAAATGATCCAAACCTTTCTGATAAGGAAATCACCGAAATTCGAGACGGCTTTTATATGCTTTCGGAAGTTATTTTTGAACAGTGGCAGGCAGAAAGAACGAAAGCTAAAGCCAAAAAATACGATGAGAAAAAAGAGGAACCCAAAATTTAAGGTCGAGGTGGTCTATAAAGAAGTCCCGGATAAGAAGGACCGGGTACGCCAGCTCTGGGATTTGCTTATTTCTCTGCCAGATCCCGAATCCGACAAAAAATATAAACCGAGTAAGTGAGTCATATTTGCTTAACTTTTCCGAAGTTAAGCAAATCGTCCCAAGCTTTCAAATTTCGTATTACGGTTTGGTCCGGGTGCAACAGGTGTCAAAGGTCTACCCGGGGCACAAAGCTCGCCACAAGGGCAAACAGTGGGCGAAAATCGGTTACTTACCAGCATTCAGGAAGTCGTAGTTGTAAAACTTGGCAACTTTCTTGATATTGTTCATTTTTTCGCGTACTGTAACCATATACTGCTTGTCCTCGAGTACGGTTATGAGACTGGACAAGCCGCGACCCAGCGATATTTTTCTCAAATCCGGGAGTGGGCCACCAGCACGAGAGGTTCCCTTGTTTTTGTTGGGAAATCCGATATAATGACCCTCATGAGAAAGGCATCTTCGGAGCGGCTATCGGCAGCCGGGGAAGGGGGCGGGAGAGAAGCGAAATCTATCCACCCGCTTGATGAAATGACCGCGGCTGAGTACTTAATGCCCGAAAACAGAGAACTATTTGCAGAGAGATGCTCGCAAGTTGCTTTGCGAGCAACAAGGGGATTTCTTAATGGAAGGGCGACCACGGATCACGACTACGAGGATGTTGCACAGGAAGCTACCCTTAAAGCGACAATAGGACTCTCTTCGTTTAGAGGAGAGGGCAAGCTTACTTCGTGGGTGTTCAGAATCGCCATCAATGAGGCCTATAGTTGGTTGCGGAAGCGCCACGCTGGCAGGCGGGGTGCCGACACCGATCTTTATCTTGAAGAACTGTTTTTTGCGGGGCAGAATAATCCAGCCGCGGGCACTAACCCCGAAGCTCTTATAATCCAAGAGCAGCAGGTGACTCTCTTCCGTGAAGCAATAGAGAGCCTCAAAGAAGAAGAAAGAACCGTCCTCATGTTACATCTTGACGATTGGACAGACGAACAAATTGCAGCAATGTCAGGCGAGAATGTGGGGGCCGTAAAATCAAGACTTCACCGGGCGAGGCTGCATCTACTGGATCGTCTGATGCACAAAGGCCTTGCGCCGGGAGAAGAGGGGTCGGGCAAATAGCAACCGGATTATAATGAACGTATGCGCCAATATCTCGATCTCGTAGAGCATGTTTTGAAGAACGGAAAGCAAAAAACGGACCCGCAAAAAGTGGGGAATATCGCGGTGTGCGGGTACCAGATGCGGTTTGATCTGAACGACGGCTTCCCGCTCATCACAACGCGGAGCATGAAGGGATCGTTCAAGGCGATGGTATACGAACTGCTTTGGTTCTTATCGGGAAGCACGCGCGTGGAGGATTTGCAAAAAAACAATGTGCATATCTGGGACATCTGGGCGACGCCGGAAATTTGCGGACCATTGGGGCTTGAACCCGGAGACCTCGGTCCTATCTATGGAAAACAGTGGCGTGCGTTCAACGGGGGCGGCGAGAAGCCGGTGGACCAGATCGCAAATCTTATCCGCGACTTAAAAACGAATCCCGATTCGCGGCGGCTTGTGGTCACCGCATGGAATCCGGCCGAAGTGGACAAGGTATTCGTTGCGCCGTGCCATTGTTTTTTCAAATTTTTCCACGCGCAGGGCGAACTTTCACTCCACCTTTTCCAGCGGAGCGCGGACGTGCCGATCGGCGTGCCATTTGACATCGCCGAGTACGCACTGCTCTTGATGATGGTCGCGCAGGTCACGGGCTTGAAGCCGAAAGAATTCGTTTACACGCTTTCCGATACGCATATTTATTTGAATCAGATCGAGCCGGTGAAGGAACTTTTGACGCGCGAGCCGCGCCCGCTGCCGCAGGTGAAGATCAACCCGGAAGTGAAAGATATTTTCAGCTTCAAGTTTGAAGATTTCACGCTAGAGAATTACGATCCGCATCCGCCGGTCAAAATTCCGGTTTCCTTATGATCGTACTTATGGCGGCCATTGGAAGGAATCGGGAACTTGGCTTCGGCAACAAGCTCCCGTGGCATTTGCCGGACGACCTCAAAAGATTCAAAGAGATCACCCACGGCCACTCTATTATCATGGGCCGCAAGACGTACGAATCCATCGGCAAGGCGCTGCCCGAAAGGAAAAATATCGTGATCACGAGAAATGCAGACTACAAAGCGCCCGGGGCCGTGGTGGTCGATACTATCTTAGAGGCGTTCAAAGAAGCGGGCACCGCGGCCGGCGAGGACGTGTTCGTGATCGGGGGCGGAGAGATCTATAGACTCGCGCTGCCGTACGCGGATAAAATGTATTTGACCTTCGTTGATGCGGAGATCCCGGCGGATACTTATTTCCCGGAATTCAACGAGAACGAATGGCGCATTACCGGTGCCGTGCCGCACGAAGCTGATGAAAAACATGCGCACCGATTCGTTTTCAAAACCTATGAAAGGAAAAAAGAAAATTAAAAAAGTAGTTGATCCGCGCTCGGCAAAAAGCGCCCGCTATCGCGCGATCCTTCACGATATCCAGAATGAGGGCGTTTGTCCTTTTTGTCCGAAAACCTTCAAGTGGCACACGAAGCCGATCCTGAAGCGTGAAGACGGGTGGCTTATTACGGAGAGCTTCAGCCCATATAAAAACGCAAAGCATCATTTCCTCATCATCAAAACAAAGCACAAGGAGCATATTAACGAACTTTCGCCGCGCGATTGGCGGAGCATTGCGCGCTTGGCCGCATGGGCCGTAAAAAAATTCCACATCAAGGGCGGCGCGCTCGCGCTCCGGTTCGGCGATACCGCGTCCACAGGTTCTTCCGTGTGCCATATTCACGCGCACCTTCTCGTTTCAAAAATGAAAAACGGAAGAGCAAAAATCGTTTGGTTCCCGATCGGTTGACCGGAAAGGGCGGAAGATTTATTATTCCGTCAGTCTGAGTAATCCACTTCGCCAGTTCGGGGAGCGAGAAGGAAGGAGCCCAATTTGAAACAGAAACCGAGGACGCGGCCGGTGGTCGCGAATCTGCAGTACGGCGGCGCTTACCGGGCCAGCCTTGAGGAGGCGGAGCGGACCGGCAAGTGTCCATTTTGCCAGCCGGAGTATCGGGCGATGGCATTAATGACGCCATATTCCGGGTGGTTCGTAGTCAATGTTAGGGAAGAGTTTCGGCAGTCGGACAGGGAAGGCCAAAAGCCGCCGTACCAACTGCTTTTCGTATCGTTGACGCACCGCGATGATACGAAGCTCCCTACGCTTGCAGACTGGTTTGCGATTGCCGAGCTTCTTAGGCGGTGCAAGAGGAAGTTCGGAATCCGCGGGGGATGCCTCTTCCTCCGTGACGGTGACCCCGATTGCTGCGGGCGCACAGTGCGACATCCGCACGTGCACTACTATGTGCCACGGATGGTGCGGGTCCCGCGCGGCGGGAAAGGGCGCCGCTCGGTGCCGATCGACATCGCCGCGGGATAAGCCGTACAGACGGCATCAGGGCCTCCGGCGCGCACGCGCGTTGGAGGCCCGCATTCTATTCCATGCTCGCCAAATTTTATTTTACGAGAACGATCTCCACGCCCTGCGCGCGGAGCACGGATTCGGCGTCAAGCCAGGCGGAACCGGTTTTGAAAAAACATTTTTTGATGCCGGCATAGGCCATCAATTTTGCGCAGAGCGGACAGGGGAAAATATTCAAATACATACTTGCTCCTTCAAGCGAGATTCCTTTTTGGGCCGCCTCGGCGATGATGGTTTGTTCGGCGTGGAGCGAGCTGTATACCAAGTTCAACGTTCCTGATTCAATAACGTCGCGGGGATCACCCTGGATATACGGCATGTGTTCCGTTGGAACGTGATGATTGTGCGCTTTGAAAATTATTTTCCCGCCTTTCACGACCACGGCGCCCACATGCCGCCACCAATCGGAGCTTTGCTCCGCCTCGTTCGCCGCTGCCGCGCACATCTCCCGGTCAAAACCGTCTTCGGAGGTCCGGTCATATTTTATGTCGGTGGAACTTTTTACGTTCTTTTCGTCCCAGCGGAGAAATATCGATTCGTACACCGCCTTGTTTTTGGGGAAATATTTGTGAACGGCTTTCCGGCAGACTTCGTCGGTCGCCGTGATAATCTCGGCGTCCTTAAAATTATTCGGGCCGTCCGCCCCGCTCGCGCCCGCCGCTTTTTTGTCAAGCACCGCAACGGTCGGAAAAATATTCAAAGCGGAGATCAGGTTCTTCGCCGTTCCGGAGCCAAGCGCGCGGATTTCCTTATGAAGCGGGAAAAAATCGGCGACGATGTCTTCGCCCAAAAGATAAAGGACGTCCGCCTTGCCGCGGTATTTCTCAAAAAGTTTTATATATCCTTCGTGGAGGACCGGCACGTAGAGCACGAGCACCCGTTTCATGGTCGCGGTTTCGCTAGCGCTTCTCGGTCAGTTTATACATCTGATCAAGTTGCTTTTTGATGGTGTCCTGGATCATGCGCGTGGTAGAAGTGTCTTTCGCCTGCCGTGGGAAAACAACAACCTCCTTGCAATACTTCTTTATCTCGTCCAGTTGTGCCTGCGGATAACTGTCTTCGACGGCGACAAACACGTCCGGCTGCAGTTTTTTTATCAATCCGTACTGCCACGAGCCCTTCTCGTCAAGATCGTCAACGAGCGTGACGAAATCCACGCACGATTGGTAGCTCAACATTTCGGTCCGTTCTCCTTCGGGGATCACCGGCCTGAGTTCTCCTTTGTATAGTTTGATCGCGCGATCGGTGTCGGTTCCTACGATAAGTACGTCGCCGCAATCTTTCGCTTTCAGGAGATAACGGACGTGGCCGATGTGCAGCATGTCCCACGAGCCGATCGTGACCACTACTTTGTAATCCACCGCGCGCAGACCATCGATCGCTTTGGCGAGCGTATCGTAGTCCTTGACGATCTTTTGTGTGGGATGGCGTTTTGCGGAGGGGATGGCCATTGGTATGTTCGTATCCTATCAAGGGCGGCGCATTTGGGTCAAGCGGCCATTTTTTCCGTTTGCAGCACAAGGATTTTGAGGGTAATCTTATCCTAATGGCAAAAGACAAGTTGGTGGATCGTCTTATAGCGCAGGAGGCGCGGCGCGAGCGCGAGACGCTCGACCTTATCCCTTCGGAAAATATCGTCTCAAAGGAAGTACTCCGCGCGTTGGGATCGGTCTTCACGAATAAATATGCGGAAGGATATCCGGCCGCGCGGTACTATCAGGGCAACGAGTACGTGGACGAAGTGGAAAACTTGTGCCGTACGCGGGCGCTTGAGGTGTTCCGGCTGCCGAAGTCAAAATGGCACGTGAATGTGCAGCCGTACTCGGGGTCGCCCGCGAACCTTGCGGTATATTTGGCGCTCGTACCGTTGGGAGAAAAAATAATGGGATTGCAACTTGCCATGGGAGGGCATCTTACGCACGGACACAAGGTGAGCGCTACGGGGAAATTTTGGAATGCCGTTCAGTACAGTGTGGACAAAAAAACAGAGCTCTTGGATTACAATGCGATCGCGCGCATGGCGCGCCGCGAGAGGCCGCGGCTTATCGTCGCGGGCTACACGGCGTATCCGCGCGTGATCGATTTCAAAAAATTCCGCCGCATCGCGGATTCGGTTCATGCTTATTTAATGGTGGATATGTCGCATTTTGCGGGGCTTGTGGCGGGCGGGGCGTACCCGTCTCCTTTTCCGTACGCTGACGTGGTGACGACGACAACACATAAGACCCTCCGTGGTCCGCGGGGCGCAATGATCTTTATGAACCGTGCATCAAAGATCGCAGCGCGAAATAAGATAGACATTGCGAAGATGATAGACCGGGCGGTATTTCCCGGCTTGCAGGGCGGACCGCACGTGAACCAGATCGCGGCGACCGCCGTGGCGCTCTATGAGGCGAAGCAGCCCGCATTCAAGAAATACGCGCGGCAGGTGGTGAAAAACGCGCGATTGCTTGCGCGGGAACTTGAGCGCCTCGGTATGCGCATCGTTTCGGGCGGCAGCGATACCCACCTGATCTTAATGGACGTCGCAGCGCGCGGTCTGTCCGGGAAAGAAGCGGCGCTGCGATTGGAAGAAAACGGCATAGTCACCAACAAAAACACGATTCCCTACGATCCGCGTCCGCCGATGGATCCGTCGGGCATTCGCTTGGGCACTCCGGCCTTGACGACGCGCGGGATGAAAGAGAAGGAAATGAAAGAAGTGGCGCGGCTTATCTGCGCGGTGCTTGTGGAAAATAAGAACGTGAAAAAAGAAGTAGCACGGCTTTGTAAGAGATTTCCTGTGGAAAATTAGCCGAAGCGGTGATACGCTGTAGGCATGGTAATTGACGGTAAGACGATCGCGGGCGGAATTTTAGAGCGCCTTAAGCGGCTGCCGAAACCCGCGAAATTTTTCGGCGCGGTGCTCGTGGGCGACGACCCGGCTTCCCTCAATTTTTTGAAACAAAAGGAAAAAGTAGCGCAAGAACTCGGCATCGAGTTCCGTTTATATAAGCTACCGGTTCTGAGCACCACTGATGAACTTCGCGAGGAGATCGGGCGCCTTGCGCGGCCCGTAACATGCGGAGGATTTATCGTGCAGCTCCCGCTTCCCGAGAAGATCAACCGGCATTATGTTTTGAACGCGATCCCGAAAGAGAAGGACGTCGATTTTTTGAGCGAAGCGGCGCTCGGCGCGTTCTATACGGAGAGAAGCACAGCCATGCCGCCATCCGCGGCGGTGGTGGAAGAAATTTTAAAGCTTGAACGGCGCGATCTTCGCAACCTTACCGTCGTCATGGTGGGTGCGGGATTTTTGATCGGAAAGCCGGTTGGCTTCTGGTTGCAGAACCGCGTGGCGGAGCTCGTCGTCCTGGACAGCAAGGTGAAGGATCTTCACGCGCGGCTCCGCGGAGCCGATATGGTGATAAGTGGTGCGGGGCAACCGGGGCTCTTCAGTGCGGAGCACCTGAAGGAGGGCGCGGTGGTGATCGATTTCGGTTTCAGCCGCAATGCCCTGGGCAAGCTCGCGGGCGACTTTGACCCCGCCGGCGCCGATGCGAAAAACGTCCATTACACGAAGACGCCGGGCGGCACCGGACCGGTGCTCGTCGCAAAGCTGTTCGAGAATTTCTACGTCCTCAACAAGCAAGCATAGCTGTTGTGCGCGCTCGAGGGATCGAACCCCGGACCCACTCCGTGTAAAGGAGTTGCTCTGCCACTGAGCTAAGCGCGCGTTCCACCACCTTAATACTGCTGGACAAAATATTCAAGATTGTATTTAAATGGAAGACCCGCCTTTTTCATCCTGGCCGGCGGGTCAGTGGCCCTCGGGGCATGCGCGTCACCAGCGCGTCGATTGCCCTTCATGGAAGATAGTTTGGATCACCTCGCTTTCACTTTCCGCTTCTTGGTGTCCGCCTCATCTTGCGGACAATGAGACGATGCATCCAAAGCCGCACGGTGACCCTCCTTTCCGGAGCGGCTCCTGTCTTAATTATAAAAGATTTTTATATTGCTTGCTGTGCATAGAAAAAGCCTAGTGCGCCCCCGGTAGGAATCGGACCCACATCAAAGCCTTAGAAGAGCTCTGCTCTATCCATTGAGCTACGGGGGCTTTTAACGCATTGATTCTACAATGAAAATAAGATAGTTTAAAGAGGCATTACGGGCCGTCGTATACCGGTAGTACACCTGTTTTGGGTACAGGCAGACTGGGTTCAATTCCCAGCGGCCCGACATAACACACAAGGCTGGGACGTTTTCAAAACGTCCCAGCCTTGTGTTTCTTGTGCCGCGGGGGTGAATCGAACACCCGACGCCAGCCTCTTCAGGGCTGCGCTCTGCCACTGAGCTACCGCGGCATCCACTCCTTGTTAAAGAAGCGGTTTTATCTTATCGCGTTTCTCAATCGGAAACAAGTTGCAAACACGAAGCATATACCTTTTGAAACGAGCCATTCTGAGTACTCGTTTCAAAAGGTATATGCTTCGTGTCTATTTCTTCACCTTCAGCATGATCCTCTTCTCCTCTGTTTTCACAGCATCAATGACAAAAGGATAGGTCTCGCCTACAGCGAGCGCCTTCTTCATTTCGTCGGCGCCACCGAATTCGGAGATGTGCACCACGCCCTGGAGATCATCCTCGAGCGCCACCACCGCGCCGAACGGATTGAACTTGTACACGCGGCCCTGCACGACGTCGCCGGGCTTCCACTTATCGCCGAGCTTTGTCCATGGGTCTTCCTTAAGCGCCTTCAGGGAGAGAAAAACGCGGCCTTCTTTGATGTCCACGATCTTCGCTTTCAACTGATCATTCACCTTCACGAGCTCTTTGGGATTGTCGATCAGTTTATAGTCCAGTTCCGAGATGTGGATCATCCCTTCTATCTGCGGATTATCGGTGAACCGGACGAAAATGCCAAAATCGGCTGCGCCCGAGACGATGCAATCTACCACTTGCCCCACGGCATAGGCGGCGAGCAGTTCTTTTACGTTCGCCGAGAGCACTTCGCGCTCCGAGACGATGATTTTGTTGGTGCGGGGATTTACGTCAATGATCTTCACTGAGAGCTCTTCGCCGATGAATTTTTTAAGTTCCTCGGCGATCTTCGTGCGGTCGCCGTCGGGCACTTTTGGATAGTGCTCAAGAGAAAGTTGCGAAACCGGGAGGAACGCCTTGAGCTCTTCGGAAACGGCGGTCATAAGCCCGCCTGCATTTGCACCGACGATCTTTGCTTTCACGACCTCTCCTGTTTCCGCGAGCTCTTTTGCCTGCTGCCAGAGTTTTTGTTTGCCCGCCTCCGACAATGAAAGCTCTATATTTCCCTCTTCGCCGTCCAGAGCGATGATCTTCGCGTGTAATTTGTCGCCGGGATTCAGGTTGCGGAGGATCTCCTTAGCATTCGTTGTTTCCGCGCCGTAGACGATGCCCGTGCCGAAGCGGCCCATGTCGAAATAGGCCTTTCGCGGCACCTTCTTCATGAGTGTCACTTCAACAACACTCCCTTCCTTCGGCCAGTCTGCGGACGAAAGCTCAGTCTTCAGAACCTGTGCGATATTCGTGTCTGTTTGAGGCATTAGGGGTGACTATAGAGGAAAAATAAACGTATGGCAAGGGGCGCCGTGCGCTTGTTTTCGCGCCGTTTTTTTGGTAAAATGAGTGCATATGGTCCTCACCTATTTTGGAAACGGGGCCTTTCGGCTGCAAAGCGGGGAGACCTCGATCCTCGTGAACCCGGAGAACAACCGCCTCAAGGCGGATGTTGTGTTAAAAACCCTCGTCGCGGTGGAAAATCCGCTCGCGCGCGAAGCGGACGATTCCCTTGAGATCGCTTTTCCCGGAGAATATGAAATAAAAGGGATAGAGATCCTTGGATTTCCGATCGCGGGCGAATCCACGGAAAAATTCTTGAAAACGGTCTACGTGGTCTATTGGGAGGAAATGAAATTTGTTTTCCTGGGGCATCTTTCGAAGCCGATCGATGCTGCGCTTATGGAGGAACTTTTGGAGCCGGACCTCCTTGTTCTCCCCGTAGGCGGCGGGCATTTTCTGGAGCCGGAAGTCGCGGCAAAGATCGCAAAACAACTTGAGGCGAGAATTATCGTACCGAGCTTTGCGAAGAGCCCGGATGAGTTCTTGAAGGCGCTTGGCAAGAAGGCCGAGAAAGCGGAGAAATTCGTCTTCAAGCAGAAGGATATCATGGGCGACAAAGGGCGGCCAGTCGTTCTAAGCGAGAGCTAATCCGCACCAATGCCACAGGAACAAAGAAGGGGTTTCCTCGAAGAGCTTCAATCACTCGACGAGCCGACCAAAAGGAGGGTGCTCATCGTCACGACCGCAATCGCCATGGTCGTCGTGATCTATATTTGGCTTGCGTATTTCAATAACCTCGTTGCGGGAGTTTCGCAGCCGGTGGAAGTTTCATCGTCCACGCCCCAGCCCTCTTACGGCGTGAGCATCTGGCAGAACATGTACCAGGGGATCGTGGGCACCCTTCATGGCTTGGGGAACATCCTGCAGGCGCCGCGCGAATATTTAATAAAACCGCCGCACTAACATGCCCAATTTGGAAAAGAGGGAAATTACCAAAGAGCTTAGCGAATCCTACCTTGATTATGCGATGTCGG
>Ga0187866_1000691_pt1 | contig 36724 bp, 29 predicted proteins | sample June2016WEW_11_1_3_FD_133013 | JGI IMG/M metagenome (GOLD analysis project Ga0187866, IMG submission 133013) | Peatland microbial communities from SPRUCE experiment site at the Marcell Experimental Forest, Minnesota, USA - June2016WEW_11_150 | ecosystem: Environmental > Terrestrial > Soil >...
AGCCTCCGTAGTTTTGGGATTGGTTCCTGGAAGAACCCAATCCAATCTATCAGAGGCTCGGCCTGCTCACGTCCCGGCGCAGGCCCCGCAACGGGCAGGCAGTTGCGGCGCTAATTTGGACAAGAGTGATGCATCGTAGCAACTGAGCTTTTTCAGATCCTCGAATGGTAGTTCCTGCGCCTTCCTAAGTTCGTCGTAACGCAAGCCTTGCTTTAGAATCCCCACCAGTGACTCACCATCACAAGCATTGTCCAAAATGAACTCTTCGTAGTTCATGGGGCAGCCGATAAAATGAATGTTTATGGCATTCATGAATTCGCGTAGTGCCGCCAGCGCGCGCTCAATCTCTTGACGTGAAGGACCGAGGATAGTGGTCCTTCCTGCTGCGGACCCGTATCGTTGCAACAAAGCTCCGAGGTCGGCGTGTGCCAGTTCCTTATCTCGACGCACCTTGATGTCTTTGCAGCGGTCGCGGTAGTTCTGAAGGAGCGTGGCCAGCTCGTCGGGGAACTGTGGAATGTTAAGCGCGGCGATTTCCTTCAAAAGTCTTTCGAGCGCCGCGTTCTCTTTCTTAAAGGTCTCGGCCGGATCAGCGAGCCTGCTCAGGGATAGCTGCACGTCCGTTAGAAGCGAGTCACTAATGATGAAGAAGAACTGTCCTGCGCAGTCGTTCAAAAGGTCTATACGCTCTTTCGACTTCCCGAACAACTGCCGGTAGTTGATCCAGTAAGCGTGAATACGAACGACCTCTTGCTGGAGGACATCCCAAAGCGGCTGGACACTCGGTGGTATTCCCATGTAACGAATTATAGCAGATCAAGAATCACGGAATCTATTTTGAGATCGTGAAGTCCGGATCTTTGAAGTCGGCCAGGTCGGCTCCGGTCGGACGACGGCGCACATTGAAGTCCACCAGCCGACAACGCTTCAAAATGGGTAGGTTTCGGGACTCACCGCGGCTCCTGTAAAACGGCCCTTGCGCGGTCCCACTTTGTTGTTCCGTAATGCGCGGCATGAAATACGGCTATGCCCGCACCAGTACAGACGATCAAAAGTCGAACCTCCAGACCACGGCACTACGCAAGGCCGGGTGTTTGAAGGTGTTCGAGGATCGAGGGTATCCGGCGGCGCCCGGAACAGGCCCGCGCTTGCCCGTTGCCTGAAAGCCCTAGAACCCGGCGATACGTTGACCGTGCGGAAGCTGGACAGGCCAGGCCGCAGCCTTCCCCACCTGATTGCGCTGCTGGACGACTTCAAGGCCCGAGGCATGCGGTTCCGTTCGCTCACAGAAGCAATCGACACCGAGAGGCTGTCATCGATCCTCTGAAAACGTCTTTTCATCCCCCAACGAACGGGTTTGCTCCGCCCTTGGCCCAAACGAATCAAGCGGATGTTCGACGTGGTGTTTGCGGCGCTGCTCGGCCTCATCGCGCTGCCCTTGGGCCTGCTGATCGGCGGGGCCATCGCGCTGGAATCGCGAGGCCCGGTGCTGTTCGCCCATACCCGCAGTTGCAGGCAACTTCCGAACCCTTGCCCTTGCTACCCCCGCTGTTGGCGAGGGCCGAGGGTGCAGCGGCACACGTGCTGCGCGCCTGAAGAGCCAAAAGAGGGAAACCATGACGGCGGCGGTTGACCATGAGTACCAAAAATGGTACTATCCGCCATGAATCCCGGTCTGAAGCGCCTGCCGGCACGCTTTTACCGCTCCGATGCTGGACGCGAGCCGGTGCGCGAGTGGCTGAAGGGTCTTGAGCCCGAAGACCGGAAGGTGATCGGCGAAGACATCAAGGAGGTTGAGTTTTCATGGCCGATCGGCATGCCGCTGGATCGCTCGCTCGGGCGCGAATTGTGGGAAGTCCGGAGCAGTTTGCTGCATAGCCGAATTGCCTGGGTCGTTTTCTGCATAGACTTGGCGCTCAAACGGAAAGAAGGAGGGCGCACATGAAAAGGAAAAACATGGGATCGTCCTTTGATAGATGGCTCCGCGAGGAAGGCATGTATGAGGAAGTGGCTGCGACTGCCATCAAGCGCGTCCTCGCCCGGCAGGTCGAAGCCGCCATGAAGGAGAAACAGGTTTCCAAGGCGGAGATGGCGCGGAGGATGCACACCAGCCGTGCAGCGCTTGACCGTTTGCTCGATCCCGACTACGATGCAGTGACGTTGAGCACACTGCGCAAAGCAGCCGTGGTCCTGGGTCGTGAAATTCGGCTTGAGCTGGTTTAGAGGCTGGTGCGCGCCGGGGCTCACCGGGCTGTGGCAGGTCTCGGGGCGCAACCGCTCCCTGGCGGTCGCGGCTCAGTAGCAGAATGCCGAGCCGCGCGCGGCAGCAAGAGGTCAGAAGCTATGCAGGGCTCAACCAGCGGATTCGACGCGGCCGGTGGCCAGACTCGAGGCCCAATCCGGCCGGCCCAGCGCGCGGGCCTGGCGCGACGCGGCGTCGTGGTCATAGGCGATCCGCCGGAAGCACACGTTCCACTGGCCGCCGTTCCTGGCGACGATTGCGCAGGAGGCGTGCGGCGAATGGGTCTCCATGGCATGCTCGACCGGCTGATCGTCGCGGTAGGCGGGCAATCCCACGCTGCCCGGGTTGAGGACCAGTTGTCCGGTGGAGAGCCGCACCAGCCGCGGGATGTGGGTGTGGCCACAAAGCACCAGCGGCTGCGTGACGCCGCCGAGCAACTCCAGGATGGCCGCGTCGCTTCGGACCGCCGGGCGCCCCGACGAGACGTCCTCCAGTAGATACACGCGGTCGTCGCCGGGCGCCCCGTGGCAGAGGAACATCTCGCCATCCAGCACGGCAGTGGGCGGTCGCGCGCGCAGCCACCCGGCGCCCTTCGCGCCCAGTTCACGTTCGATTTCGGGAGGCAACTGCCGGTCCTGGTTGCCCTGCACCGTGGCGAGGGCCGGTTCGCGCATCAGCAGATCGAAGGTCTCGCGGGGCTTCAGCGGGCCGTACAGGACGTCGCCCAGGTTGACGAACCCATCCATCCCCAGCGCCCTGGCGTCGCGCAGCACGGCCTCCAGCGCCCACACGTTGGCGTGTATGTCGGCCAGGACCGCGATTCGGGCCGCCATCACAGGTTCTCCGGAATCAGCCGCTCGACGATGACGACGTCGCGCCAGACGCCGTCCAGCCGGCCGTGCTTTTCGTAGACGCCCACCTCGCGGAATCCGAGCGCGCGGATCAGGCCCAGGCTGGCCGCATTTTCCACGAAAACCCGCGAAAGAAGCTTCCAGAGGCCGGCCTGTTGGGCGGCCTTCAACAGGGCGTCCATGGCGAGGCGGCCGGCGCCGCGGCGGCGCGCCGAGCGCTCGACGTAGAGGGAGACCTCGGCGATGCCGGCATAGCATTGACGGGGGCTATAGGCGAACGTTGCCGCGAAGGCAACGACCGCGCCCGCCTCCTCGACCACGACAATCGGATGCCGGCCGTCAAACCAGGCACGCACGTCGGCGGCCGTGCGGAGGCGGGTTTCGAAAGTGGCGATGCGCTCCTCGATGCCCTGGTTGTAAATGCGGGCGATGGCCTCCGCGTCCTCAGGAGTGGCGAGCCGCGCGTCCATAGCTGACACTCTTCGGGAGGTCCTTCGGCTCGACGACGCCGCAGCGCCGGGCCCAGGCGTCGTAGCGGGCCAGCAGCTCGCGCGCCTTCTCCGGGTACTTGTCGGCGAGGTTGGTCATCTCGGTGCGGTCGGCTTCCATGTCGTAGAGTTCCCAGGCGTCCGGGTAGCGGGAGACGAGCTTCCAATTCCCCTGGCGCACGGCGCGGTTGCCCTCGTGTTCCCAGAAGAGAACGTCGTGACCCTCACGGCGGCCCCCGCGGAAGATCGGGACCAGGCTCTGGCCCTCGAGCGGCGTGATCTCGCGGCCCTGGTACGTTTTCGGATACTCGACGCCCGCCACGTCGAGGCAGGTGGCCATGAGGTCGATGATGTGTCCCGGCGCGCCGGTGATGACGCCGTGCTGCTTGATGACGGCGGGCCAGTAAGCGATCAGCGGAGTGGCGATGCCGCCCTCGTGCACCCAGTGTTTGTAGAGCCGGAAGGGGGTGTTGCTGGCGTTGGCCCAGGGCAGACCATAGCTCAGGAAGGAGTCCGGATCGCCCGCCGGCACAGCGGGTTTGCCGCGATCCACCTCTTCGGCGCAGCCGCCGTTATCGGAGAGGAAGAGCACCAGCGTGTTCTGCTCGGCGCCGATCTGCCGGAGCTTGCCGAGCAGCTTGCCGACGTCCTGGTCCATGCGGTCGATCTGGGCGGCGTAGACAGCCATCTTGAGGTCGCGCGCGTGCCGGTCCGAGACGGCATCCCAGGGAGGAGCCGCCGCGTCGCGCGGCGTCAGCGGCCAGCGCTGGTCGACGATCCCCATCTCGATCATCCGCGCGTGCCGCTCCTTCCTCAGGGCATCCCAGCCCTTGAGGTACTTGCCGCGGTACCTGGCGATGTCGTCCGGCAGGGCATGCAGCGGCCAGTGGGGCGCGGTGTAGGCCACGTAGAGGAAGAAGGGCTTCTCCCGGCGGCCGTAGCGGTCGAGGAAACCGATGGCGCGGCTGGTGATGGCGTCGGTCATGTAGAAGCTGCCGGGCTCGGGGGTGAAGGGCCGATCGTCGATCGCCATCTGGCGGCCCGGGTCCAGCCGGAAATAGTTGCTGGCGCCGCTGATGAGACCAAAGTACCTGTCGAATCCGCGATCGGTGGGCCAATGCGGGCGGGTCTCGCCGACATGCCACTTCCCCGACATCAGGGTGCGATAGCCGCCCAGTCGGAGTGCCTCGGCGATGGTGACGCAGCGGTCGTTCAGGTAGCCCTGGTAAGACGGAACGCCGCGGTTCTCGACCATGTGCCCGATGCCGGCCTGGTGGGGATAGAGGCCCGTGAGCAGCGAGGCGCGGGTGGGGCAGCAGCGCGCGGTGTTGTAGAACTGCGTGAAGCGCACGCCGCGCTCCGCCAGGCGGTCCAGATTCGGCGTGGAGATTTCCGAACCGTAGCAGCCCAGGTCGGAGAACCCCATGTCATCGGCCATGATCAGAAGGATATTGGGGCGGGGGGCCGCCTGGCCGGAAGCGCTGGCAAGCGGCGCAGCCAGACCCCCGGCGACTGCTGTCAAAAGCTGCCGCCGCGTCATCGAGCGGGCTAGTGCGCTCGTACCCATCGCCTCTGGCCCTCTTCCTCGACGCGCCCTCCGTGCCGCCGCAGAAGGCTCGACAGGAGCATCAAGCCGAACAGGTCCTTGATGCCCTCGACCACCGAATAGGCGGTGTTGTAGTTCCACAGCCGGTTGCGGTCCGGCGACGGCTGGTCGGCCGGGATGACGTCGACCAGGCGTCCCAATCGGGTCACCTGCGGGGTGAGCACAAAGTGCATGGCCACAACGGCCAGCAGCATGAGCACGCAAAGCGGCACCGCCGAGCGGCGCGCCGAGTCGCCCGCGATCAGCGCCACCAGCAGAAGGGCGCCCAGGCCGAGCTGGATCCACTCCCAGGTTTCGAAGTACCAGCGGTTTAGCTCCGAAGCCTGGATGCGCAGGAACGAGTGTGCCGCCGTCTCGCCCAGGATCTCGACGCTGGATGCGGCGGAGGTCGGAGGCGCGGCCACCAGCCGGTCGGCTGCACTCAGGTTATGGATGGCGACCAGGACGATGAGGAGGCTGCAAGAGAGCCAGGCTCCCAGCAGGAAAGCGGCCAGTCGGCGGGTGTGCATGATGTAAACAGCGATTCTATCGCGAATGGGGCCGATTCTGGGTGCGACACGCGACATTGCGCGGTTGCATCGGCTGGCGGCTCGGCCATTCGACCCCGGCCGCACGCGCCCCGCCGCCTAGCCGATGCAACCTTTTCCAGTCACGGCGGATGCGCATTTCTAAGTAGTTTCGGCTCGGTGTTTTACGGTTTTCTACTCATGGGCAACCGGGGGATGCACCTTACGCTGGGAACCGAAAGACACCCGATTTAAGGGAGTCTTCAGGAGCCGAGAAATGCCTACCGATCCGGTCATCATTTGGCTTTAGTGCTGAAGAGACGCCTCCGAGATGTTCGCGCTTCGTGCAACCAGTCCCATGCAAGAGCGGTAGCGGGGACCAGGAAAGGATCTCATTGCAGGCCGAGGTTCTGGGACACTTCCCTTAAGGCCCCCGAACGGGGGCCTTAAGGAGCCGAGAAATGCCTATCGATCCGATCATCATCTTTGTTTAGTGCTGAAGAGACGCCTCCGCGATGTTCGCGTTTTGTGCAGCCAGTCCAGCGCAAGAGCGGTGGGTGAAAGCAGAAGAAGATCTCCGTTGCAGACCGAGGTCCTGGTAGAATTCCTGAAAGACCCCCGAACGGGAGCCTCAAGGAGCCGAGAAATGGACCCCGAGCCGATCATCATCTGGTTGTAGCTCGCTGGAGAGGTTTTGCAGGCGGTTTGCGCTTCGTGCAACCAACTGCGCAGAGAATGTGGGGCGGACGCCCCCGTCCGCGCCGGGTCCCTGACCCGGCTGGCCGGCCTGGGGGTCGGCTGCGGACCAGGGGGTCCGCCCTACGAGGGTGGTGCAAGGTCTACTGAGGTGTTCCCCTCTCGCGCGACCGGGCGCAGGTTGCACAACGATGGAAGATTAAAAAACTTCCATACTGACCACAATCTCTGATATGATTCCCTGGTGGTACGCCTGACGGGAGTACCGCCAGGGAAAGACGAGTGTTACCCTCCCCTGGCCGTCGCTCTTTGAGGCTCCGAATCATGCAAACCAAGGGCCTGTTGGTTTGTCTGGTGCTGCTGTTGCCCAGCGTCGGGACGGTCAGAAAGCCTGCCGCCATCTCCCCAGGGAAAGAACGCTCCGGGTACCGCGAGAGCCCTGCGGCGCCTGAGTTGCTTGCCCTATCCGAGCGGGCCAAGTCCCTGGTTTCCGCCGGCGATTACCTCCAAGCCGCCGAGGTCAACCGCAAAGGCTACGCCGAAGCCACGGCGCGGAGCGACCCCCGCCAGGCGCTCCGGTTTCTCGGCAACGCGGGCAGTTGCTGGTTTGCACTCTCGCGCCACCGGCGGGCGATGGATGCCTACCTGGAAGCGCGGAAGCTGGCCGGGCAGATCGGCGACTGGGAGGTGGCTGGCGCACTCTCCATGAACATTTCCTCGCTGTACCTCCAGATGGGCGAAGTCAGCGGAGCTGGCGTGGCGGCCCGAGAGGGTCTGGCCGCTCTCCAGAAGCTGCCCAGCTCGAAGTACAGGATTCGACTGCTTGTGCAGGCTGGGGAGGTCAAGACATGGCAGGGCGACGTGGACGGCGCGATCCCGGTGTTTGGCCAGGCCATTGCCGAGGCCGAGCGGCAAGGCGACCTCTCGTCGAAGGCCCAAGCCTGCAACCTGCTGGGCTACGGACTTCTGCGAAGCGGCCGGGTGGAAGCCGCCGCGGCGCCGTTGCTGGAGGCATTCCGGCTGCGCCAGCTCATCCATGACCGTGACATCGACAGTTCCTACCGCACCGTAGGCTTGCTGCGGATGGCGCAGGGCGACCTGAAGACCGCCGGAACGCTGCTGGATCAAGCCGTGGCGTTGGCGGCGGCCAAGCCCGGGCCGGTGCCGCGGTGGCACGCATCCTACTTTCGCGGGCAGGTGCGGATGGCCCAGGGGAATCTCGAGGGTGCGGTGGCGGACTTCCGCACGGCCATGGACCTGGCCCGGCGCTGGCGGCTGGAGGTGATTCCCGCCGACGCGGTGCGGGTGAGCCTGGAGGTGGGGCTCCAGCAGCTCTACGCCGGATTCATCCAGGCCGCCAACCAGCTCTATCTGGCGACGCGGCAGGCCTCGCTGCTTCGCGAAAGCTTTGAAGCGGCGGAAGAAAACCGCGCGGCCAGCCTGCGAGCGCTGGTGACGGCGGGCGACGACTGGCGGCGCGGGCTGCCCGAGGAGTACGACCAGGTTCTGGCGCGGCTGCGGGGGGTCGAGGTGTCGCTGCTGCGAGAGGATTCGCCGGCCGCGCGCACCGAGGCGCAGCGGTTGCGGTACGCGCTGATGCAGATGGAGGCCAAAGCGGGGCTGGACTTCGGGTACGATCCAGGCGGCCGGGACAATTCGCGCCTGCTGGAGCGGACCGTCCAGGCGCTGGACCGGTCCGAGGTCCTGATGAGTTTTCATTTGGGCGAGCCGGACTCCTGGGTCTGGGCGGTGACGCGCGAGGGGATCGAGTTGCACCGGTTGAGCGGGCGGAGCCGCATCGCCACCGAGGCGCGGCAGCTTACGGAGGCCGTGAAGAGCGGGTCCGCGGCCGCCCCCGAGTTGGGCAAGACCCTGTACGACTCGCTGTTGGGCGGGCTGGGGAAGGCCGCACGGAGCAAGCCGCACTGGTCGCTGGCGCTGGATGACGCCCTGTTCTCGGTGCCCTTCGCGGCGCTGGTGCCGGAGCGCGGGCCGGACCGCCCGGTGTACCTGGTGGAGCGGCATTCGGTGCGGCTGGTCCCCAGTGCGCACCTGATCGCGGACCGGCTCGCGGCGGCTCGCGAGACCGCCGGCGCCACTCGGCCGGGAGCATTCGTGGCAGTGGGGGACCCGATCTACAACACCGCGGACCCGCGCTGGAGGCAAAGCCTGCACCGAGCGGGTCGGGATTCCGTCCTGCAACTTCCGCGGCTGGTTGGCAGCGGCCGGGAGATCCGCTCGTGCGCCAGCGCCTGGGACCCGGGCGCGCCACCGGTGCTGCTGGAAGGTCCGGAAGCGACGCGCGCGGCGCTCTCCAAGGCGCTGGACGGCGCGCCGCCGGTGCTGCACCTGGCGACCCACGTGGTCTCGCGGCCGCACGGCCCCGCGCAGGGCATGGTGGCGCTGAGCCTGCTGCCGGACGGCGAACCGGATTTCTTGAGCCCGGCCGACATCGCCACCTGGCGCGTGAATGTCGGGTTGGTGGTGCTCAGCGGTTGCAGCTCCGGCCTGGGCGAGGCTCTCCCGGGCACGGGTTTGATGGGGCTCACCCGGGCCTGGCTGGCGGCGGGCGCCGATGCGGTGACCGCCAGCCTGTGGCCTGCGCCGGACGATACCGGGGAGTTGTTCCTGTCGTTCTATCGGCATCTGCGCGAGGGCGCAGCCCAGGGGGGGCGCGCGCCGGCTGCCAGATACCCCAGAGCGGCCGTGGCGCTCGAGCGCGCACAAATCGACATGTTGCACTCCGGAACGTGGCGGTCTCTGCCGAAGTACTGGGCTGGATACTTTCTGTTGGGGAAGGAGTGAGCGATCTTATGCGGGCGGCTAGCGAAGAGGTGTCCGAGCGGGGGGAGGAGTCCATGAGCGACGTGCCTGGCCAGCGCCGCGGCGCGGCGAAGGCAGGAGCGCCGAACAGCTCCGAGCCGGGGCCCAGACCGGACTGGCTGGACCTGGTTCACAAGATTCGCAGCGGCGATCCCGCGGGGATGGAGGAGCTGTATCGCTTGTTCTCGCGCGGAATTCGATTCTATCTTTGCAGGCAGTTGGGCCCGCAAGAGCTGGAGGACAAGGTCCACGACACCTTCCTGATCGTGGTCCAGGCGATCCGCCGCGGCGAGCTGCGCGATCCCGAACGCCTGATGGGGTTCGTGCGTACGGTGGTGCGGCGGCAGGTGGCCGCGCACATCGACAGCGCGGTGCAGAATCGCAAGGAGCAGGCCGAGCTGCAATGCGGCTACGGAATCTCCGACGTCCGGAACAACCCCGAGGAGGACGCCATCGTGCGGCAGCGCCTGGATCTCATGACCCGGGTGCTGCGCAATATGTCGCGCCGGGACCGGGAGATCCTGACCCGCTTCTATCTGCTTGGGGAGAGCCAGGAGCAGATCTGCAGCGAGATGAACCTGACCGGAACCCAGTTCCGGCTGTTGAAGTCGCGGGCCAAAGCCCGGTTTGGGGAGCTGGGGAAGCGCAAATTACAGGTTAAGAGCCTTCTATCGGTTTTTCCGAGAGCCATCTCGGCTTAGAGACACTAATTTTAGATTGGCTGGGCACATTTTGTCGATACTGGGAAGGGTTGTGCTGGACATGAAACTGAACGGCCATGCCCCGGAGGAAATGCTGGAAGAGTATTCCCGGGGGGTGCTTCCCGACGCGGAAGCCGAGTGTCTCGAAGAGCATATACTGATTTGCCCGCAGTGCCAGGACAGGCTTGCGGAAGTGGACGCGTTTCTGGACGCGGCGCGCCGGGCCGCGGCCAGATTGCAGATGGAGCCGCCGGCGACTTTGGAGGAGAACTGGCGCGGGCTGCTGCGATGGCTGGCGCGCCCGGCGCGGCTGGCGGCCGCCGCCGGCCTGACGGTCTTGCTGGCAGGTGCGGTGGTTGCGTGGCGGGCAGGGCAGCGGAGCGCGCCGGTCTTCTCGGTGTATCTTCAGGCGGTTCGCGGCGAGGGAGCGCTAGGCGCGCGCGCCCCGGTGAACCGGCCGTTGCAGTTGCGCCTGGACCCGGCCGGTTTGCCGGCGCTGAAGTCCTGTCGGGTGGAGATCGTCGATACGCGGGGCGCCACCGTGCTTGAGGCCGCGGCGCGATGGGACGCGGGCGTGATCACGGTCGAGGTGACCCGGCGCTTGGCCGCTGCCAGGTACTGGGTCCGGCTGTACGAACCGGGCCCGCGGCGGACGCTGCTGCGCGAGTTTGCACTGGCCATCCAGTGAAGCGGCGCGCCTCCTGCGGCGCCGCCGACGGTGTATCCCACGAAGCGCTAGCCCGCGCTTCTACCGCAGGATCGTGACGAGGCGCGTGAGGAGCCCGTGGATACGAGGCGGGCGAGAGGCGACGCCCGCAGGCGTACTTGACAGTGCGTCGAGGACGTCGCCCGAGCGCAACGAAGTAGACATGGGCTCATCGCGCGCCGCAGGAGATCTTGTGTGAGAAGGGCGGGCTAACGCGCGGGGAGCCGTTTCATGCCGCTGCCAGGCGCCCGCAGCCTGGCGGAGCGCACCCGCCAAACTCAGACCTGAGCCCGCTCCAGGGCTGGGTGCTTCCGCGGATGGTGTGCCCAAAGAGCGGGGCGCGGAATTTGCCCTCCAACCCGCAGGCAATCCTACTTTAGTCGGATGCCTTCCAGCCGGTCACAGCTTAGAATCTAGCGTGGCGGTGTTTGCCCAGCCCGGACCGAATCAGGGGACGGAGGGCTGGGAGGCCTGTCCGGGACGTTGGGGCCGGTTATGTATTCCTTTGAAAATAAACAATTTGGAGGGGGTCAAGGACCCTCCGCGCCGACAGAAGAACAGGGAGGTAAGGTCATGCATGTGTCAATGATGAGACGAGCCGCAGTCTGGCTGGTTCTCCTGGCCCTGGTGGTGTGTGTCCCGCGAGGGTTCGCGCAGGGCTCCGGGACGTGCACCGTCACGGGGACGGTATATGATGAGTCGGGCGCCGTGATCCCGGAGGCCAAGGTACGACTGGTCTTGCAGGCCACCAGCACGGGCCGGGAAGCCACGGCGGATGCGAGCGGATTCTTCTCACTGGTCGGGGTTCTGCCGGGAACCTATGACCTGACGGTGGAGGCGAAAGGATTCGCTGGCTTCACACAAAAAGGGATCGGGCTTCACATCAACGACCAGGTGGATTTGAAGAGCATTGTTCTCAAAGTTGGAGCCCTTGCCGCCGCGGTCGAGGTTTCCGGGGCGCAGGCTGAGGTTGTCCCGGTCAGCTCCGGCGAGGTGTCCTACACCATCACCAGCGATCAGGTGCAAAACCTCGCCATCGTGGGCCGCAACGTCATCGAACTGGTGAAAATGCTTCCCGGCGCGCAGAACAGCGGAGGCTGGAACGGCCAGTACAGCGGCGAGGTCAGCGCCTTCAACCTGGGTGCGGGGGCGTATACGGTGAACGGGAACCGTTTCAACATGCTGGCGGTGGTCAGCGACGGCGGCAATGTCACCGACCATGGCTTCAACGGCGGTTCCATGGTGACGCCGAACGTGGACATGATCCAGGAGGTGAAGGTTCAAACCTCGAACTACTCGGCCGAGAATCCGAATGGCCCGGTGGTGATGGAGACGGTGACGAAGTCGGGCGGCAAGAGCTTCCACGGTGAGGGCTACTACAGTATTCGCGATAGCAGCATGAACGCGAACGACTGGCAGAACAACCGCTACGGCCTGGGGAAACCCGCCAGCCGGTTCCAGCACCCCGGGTTCAACCTGGGCGGCCCGGTGCTGCTTCCTGGCACGAGCTTCAACAAACAACGCGACAAGCTGTTCTTCTTTGCCGGCTTCGAGTGGGCGCGCCAGGCCGTGGATCTGGGCGTGCATCGCGCCATCGTGCCGACCGCGGCGATGCGGACCGGCGACTTCAGCAGTATCGCCGCTTTGCAGGCTCACGACGCAACCGGCGCTCTCATCTCCAATTTCGTGAATGCGCCCATCTGCCAGCCGGACTCCTCGGGTAATCTTGCCAGCTACTGTGCGGGTGTGGGAAAGCTGGCGTCGTCGGCGATCGACCCCGGAGGGCAGGTTCTGATGAACCTGTATCCCCAACCCAATGCGGATCCTCAGTCGAGCGCCGGCTTCAACTACTTCACCGATATCATCAACCCCCAGCCCCGCGTGCAGCAGTTGGTGAGGATCGATTACGCCGCGACGGAGAGTACGCATTTTTCCGCCCGCTACAATCACGAAGCGGAGACGCTGCCGTACCCGTACGGTCTGTGGCAGTTCTGGCCCCAGATCCCGTACCCGGGCGGCGTCGTGGGCAACGATACGGCGCATTCGCTGGCGCTCAATCTCACGAACACTCTCTCCCCCTCCCTCACCAACCAACTGACGGTTACTCTCAATCACCTCTTCTACGGCAACCAGCTCAGCACGCCGGAGAAGGTTTCGGCTTCGAAATTGGGATACCCGTACTACGGGGTCTTCAATAACGGACTGGATCTGATCCCCAACGTGGGAGGCGGCAACGGAATCGGCGATGTCTACGACGAAGGGGGCGTGGTTCCCAACCAGAACGCCCCCAAGTGGACGGCCACGCTCTCGGAAAGCGTCTCCAAGATGATCGGGACGCACCTGCTCAAGGGCGGCTTCTACTGGAGCCGCATCACCACCCAACAGCGGACCGGCGGGAGAACTTATGTCGACCAGGGCAGCATCGCGCTGGCGAATTGGGCCACCCTGACCGGCAACGGCTATGCCGACCTGCTGCTGGGGCACATCTCCGGGTTCGATCAGGGAACGAAGAACGTGCAGACGGACTTCGCGGCGAACGAGTACGACTTCTATGCCCTGGACACCTGGAAAATCGGACGCCGCCTGACCCTGAACTACGGCGCCCGTCTCAACCACATGGGCTGGTGGTACAACAGCGAGGGGCATATCGCCATTTTCGATCCTTCGAAATACAGCGCGAGTGCTCCGATCTCGGCTTACACGGGTATCCAAACTCACGCCAAGGACGCGAGCGTCCCGCTGTCGGGGTACAAGCCCGTGAGCTTTCAGTTCGCACCCTCGGTCGGGTTCGCCTGGGACGTCACCGGCTCGGGCAAGACCGTCCTGCGCGGCGGATTCGGCGTCAACTACTTCCGCGACGAGGGGAACACGGCGGCCTTCAGCCTGGTGCTGAATCCGCCCTTCCTGGTCATGAATTACTACTATCCGAGCGGCGGCCTGTACCTTTCGCAACTGCCGTCGATGGCTTCCTCGGCGGCCGCTCTTCCGTGGCCCTCGGTGGCCGTGGGCAGCGAGAGCAAGATGCCGCGGACGTACTCGTACAGCTTCAGCGTGCAGCGCCGGCTGGCGGCCGCCACGACGCTCCAGTTTTCCTATGTGGGCAACTTCACCAGGTACCTGGTCGGCTGGCCCGACATCAACCCGGTGCCGGAAGGCGCGGAGCTGGACTGCTGCTGGGGGTGGCCCAGCCAGAGCGATGACGCGACTTATCGCAGGTACCAGAACATCGCCGGGATCTATCCGGCAGCGCACGTGCTCCGGTCCAACTACAACTCCCTGCAAGTGACCGCGTCGCGCACCACGGGTCCGGTCAACTACTGGGTGGCCTACACCTTTGGCAAGGCGCTGGGGCACAACGTAGCGGACTCTTTCGACCTTTCGCGCGGATACGGGCCGCTGCCCTGGGATCGCACCCAGGCGCTGAAGTTCTCCTACACCATCACCCTGCCGGCCGTCAGCAAGCAACACCTGGGCAACAATCGAGTCGTGAACGGCATGCTGGATGGCTGGCAGGTGAGCGGCATCAGCGAGTTTGACAGCGGCGCTCCGATGTCGGCGCTCTCGGGCTTCCCGGGCGGCTACACCATCGGCATGACCGACACCCAGTCCGGTACCGCGGCGTGGAGATTCACGGGGCGCTATGTCGCGGGCACGCCCGACGTATCCCTCGTGCCGCTGGTGATCTGCGATCCGGCCTCCAACCTGGGCCCGCACCAGATCTTCAACGCCGCGTGTTTCCAGGCGCCGACGCACGGGCAGAACGGCACCTATCGCCCCCCCTACATCCACGGCCCCTGGTACAACAACAACGACGTGTCCCTGTTCAAGAACTTCCCGATGGGCGAATCGCGGAAGTTGCAGATTCGGGCGGAGGCTTTCAACTTCCTGAATCACGCGCTGTGGGGATTCGCCAGCAACGACCCGGCGCTGCAATTGCAGATCAAGGACTTCGGCGCGGCGCCGGTGAACGCAACCACGGCCGGCGTGATGACCAACAAATTCGGCCACCGCATCGTGCAGTTTGCGGTGAAGTTCTTCTTCTAGGAACAGGCGCGCGCAGACGTCCCGGCCGCATGCCCCGGCCGGGACGTCTCTAGAACAGCCGCCGGGTCAGCTTGGCCACGTTGAACTTGGCGGTGTCGGCCACCGCCATAACCGCCATCACTCCGGCCTGCACGGGGTCGGTGACGACGAAATCGGCGGCGTCCGGCACGCTGCCCGCCATGTTGAGGCTGATCACCAGCAGGCCCTCGGCGCGCACCTCGCGCACTGCCTTCTCGATCTCGCCGCCCATCAGCGATCCCGCCAGCACCAGGGCGCGAGCGCGCGGCAGACGGGCCACCGCGCGGACGGCGTCGGCCAGCGGCTGCTCGCCCACCAGCGGAATCGTATCCACCGAGATGTGTTCGCCGCGGATGTTGTGGCGGTCGGCCTCGGAGATCGCCCCGATGGCCACTTGGCCGACCTGCGCGCCTCCCCCCATGATGATGATCCGCTTGCCGTAGATTTTCTGGAAGGTTTTCACCGGGATCGCCTGCCGCACCACGGGCAGGCCCCGGATGTCCTCGACCAGCGGCCCCGCCTGCCCCGGCACTTCGATCTCGAAGTAGATGCGGGCTTCCGGGGGGCGGCTCTCGATGATTTCGACCAGCGTGATGTTGCCGTTGTGCCGGGCAATCGCGCCGGTGAGCTGATGCAGCACGCCGGGGCCGGACTCGGCCCGCACCAGCAATCCGATGTTCGCGTTGGCCGTGGAATCAGGCATCGGCTTCGTACTTTCGGAGAAGCTCTTCCCAGTGACCCTGCGCCTGAAGCAGAAGCTCGCAGACCTCGCGAACCGCGCCCCGTCCGCCTGGGCTCGAGGTCACCAGGTGGGCGCAGCGCTTCACTTCGGGACGCGCATTGGCCGTTGCGATCGCGAGACCCACCCGGTGCATGATGACCACGTCGGTCAGGTCGTCGCCGACGTAGGCAACCTGGTCGGGAGTCAGGCCGGAGGCCGTCAGGATCTCCTCGAACAGCGGGATCTTCTCGATGTGGCCCTGGTAAACGTACTGAACGTGGCACTGCCGGCAGCGCTCCTCGGTGGCCGGCGAGACCCGCCCGCTGATGACTCCCGTCCGGATGCCCTTCCAGTGAAGCCATTGGAGCGCGATGCCGTCCTGCGTGTCGAAGGCCTTGGTCTCGACCATGTTCCCGTTCGGGTCGGGCACGTTGTAGAGTTTGCCGTCGGTGAGCACTCCGTCGACGTCCATCAGGAGAAGCCGGATATTGGCCGCCAGTTCGGTGATGGTTTTTGACACTTCTCTTGTAGCCTACCGCGAAATGCGCACCGATCCGAAGGCCCGCACCTGCTCCAGGGTCACCATGGTGGTGTCGCCGGGAGTTGTGGTCAGCAGCGCGCCGTGCGCCCAGCCCAGCCGGACCGCCTCCTGCGGCTCCTCGCCGCTGAGCAAGCCGTAGATGAAGCCGGCGGCGAAGCCGTCTCCGCCACCGACGCGATCGAGGATGTCGAGCTCGGCGGTTGGGGCGACGTAGGTCTGGCCGTCGATCCAGGCGACCGCGCTCCAACTGTGCCGCGCCGTCGAATGCACCTCCCGGAGGGTGGTGGCGACGATCTTGACCTTCGGATACTTTGCGACCACGTTGCCTATCATCCCGAAGAAGACCGCCGGATCGAGCTTGGATTTCTTCTGGACATCGGGGCCGGGGATGCCGAGGCCCTTTTGCAGGTCTTCCTCGTTGCCGATCACGACATCGACGTTCTCGACGATGCGGCCGATGATTTCAGCCGCCTTCTGGTCGCCGCCCCAGATGTTCCAGAGCTTCTCGCGGTAATTCAGGTCGAAGGACACCACGGCGCCGGCGGCCTTGGCCGCCTTCATGCCCTCGATGATCACCTCGCCCGTGGTTGCCGACAGAGCCGCGAAGATGCCGCCGCTGTGGAACCAGCGGACGCCGCCGGCGAAAATCGAATTCCAGTCGAAATCGCCCGGTTTCAGCAGCGCCCCGCCCTCGTTCGAGCGGTTGTAGAAAACCACCGGGCCGCGGGCGCCGTAGCCGCGGTCGCTGTAAACGGTGGCCATGTTGGGCCCGTTGACGCCGTTATGCTTGAAGCGCTTGTAGAAGGGCTTCACGCCCATGGCCCGCACGCGCTCGGCGATCAGATCGCCGATGGGGTAGTCGACCATGGCGGTGGCGATGCCGGTCTGGAGGCGGAAGCAGTCCGCCAGGTTGGCGGCGACGTTGAACTCGCCGCCGCTGACGTGAATCTTGCACTCGGTCGCCTTGCGGAAGGGGACGATCCCCGGGTCCAGGCGGTGGACCAGCGCACCGATGGACACCAGGTCCAGGGCGCCTTGCGGAGCGATGTTGAGGCCGTATTTCATGGAGTTCTCCAAATTCAGTTCTGTTGCCAGTTGGTGTGAAACTTCTGGCCCACGGGCTTGTCCAGCCGCTCGTAGGTGTGCGCGCCGAAGTAGTCGCGCTGGGCTTGCAGCAGGTTCGCCGGCATGCGTTCGCGCCGGTAGGCGTCGATGTAAATCAACGAGGCCGCGAGCGCCAGCGCTGGCACGCCGAGCTTCGGCGCTTCCATCACGATCGCGCGCAGCCAGACCTGCTGGTCGTTCACGATCTCGCTGAAGCCGGGATCGATCAGCAGGTTGACCAACCCGGGGTTCTGCGCGAAGGCCTGCTTGATCGGCTCCAGCAGCTTGGCGCGGATGATGCAGCCGCCCTTCCAGGTGCGGGCGATCTCGGAGAAGTGCAGGTCATAACCGTATTCCTTCGAAGCCTCCCGCATCAGCGCGAACCCCTGCGCGTAGCAGGTCACGATCGCCAGGCGCAAGGCCTTGCGCAGCGTCTCGATGAACGCTTCCGCGTCGCCCTCGTACTTCGCGACCGGCCCCCGCAGGATCTTCGAGGCGGCGATGCGCTCCTCTCTGGCCCCCGAGAGAATGCGCCCTTCCAGCGCGGCGTTGATCGTCGGGATGGCAATGCCGAGGTCGAGCGCGTTCTGCGAAGTCCATTTTCCGGTGCCCTTCTGTCCGGCTTTGTCGACGATGATGTCGACGGTGGGCTGGCCGGTCTCCGGATCGGTGTGCCCGAGGACCGCCGCAGTGATCTCGATGAGGTAGGAATTCAGCTCCGTCTCGTTCCAGGCGGCGAAGATCTTCCCGATTTCGGGGGCGGAGAGGCCCAGCGCCGACTTCAGGATGTCGTAAACCTCCGAGATCAGCTCCATGATGGCGTACTCGATGCCGTTGTGCACCATCTTCACGTAGTGCCCAGCGCCGCCTTTCCCTATGTAGGCGCAGCAGGGGCCGTCGTCGGTCTTGGCGGCGATGGCGGTGAGGATCGGCTCGACCTTGCGATAGGCCTCCTCCGGACCGCCCGGCATAATGGCGGGGCCGAGCAGCGCGCCCTCTTCGCCGCCGCTCACGCCGGTGCCGATGTAGAGGATGCCGGACGGTTCGAGTTCCTTGCCGCGGCGGTCGGTGTCCTGGAAGAAAGAATTTCCGCCATCGATGAGGATGTCGCCCGCGGCCAGGTGCGGCTTCAAGTCCTGGATGACGGCGTCGACCGGCTTGCCGGCCGGCACCATGATCAGAATCCGCCGCGGGATTTCCAGCACCGCGGCCAGCTCCTGGCGCGACCCGGTGGTGGCCATCTGCTTGCCCGCCCACTTGCGCCCGGCGGCCCGCGCTTTCTCCGGGTCGAGATCGAACCCCGCCACCGTGAACCCTTTGCTTTCGATGTTCAGGGCGAGATTCTGACCCATCACTCCCAAACCGATCACGCCGAAGTTGTACTGGCTCATCCTGTTCTCCCTTGAAATCGGATCTTAGCATAGCACTGGCGGGCCGCCACGATCGCGAGCCGGAATCTAAACGGTGAGGTCCCGCGAATCGTCCTTGACAAACGGGTTGAGCACGAGCGCGCCGGTCCTCGCCACATCGGCGGCATTTCGCGTGACCAGGGTCAGATTGTGCTGAAGAGCGGTAGCAGCCAACAGGCCATCGATCACTGGAACAGGAGTCCCAGCCGCGGCAGCCGCAGCCGTGATGACCCCCCATCGGTCCGCGACGGCTTCGTCGACCGGCAGGATGCGCCCGGCGAAGCGCGGTCGCAGACTGGTCTCCAACCACGTTTCCAGCGCACCTCGCCGGGCACGCTTGACCAAACCAGCGATCCCCTTCCGGATCTCCCCCAGCGTGAGGACGCTCAGGAACAGCAGGTTCTCATCCGTTGAATCGACCCATTTCACCACGCTTAGGGCCGGTCTTGGTTTGATGAGCTCCGAGACAACGTTGGTGTTGAGCAGGAAGCCGGTCATAGCTCGACCGGCCGCCCGTAGTCCGGCGCGCGGTCCAGACGGATGCCCGATCCCGCCAGTGGCGACTTGGCGAAGAACTCGACCAGTCTGCGCGGCTGCCGCGCGCCGCGCAGGAGCTGCTCATACTCCTCCGTGGGAATCACCACCACGGCCTCCTTCCCGTGCTTTGTGATCCGCTGAGGCCCCCGCGATCGCGCCAGGCGGAAAACCTCGCTGAAACGGGCCTTCGCATCCTGGAGTTGCCATTGCCTATCGATCACCGCCCGCTTCGCCATGCCGAGTGCTCCTTAGCTTCGACCAGTCTGACTAGTCAGAACGATTATAGCTCGATATCTTCCGCCGCAACAACAGTCAGTCCGCTTCCCCAAGCGAACCTGACATGCCTGGAATGGCTCGCGGCCGCCCAGTCCGCCGATGCTTGCGAACGCCACCGGTAGTCGCGTCCTGCCCGTTCGGCCCGCTCCGACACCAGCCACCCGCGCTCCGCCATCCTGCGAACCGTCGTAGGGTGCGAGCGCCTTGCGCACCAATACACAGGCCACCGTATTGTTGACCTCTTTGAGCTTGCCTCTCTCACGGGCCAAGCAGCTCGCCGCACTCTCCTTCAGTGCTGGAGTGTCTCGCGCACAAAGGGATCATCCGGCCACGGCGCCTCGTCGAAAGCGGCTCAGCGCAATTCCGCGTTCAACACGACTGCACGCACAAGGATGCCACCGGTGGACAGCGCCGCGGCTTGTGACTCGAACTGCCGTTGGGCGTCTTCGATTGAGATCTTGGGTCCCCTTGTTCGGCGGTTGTCGTCCGGGTCCCACTGTCCACATTCGAACCAGCCCACGACATAGATCCCGTGGCGGCATTCGTTGTCTTTCATATACCGATCCACGAGCTGGATTCGCATGGCGTTGCAGAGGGCCTCGTGCCAGCAGCACTTCACCTCGATTATTACTGTGACCTTGTACGGGGTATTGGGTTCGGTCGCGGGCACTCCGACGTTGACAAGAATGTCAGGTCGTTCGCCCGGCGCGCCGCCGAAGGACCGCCGGATCTCCACCTCGCGGTTCACGATCGCTCCGCGGTCCCGTAGGTCCTGGTCAAGATGTCGCTTAATGTAGTCAGAAAGAGCGGGCTCGTCCTTGGGTGTGAAGACCTTCCGGCCCTTTTTCGTGGCATCGTCACGTCTTCTGCCAGTCTCATTCCAAAGGTCGATCGCGGCCGGGGTTTCTCCCTGGAGCAAGGCTTGAAGTCGGCCCAACGACTCAACTACGACCTCAGTTAGGTCGTTACCATCGCGGATCCACCGCGCGGAGGCGCTAGAACCGAGCCGAATCAGCTCTTCTGGCGGAATCGGCACCCAGGTGTTGCGTCGCGTCAACTCCTGAGCGTTCTTGAGGTACCACTTCAGCCAGTAAAGTTCCGGCCGCGCCGCTATGACACGTTGAATTGCCTGGCACGCCTTGGGTGTGCCTCGATCCGCCAAATGGCCGAGCAACGATTCGCGCCACCTTGCGAAAGCCCATTCCGGCGTAACAGCACCAGAACCCCCCCGGTCGCGCTCGGTCTTCTCGAACGGCAGCCAAATGAGGAGGTCAACAATCTGGTCCTCGTTTAGGTTGGCCGCCAGCCCTGGACCCTCAGGGTAGTTCCCATAGAGACCTTGCAGCACGGCCAACCCGAATTCTCGATCTGCTTGCAGCGCGGGCCACACGAGCGGCCAGGCGCCGTCCGCACTGTGCCGGATCAGTTCCTGGGCCGTGGCGATAGCCTCATCGCGCTTCGGGCCGGCGGCTGGAATCTGGCCAGCAATGACCGCCTCCGCCATGGCGCGAGCAGCGACATCGCCCTTTTCGAGCAACTTGGACAGGGGAACCCGAAACGAGCCGGGTTTGAGAGCGCCGCTGCTGAGCTTCCCTCTTAGAACCTTGGCTACGCGGTCGGTCCATAATCCGCTGAAATGCTGGAAAACGGAGATCGTGCCATCTCGTTCGTTCTCGCCGTCGATGACTTCATCCAGTACTTGCAGGACGGCATCCGGCGCCCTCTGAAAGGCTGATCTCAAAATTCTCTCTTGGACTTCTCGGCCCTCGGAGTCGTTGAAAGGATAAGAAACTGCGATCCACGCCCAGACGGCCCAGAGGTCTTCACCCAGAGCCGCAAACAAAGCCGGCCCTTCCACGCAGAGCAGCGAGAGAGCTCGGTAGGCAGCCAGCGCGTACGGCGGAAACCGGCCCTCCCGCCACCATGCCCTATTGTCAACCGACCTGTAGTCCGTGAGGTACCTGTGTGCTGCTTCCAGGATTCTGGCTCTGAGAAGCCGATCAAAACCGGACCATCCAACCAACGGCTCGGCCATTTTCTGGTGCCGCTGTCTGGCCGGCCAATCCACGGCCCAAATCTCGAGAAACGCTTCAACCCCACGCTTGTTCAGGATGTCTTCGATGGACTGAGCATCAGGCAGCTGTTCCGATTGCTTCGGGGTGCGTGTGTACTGCTGTTGGCGCTGATACCACGCTCTCATCTCTTCGGCTTGTGGCGAGTCCAACGGCACGGCGTCGATTAGCGGGCGAATCGCGGCATCCAGAAAGGGGTTCGACTCGCGGGCACGGAGTACTTCGTCGACGATGTCCACGTCGTTGAAGTTCAGTATCCGTGCAATCGCGGAAGAAAGCACCTGTTGTTCGCCGCCGGACTGGGCGACCTTCAGTTCGGAAAGTAGCCAAGGCACGTCCCTGGATGTAATCGCACAGGTCTCCAGCAGTGTCAATGCGCCGTGTTGACTCGCTGCGACCAAGGGGAGCATGGAGCGTAGGACGAGTCGTCTTGCATCTGCTGAATCGCGCAGTCGCTCGGCGACCTTCTCAGGGCACTGACAGAACTCCCACTGAGCATTTAATGCTTGTGCGACAAGGTCCGAGGTCCCTGGCTGGTTTAGGTGATCGAGCGCCCTGGCGAGGATCTCTGATGCGAGCTTACTTAGCGGATCGAGATCAGCGTTTCCCGGCAGATGGTTCTTGGCCCAGGGGAGAGCGACGGCGAAGTCCTGAGCGCGCAGTGATGCCGCAACGTCAGAGTGCAGGAACGCGTGGTATACACCAATGAGGTGCGGATCCTTGGGCGGCGTCAAGGCGGCGAATAGATCCTCTGCGGTCACCTGGTCTGGCCAACAGGCCCTCAGAGCGCAGCCCTTGAGCTCATCCTCGGGATCGTCACCGGTGGTTTCCGCCAAAAGCGGCTTCAACGCGCCCTTTGCCACCGCGTCCCCGACCTCCCCAACTGCGGAGGCGGCCCTGATTCGAACTCGATATGAAGCGGATGCATCCAGCGCGATGGAGACGAGCTCGAACTGCAAGGTGGTTAGCTTGCAGGCCCGGGCAATTCCAATTGCCGCTAGCCGCGCACTCGCCGCCCTTGAAGAATCCTGGAGGTACGGCCGAAGGACTCCGGCTAGGTCGGGACTGGTCAGGGACGCATAGTACTGCCAAAGACTATGATCGTCGAGAAGATCACCCGATTCGAAGGAGGCTAGCAGTTGCCGGACAAGTTCAGCACGGTCCTGACAGGCCGCGCCAGCCATGTCGCCTCGCAGCAGAGTCTCAGGGTCGGTTTTCGCGAGAGCGCGAAAGATCCAAGGATTCATGCTTGCGAGCCATGCCGCAGTCTCACGCAATTGCGGCACCACCTTGCCGGAGCCGTCCTGGTGCTGGAGCAGTTGGAGCATGCGGGCCGCCGGCATCTTGCGTCCGTGAAGGTAGTGCGCCGCGAGGAACTCGGCGTACGTCTGGTGCGCCCAGCCCAACTGGTTGATTCGCCGCGAGGAGAACAGGCCAGTGTCGAGCGTTTCCCTGACAGCGGCGGTATCGACTCTTGTCTCGGTCGGCCCGTCTCCCTCCTTCCCCCCGATCAGTCTCGTGAGAAGCACATCCTCGTCAGGAATGTCGCCCTCGTTAGGCCCTGTCCAAATTGCGAACCGATTGGAGAACTGCGTGACCGCCGCTAATCGACCGGCGACCTCGACCCGCTGGCCAGGCGTCAGTTTGCCGATGGCCTTGGCATCGCGGCGGTTTTCACTTGGCTCACAAAGACACTTGCATCCTTCACGATAAAGTTCAGTCCGACTCGTCGGCAGAGATCCACCCCGCTTGAAGGAATTCATGAGGAACCGCAGTGTAACCGGTCTGTTCGCGAGAGGAGCTACGCCCAAGATGTCTACGTCGTGGAGAAACGCATCGGGATCGTCTATGCCCGTTGATTTCGCCGCCACGACAACGTCGGTTCTTCGCAGAGGAACCAACAGGAAGACACCGACGTGACCCTCAGTCCAGATGGTACGGAGCGTCGCCTCAAGCCCGCCCGGCCAGTCAGCGGCTCGACACGCGATCCGGAGACGGAGGCGCTCTGCGGGGAGTTCTCTCAGCTCCGAGGACAGAACCGCCGCAATGTTTTCGATGCGAAGCAGGGCCTCGTCGAGGCTGTCAAAGAATAGATGCAGCGTGTGGCTGCCTTTGCGCCATTCCTCCATCTTCCGCGAGTCGAAAACCTTCTGCGCGAGTCTTTGATCTGTCTGAAACTCGCGGAGATCGACCCACATCGGGGTGTCCTGGGTGTCCGCAAGTGCTTTTTCGATTGCTACGCGTTCAAGTCCGAGAGCTGTCGACTTGCCCATTCCAGGCTCTCCCAGGAGAGCTAGACAAGGGATGTGTGTGATTGATTCGAATGGGACCACATCGCTGGGGTAGTACTTTGCCAGCTCGCCCTCCGGGTCAATTAAGAACCCTTGATCCGACAGGTCAAAGCGACCTTCTCTTGGGCACCAAAATCGCTTCCAGTTGTACACCACCTGCGGCATTGCGACTCGATTCTAGCGAAAGAGGGGCCAGCCACGCCAGCCTAAGTCGCTCCCATGAAACGCCCATCCTTCCACCGAAGCGACGAATCCCCGTCGACGAAGGTCCTCTTGTCATGTCGTTAATGTCGGCGCGCGCCGACCCCTTCCAACCGACGGAACTGGCATTTCGCGCGGCCGACGGCTGCGCACACCACGATCACATCTGGATAGAGTCTCTAGAATTCGGTTGCCGCACCCCGGTGTCGCTTGCCAACGCAACATGCCCCGGCCTCCATCCGCTTCCCCCGGTCTCACCAGCCGCGGCTCTCCATCTCCCGTCTTTCCGCCGTCTTACCGTTCCCCACTCGCCTCGCCGCCACCCCCGGGGGTCTACAATGAGGCAGCCGTGTTCTGCTGCGTTCCATGCCGTCCCGTCCGGCTCTTGCCGCGTGCCGCCCCCAGACCGGACTCCGGAATCCAGGAATCACCAAACGAGCCGCCCCTGACCGCCGCACCTCCTACGTCCACCCCGAGAACCAAAAAGCGCAAAACGAAGCCAATTTCCCTCCCCCCGTGGCCCCGCGTACCCACCTCGCTCAACTCCGTATCTCATTCGGCCTGCGCGTCTTACTGCCATTCCACCCCGAAAACTAAAAAGCGCAAAGCAAAGCGAACTTCACCCGCCCGGCGGCCTTCCGCGCCCGCCTGGGTCACCCTCGTATCCGGCCTCCAAAACAAGAAAGTACAAAACGAAGCCAAAATCGCCCTCCCTGTCAAACCGTACAATATAGGCATGCTGGCGCGGGTGGTCGAAACCATCGAGCGGTACCGCATGTTCGCGCGCGGACAGAGGGTCGGGGTTGCGGTCTCCGGGGGCGCGGATTCGGTCTGCCTGCTCCACGTGCTGCTGGAACTGGCGCCGCGCTGGGAGCTGCGGCTCAGCATCCTGCACGTCGATCACCGGCTGCGGGGCGAGGAATCCGAGGCCGACGCCCGGTTTGTTCGGGAACTCGGAGCCGGGCTCGGGCTGGAAGTCCTTTGTCAGGAGGCCGATGTCCGAAGCATCTCATCCGAGGCGGGAGACAACCTGGAGCAGGCCGCGCGGCGGGTCCGGCAGGGGTTCTTCCTGGGACTCATCCAATCCGGTTTGGTGGATCGGGTGGCGCTCGGTCACACCCGCTCGGACCAGGCCGAGACGGTTCTGTTCCGCTTCCTGCGAGGGGCGGGCACGGCGGGGCTGGCTGGCATCCGGCCGGTGACCGCCGAAGGGCTGGTCCGCCCGCTGATCGAGGTCGGGCGCGCCGAGGTCGTCCAGTTCCTGAGGGAACGCGGCATCGCCTGGCGCGACGATTCCAGCAATCAGGACCGCAGTTTCGCCCGCAACCGCATCCGGCATGAGTTGCTTCCGGCGCTCGAGCGGGACTGGAACCCGGCGCTGGCCGGGATCCTGGAGGGTGTCGCCAAGGTGGCCCGGGACGAAGAAGACTACTGGCGCGCGGTGGTCGATGAGATGACTGAAGGGAATCTGCTGGAGCGTCCCCCGGCGGTGCTGTTCCGCGCGGACTGGCTGGCGGGCCTCCATCCGGCGGTAGCGCGGCGGGTGGCGCGGGAAGCCATCCGCCGGGCCAAGGGGGATCTGAGGCGGATCGATTTGCAGCACGTCGAGCAGATTCTGGAGCTTGCGCGCAGCCCGCGAAGCTCGGGGCGGCGTCAGATCCCCGGGCTGGACCTCCGCAGGTCGTTCGGGTGGATGCGGCTGGCGCCTGCGGGGCGCGACCGAGCGGACTATGACCTCGAAGTGTCGGTGCCGGGACGATGCAAAGTGCCGGGTACTGGGTGGGAGGTGGTACTGGAATTGCTCATCGCCGGCGCCGACTGCGGCTATAATGAAGGTGAGGGCAAGCTGGTGGACTGGGGCCGCATCCCCGGTGCATTGCGGCTGCGCAACTGGAGGCCCGGTGATAATTACCGACCGTTTGGGCAGGCCAGCGAGGTCAGCGTCAAGTCGCTGTTCCGGCAAGCCAGGGTCCCGCTCTGGGAACGGCCCGAGTGGCCGCTTCTCGCTTGTGGAGGGAGAATCGTCTGGGTGGCGCGGTTCGGGCCGGCCGCCGAATTCGCAGCCACAGCGGACAGCCACGCCATGCTGAAAGCGCGCGCGAGCCACGATCTTCCGGAAATCTTCGATCTTAACTTCGGGCGTTGGCGTCCAATAGATAGAGGCTCTGCCGCCCCTGTGGGCGGGGGAGGTTTATGAATTCGAACGTGAAGACGGCGATCTTTTGGGTGGTCATCATCATGGGCGTGGCCCTGGTGTTTACGGTCGTCCGAACGGGACAGAAGCGGGCCGACCGCCAGCTCTCTTTCACCCAGTTCGTCAGAGACGTAGCGGATAAGAAAGTGCAATCGGTGACCATCACCGGGATGGAGGTGCACGGCAGCTACAGGGACGACAACGGGGGCCTGCACGTGCTGATCCCGACCAACTACCCCGACATCTACAAGCTCTTGCAGGACAACGGGGTTAACGTCGACATCAAGGAAGCCAACTCGAGCAATTGGGTGAGCGTGATCATCAACACCGTTCCGTTCCTGCTGCTGCTGGCCTTCTGGATCTTCATGATGCGCCAGATGCAGAGCGGCGGGAATAAGGCCCTGAGCTTCGGCAAGAGCCGGGCGCGGTTGCACTCCTCCCAGCAGAAGAAGGTGACCTTTAAGGACGTGGCTGGGGTCGACGAGGCCAAGGAAGAGCTGCAAGAGATCATCGAGTTCCTGCGGGAGCCGCAAAGGTTCCAGAAGCTGGGCGGGCGCATTCCGAAGGGCGTCCTGCTGATCGGCCCTCCGGGAACCGGCAAGACGCTGCTGGCGCGGGCGATCGCCGGCGAAGCCAACGTGCCGTTCTTCTCGATCTCGGGCTCGGACTTCGTCGAGATGTTCGTGGGCGTGGGCGCGAGCCGCGTCCGGGACCTGTTCGAGCAGGGCAAGAAGAACGCGCCCTGCATCGTCTTCATCGACGAGATCGACGCCGTGGGGCGGCATCGCGGGGCGGGCCTGGGCGGCGGACACGATGAGCGCGAGCAGACCTTGAACCAGTTGCTGGTGGAGATGGACGGCTTCGAATCCAACGAAGGCGTGATCCTGGTGGCGGCTACCAACCGCCCCGACGTGTTGGACCCGGCGCTGCTGCGGCCCGGGCGGTTCGACCGGCGGGTGGTGGTGGCACGGCCCGACGTCAGGGGCCGCGAGGCGATCCTGAGGGTGCACACCAAGAAGGTGCCCCTCGGCGACGACGTCGAGCTGATGGTGCTGGCGCGCGGCACCCCCGGCTTTGCCGGCGCGGATCTGGCCAACCTGGTGAACGAGGCCGCCCTGATCGGGGCCCGGCAGAACCGCAAGGTGGTCACCATGGCCGACTTCGAGTTGGCCAAGGACAAGGTGCTGATGGGCGTGGAGCGCAAGTCGCTGATCATCAGCGAGGAGGAAAAGCGCAACACGGCCTATCACGAGGCCGGGCACGCGCTGGTGCTGGTCCTCTCGCCGAACGCCGATCCGGTGCATAAGGTGACCATCATCCCGCGCGGTATGGCGCTGGGCGTCACCATGCAGCTTCCCGTGGACGACAAGCACTCCTACACCAAGCAGTACCTGGAGACCCAGCTCACCGGCCTGATGGGCGGCCGCATCGCCGAAGAAATCTTCATGCAGCACATGACCACCGGGTCGGGCAACGACATCGAGCGCGCCACCGACCTGGCGCGGAAGATGGTCTGCGAGTGGGGCATGAGCGAGCTGGGGCCGCTCAGTTTCGGCAAGAAGGAAGAGCAGATCTTCCTGGGCCGGGAGATCGCGCAGCATCGCGACTACAGCGAGGCCACCGCCATCCGGATCGATGAAGAGGTGCGGCGGATCGTCGGTGAGGCCTACACCCGCGCGCGCAAGATCATCGAAGAGCGCTCCGACGCCCTGGTGCGGGTGGCCGAGACACTGCTGGAGCGGGAGGTGCTCGACGGCGACGAGATCCGCGCGCTGATTGAGGGCAAGACGCTGGCCCCCATGCGGCCCGTGCCGCCCAAGGATCACGGGCAGACGCAGCAGGTGGTCCGGCCGGAGGGCGGCCGGCGCCTGCCCGGGTTCGTCGAGGGAGAGCGACCTCAGCCGGCCTGATGCCGCCCTTCCCGGTCTATATCTTCGACGTCGATGGAACGCTGCTGGACTCCGCCGAGGACATCTGCGCCGCCATCCTCGACGCGCTTGCGGCGACTCCCTGCCGCTCCCTGCGGATGGCCGACCTGAAGCGATACGTCGGCGTGCACCTGCTGGACATGTTCCGCGAACTGCTGCCGGACTACACCGACGCGCAGCACGAGGAGCTGATCCGTTGCTACCGCACCGTCTATCCCGCGCGGGGGCATCAAGCCACTCGGGTGTATCCCGGGGTGCGGGAAGCGCTGGAGGCGCTGGGCGGCCGCAAGTCCACCGCCACCACCAAAGCCTCGACGGCCGCGCAGGCGATTCTCGAGCAGTTCGGCCTGGTCCGGTACTTCGACCACGTGCAGGGTACGGATGGCTTCCCGTATAAGCCGGCCCCCGACGTCATCCACGCCGCTCTGAAGGCCCTCGGAGCGCGTCCGGACGACTGCCTGTATGTGGGTGACTCTCCGGCCGACATGGATGCCGGGCGCCGCGCCGGCGTCAAGATCTGCGCGGTCCGCTACGGCTACGGCGACCCGGAAGAGCTGGCGCGCTGGCAACCCGATTATTGGGTGTCGGACCTGAGGGAGCTGATATCATGATTTCTATGAACCGCCGCAATTTTCTCAAGAGCGCGGGAGTGCTCGCCGTTCCATTCTCCGGCGCATCCGCGCAAAGCGCCAAGTTCCGCATCTCGCTGGCCGAATGGTCGATCCACAAGGCGATTCGAGCGCATAGCTTGTCGAACCTGGATTTTCCTCAAGTCGCCCGGGAACGCTTTGGGATCGAGGGGCTGGAATTCGTCAACCAACTGTGGGAAGCGCCGACGCAGGACTATCTCGGGCGCCTGAAGCAGAACATGGCCCGCTACGGGTGCAAGGGCGTCCTGATCATGTGCGACGGCGAAGGCATGATGGGGCACTCCGACCCCGCCGCGCGCCGGAAAGCGGCCGAGAACCACTACAAGTGGGTGGATTACGCCGCCGAGCTCGGCTGCCATTCGATCCGCTGCAACATGCACCCCGAGAAGCAGCCCGCGACGCCCGCGGAGATCGACGCCTTCATCGGGTATTGCGCCGACAGCTTCAGCCGGCTCTGCGAGTACGCCAAGCCCCGCGAGCTGAACGTCATCATCGAGAACCACGGCGGCATCTCCTCGGACCCCGACGTGATGGTGCGGCTGATGAAGACGGTCAACCTGCCCAATTTCGGCACGCTGCCCGATTTCGGCAACTTCCCCAAGACCGTCGACCGCTATGAAGCGGTGCGCAAGATGATGCCCTACGCCAAGGGAGTCAGCTTCAAGTGCTTCGATTTCGGCCCGGACGGACGCGAGACCACCATCGACATGGACAAGATGATGAAGATCGTCCTGGACTCCGGGTACCACAACTGGGTCGGAATCGAATACGAAGGCGAGCGCCTCACCGAGTTCGAGGGCATCGCCGCCGGCAAGCGGTTCCTCGACCGGCTGCTGTAGCGCACGCACTTTGCGTGCCGCGTCGCCACTCTTGGCGACGCCGCCCGCGTTAGTAAGCGGTGTGCCGGGACGTGCTCATCGTCGTGTCCCGAACAACCACGAGCAGGCCTGGCCAATCTTGTTCGCCAAAGCGGCCGATGACATGCATCACGGCGTGGTGGATCTTTTGGCGGTTTGGTTGACGCAGGCGGACGATGAGAATGCCGCGGTGCGGGGAACGGCGGTGTTCGGTGAACCCTTTGGCGGGATGTTCTCGTCAACCAGGATCGTCATCCGTCAGAGATTGGCGACCTGAATCGGCGTGACCTGTTCCTCGGCCAATTCGGCGGCATAATCGAGGCAGGCCATGATATCCTCGCGTGTGAGAGAGGGGTACTCGGCGAGGAGATCTTCCACCGTGTCACCGTTCGCCAGCATGCGGACGATCTGGTGGACGGGAATGCGCGTGCCCCTCACGCAGGCCTGGCCGTGGCAGATGTTCGGGTCGATGGAAATTCGCTCCAGCGGCACGTCGGTGGCCTCCCTGACCAGTTTACCGCACAACGCTAATCCAGCCGCTTGTGGAAGCGGAGGACGCTCAGGGTCATGATGAGGACGCCATAGAGCAGCAGGGCCAGCATCTGGGGCCAGAGGGTGTCGATGCCGGTCCCCTTGAGGAAGATGCCGCGGACGATCTGGATGAAGTAGCGCAGCGGGTTCAGATAGCTCAGCCACTGCACCGGCAGCGGCATGTTGCGGATGGGGAAGGCGAAGCCGCTGAGCATGAAGGCCGGGGTGAAGAAGAAAAACGAGGACATCACGGCCTGCTGCTGGGTGCGGCAGATGGTGGAGACGAACAGGCCGACGCCCACCGTGGTCAGCAGGAACAGGCAGGCGCAGAACAGCAGCAGCAGCACGTTGCCGCGGAAGGGGATGTGGAACACCAGCAGGGCGGCGGAGGTGATCAGGATGACCTCGACCAGCCCGGCCAGGGCGAAGGGCAGCGTCTTGCCGAGGATCAGCTCGATGGGGCGGATGGGGGTCACCATGAGCTGTTCCATGGTGCCGATTTCCTTCTCGCGCACGATGGCCATGGCGGTGAGGATCAGCGACACCAGGGTGATGATGTTCACCACCACGCCGGGAACGAAGTAGTTGCGGCTGCGCAGGTCGGGGTTGAACCAGACGCGGCTGCGCACGTCGACGCGCGGCACGCCCAGGCCCACCGGCCCGCCGGTGGCCAGCGTGCTGGCGACCAGCTTGGCGCGCTGCTGCTCGGCGAGAGCGCGGCCGGAGTAGGCGGCCACGATCTGCCCGGCGTAACTGGAGATGATCGAGGCCGTGTTCGAGTTGGTGCCGTCGACCAGCACCTGAACCGAGGTCGTGTCGCCGCGCTCGATGTCGCGGCTGAAGCCGGGCAGGATCGCCACCACCCCCTGCACCTCGCTCTCATCGAGCAGGCGCTGGGCTTGGACGTTGCTGGCCGGAGTGGCCAGGATCTGGAAACGCCGCGAGCCCTCGAAGGCGGCGCGCAGGTCGCGGCTGGCGGGCGTGCGATCCAGGTCCATCCAGGCGATGCGCGCGCTGTCGACGTCCAGGTTGACCGCGTAGCCGAAAATGAGGAGCTGGATCAGCGGCGGCACGAACAGCACCACGCGCATGCGCGGCTCGCGCAGCGTCTGGCGGAATTCCTTGCGGATGATCTCGCGGATGCGTTCCCACATATTCAGGCCACCTTCTGGCGCAGCTTCCGCGTGGCGGCGAGGAAGACCAGCGCGGCGAAGACGAACAGGAACACGATTTCACCCCAGAGGATGTCGATGCCCACGCCCTTCAGGAACACGCCCTTCAGAAGCGTGACGAAATAGCGCGCCGGCACGATGTAGGTGATCGCCTGGATCACCGCCGGCATGTTCTCGATCGAGTAGATGAAGCCCGACAGCAGCATCGCGGGCAGGAACGAGCTGAGCATGCCCAACTGGTAGGCGAGCACCTGGGTGCGGGCGGCCGCGGAGATGAAAATGCCCCAGCAGAGCGAGCCCAGCAGGAACAGGCAGGTCGCGCCGACCAGGATCAGCGGGTTGCCGCGCAAGGGCACCTGGAAGACGAGCACGCCGACGGCGATCGACAGCACCATGTCCAGGAAGCCCAGCGTGAAGAAGGCCAGCATCTTGCCGAGGACGATCTCGGCGGGCCGCAGCGGGGTGGAGAGCAGTTGCTCCATGGTGCCGGTCTCCCACTCGCGGGCGATGGTCAGCGAGGTGATGAGCGCGGTGATGATCGCCAGGATCACCGCGATCAGGCCGGGCACGATAAAGTTGCGGCTCTTGAGCTCGCTGTTGTAGAGCACGCGGAGGCGGCCGTCGACGGGCGGGTTGAGCTTGGCGCCGCCCTTGCGGTCCAGCGCGCGCGTGCGCACGTCCATGGCATACACCTGGAGCAGGGTGTCGGCATAGCCGTGCGCGATCGAGGCGGTGTTGGAATCGCTGCCGTCGAAGATCAACTGCACCTGCGGCTCGCGGCCCGCCAGCAGCTCGCGGGCATAACCTTGCCTAACCACCACGGCGAGCAGGCACTGGTCCTGGTCGATGCGCTTCTCGATGGTGCGGTACTCGTTGACCGAATCGAGGATCTGGAAGAAGCGCGAGCCCTGGAAGCGCGCGATCAGCCCGCGGCTTTCGGGCGTCTTGTCGGAGTCGTAGACCAGGGTGGGGATGCGGTCGACGTCGAGCGTGAGGCCGTAGCCGAACAGCAGCAGCATCAGCAGCGGGACGGCCAGGGCCATGGTCAGGCTGCGCGGGTCGCGCAGAATGTGCAGGAATTCCTTCTTGGCTACCGCTCTGGTGCGCCGGAGGTTCATGCGGCCCTCCTTTCTTCCTGCTCGATCATGGCGACGAAGACGTCCTCCATGGAGGGCTGGATGGGCTCGAGATGGCGGATGACGATCCCGCGCGAGGAGAGCGCCTGCCGGATGCGGGGCGCCGCCGCCACCGGGTCGTCCACCGTGACGTGCAGGCCGCCGCCGAACACCGCGACGTCCAGGATGCCCTCGGTGGTCTCGAGCGCCTTCATGCTTTCGAGCGGGTCCGAGGAATCCAGATCCATCAGGTGGTGCGAGGTGAGCGAGCGCTTGAGTTCCTCGGGCGCGCCGAGGGCGACGATCTTGCCGCGGTACATCAGCGCGAGGCGGTGGCAGTACTCGGCCTCGTCCATATAGTGCGTGGAGACGAAGACCGTGTGGCCGGCCTCGGAGAGCTGGTAAATGAGGTCCCAGAAATTGCGGCGGGCGATGGGGTCGACCCCCGAGGTCGGCTCGTCGAGGAACAGAATCGGCGGCTGGTGCAGGATGGCGCAGCCGAGCGCCAGCCGCTGCTTCCAGCCCCCGGCGAGCAGGCGCGTCATCGAGTGCCGCCGGTCTTCCAGGCCCGCCATCTTGAGGATGTACTCCTTGCGCGCGGCGCGCGTCTGGACAGGCACGCCGTAGATGCCGCTGAAGAAGTCGATGTTCTCCTCGACCTGGAGGTCGTCGTAGAGCGAGAACTTCTGCGACATGTAGCCGATGTTGCGCTTGATGGCCTCCGACTGCGTGGCCACGTCGTAGCCGCCGACGGTGGCGTTTCCGCCCGAGGGGCTGAGCAGGCCGCAGAGGATGCGGATGGTGGTCGACTTGCCCGCGCCATTGGGACCCAGAAAGCCGAAGATCTCGCCGCGGCCGACGGAAAGCGAGACGTGGTCCACAGCGACGAAATCGCCGAAGCGCTTGACCAGCTCCCGGACTTCGACCGCGACGCCGTTGCCGTTCATGCTGCCGCCTCCTTGCGGATCAGGGCGATGAAAACGTCTTCGAGCGACGGCTCGATGCGCCGGAACTCGGCGGGGCCAAGCCCTTCGAGCCGCTCTCGCGAGGTGTGCGCGGGATCCAGAAACAGGTGCAGCACATTGCCCGATGGCTCGACGCTGACGACGCCCTCGGCGGCGAGCAGCAGTTCCCGCGCGGCGCGGCGATCCGTCGCCTGGACCTCGTAGCACTCTTCGGGGAGCGAGGTCCGTAGCGCGCCGGGAGAGTCGCAGCGGATCAGCCGTCCGCGGTCGATGAGGCCGACGCGGTTGCAGCGCTCGGCCTCGTCCAGGTACGCCGTGGTGACGAAAACCGTCAGCCCGTCCTTGACCAGTTGATACAGGATGGCCCAGAAGTCGCGGCGCGAGACCGGGTCGACGCCGTTGGTCGGCTCGTCCAGGAAGAGCACCTGGGGATGGTGCAGCAGGGTGCACATCAGCGCCAGCTTCTGCTTCATGCCGCCGGAGAGCTTGCCGGCTTGGCGGGCGCGGAAGGGATCCATACGGGTCATGCGCAGCAGGCGGGCCATGAGCTGGTCGCGGTCCGCGCCGGTGACGCCGAACAGGTCGGCGTAGAACCGCATGTTCTCCTCGACGGTGAGGTCAACGTAGAGGCCGAAGCGCTGGGCCATGTAGCCGATGCGGTCTTTCACCGCGTCGGGAGAGCGCGCCACGTCGTGGCCGGCCACCTCGACCCGGCCCTCGGTGGGGTCGAGCAGGCCGCAGAGCAGGCGCACCGTGGTGGTCTTGCCGGCGCCGTCCGGGCCCACCAGGCCGAAAATCTCCCCGCGCGGGATCTCGAGGTTCAGCCGGTCGAGCGCCGTCAGCGCGCCGAAGCGCCGCGTCAGGCCGATCGCGCGGATCATGATGGCGTCGGCGTTCATTGGTTGATCAGGATCTCGGCGTCGGCCGGCATGTTGGACTTCAGTTCCTGGTTGGGATTCTCCACCTCGATCTTGACGCGGTAAACGAGTTTGGAGCGCTCCTCCTGCGTCTGGATCTGCTTGGGCGTGAACTCGGCCTCCGAGGAGATGAACGACAGGCGGCCCCAGTAGATCTTGCCGGGGAAGGAATCGGTGGTGACCTTCACTTTGTCGCCCAACTTGACGCGACCGAGGTCGCTCTGGCTGATGTAAGCGCGCACCCAGGGGTGGTGGATATCGCCGATGGTGACGACGGTCGTGCCCGCGGCCAGGATTTCGCCCGGCTCGGCCGCTTTCACCAGCACGACTCCATCGATGGGAGAGATGGCTTGGGTGTCGGCGAGCTGGGTAGCGGCGATCTGCACGTCCGCGCGGCGCGCGGCGATGTCCGCCAGGCGCGTCGCGATCTCTTCCTTCCTGCGCTTGAGCTCCAGGCGCTGAGCCTCCGCCAGCCGCAGCGCCGCTCTCGTCTGCCCCAGCATGGCCCGAGCCTGCGCGATGGTTTCTCTGCGCGGACCTTCGAGCACCAGCGCGAGCTGCTCCTTGGCGCTCTTGAGCTGGGCGTCAGCGGTTTCGTAGCGGGTGCGGTACTGATCGTAGTCGGCGGCGGAGATATCTTCGTTCTTGAAGAGCGTCTGGGCGCGCTTCCAGTCGTTGGCGGAGCGGTCGTATTCGGTTTGGGCGCGATCGACAGCGGCGCGCGCCTGCTCCTTCTCCTGGGTGCGCGAGCCGGCCAGCAGCTCGGCCAGGCGCGCGTCGGTGTTCCTGACTTCGGCCTGGCGTTGCTGGATCTGGGCTTCGAGCGTCTCGTCCTGCCACTCGATCGAGGTGCGCTGCTGCACGAGCAGGGATTCGGAGGAGTCGAGCGCGGCTTTTGCGCGGTCGCGCTGCGCCAGCAGTTGCTCCTTGTCGAGCCGGGCGACGACCATGCCTTTCTTCACCGGGTCGCCTTCGTTCACGGCGCGCTCGATGAGCCGGCCGGCAATCTTGAATGAAATGTTGACCTGGGTGAGCTCGATGTTTCCCGAGAGGCGGATGGCGTTGCCGTTGCCGCTGTGAAACCAGCCGCACGAGGACAGGGCGATGGCCGCGGCGGGTACGAGGAAGAGCCTGTGTCCGGACATGATGAGTTCGCTCCTTTACTGGACGATCTGACGGATGGCGCCCATGGCCTGCGCCAGGTTGATACGCGCGACGTTGTAAGCCAGCAGCGCGGAGATCTGGTTATCGCGGGCGCGGGCCAGGCGGGTCTGAGCGTCGGTGGGTTCGAGGCTCGAGGCCACTCCGGCCTCGTAGCGGCGCTGCGCCTGGGCCACCTCGAGCTCGGCCTGCTCGAGGCCCTCGCGCGCGACCTTGACCTGGTCTTCGGAGGATTGCAGGCTGTCCAGGGCCAGGCGGATCTCCAGCTCGATCTGGTTGCGCAGGTCGGTAGTGCGGATGGATTCCTGGCGGAGCTGCGAAGCGCTTTCCGAGCGCCGCGCGTCGCGCCGCCCCCCGTCGAACAGCGGCACGCGGAGGGCGATGCCGTAGGTGCGGGTGGGGACCGCGTTGTTGAAACCGGTTCCGCTGGAGCCGTAATCGGCGAAACTGGCCAGCGAGGGCAGGCGCTCGAACTTGGTGGCGGAATAGCTGAGGCGCGCGTTCTGCTCGCGCGTTTCCTGGGCCTTGAGGTCGGCGCGCGCGGCGAACGCTTTGTCGATGGCCTGTTTGGCGGTGACGGCATCCAAGGGCGCGTACTCGAGCTTGCCGGTGAGCTCGAAATCGGCCCCCAGGTTTACCCCCATCGCGCGGAGCAGTTGGAGTTGCGCCTGGCGGCGCTCGTTGCGGGCGACCACCAGCCGTTGGCGCTCGTTGGCAAGCTGCACCTGCGCGCGCGTGACCTCGATTCCCGTGCCCGTTCCGGCGTTCTTGCGGTTCAGGGCCAGCGTGGCCAGAGCCTGCGACAGATCGACGTCCGCCTGCGCCGCTTCGACGTGCGCCTGGGCCGCCAGGGCCGCCATGTACAGCGTGGCGACCTGCGCCGCGACCTGGTCTTGCGCGCTCGAGTTGTCCGCCTCGACCGCGCGGACGCCTGCCCGGGAGGCCTGGAAGCGGCGGATCGAGCTGAAGTCGAAGACGGTCTGCGTCGCGCTCACGCGGGCGTCGATGGTGGTGAACGGGCCGACGAAGGTGGGGATGCTGAAGCCCAGCGACGGCGGCAGCTTGATCTGGAGACCGAAGGCTTCCAGGTTGCGGGTCTGGCTCTGATCGGCGAACTGCCCGTCGAGATTGGGGAGCAGCGCCGCGCGGGCCTGCGCCGAGCGCGCCCGGCTCTGGCGGACCAACTCCTCGGCGAGTTGGATGCGCGTGTTCCCTTTGGGCGCGAGCGCGATTTCCACCGCCTGCTTGAGACCCAGCCGCTGCGCGGCGGCCGTGCCACCTCCGGCGGACTGGCGGTCCGGTGACTGGGCCAGCGCGAGAAGCGGCGCCAAGGCCAGAATCATTTTGCGATGCATTGGGTGTCTCCTTGTGGCGCCGGGGCGCGGAAACCGGCGGCCAGGA
>Ga0187866_1000695_pt1 | contig 36620 bp, 35 predicted proteins | sample June2016WEW_11_1_3_FD_133013 | JGI IMG/M metagenome (GOLD analysis project Ga0187866, IMG submission 133013) | Peatland microbial communities from SPRUCE experiment site at the Marcell Experimental Forest, Minnesota, USA - June2016WEW_11_150 | ecosystem: Environmental > Terrestrial > Soil >...
CTGCGGCCCGGACTACCACGGCGTGCTGCGCGAAGCCCTCCGCCGCCTGGGTGCCAGGCTGAAAGAACGCGCCGGCCCCTTCGAATGGAGAATCGCGGTCGACACCGCGCCGCTGCTCGAGCGCGCTTACGCCCGCCGCGCCGGCCTGGGCTGGATCGGCAAAAACACCTGCCTGATCCACCAGGGCATGGGCTCATTCTTTTTCCTGGGCGAGTTGCTCGTGTCACTCGAGCTCGAGCCCGACGCTCCGCCTCCCGACCGCTGCGGCACCTGCACCCGCTGCATCGACGCCTGCCCCACCCGCGCGCTGGTGCCCACCGGCAAAGCCCAGCCCGCCTGGGCTCTGGATTCCCGCCGCTGCATCTCCTGCCTCACCGTCGAGCTGCGTGGCCCGATCCCCGAGCACCTCCGCTCCTCCCTGGGCAACCACGTCTTTGGCTGCGATATCTGTCAGGACGTCTGCCCCTGGAATCGCGAAGTCCCCCCGACTTCCCTCCCAGCTCCGACGCTGCAACAACTCGCAGCGCTGACCGAACACGAATTCCACGAAATGTTCCGGGGGACTCCCGTGCTGCGGGCCGGCTACGATGGCTTCCAGCGCAACGTGGCCCTCGCTCTCTCCAACCGCGGGGCAGACGATCGCCCTGCGTCGTCTGCCGCCTGATGGAGATGGCAGACCACAAGAAACGATGGTCTGCCCCACCACCGCATGCGGTCTTACAATAGAGAGCGGGATGCGCACGGCGCTCTACCTTTGCCTCTGCGGGGCCGCCGCCCTGGCCCAGGATTCGCCTGCCTCGAAAGGCTTCGAGTATTTCTACAACCTCCAGTACGACGACTCGATCGCCGAGTTCAGCAGGCAGGTGGCCGGGCAGCCCAACCTCCCCGACGGTTACAACCACTTGGCCCAGGCCATCCTCTATCGCGACATGTTCCGCGCCGGCGCCCTGGAGAGCGAACTGGTCACCGGCGGCAATCCTTTCCTGCGCCGGCAGAAGGTCGACGCCAGCCCCGCGGACCAGCGCAGGTTCGACCAGGCCATCGACCACGCTATGGAGCTCGCCCAGGCGCGCCTCAAACGCAACCCCCGCGACACCCAGGCCTGGTATGCGCTGGGCGTCTCCTACGGTCTCCGGGCCAACTACAACTTCCTGGTGCGCAAAGCCTGGCGCGACTCCCTCCGCGACGCCACCTCGGCGCGCAGATGCCACAGCCGCGTCACCGAAATCGACCCCGGCTTTACCGACGCTCGACTGGTCCAGGGCCTGCACGATTACATCGTCGGCAGCCTCCCCGTCTACTGGCGGCTGGTCGGTTTCCTCATCGGCTTCCACGGCAACAAAGACCAAGGCATCCGCTGGCTCGAGCTGGTCTCCCGGAAGGGCACGGTCAACCGCATCGACGCCCAGATTCTGCTCTGCGCCGTTTACCGCCGCGAGCGCAGCCCGCAGAGCGCCGTCCCCCTGCTCCAGGGGCTCATCCGCCGCTTCCCGCGCAACTACCTGTTGCCCATGGAACTGGCCCAAATGTACAGCGACCTCGGGGACAAGGAAAAGGCCCTCGCGCCGCTACGCCGCCTCGAGGAGCTCAAGCGCTCCGGCGCCAAAGGATACGCCCAATTGCGGGTCGAGCGGATCTGCTTCGCCGAAGGCACCATCGAATTCTGGTACAACGATCTCGACCGGGCCCTGGCAAACATGAAGCGAGCCACCGCCGCGGCCGAGGACCTCGACCTCAATACCGGAGTCATGGCCTGGATGCGCCTCGGCCAGATCTACGACCTTAAGGGACAGCGTGCACTGGCTCTCGACGCCTATCGCCACGCCGTAGCCTTCGCGCCCGATTCCGATGCCGCCAGGGAATCGCGGCAGTACCTCGTCTCGCCGTACCGCCGCAAGCAGAGAGGATAATCCAGGATGCGACCGCGAGGGGCGGGGGCCTCCGCGCCACGCGGCTACTCGTCGATCGTCACTTTCACCGGCTGCTCGATCAGCTTGGGTTCCTTCCCCCTGGTAAGAACCATCAAAGCCAGCCGGCCGGGTTTGGCCTTAGCCGGGATCTTGAACTTGATCGAGGTGGCTACCTGTTCCTCCATGGCCACTTCGATGTCGTGCGTTCCGTCCGTCAGGTACAGCTTGGCTACGTTGGCCTTGTCCAGGTTCTCGCCCGTCACCGTCAGCAAGTCCCCGGCCTTTCCGTTGGCCGGCTCGACGGTCTTCATCTGCGGCATCGTGGCTTGGGCGTGGAGACAAACCGAGAGCATGAGGACGGCAAGAAGGACGGGCGCCACACAAGACAATCTCATCTCCAATACGGCCTCCTTGAAAGATGCTATTCCCGATCGGGGATGAATGCAAGCCTGTTCCCGAGCAGGATGAGCCTCCGGCTTGTCCCGTCGCCGTTTCCGCAGCTCGTTCAGATCTCCAGTTCGCTGTGGAAGCCCTTGTGAATGGCGTACAGGGCCAGCTCCAGGCGGTCCGACACGCCCAGCTTGTCGAAAATGTTGTGCAGATGGTTCTTGACCGTCTGCTCGCTGATGAAGATCTTCTCCGCGATCTCCTTGTTCTTGAAGCCCTGGGCCACCAGCGCCACAATCTCGCGCTCGCGCTGGCTCAGCGGGCTGCGCTCGCGCCCCTTGCGCTCCGCGCCACCCACCCGGCTCGGCGAGGCGAACTGCCGCATCACCGCCGCCGTCGTGTGCGAGTCCAGCCAGATCTCCCCGGCGTGTACCTTCCGGATGCTTTTGTACAGGAGTTCGGTGGCCGTTTGCTTCAGCACGATGCCGGAGCAGCCCAGCTTCATGGCCTGCACAAACTCGTTCTTGTCTTCCGACGCGGTGAGGATGATGATTCTGCTCCGGCAGCCCGAGTTCTTCAGGCTTTGCAGCACACTCAACCCGTCCAAGCCCGGCATCCGCAGGTCCAGCAACAATACGTCCGCTTCCTTCTCCCGCATGATCTCGAGTACTTCGTTTCCGTCTCGCGCCTCGCCCACCACTTCGAAGTCGTCTTCCAGGCTAAGCAGCTTGCGAAGACCGTCGCGGAAGATCGGATGGTCATCGGCGATGACGATCCGTATGAGCCCGGCACTCGGGGCGCTCGTACGCGGGCTCTCGTACTCTAGCGTCGAGGATTCGTCCGTCATGGAACTGAGATGATTCTAATTGAATAATAGTACTAAGTCAACCGAAGTCACGATCTCCGAGTTCTGTCCTGCCCCACGACTCGGGTTTAAGTACCGGAACCCTTCCCCCCAATGGTACCCCAGTCCCGCCGCCGCAGCCGTTTTTAGGGCTGGGTTATAGTACGCACCTGCGCCGCCCCGGTCGGCCGCCCCCGGATGGAGTACCACCACTCAACCCGTCGGGCGGCGGAATCCGCTATAATCCGCCTCGGATCGTATCTCAGAAGCCCTCACAGGAGGTTCTATGTCCCAGTCAGACCAGCCCGGCCGCCGCGGCTTCCTGGGCCGGGCGGCGGCTTTGGCGGGCGTCTCAGCCGCACTGCCTTCGACCGGCCTCGCCCAGCCACGCCGCGCTGAGTTCCAGTTGCCCCAGTACGCCCGGGCGCAGGACTACAAATCTCTCAAACAGTCCAGCCATGACCCCACCGGAGGCAACGCCGACTTCTGGCGAATCCCGCCCGGCGGTACGCAGGAGCTGTTCCACTCCGCGGGACCGGGAGTGATCTCGCACCTCTGGTTCACCATCTCGGCCCAGAGCCCGAACCACCCCAAGGAGTTGGTGTTGCGGGCGTATTGGGAGGGCAACGCCAGGCCCAGCTTGGAGGCTCCCATCGGCGACTTCTTCGGCCTCAACCTCGGCCAGTACCAGATCTACGAGTCGGCGTACCTGGCCTGTTCGCCCGGCAAGTCGCTGAACTGCTACTTCGCCATGCCCTTCCGCAAGTCGGCGCGCCTCACCGTGACCAACGAGAGCGCCGGCCAGGTCGGAGCGTTCTACTCCAACATCGACTACCTGCTCACCCCCTCCCTGCCCGACGACGCCCTCTACTTCCACGCCCAGTATCGCCAGGCGGCGCCGTGCGTGGCCAGCATGGGTGAGCCACTCAACCCCACCGGCGCGAAGAACTACGTCTACCTGGAAACGCGCGGGCGGGGCCACCTGATGGGGGTCACCCTCGGTGTGCTGCTCAACGCCGACGGCTGGATGGGCGAGGGCGACGACATGATCTTCGTCGATGATGAGACCACCCCCGCAATCATCGGCACCGGCTCGGAGGATTATTTCCTGGGGAGCTGGAACTTCGGCGGGCGCGACGGCGCCACCCCCTTCGCGCATCACTACTATGGCGCCCCGCTGATCATCATGCCCGAGCGCGTCGGGGGCCGCTACTGCTGCTACCGCTGGCACGGCGACAATCCGGTGACCTTTACCCGCTACTTGCGGCACACCATGGAGCACGGCCATGCCAACGACCGCGGCGACAACTTCTTCTCGGTGGGCTACTGGTATCAGACCGAGCCCTACACGGATTCGCCGCCCCTGCCGCCAGCCGCCGAGCGCATCCCGCGCATCAAGCCGAGTTGAGGCACAATGGGAGACGCCATGACATCACGGATTGCGGTTCTCGCCGGCTTGGGCGCGGCGTTGCTGCTGGCGGCCGACCCGCCGGGGTTTGTGCACTGGCGGGCTGCGGAGCTGAAGGGGCTCGAACAGAAGCTCGTGGGGAAGCTCGATCCGAAGCTGAAAGCGGCTTCCGAGCCGTTGGGCAAGTTCCCCAACCACTCCCTCGCGCTGGCCCACCGCGAGGCCAGCGGAGAGGCGGAGCTGCACGAAACCCAGGCCGACGTTTTCATCGTTGAGAGCGGCGAAGCGAACCTCGTGGTCGGCGGGCAGGTGGCCGGCGCCAGGACCACCGCTCCCGGCGAGCTGCGCGGGTCGTCCATCGAAGGCGGCCGCGAGATGAAGCTCGCTGCTGGCGATGTCGTTCACATCCCGGCCAAGGTTCCGCACCAGTTGCTCGTCGAAGCGGGCAAGCAGTTCACCTACTTCGTAGTGAAGGTGGATACGCCCTGAAACCTCAGCGGCACGTCTGGATAGTGGGGCAGGCTTTGCAGCCTGCGGACCCGCTTTCTAGCGGGTCCAGCCGGCCGGAAGGCCGGCTGTGGGCAAGATTGCCCGCCCCACATCGCTACTCGCTCCAGAACAACTCCGCGTCGGACTGCCGCACGTAGTTCGCGTCGATCTCGGCGGGACTCCGGCTCAGGCCGGCGGCCAGGCGCGCGGCGGCGATCTTCGCGATCGCACCCGCCAGCGCCCGCGGCGCCTCGCGCACCATGGAGTGCTCGAACCGCGTGCCCTCGAGCGCCGGGCGGAACGGCGCGAAGTCCTGGCAAACGAATTCCACGCCGCCCTCGGGAAGCGTAGCCAGCCACGCCGGAAAGGGCATGACCACCTCGGGACTCGCGATCCCGAGCTCGGCCGTGTACACCGCCCCGTAGATCTGGCCGCGCCGTGCGTCCACGACCGCCGCCCTCAGCGCCGCCCCGCCGAACCAGGCCACCGCCTCCAGGTTCGACACCGCCACCACGCGCTTGCCCAGCGCCTCGGCCAGCCCTTTCACCGCCGCCAGGCCTACCCGCACTCCGGTGAACGATCCAGGCCCCGCCGCCGCGGCGAAACAGTCGATATCTTCCAGTCTCCAGCCGCCCCGTTCCAGCAGCCCGCGCAACTGGTCGAACAGGATGCCGCTGAAACCCTCCTGGGAGTGCAGCAGCACTTCGGCGACGACCTGACCGTCGCCTGCCAGGGCCAGGCTTCCGTACTCGTTGGTGGTGTCCAGGGCCAGGATGCGGTTCACTGGGTCAGCTTGTAGACCTTGATGACAGAGTAGACTTTTCCGTTCGCGTTCATCCCGTACAGCCGCAGCGCCAAATCCGCCGGAAACGACTGTGCGATGCTGTGCGGAATGTCGAAGGTTCCCTGCGCGCCCGTTCCAATCACCCGAGCCCCCTGCTGATCGGCCGCAACCTCGCCCATCCATAGGCACATCATCGACCGCGTCGCGCGCGTCTCCCGCGTAACCCGGATCGCGAATTTTGCCGGGCTGGCGAGCGAAATGGCCTCCGCCGTCGGCGCCACGATCTCGAACGGCGCTTTCTGCGGCGTCTGCTCGATCTCTTGCATCGCGATCGGCCGCGACTCGAACTTGTAGGACCGCATCCCTTCCTTGTGGCCCTCCCGCGAGATGTGGAGCACCCAGTCGTGCGTACTGTCCGGAGGCGCGCCCGTGTATTTGTCCCCCTTGTACCCCTTCTTCTCCTTCACGCTCTCGCCGGTGATCGGATTGAGCCACATCACGTCGTAGCCGTGCTTCTCCACCACCACCTCGACCGGCCCCGGCTTCTCCAGGTACACGATGTATTCGACTCCCTCGAGCGCCACCGCGCGCCCCCCATCCACGTCGAAGTACGGCTCCAGTTCCCAATGCCGCGTTCGGGAGAAGAAATCGAACCACACCGCCGCCTGGCGCGCCCCGGGCGAATGGAACTGCCTTGGGTCGGAGCCGCCGAGCGTGGGGTACTGGCCGTCCATGGTCGAGTTCCACAGCCATCGGCGCATTTTGTCGGCGTCCGTGCTCGCGGGGCCGAAACCGACTTGCGGCATGGCGTACAACTGGTGTTCGATGGCCGCCAGGTCGTCGGCCGCCGATTGCGAGCCGAGATAGTTCATCCACTCGTCGCCGGCTAGCGGTGAAGAGGTCGCGTCCGTCCCCGTGGACCGCGGATGCTGGTAAGGATCGAGCTTCTTCAGTGCCAGTCCGATCTCCTTGAGTTCCGCGCGCCCGTCCGGGGCCCTCTCGAAGCTCTCAAACCCCTGCCAGGTGATATCCATGGCCGCGTACCGGGCTACCAGGTAACGGATGTAGCGCTCCCGCTGCGCCCATTCGGGAAACAAGCGGCTAAGCTGCCGCTGGTCGTAGGCCGGCATCAGGTCCACGACGATGCCTTTGCGGTTCAGCGCCAGGATGCGCTCGTCCAGCTCTCTGAACACTGCCGGGTCGGGTTGCTCCGCCGATGGGAACGCTCCCCCGGGCTTGCCGGGCGGCCCCAGCACGACCCCGCGCAAGTGCGTGAACTTCTGTTCCGTGCGCGCCGCCGCAAGCTTGTCGAACACCTCCCGCTCGAGGTACGGCAGCGTGAACAGCGTGTCGCCCATCCACAGGTGCGGCTTCTTCACCAGCTCGTCGACCCGCGCCCAGTGATGCACGTTGGCGGGCTTCAAAAAGCCGGGGAAATTCGATTCAGTCGCCGGGAACGTGCCCTCCTTGCCCTCGAACCTCTGGATGTTGCTGGTTACCCGGAACACCCACTCGCCCGGGTCCGTCGGCGCGAACCGGACCACCAGCCGCCGGCCCCCGTCCCAGAACCCGGGCATGCGAAACGTGTGGAACCGCGGCGAGCGGAACTCCGCCTCCAGTTGCACCGTCAGGTAGGGGTTCGGATGGGCCGCCGCTTCTTCGCTCGAAAGCTCGAACACGATTTCGCACGGCGTGTACGTGGCTGTCGCCTGGCAAACCGTCTGAGCGACTCCATGCAAGGCAACCAAGAACAGGAGCGGCAGCGTGCGCATCAAACTATAGTGTATCCGCAACGCCGGGTCGCGGCGGCCATTCGCGCGGCCAGTTCGAGCGCGCTCGCGAAGCTGGCCGTCGAGGCCACCCCCTGGCCCGCGATATCGAACGCCGTGCCGTGATCCACCGAGGTGCGCAGGATCGGCAGTCCCAGCGCGACATTCACGCTGCCTTCGAAATCCAGAAGCTTCAGCGGCGCGTGTCCCTGGTCGTGGTACATGCAAACCACCGCATCGTACTTCTTCTTGCGAACGGCCAGGTAGAAGACGGTGTCGGGCGGAAGCGGGCCCTCCACTGGCATACCCTGACTCCGCGCCCACTCCACGGCGGGACGGATCTCGCGGATCTCCTCGTCCCCGAACAGGCCGTTCTCGCCGGCGTGCGGGTTCAGCCCGGCGACCGCAATCCGCGGGTTCGCCTTCAGCTTCCGAACTGCCTCGACGGTCATGCGGAGAACCGTGCGGATGCGCTCCTGCTTCACCATCTCCACGGCGGTCCGCATCGAGACGTGCGTGCTCACGTGCGTGACGATCAACTGCTCGCTCACCAGCATGATGGCGACATCGCTCACCCCGCACACGGCGGCGATCAGTTCGGTGTGCCCCACAAAACCGCTGTCGGACAACTGCGTCGCTTCCTTGTTCATCGGAAGCGTTACCATGGCGGCGATCTCGCCCTCCAGGGCCGCGCGGGCGGCGGCGATCACGTACTCCCGGGCGGCGTGGCCGGACTGCCGGTTGAGCTGCCCCGGCGTCACCTCCTCGGCGCGCATCAGCCCGAAATCGATTACGTTCAGCGCGCCCTCTAGAAGCTCGGCGACCGAGGGCGCCTTCCGCAATTCCACGCCCAGGCCGAGCCGGCGGTTGTAGTAGTCGAGCGCGCTCCAATCGCCGTAAACCACCACGCGGTGGCGAATCTGGCCGTCGCGCCAGGCGCTCAATACGATCTCCGGGCCAACTCCGCTCGAGTCGCCCATGGTGATGCCGTAAACCTGTTCCATCATGGTTGCCTTTTTGTGAGCCGCTCCCGCAGTCGCGCCAGCACGTCGGGCGGGCCGAAGCCGCCAGCCTTCGTGACGAGCAGCAGATCGCGTTGCGAGCCCTGGTCGTACAGGCGCGAAACTGGAATTCCGGGCAGGAGTTCTCCCACCGGCTCCAGCGGAGGTCCGCCGAACGCACTCAGGACAGCGAACGCCGTATCGCCGCCGAACACGATCAATGCCGCGATCGCCGACTTGAGAATCAGTTCGCGAACCACGCCTCCGAGCGCCTCGTCGCGCAAACCCGGATGGTCCAGGATGGTCCAGCCGGGATGCGGATCTGGCAGCCCCTGCTCGATCTGCCGGAGCGACACCTCGTGCAGGCTGCCATTCACCACCAGCACGGAGTCCGCAAACACGCGGGGCGCGGCGTTGGAGCGGGGCAGGTCAATCCTCTGCGCGATGGCTTCGGCGAACGCTGCCGGGCCGGCGCCGCATCGCCAGCCGGATCGGCGCCAGAACTCCGCCGCGGCCGCGACGTCTTCATCCGTGGCCCCATTCGAGACGTAGATTCCCGCGGGTGCGTCCGCGCACAGGCGCTGGGCGTCCACAACCCAAACCGGAGCGCTGGTCTGTCTGCGGATCACATCAACGATACGGCTTTCCGTCGTGGGATTCAACGCATCCCGCGCAAACGAGGTGTTCTCCAGCGGCGTCCCGAAAACCAGAAGGCGGCCATCGACTACCGTGCGGCCCATCGCCGGGTAGGCGGGCACGTAAAGCAGAGGGCCCGGAGCTGCTTCGAGCATCGCGCCCAACTCGCTCCCGATATTGCCGCGCAGCGTTGAGTCGGTCTTGGCGTACAGCAACTCTGTGCGGGCGGCCGAACGAACCAGCCGGGCGACGCGGCGGGCCGCCTCGGCTTGGCTGACGTGCCGCGTCTCGAGATCGACGATCCGCACCGGCGGCGATTCCGCGGCCGGCGTCGGCTCCCATCCAACTGTCGCCACCGCCCGAATGCCCTGCGCCGCGAACTTGGCGCCCACCTCGAGCGCTCCCGTCAGGTCGTCGGCAAAGGCCAGAAACGACTGGTGACCCTGGCTCATAGTGCAGATTCTGGCACGCGTAGGCCAGACCCGCAACCCCTGGCTGTCGGTAGGATAGGGCTCCAGCCCTGTCCCGGGGGGGCCCCTCGCACTCACGCACGCCCCGCCCGCCATCACGTGGCCGCCCGGAGTTATGATGAATCCCATGACAAGGGTCTTTTTCATTGTGGTGTGTGCCGTGACCGCCCTGGCGGGGGACACGGCGATCCACCGCGCGGTGCGCGAGGGCGATGTGGCGTTGCTTCGCGCGCGTCTCGAAGCGGGAGCGGACCCGAATGAGCGGGACGCCTCGGGACGGACCCCGCTCATCGAAGCGGCCGAACTGGGGCAGATCGAAGCCGCGCGGGTTCTGATCTCGGCTGGCGCGGACCTCAACGCCAGGCCGCGCGGCTGGGGGTCGGCCCTGGAGATGGCCGAGCGGACCGGGCACACGAAGCTGGCCGAGATGCTGCGCCAGGCGGGCGCCCGCACCTTCGGGAGGTCGGTGGGGGACAAGGTCTGCGTACGGCCCTGGAAGGGCGACGGCTACTGCGGCACGGTCGAGGCGATCGACAAGAACGCCTACCGCATCCGGGTGACGGAAATCGTGGGCTGTAAGGACGGTTGCCCGGCCAGGGGCGAGTGCTCCGCCGGGAAGCCGGTCGGGGGGGCCGAGGGCCTGCACGCCGGGGACGAGATCACGACGGTGAGCTGGTGCCTCACCCATACGGGGGTGCAGCGGTGAGCGGGGCGCGCCTGGTGGGGATCTGCGCCGCGGCGTTGTCGCAGGTGCTAGCGATGGCTCAGACCAAGAGCGGGTTCGAGTACAACGGGATCATTCACGTCTCGTGGCAGCCCAACGAGTATACGAATGCTGCGGGCGCCCCGTCGCGGGAGGCACTCGCCGCCACGCACGCCAACTGGGCGTCGGTGCTGGTGACCTGGTATCAGAGCAACATCACCTCGACCACTATCGCCGCCAACAGCACGACTCCCTCCGACGACGCCCTGGTCCAGGCCATACAGGATCTGCACAACAAAGGGCTGAAGGTGATGCTGAAGCCGCACGTCGACCTGTCGCAGGATCCCGATCCCAGCCACTGGCGGGGCAATATCAACCCTCAAGACAAAGACGCGTGGTTTGCGAGCTACACGCCGTTCATCGTCAAGTATGCGCAGATGGCGGAGACGCAGCAGGTGGAGGGCCTGGTCGTGGGCACGGAGCTGGTGATGATGAGCGGCTCCGTGAATCAGGCACGCTGGAACGCCGTGATCGACGCGATCCGGGGCGTCTATCACGGCTTGCTGACGTATGCCGCTAACGCGACCTGGTCCGCCGACGAGTTCACCTCGGTCTCGTTCTTGGACCGGCTGGATCTGATCGGCCTGGATGGCTATTTCCCCCTCACGAACCACCCTGACCCAAGCCTCGCGGAGCTAGTGGCCGCGTGGAGGCACAACAGTGCGGGCCTGGACATCGTCGCAGCGGTCCAGAACCTCCATAGCGCCCACCAGAAACCGGTCATCTTCACTGAGATCGGATACAGGAGCTACCCTGGCACCAACATCGCACCGTACTCCTATAGCGCAACGACGGCCCCCGCGGATCTCACCGAGCAGAGGAACTGCTACGACGCCTTCTACACGGTCTGGAGCCAACAGGCCTCCTGGGTGAAGGGCGTGTTTTGGTGGGCCTGGGCGGTGAACCCGCCGGGAGCGAACGACACCGACTACAACCCGCGGGGCAAGCCGGCCGAGGACGTTTTGCGCGCCTGGCAGGGAGCGCCCGACAGCGCCTACGCGGTGGTGGGGGCCGCAAGCTATCAGGCGGATGCGGTTGCGCCGGGCGCAATCGTCGCCCTGTTCGGGACCATTCTGACGAACGGGAGCGGGTCGGAAACGTCCTTTCCACTTCCCATGAGCCTGGGAGACACGAGCGTGACGATCAACGGCACTCCGGCGCCTTTGTTTTTCGTTTCGCCGGGGCAAATCAATGCGCAGGTGCCGTTCGCGGCGGCGCCGGGGAGCGGGATGGCGGAGGTGACCTCGAACACGGGCGTCACCTGGATCCCCGTGACAATTCGAGCGGCGGGGCCGGGGATTTTCACGCTCAACATGCAGGGCACGGGAGACGGGGCGATTCTCGACGCCCAAACCTACAGGAAGATCACGGCCGCCGATCCGGCGGTGGCCGGGGAGTGGATCCAGATCTACTGCACCGGGCTGGGCGCGGTCGGGGCAGCGGTGACGACCGGCGACGTGCCGCCGACGCCCCCACCGCAAACCATCGTGAAACCGGTGGTCCAGATCGACGGGCAGCCGCTGACGCCGGATTGGGCGGGCCTGGCGCCCGGGTGGGTCGGGCTGTATGCGGTGAATGTGCAGTTGCCATCGAACATTTCCGCCGGCAGTCATCAGCTTCAGATCGTGATGGGTGGAGCGGTCAGCAACACGGTGACGTTTGCGGTGCGGTAGGAGAGCACAGCTAGCCACCGCGAGCCGGGGTTGCCCATCACGCCGCCCCTCGAGCCCATTTTCATCCTCATGGGCGCCGCACACGCCATGACGCCGACTGTCCCCGAAACTGTTGCGGCTGCCTTCCGGCCGCGGCGTCCGCGCGGAATGCTGGTTCCAGGGCTGGTCATCACGACCCTAACCGCGCGGACCAAGGCGCCGCGCGCTCACGCGGGGGCTGCGGGGCCGGGGTGACCACGGAGCACCCAGCCGCCATGCCCGCCAGGATCAGCGCGCCCGCCACGGGGGCCACCAGGCGCGGCCCTGAGCGATCCTGCCAACGCCCACCCAGGATCGTGCCGGCAACCAAAGCCAGTATGGAGTACCTGAATGGAGCGTCGGGTCTGGACGTTGGTCCATCCGTAAGCCTGTGCCAGCGGCCCGCGAAACACGGATCGCGAGCCGGAGCACGTTCCCGTGGAGTCGCGAAGGTTAGACCAAGGGGGGCTGGATGGGATGACACGGCCCGGCAGGTTTCGCAAACAGTGTTGTCGAGGCGAGGCGTGGGTCCGGGCGCTGAATTTTCCGCTTGACAGGCGTCTGACTAATGACTAAGTTATTAGTGAGAACTATGAAACCCACGAAATCGGTTCCCACAGACCAGGAACTGGAGATCCTGAAGGTCATCTGGCGGCGCGGGCAGGCCACCGTTCGGGAGGCTTATGAAGATCTCCTCAAGCAGCGCAAGATCGCCTACACGACGGTTCTGACGATGATGGGAGTCCTGGAGCGTAAGGGCCATCTGAAGAGGACGGCTGGCGAACGGGCGTATGTCTATAGCCCGGTGCAGCCGCAGCAGCAAGTGGAGGACCGGATGATCCGGGAGTTCGTCAACCGCGTGTTCAACGGCTCGGCCAAACCGCTGCTGGTGCACCTGGTCGAAGACCGCGGCATGCCCCCGGAAGACCTGGACGAACTGGAGAGGCTGGTTCACGCCCGGCGAAAGAAGGCATGATGTTCGAGCCGCCGCTCGACAACCTGCTGTCCTGGATGGAGCAGGCGCTGATCCTGGCATCGGTGGGGGCGCTGCTGCCGACGTTGTTCCGGGCCCGGCATTCACGGACGGAGCTGGTCTACTGCCACCTGGTGCTCCTTGCGTGCCTGGTGTTGCCGCTGGTGCAGCCCTGGCGGCATCCGGCGATCGCGGGCGGAAAGGCCGGCACGGATGGAAGCTTCGCCGCGACGGCGCGGGTTTACACCACAGCGCCCGGTTCCGGTTTCGGGGCGGAGGCGCCAGCGGCGCAGGCGCCAGTCGGGACCGGGCAAGGCGCGGCACCCGCGGCCTGGGCTACTTTCAGGACGCGCGCGCTGGGGAGCCGTCTGCTGTTGTGGATTTTGGTCGCGGGCGTGGGGGGCAAACTCTGCTGGCTGTTTGCCGGGCTGTGGCAAATCAGACGTTACCGGATCGGCGCGATGCCGCTGTATCCGATTCCCGAGCCGGTCCAGGCGGCTTCGGCTGTGACGCACGGAGACGCGCTGTTCTGCATTTCTCCCGAGGTCTCGGGCCCGGTGACGTTAGGCTGGCTGGCTCCCGTAGTACTGCTGCCGGAGTCCTTTCGCGAGCTCGGAGAGGAGGCCCAATGCGGCATTGCCTGTCACGAGCTGCTGCATGTGCGGCGGCACGACTGGTTGATGACGGTGTTCGAGGAATTCGCCGGGGCTTTGCTGTGGTTCAACCCGGCGATCTGGTGGCTGCTGGCGCAGACCCGGCTGGCGCGCGAGGAACTGGTGGATGAGGAGGTGGTTCGATTGACCGCGGCGCGCGAGCCGTATATCGAAGCACTGTTGGCGGCCGCCCGCGCGCAGGCGCCGGCGGATCTGGCGCCCGCACCTTTGCTGTTGCGCAGGCGCCATCTCACTCAACGTGTGCATTCGCTTCTCGAGGAGGGTTCGATGTCCAAGTTACGGCTGTTTTGTTCGTATGGTTCGATGAGCGCCATCCTGGCGTTCGCCGGATGGCTCACATGCGCGTCGTTTCCGCTGGTGGGGCAGCCGCAAGTTGCGCCGGCAAGAGCGGCCCGTGGCGCGATCGCGGAGGCCGGGCCGGTTTCGGCGGCGATTCCCGCGGATCCGCACGAGCCGGTCAGCGGAGCGGTGCGGACCGCGGCAACACCCGCGGAGCGCGCGGCCGCGCTGGCGCTGCTCGAGCGCGCCAAGCAAAACAGCAAGATGCACATGCCGGGCATGCCGCCGTACTCTCTCAGCGTGTCCTTCCAGGCCAGCGGCAATGCGGGCATCGTAGGTTCGGGAGAGCTGACCGAGACCTGGATGAACGGCCAGAACTGGCGCTGGACGGCGAGCCTGGGCGGCTACTCGCTGGTGCGCATCAGCTCACGAGGGCAGGTGTGGGACCAACAGCGGGTAGCGGCGATTCCCATGCGGGTGCAGATGCTGCGTGGCGCGATCTTTTGGGCGGTGAAAGCAACCCCCTCGAGCTGGCAGATCCGGACGGCCGCGGTGCAGTGGAACGGCCGGCCGGCCACGTGCCTTCTGGTTTCGGGATTCGTGGCGCCGCCGGACCAGCCGCGGATTTGGGAGGAGGAGGAATATTGTATCGACAATGCCTCGGGCCTGTTGCAGGTTCACTCGATCGCTCCGGGGACGTTCGTGGTGTACGGTTACAGCAAGCAATTAGAGTTTCACGGCCGGCTCATCCCCGACCGGATTACGGCTCACGTCGGGGGCGGCGCCGCGCTGGATGCGCAGGTCGGCATGACGGACGCTGGTTCGGTCGACCAGGCGCTGCTGACGGTGTCGCCGGAAATGATGGCGAACGGCCCGCCCATCATGCTGGAGACCGGAATGAGGTTCCCGATGAACGTTCCCAATGGGCCAGCGGGCGGCGTGATCCAGCCGGTGATCGTCCACGCAACGATCGATGGGCATGGAAAGGTGCTGGAAGAAGAGGTGTCCAGCGCCGCGAACCCCGCGCTGGCGCAGGCTGCGCTGGACCTGGTCAAGAAGACCAATTTTGGCGCCGCGGGTTCGACCCAGCGGGAAGCGTACATCAACGTGCGGTTCGTTCCAGGATCGGAGTAGACCATGCGACTCGCACATTTTGGATTCCTGGCGCTGCCGCTTTTCGCGGAGCAGTTCCCGGACGCGGCGACTGTTCTGGAACAGAACGCGGCCGCGCTGAAGAACTACCACAGCTATCAGTACAGCGCGGACATCACCGTCGAAGTGTCCGTGGAAGGCAAGCCGATGAAGATCGCCTCCACGGCTACGGTGGTGGGTTTGAATCCGGGCAGGTTCCGCATCGAATCGAAGTCCGGGGAGACGCCCGCTGGCACCGTGGTTGCCGACGGCGAGAACACCTGGATCTACGTGCCGCTGCTCAAGCAGTACAAGAAGAAGGCCGGCGTCTCGGGATGGCAGGACTCGATGCAGGAGCTTGGGCTGCCCGGCATGGCGCTTGGATCGAAGCTGGCGGCGAGCGCGAAAGTCGTGCGCATCGAGACGCTGGAAGTGGATGGGCGAGCGCACGATTGCTGGGTGGTCGAGAGCCGGGTCGAGGAACTGGCGCTGGGCGGCTCGATAGAGATGATGATGCGGGACGTGGTGCACACGGTGTGGATCGACCGGCAGCTTGGCATCGACCTGCAAACCACGTTGTCCGGCAAAGTGCAAGGCGGGCCGGTGGCGGAAGCGGTCGAGGGACGGCTGAAGATCACCAAGCACTCACTGAGATTCAATGAGGACGTGCCCGAGTCCCTGTTCACCTTCACACCGCCCGAGGGCGCTCGGCAGACGGCGGAGTTCGGAGTGGCCGGCGTCGAGCCGGCGCCCGGCCCGAGCCACGCGCCGAAGGCCGCTCCGGGGGAACCACAGGCTTTCGTACCCAACCTGACGCCGCTACAGAGCGTCGAGCCGGTGGCGCCGGATTCCGCGCGCGGCAAGGGCGCGAGCGGAATGGTGGAGTTGGTGGTGACGGTTGACCCGAGAGGGCTCGTGACCAAGGCGGAGGCGTTGACCGGTCCCCAGGTTCTGAGGCAGGCGGCAGTCGCGGCGGTCCGGCAGTGGAGGTATCGGCCGGTGATTCGCGACGGCCATCCGGTCTACGCGTACACCGACGCCATGGTGAATTTCGACGCCGAATCCGGCAGCAAGGACGAACCGAAGTTCGACCTGTCCGAGCAAGTGTCCGCCGCGGAGCGGATGGCCGGGTTGACGGCGAAATACCCGAGGTCGCCACAGCAGGCGCTGGCGGACCTGGAGCAGGACTGCGGGGGCGCGAGCGGCGAGGAGCGTTTCTACGCGCTGCCGCAGATGGCCAAGGCGGCCCTGGCCGCCGGAGCGCTGGATAAAGCCGCGGCGTATGCGAGCGAGCTTCTGGGCCAGCGGGAGCGCGACTGGAACTACGGCAACGCCATCCACGCCGGCAACATGGTGCTGGGCTTGGTGGCGCTGCGAAACGGCTCTGTCGGGCAGGCGAAGCATTACCTGCTGGAAGCGGGCAAAACGCCGGGAAGCCCGACCCTGGACTCGTTCGGGCCCAACATGGCCTTGGCGAAAGAGCTTCTCGAGAAGGGCGAGCGGGAGGTCGTGCTGGAATACTTTTCGCTGTGCAAGGCATTCTGGAAGATGGGCGGGCAGCGCCTGGAGGCCTGGGCGGCGACGGTGCGCAAGGGCGGCGTGCCGGACTTCGGCGCCAACCTGATGTACTGAGTCCCGCCCGCCGGGGTGCGGGATCCTTGGTCACTCGTGGCGGAGGGCCGTGAGGGGATCGACGCGGGTGGCGCGGCGGGCGGGAAGGTAGCCGGAGATGGCGGCGACGGCGACCAGCCCGAGCGTTGCGAAGGCGATGGTGGCCGGATCATTGGGGGCGATTCCGTGGAGCTGGCTGCGGACCAGACGCGTCACGGCGAAGGCCGCGGGCAGTCCGACGGCGATGCCGATCGAAACCAGCAGCAGCACCTGCCGCATCACCAGCCAGACGACATCGCCGGTCAGCGCTCCGAGCGCCATGCGCACGCCGATCTCGCGGGTGCGCCGGGCCACCAGGAAGGCCATGACACCGTAAAGGCCGATGGCGGCCAGAACCGTCGCCAGAACGCCGAAGGCGGTGGAGAGGCTGGCGGAAAGCCGCTCCACCGCCAGGGATTCATCGCGCTGGTGCTCCTGGGTCTTCATGGCGAAGACCGGCAGATTGGCGTCGATGCTCCGTACCGTGTCGCGCAACGCCGGGAACATCCGCGCCGAGCCCAGGGGGGTGCGGAGGTAAGCGGTCATCTGCGCGGCCCAGCGGTTCTGCAAGTAGGGGAAGAAGACCTGCCGGGGCGGCTCCTCGCTCATCGTTGTGTACCTGGTGTCGCGGACGACGCCGATGATCTCGATGTCGGTCTTGGTGCCGGGATCGGTCCCCAGGCCGAGGTGGCGCCCTAAGGCTCCGCGTTCCCCGAAGTAGTAGCGAGCGAACTTCTCGTTGACCACTGCCACCTTGGGCGAGCCGACACTATCCCGGTCCGTGAAATCACGACCTGTGTACAGCGGAATCTCGAGCGTTCGGAAGAATCCCGGCGATACGTAATTCACGTAAGAATCCATGTCCTCGCCCGGCTTCGCGGCGTAGCCCTCCACGGTCATGATGTTGTCCCACTCGTCGAAGGTCAGTGGCGGGACAACGCACAGGGCCGCCGATTGGGCGCCGGGAAGAGAGGCCAACTTCTCCGCCAGTTGGCGGTAGAAGAGCTTTGCCCTGGCGGCATCGTAGCCGCTCAAGGATGGATCCACGGAGAAGGAGAGCAGGTTGGCAACCTCGAATCCCGGGTTGAGATCCTCGAGGTGATGCAGGCTGCGCACGAACAACCCCGCGCCGATGAGCAGCAGGAGAGAAAGACTCACCTGGGCGGCAACCAGCAGCTTGCGCCACCCGGCGTGGCCGCCGCCGGAGACCGCGCTGGCCTGATCCTTGAGGGTCGAGGCGAGGTCGGGGCGGGTGGCCTGCAAAGCCGGCGCAAGCCCGAAGACCAGCGCGGTGAACAGAGAGACCGCCAGGGTAAAGCACAGCACGCGCAGATCGGGATCGACGGTCCAGCGGAGCGGCGGGTCCATCTGCGGCACGATCCCGAGCAGCAAGCGCATGGTCCACGAGGAGAGCGGCAGGGCGAGCAGGGCGCCAAGCAGGGAAAGCAGCCCGCTCTCGACCAGAAACTGGCGGAGGAGCCGCGCGCGGCTCGCGCCCAGAGCCAGGCGAACGGCCACTTCCTTCTGGCGAGCCGCGGCGCGGGCAATCATCAGATTGGCAACGTTGGCACAGGAGATCAGCAGCACCAGCCCGACCATGGCCATCATGGCCCACAGCGGGGCCTCGAGGAACCGGCGGGCAACCTGCTGCCCGCCACCTCCGGGCCTCACATCGAGGATCATCTTGAGGAACTGCTCGCGGGCGTACGGAGAAGCGTGTGCGAAGGCCGCCTGCTGGACTTCCATTTCCAGAATGCGGTGGAAGATGGGCTGGAGAGAGGCCTTGGCCTCGGTGACGCCGGCGCCGGGCCTCAGCCGGGCGAACACCTGGACCCAGCGGCGACGGCGGTCCTCGAAGGGCTTTGACTCGCCGGTCACCTGCCCCGCCATCATCACCGGGATATAGATCTCGGTCGCGAACGTCGGCTCGACGCCATCGAAGCCGCGCGGGGTGATGCCGACGATCGTGAGCTCGTGGTTGTTCACCAGGATCTGCTTGCCGATGACCGAAGGGTCGCCCGAGAATCGCGTCTTCCAGTAGTCGTATGCGAGGACAGCAAGCGGGGCGCCGCCCGGGGTGCGGTCCTCCTCCGGGGTGAACAGGCGTCCGAGAGCCGGGCGAACACCCAGCACCGGGAAGTAGGTCCCGGAGACCACTTCGCCGGCGGCGCGCTCGGTGCGGCCCTCGAAGTTCGCGCTGAGCGGCATGCGGTAGCGGCAGAGCATGCCGCTGAACACCTGGTTCTGGTCGCGGAGGTCGGCGTAGATGGGATAGGAGAGCGCATTCATGCCGGTGTTGGAACCGTAGTGACGGCCGACCTCTTTGAGCTGGACCAGCCGGGACGGGTCCTGTACCGGCAGGAAACGAAGCAGGACCTCATCGAGCAGGGTGAACACAGCGGTATTGGCTCCGATGCCGAGCGCCAGAGAGAGGACGGCGACGGCGAAGAATACCGGCGACCTGGCGAGAGAGCGCAACGCGTAACGCAATTCGGCGGGAAGGGTCATGGCGACTCCAGGCACGTGATGTCTATAAGGACTATACGACGCTGAAGGCATTCGGTTCCTGGAAACTCGTGGCATGATGATGGTCATGTTCAAGTCTCTTGCGGCCGTGAGCTGCCGGGTTCCGGATCTCCAGAAGGCCAAAGAGTGGTATGGCCAGTTCTTCGACGATCCGGCGGTCCTCGACTCCCCCTTCGTCGTGGTCTTCCGGGCTGGCGATTCCACGCTGAACCTGGTGCCCGCCGGGGACTCCCACCCCGGAAGCGAGGAGCGGGTGGTGGCCTACTGGAACGTCGAGGACATCGATTTGGCGTATCGGCGTTTGCTGGATGCCGGGGCGACGTCGCAGAGCGAAATCACCACCACCGTGATGCGAACGCGGGTGGCCCGCGTGGCGGACCCGTTTGGCAATGCGCTGGGCCTCATGAGCCGGGCTGCCGCAGCCGACAAGAGTAAGTCCCTCGAGGACCAGCCCTCGGATTCGGCGATGGGCGTCGCTCTCAGCCGCGCGCTGGCGGCGGGCGACGAGAGAGAGGAGATTCGAGGCCCGGACTACCTGGCGGAGGCGTTTCTGAGCGCAGACGCCAGGCGATCCTTGAAGGATGCCGCCGCCCGCGAATGGATCCGGAAGAAGCTCGGGACAGAGGCGCCAGGTTCGTACGAGTACTTCATCGCGCGCACCGGCTACATCGACGCCGTGGTGCGGCGGGCGCTCGAGGAGGGCACGCCTCAGCTCGTCTTCCTGGGGGCGGGGTACGACTCCCGGTCCTACCGCTTTCGGGACCTGGTCCGGGGAACCAGGATATTCGAGCTGGACATCGAGCCCACGCAGCAACGCAAACGGCGAGCCCTCGGGCAGGCGGGCATCGCCATTCCGCCGCAGTTGACGTTCGTTTCGATCGACTTCACCCGGGATCGTCTCGAAGACGTGCTGGAAGCCTCGGGGTACGACAAGAAGAAGAAAGCCCTCTTCGTGTGGGAGGGCGTCATGTACTACCTTCCCGCCGAGGCGGTCGATCGGACGCTGGAATTCGTAAGGTCGAACTCGGCGGTCGGTAGCGTCCTGTGTTTCGACTACCTGGCCGCGGCGCCCGACATGGCGGACCGTTACGGGGTAAGGGAGTCGCGGGCGATCATGCGCGCGATGTATCGCGCCGAACTGGTGCAGTTTTCGATTCCCGAGGGGGCCGTCGAATCGTTCCTGTCCGAGCGCGGCTTCCGCCTGATCGACCATCTCACGCCGGAAGAGATGGAGCAGCGGTACCTCACGCTACGTGACGGCACCTTGGCCGGGAAGGTCCTGGCTTGCTTCCGGCTGGCGCGGGCTGCGGTGGCGTAGGGGGGAACTATCGCCCGATGCGGCAGGTCGGCCTGAGCTACCGCCCGCTGACGTTTACCCGGCCGGTGATGGCAGGAACACCCTCAGCCCGAGCAGCGCGAGTGTTCCCAGCGCGACCACCGCGCCGTGCGGCAGCCTGAACGACTTAGGGCTGGACACGTCGAGTTCCTCGCTCCTGTGGTGCGGCGCCCGAAGGTGAATCATCTCCCAGATGATGTAGGCGGTGTTGCTGAGGGTCTTGCGGAACCGCTTGTGAAGCGCCATCAGCAGAAGCGCGAGGAGGAGCCCCAACACGGCGCTCAGAACGAGGATCCTCCACCAGTCCTGCCAGCCCACCAGCGCGCCGAGCGCCACCGATAGTTTCACGTCTCCGGCGCCCATCCCGCGCAGGATATACAGCGGCATGTAGATGAGCGCCGCCAGGCCAAACCCCTTCGCGGCATAGACCAGGCCGGCCCATGCCGAGGAGTGATACTCAGGTTGCGCAAACAAAAAGGCGTTGAGGGCGAACGCCACCGGGATGGCGGGAAGCACCAGCCAGTTCGGGATGCGGCGGTAGCGGATATCGTAGATTCCGGCTACCAGAACCAGAAGCGCGACGGGCAGTTGAATGAGGGGCGGCATCTTCTTGGGTGAATCGGAAAGTATACTATGTTTGAGTACCCACCGGATGACCGCATGACTCTTCCCCCGGAACAGCAGGACCCGCTTCTGATGCGCGAGATGTTCGGCCAGATCGCGCCGCGCTACGACTTCATCACGCGGGTCTTCTCTTATGGGATGGACCGCCGGTGGAAGCGGCAGGCGGTCGAGCGCGCGAACCTGCCCGCCAGGCCCGTCGTTCTGGACCTGGCGTGCGGCACCGGGGATTTCTCGAAGCTGGTTGCGCGCAGGCGGCCGCAGGCCGAGATCGTCGCGGCCGACCTGACGCACCGCATGCTGCGCCTGGCGCGCGAGGGCGGCGTCGAACGCGTGACCTGCGCGGACGCGATGCGCCTCCCGTTCCGCGACGGCGTGTTCGACGGAGTGTTCGTGGGCTACGGGCTGCGGAACTTCCCGCGCCGGGAGGAAGCGGTCGCGGAGATCCGCCGCGTACTGCGGCCGGGCGGCGTTCTGGTGAGCCTGGACTTCTTCCTGCCCGCAAACCCGGTGCTGCGGAGAGTCTACCTGGGCTACCTCTATCTGCAGGGCGCGTTCTGGGGCCTGCTACTGCACGGCCGCCCAAGGACCTACACTTACATCCCGGATTCGCTGCGCGGTTTCGTTTCCGCCGACGAGTTCCGCTCGTTTCTGGGGCGCGCCGGGTACGCTCCGGTCAGCGTGCGCAAGTTCCTGTTCGGCGGCATCGCCCTGCACTGGGCGGCGCGCGATCATTGATCGACTTCGATCAGTTTGGTCTTCGACGCCAGCCCGGACTTGATGCGCAGGCGCGATTTGGGCACACCGAATCTCTCCGCCAGCCGCGCGATCAGCTCCTGGTTCGCCTTGCCCTCGATGGGCGGCGACTTCAGGTACGCGATGAGCGCTCCATCCTCGGCCCGCTCGATGCGCGGTTTCTTCGAATTCGGCTTTACCCTCACGGACACCAGCATGGGCGTCTCCCGTCAGTCCTCGCGCAGCACCCGCATCGGATCCACCAGCGACGCCCGCCGCGCCGGCACATAGGCTCCCAACATCGCCACGCCCAGCAAGGCCAGCGAAACCAGCGCCATCATGGTGAGGTTGAACGAGGGCACCACCCCCGCCAGGCCCGCGGTCAAGGCCCGGCTGAACAAAACGCTGAGCAGGATGCCAATCGCGACTCCGATACCCGCGAGCAGCAAGCCCTGCTTCAGCACCATTCTAACCACGTTCACCCGATCCGCTCCGATGGCCATCCGAATGCCAATCTCCCGCATCCGGCGGCTTACCGAGTACGACATCAGGCCGTAGAGCCCGACCAGGGCCAGTGCTAACCCGAGCAGCCCCATCGCGCCGATGGTTTCCGTGATCCAGTTGAAGAACTTCCTGGCCCGCAGGTCGAAGTACTCTTCCATGGTGCGAACGCCGTAGACGGGCTGATCCGGGTCGAGAGAACGGACCACGTCGCGAATTGGACCGGCCAGCGCCGCCGGGTCGCCATGGGACCGCGCCAGCAGCGTCATCTGCGTCTGCGGGTTCTGCGCCAGCGGCAGGTAGAGAAAATCCTGCGGCGGTTCGGCCAGGAAGAAGTACTTGCTCTGCTTGGCCAAGCCCACGATCTCGACCGGCGGGCCGTCCCGGCCATCCAGCCGGAAGCGCTTCCCGACCGGGTCCTGATTCGGATAGAACTTGCGGGCGAATTGCTCACTGGCGATGGCCACGCGCGGAGAATCGGCGCTGTCGGTCATCCGGAAGTCCCGGCCCTGGAGGATGGGCACGTCCACGGTCTCGAAGTAGCCTTCACTTACGATGTTCGCCGGCACGGTGACGCTCTCTTTTCCCGGCGGCAACTGGAAGCCCTCGGGAACAACCGACTTCCTGATCGGGTAGTTGCTGAGCGGCGGCAATCGAGCCAGAGCGGCGGACTTCACACCCGGAAGCGCCCGGGTCTGCTCCTCCAGCCGCCTGTAAAAGATCTGGGTCTGGGCCGGCGTGTAGCGCACCAGGGTTGGATCAAAGCTGGTCATCAGAAGGTGGTCGGTGCGAAAACCGGGCGGCGCGGAAAGCACAAACGAAGTAGCGCGGAAAAGCTGGGTGGCGCAGACCAGCAACAGCAGCGAGCCCGCCACCTGGGCAATCACCAGCGTGTTCCTGCCCAAGAAGCGCTGGCGCTTGCGGGCGCCCTCCACACCGGACTTCAAGGCCTGTACCAGGTCGGTCCTGGTCGCTTGCAAGGCGGGCGCCAAGCCGAACAGGAGCGCACTGGCGATGGAGGCGAACAACGCGTAGAGGGTCACCCGCAGGTCCAGCTTCGCGTCAATCGAGAGCGGGATATCGCTTGGAATCCTGAAGTGGGAGAAGGTCTCGATCCCTGCTTGCGCCAGCAGCAGCCCCAACGCGCCGCCCAGCACCGCGATGGCCAGGCTTTCGGTGAGCAGTTGCCGGATCAGACGCGTTCGTCCCGCCCCGATTGCCAGGCGCACCGCGATCTCGCGCGAACGGGCCCGCGCGCGGCTCAGCAACAGGTTGGCGACGTTGGCGCAGGCGATCAACAGCACCACGCCGACCAGGGCCAGAACGAAGCCCATCAGCATGGCATCATACGGCGATCGATCCACCCGCACCTGGAATTCCGTCCGAACCGCCGCCGAGCAATTGCGATTGGTGTCCGGGTACGCCTGTTCGAGCTGTTTTCCGATCACCTCCGCTTCGGCATTGGCCTGGGCGACCGAGACTCCCGGCTTCAGCCGCGCTTTGACGGTCAATCCCCGATCGTCGCGCCGCTCCAGGACGCTCTGCTCCGGAGTGGCCGCCAGCCGCGGCGACATCATCAGGGGAACGAACAGAGCCGGGTGGAAGAACTGATCCACACCCGTGAATGACTCCGGGGCGACTCCGATGATGGTGAAGCTGATGCCATTCAAGAATATGGTCTTCCCAATCACGTCCCGATTGGAGGCGAATTCCGTCTGCCATAAGTCATGGCTGATCACGGCCACCGCGTCCCGACCGGGCGCCTGGTCTTCTTCCGGCCGGAAGCTGCGGCCCAGTTCCGGCTCCACGCGCAGGGCACGGAAGGAATCCCCGCTGGCCAGGAAGCCAGCTTTCATCTGCGGCAACGCGTCTTTGCTGGTGGCGAATCCGACCCGGATCAACTGGAGGGCCGCGAAGCCCTCGAAGGACCTGCTCTTGTTCCGGAAGTCGATGTAGTCCTTGTAGGACAGTTCCCCGAAGCCCTCCCCGCGCCAGCGCGAGACGACCGAGACAACTCGCGACGGCTGGGGGACGGGCAGCGGTCGAAGGAGCAGGGCGTCCGCGAAGCTGAAGATGGCCGAATTCGCCCCGATTCCCAGCGCCAGCGAGAGAATCGCGACCAGCGCAAAGCCGGGGTTCTGCCGGAGAGTCCGAAAGGCATAGCGGAAGTCGTTGAGCATATGGCTTACCTGGCCCTGAGGAGGCACGCTTCTTGCCAGGATAATGCGCCCGCATCTGTTTATAAATCAATGGGCTGCGCCTAAAGGGGGCGACCCGATCCGTCCGATTCCGGGACACCGCGTTCCGGGAATGGGACTGGCCTCCGCGGGAGTGGTGTAAGATCGTAGATTCATGACCAAGGGCCAGATACTCTCTTTCATCACCGATATCGGGATCGTGCCGGTGATACGCGCAGCCAGTGCCGAGAGCGCTCTCAAGGCGGTGGAAGCCATTTACAACGGCGGCATCCGTGCGGCGGAGATCACCATGACGGTTCCGGGCGCCATCCGGGCGCTGGAGAAAGCGGCGGACGCCTTCGGGGACAAGCTGGTGCTGGGCGCGGGCACGGTGCTCGATCCGGAGACGGCGCGCGCCTGCATGCTGGCGGGGGCGGAGTTCTTCGTGTCGCCGAACCTGAAACTGGCCACCATCGAGATGGTGAAGCGGTACTCGAAGGTGGTGATACCGGGCGCGCTCACGCCCACCGAGGTGCTGACTGCCTGGGAGGCGGGGGCCGACATCGTAAAGGTTTTTCCGTGCGGCAACGTGGGCGGAGCGAAGTACATCAAGGCGCTGAAGGCGCCCTACCCGCACATCGAGCTGATCCCGACCGGGGGGGTGAACCTCGAGACCGCGGGCGACTTTCTGAAGGCGGGGGCCTGCGCGGTGGCCGTGGGCGCCGAACTGGTGGACGCCAGGAGCATCCAGGAAGGCCGGCTGGAGGTCATCGAGGAGCGGGCCCGGCAGTACCTGGCCGCGATCGCCAAAGCCCGGGCCGAGATCGCGGCGGCGGGCGCATAATCTGGTACACTAAAGGACCGGTTGACTATGCCTATTAGCAAGGATCTGCTGGACATATTGGTGTGCCCTCTGTGCAAGGCAACCCTCGAACTCAAGCCGGATCAAAGCGGCCTGAAGTGCGTGCAATGCAAGCGGGTCTACCCCATCCGGGAGGATATCCCGGTCATGCTGATCGACGAGGCTAAGATCGAAGAGTAAGCCCGCCTGCATGGGAACAATACTTGAGCAGCTCCCCAGCGGCGCTCGGGTGGCGGTGATTCGCCTGCGTTCGTTGGGGGACTGCGTGCTGACGACGCCGGCTCTGGAAGTGTTGAGGCGGAGCCGGCCCGACCTGAGGGTCGCCGTCGTCGTGGAAGAACGGTTCAAGCCGATTTTTGAAGGCAATCCCGATCTTGACGCGCTCGTAGCGCCTTCCTTCCGCGAGTTGGCGGGATGGAGCCCGGACCTGTGCTTGAACCTGCACGGCGGGACGCGCAGCCTGGTCCTTACGCTGCTTTCGGGCGCGCGGTTCCGCGCCGGCTTCGGACATTTCCGCTGTTCCTCGATGTACAACGTTCGCATCCCGACCGCGCAGCAGATCCTGGGGATATCCCGGAAGGTGCACACGGCGGAGCACCTGGCCTCGGCGATGTTCTACCTGGGTGCGGGGGAGGGGGAAGTTCCGCGGGCCAAACTGTTCCTTACGCAGGCGGAAGCCCCTGCTCCACGGGCGCCTTACGCAGTCCTGCATCCGGTGGCTTCGGCTCCCTCGAAGACCTGGCTCGCGGAGCGATTCCTGGAGGTAGCCGCCCGGCTACAAGACACCTGGCGCCTCGAGCCCGTGTTCATCGCCGGCGCCGGTGAGGACTTGAACCCCTTCCGCGCCTATCGAACGGTGGTGGGGGCTCCGCTCGACCAGCTCAAGTCGCTGCTAGCCGGCGCCGCGGCGTTCATCGGCAACGACAGTGGCCCGGCGCATGTGGCAGCGGCGTTCGGGACGCCGTCGGTGGTGATTTTCGGCGCGTCCGACCCGGATGTGTGGGCGCCGTGGAAGACCGCCTCGGAGGTGCTGATCGCGCGCGGCGGCATTGGCGGGATTGCGGTGAGCGAGGTGCTGGCCGCGCTGGAACGCTTGAGGGTCGCGGCATGAAGGAGTTCGGGCGGCTGATGCGCTATGCCGCGCCGTATTGGTACGCGCTGGTGCTGGCGTGCCTGATGATGGCCGCGGTCGGAGCGGCGCACGGCATGACCGTGCTCCTGGTGGGCCAGGTGTTCGGCCGCGTGCTCCAGCCGGGCGTGCCGGATCTTCCGGTGGACCTGTTCACCGTTCCTATCATCCAAAAGACCGTCTTCCTGGAACAACTCACTCCGGGCTGGATCCACAACGTCTGGACCATGATCGCCTATGCGATTCTGGTCACGTTCTTCGTGCAGGGAGTGTGCGATTACCTGGGTAGCGTGCTGATCAACTACGCGGGGCTGTCGGCGGTCACCGACCTGCGGCAGCGGGTATTCGACAAGGTCCTCCAGCACGGCGCGCAGTTTTACGAGACGCACTCCACCGGCCGGCTGATGTCGTCGATCATGATCGACATCGAGAAGATCCAGGTGGCCAGCTCGCACATGCTGGCGGACTTTCTGCGGCAGGCATTCACCGCGGCATTCCTGCTGACGGTGATTATCGAGAAGAACTGGAGGCTGGCGGTCATCAGCCTGATGTTGCTCCCGTTCGTTCTGCTGCCGACCGCCCGGCTCGGCAGACGCGTCCGCCGCACCACGCGCCGGGCGCAGGATGACGCGGCCGAGATGAACCAGATCTTGCAGGAGAGCCTCAGCGGCCAGCAGGTGGTGAAATCCTTCGGGGCGGAGGAATACGAATCGGGCCGTTTTCACCAGGCCGCGCGCCGCTTCCGGCGGAGCAGCCTGCGCTACACGGCGCAGCAGGCGATGGCTTCGCCGCTGATCCAGTTTTTCGGCGCGCTGACGATCGTGGCCCTGCTGACCTACGCCCGCGACCAGATCAAGGCCGGGTCGATGGACCTCAAAGGATTCACGTCTTTCATGATGGCGCTGGTGATGTTGTTCGAGCCGGTCAAGCGGCTCACCGGCATCTACAACATCTTCCAGCAGGCGCTGGGCGCGTCGCAGAAGGTGTTCGAGTATCTGGCGCGCGAAGAAGACATCAAGAACAAGCCCGGCGCCGAGCGGCTGGAGCGGTTCGCGCACTCGATCGTGTTCGAAAACGTCAGTTTTCGGTACCCAGCCTCGCCCAACGGCTTCCTGTTGAACTCGATTGCGCTCGAAGTCAAGGCCGGAGAGATTGTGGCGCTGGTGGGGCCGAGCGGCGCCGGCAAGACGACCCTGGTGAACCTGGTGCCGCGGTTCTACGATGTGACGGAAGGGCGGGTGCTGATCGACGGCGTGGACGTGCGCGACCTCGAGCTGGCCTCCCTGCGCGAGAAGATCGGAATCGTGGCGCAGGATACCTTCCTGTTCAACGACAGCGTGGCCAACAATATCCGGTATGGAAAGCCGGGCGCAACCGCGGAGATGGTCCGCGAGGCGGCCCGCAACGCGCTGGCCGCGGAGTTCATCCTGGCGCTGCCGGAAGGCTACGACACGGTGATCGGCGAGCGCGGCGTGAAGCTGAGCGGCGGCCAGCGGCAGCGCATCGCGATCGCCAGGGCGCTGCTGAAGAACGCGCCCATCCTGATCCTGGACGAAGCCACGTCGCACCTGGACACGGAGTCGGAGCTGCTGGTGCAGCGCGCGCTGGGGAACCTCATCACCGGCCGCACGGTCATCGTGATTGCGCACCGGCTGTCGACGGTGCGGCGGGCGGACAAAATCGTGGTGGTGGACCAGGGCCGCATCTCGGAAGTGGGCACGCACGAAGAGTTGGTGAGCGGCGGGGGAATCTATCAGCGGCTGCACGCGCTCCAATTCCTGGAGCCGGATTCGGTGGTGAACTTATGACTCCCCGCAGTATGACGGGCTACGCCCGCGTCAGAAGGCTGGCCGAGGACCGCGAGATCGTGGTGAGCGTGAAGAGCTTGAATCATCGCGGCCTGGACGTGCATTTCCGCATGCCGCCGGAACTCGATCCGCTCGAGAACGCGCTGCGCGGCGCGGTGAAGCGCCGGGTGCTGCGCGGCCACTTGCAGATCCAGGTTCGGGTGGCCAGCCCGCGCGCGGAGACGCCGGTAACCGTCAACCAGGGCTTTGTGGAAGCCTATATCGCAGCCTTTCGCAGAACCGCCGCCGTCCATGGCTTCCAGGGGGACCCGGACCTGAACGCGGCGTTCCAGATTCCCGGGGTGTTCCAGACCGCCGAAGAGGAGCCGGATCCCGAGCTGGAGCGGCTGCTGGTGGCGGCGCTCGAGGACGCGCTCGAGCTGCTCAACCAGTTCCGCGAGCGCGAGGGCGGCGAAATCGCCGGCGAGATGCGCGCGCGGAACACCACCGTGCTCCAGTGCGCGCGGCAGATGGAAACGATCCGCTCGCGCGCCGTGCCGGAATTTCAGGCCCGGCTCTCCGCGAAGCTGGGCGAGTTGCTGAACCACTCCGGGCTCGATCCGCAGCGCCTGGCGCAGGAAGTGGCGCTGCTGGTGGAGCGCAGCGATGTCAGCGAAGAGTTGACCCGGCTCAAGGTTCACGCGGTGCAACTGGACGACTCGCTGGCAGCGGGCGGGGAAGTCGGCAAGAAGCTCGATTTCCTGCTTCAGGAGATGCACCGGGAGACTAACACCATCCTGTCGAAATCCACCGGGGGTGGCGAGCACGGACTGGAGATCGGCGAGCTGGCGCTGACCGTGAAGGCGGAGATCGAGAAGATTCGCGAACAGGGATTGAACCTGGAATGAGCATTGTATTCGTGGTGTCCGCCCCCTCGGGTTCGGGGAAATCCACGTTGCTTCGCCGCCTGCTGATGCAGGATGAAGGTCTCCTGTTTTCAGTCTCTTACACGACCCGGCCACCACGCGGGATGGAGCAGCCGGGCCAGGACTACTGCTACGTCTCGCGCCAGGAATTCGAGGCCGCCATCGCCCGGGACGAGTTCCTGGAATACGCGGAAGTCTTTGGAAACTACTACGGTACGCACCGCGGCACGCTGGAGCGCGCGCAGGCCGAGGGCAAGGACCTGTTACTGGACATCGACGTGCAAGGTGCGGGACAATTGAAGCTCAGGGTTCCGGACGCGGTAAGCATCTTCATCCTGGCCCCCTCCCGCAACGACCTGGAAACACGACTGCGCGCCCGCTCGGAGGACGCCGAGGACGTCATCCAGCGCCGGCTCCGCGGGGCGGCCCGGGAAATCCGGAACTACGGCGCGTACGATTACGTGCTGGTGAACCAAGATCTGGAGAAATCCGTGGACACGCTGGCGTCGATCGTAAAGGCGGAGCGTGTACGGCGCACCAGGATGGAGCAGCAGGTCAAGCGCATCCTGGGAACATTCGAAAGCGGCTTGTAGCTCATGGCGTGTGGCTTATGGCATGTAGCCTGTGGATCTGAGCCTCCGCGCCCGCGCTTCGCGCCGAGGGCGCCAGCCGGTGTGCCGCAGCGGGATCAACAGGCCACAAGCCACAGGCCACAAGCCGCAGGTTGCGAGCCACAGGCCAAAAGCTAGAGGTTCTACATGCCCGACAACAAGACGACTCCCAACAACATCGTTGCTTCCATTCCGGACGATCCGGATCAGAGCACCTACCGGTTCATCATCGTAGCCGCCAAGAGGGCGCGGCAGCTTCAGAGCGGAGCGCGCCCGTTCCTGCCGACTACTTCGAAGAAGTCGACGATCACCGCGATGGAGGAGGTCCGGCGCGGGCTGGTGAAGTACGAGGACCGGACGACGGCGGAGCCTCCACCTCCGGAAGAGCCGGCCCCCACCGAAGAGATTTAGCGGGGGAGCCGGCATGAACGCGGTCCTCGGCATCGGGGGCGGGATCGCGGCGTACAAAGCCGCGGAGCTTGCCCGTGCGCTCGTCGAGCGTGGCGTCTCCGTGCAGGTGGTGATGACTCGCGCGGCGCAGGAGTTCGTCCGTCCGCTCACCTTCGCCGCGCTCACCGCGCGGAAAGTGATCACGGATCTGTTCGCGGCCTCCGGCGAGGACACGCTGGCCAGCGCTGTCGAGCACATCCGGGTAGCCCAGGAGGCCCAGGTCCTGGTGGTCGCGCCCGCCACGGCGGACCTGATGGCGAAGTTCGCCAACGGTCTGGCGGACGACTTTCTCTCGACGCTGTACTTGGCCTTCACCGGCCCGGTGGTGCTCGCGCCGGCGATGAACAGCAACATGTGGAACCACCCGGCCACGCGAGGCAACCTCGAGACCTTGCGCGGTCGCGGCCACACCATCGTCGACCCGGAAGAGGGAGCTCTGGCCTGCGGCATGGTGGGGCCGGGACGGCTGGCCGATCCGGCTCGGATTGCCGCAGCCGTCCTTGCCGTGCTGAGCCGCCCGCGCGACCTCGAAGGGGAGACGGTGCTCGTGACCGCCGGGCCGACCGAGGAACCGGTGGACCCCGTGCGGTTCCTTTCGAACCGCTCCAGCGGAAAGATGGGGTACGCAGTGGCCGAGGCGGCCGCCGCGCGGGGCGCGCGCGTGGTGCTGGTCTCCGGCCCCGTCCATCTGAGCCCGCCCGCGGGGGTTTCCCTGGTGAAGGTCCGCACGGCGGAAGAGATGCGCGCGGCGGTTCTCGAGCACCTGCCCAAGGCGACCATCATCGTGAAAGCGGCCGCGGTGGCCGACTATCGCGTGAAGCATCCGGCGGCGGGGAAGATCAAGAAGAGCGGGCAGCGGATCACGCTCGATCTGGAGCCGACCCCGGACATTCTGGCCGAGCTTGGGCGGACGAAGGGCGAGCGGCTGCTGGTGGGCTTCGCCGCCGAGACCGGCGACCCGCTCCCGGAGGCCAGACGCAAGCTTGTGTCGAAGCACTGCGATATGCTGGTGGGCAACCGCGTGGATCGGGAGGACGCCGGTTTCGGCTCCGACGACAACGAGGTGGTACTGGTGATGCGCACCGGCGAAGCCGTGGCGCTGCCGCGCGCTCCCAAACGGGAAGTGGCCGACCGGATCTTCGATTACCTGCTGAAGCTGCGCGATGCATCCTGAACTGCTGCGCCAATACTTGGAGTACTACCAAGACCTGGGTATCAAGTCTCTCTACCGCAGGACCGCTCCCTTGCGGTCGCGGCTCGGAACCGGGGACGATGGTTGCGCCGAGCCGAGCCTGTTCGCCGAACCGCGCGCGTCAGCAAGCGGTTCCGAAACCCTCGACGACATCCGCACCGATCTCGGCGATTGCCATCGCTGCCGCCTCGACGCGCAGCGCACGCAAATCGTCTTCGGCGTCGGCGACCCCCAGGCGAAGCTGGTGTTCGTGGGCGAGGGTCCGGGGGCGGATGAAGACGCGCAGGGCATCCCGTTCGTCGGCCGCGCCGGACAATTGTTGACGCAGATGATCGAGAATACGGCGCAGCGCGAGGGCATCCCGCTCGAACGCCAGGACGTCTACATCTGCAACGTGGTGAAGTGCCGTCCGCCGGGGAACCGCACGCCCGAAGCCGACGAGATGGAGACTTGCGGGCAGTTCCTGTTCCGGCAGCTCGAGGCGATCCGGCCGCGGGCCATCTGCGCGCTGGGCGCCACCGCGGTCAAGGCGCTGCTGAACACCCGCGAGGGCGTCACCCGGCTGCGTGGGAACTGGTTCAAGTGGCGCGACATCCCGGTCATGGTGACCTACCATCCGTCGTACCTGCTGAGGGCCTACAACCAGGCCGCCAAGCGCGAGGCCTGGGAGGACCTGAAGAAAGTGCTGCACTTCGTCTATGACTGAAGGGCGGGGAGTGTTCATCACCTTCGAGGGCGGGGACGGCAGCGGCAAGAGCACGCAGATGCGGCGGCTGGCCGAGCGGCTGCGCCGCGAAGGGCGCGAAGTGCTCGAGACGGTGGAGCCGGGCGGTACCCGCATCGGGGCGCAGATCCGGCGCATTCTACTGGATTCGGCCAACCAGGACCTGCGCGCGACGCCGGAGCTGCTGTTGTACTTCGCCAGCCGCGCCCAGAACGTCGAGGAACTGATCCTGCCGGCGCTGGAGCGAGGGGCGATCGTGATCTCGGACCGCTTCACGGATTCCTCGATGGCCTACCAGGGCTTTGGGCGCGGGTTGGGCGAGGAGGCGGTGCTGGCGCTCGACCGGGTGGCCTGCCATGGCCTGGTGCCCGATCTGACGCTGCTCATTGACATCGACCTGGAGACCAGTCTCGCGCGTGCCCGCGAGCGCCAGCTTAGCCGGTCCGAAACGCGCATGGACGAGCAGGCGGCCGAATTCCACCACAAAGTGCGCGATGCCTATCGGGCCATGGCCGCGCGGGAGCCGCAACGCTTTCGCGTGATCGACGGCCGGGCCGATGTCGAGACGGTGGCGCGCGCGGTGTGGGAGGCGGTGCGCCCGTTGGTGAGTCAGTCTCATGTTTGAGGATTTCTGGGGCAACCGCGCGCTGGCCGATTCGCTCGAGCAGATGCTCGAGAGCGGGCGCATCCCGCAGACCATTCTGCTGGCCGGGCCGGAAGGCGTAGGCAAGGCGACGCTGGCACGGCGCTTCGCCGCGCGGCTGCTGGGCGGGAAACAGAGCATCGAGAAGGACGATCTTAGCCGCGCCGGGAACCTGGACATCGTCGCCGAGCGGGAGAAGTGGCCGGCCGAGAAACGCAACGAGGACCCGCTGCTGTTCGCTTCATATCCGGATTTCGTGACCTTCGCGCCGGACGGGCCGCTGCGCCAGATCTCGATCCCGCAGATGCGCCTGCTCAAGGAGCGCGCGCAGTTCCGGCCGCTCAAAGGCGATCGCCGGGTATTCCTGATCGACCAGATCGACCGCGCCGGGGAACAGGCCGCCAACTCGCTATTGAAGACGCTCGAAGAGCCGCCTCCCCACCTGATCCTGTTCCTGACCGCCGCCAACCCCTACGACCTGCTGCCGACCATCCGCTCGCGCTCGGTCTGGATGCACCTGGCTCCGCTCGGTGAGGAGGAGATGCGGCAGTTCGTTGCCTCGCGGCAGTTGGATGACCTGGAGCGGCGCATCGCGCTGGCGCAGGGGAGCCCGGGGCTGGCGGTTTCCCTCGACCTGGAAACCTACGACCGGCGGCGCGCGGCCATGCTTACGCTGCTCGAGGTGGCCTCCGGCAGCGCGCCGTTTGCCGCCTGGGTGAAGTACGCCGAATCTCCCGCCAGCCGGCAGGAGAAGCTCGAGCCCCTGCTCCGGGCGTTGTATTCGCTGCTGGATGACCTGTTGCTGCTCCAGCAAGGCGCCAGCGGCATTCGAAACACGGACCTGCGCCAACCGCTCGCGGCCCTGGCCGGGCGCGTGGGCTTTCCGTGGCTGCGGAAGGCGGTCGCCAAGGTGGATGAGCTGGCGGACCTGGTTCGCCGCAACATCCAGAAGAACATCGCGCTCGACGCGCTGGTGCTGGAGTTACGGCCGGGGTAGGCTCACTTCTGTTCACCTTGTCTTCGTAGGGCGGACCTCCGGTCCGCGGGCCGACGTCCACGTCGGCCCAAAGGCCGGGCCAGGGGAACCGTCCTACAAATCCGTGCCGCTGGCAGCGTTTGCGGTAAGTGAACAGTATTGGGGCAAGACTACTTCCCACAGCACTTCTTGTACTTCTTGCCACTGCCGCAGGGGCAGGGTTCGTTGCGGCCGGCCTTGACTGCGGGCGCGGCCGGCTCCGGCTCTTCCTCTTCCTCGGAATCTTCCAGGACCAGGAAGATCGGATCCTGGCCGTGGAGTCGCAGCCGGTCGTCGAGCGCCTCGCGGACGAGCTTGGCTTCTTCGTGGGAGAGGCCGCCGGAGAGCTCGTTGATCCTGCGGAACAACGCACGCGTGCGTGCGGGAGTGACGGCGCCGGGGGCCGCCAGTGCGTAGGCAAAGAGCGCCGCATCCCGCGCGTCTGCGTCCTCGAAAAGCTGCTCGACGCGGCCAAGCTGTGAAACGATGCCCAGCCAGCCAACCGCACAGACAGCCTGTCGCCGGACCTCGACATCGGGATCGTCCAGGTGCCGCGGGATGTACTGGGCGAAGCGGCGGTCCATCGAATGCCACATCGCTTTGATGGCCTGGGCGCGCGCTTCGGGAAGCGCGTAGAACTCCAGGATGCGCCGGCGGACGGCTTCCAGTTCTCCGGACTCCAACGCCAAGCTCACCAGGGCGCCGCACCGCTCCTCGATCGGCGCGGCGGGATCCTCCAGCCGCGCCAGCATGGCTTCGCGGACGCCCGCCTCCTCCAGCGACCCTTCTAGCGCCTCCCAGCAGGCGGCCCGAACGCCGGCGTCCGTGTCGCCCTTCGCCAGTTCGAAAATCCGCGCGCGGACCTCGCCTTCGATATGGCCCGTGGCGAACATCCAGACGGCACGGGCGCGGTAGGCCGCTACCGGACTGGCCAGGAACCCGAGCAACTCCTGGTCGTCGAGCGCCGCAAAATGCGGCCCGGCCTCCTCGGGATATTCCTCCCAGATCACGTACGGCGCGGCCTCCTCAGCGGGCGCGGCGCGCTCGATCTCCCGGAGCGCCGAGGTCAGTTCCCGGCGTACCAGGTCGTCATCCGGAGGCGCCTTCGCCAGCGCCCCCTCGAGCGCCGGCCGGGCGGCCGGATCGCCGCAAATGCCGAGATACAGCGATCCCACCAGCGGATCGATATCCAACAGGCCGGTCAGCATTGAGAGAACGCGCGGGTCGCGCGGGTGAAGCGCGGCCAGCGCGAAGGCGACATCCTCGGCGTTGCCGGATTCCTCGAACAGGTCCAGCAGCGGCTCGAGGGATGCGGCGCCCAGCTCCACAAACGCACCCGTCAGCGCCTCGGAAAACTGGAAGCGATCGCGCCGGGCGAATTCCACCAGGAAGGATAGCGCCGCCGGCGTGTGCCACTGGCGGACTATGGCCAGCAAGTCCGCGCCGATGTCGATCCGGTCGTCCTCGCGCTGCTCCGCGAAGAAGCGCAGGATGTCGGCGATCTCCGCCTCCCCGCGTTCGAGGATGGCGCGCAGGAAACGGTGGTCGATCCCCACCTGGCCGAGCGCGGCGGCCCGGAGCAAGTCGTACCTCGGGGCAGACGGGTACTGCTCGGGGCTCAGGATCACGGCGGGTTACTCTTCGGGGACCACCCGAACCGTAATCTCGGCGGTGACCTCGCGGTGCAGGCGGATGGGGACCTGGAATTCGCCGAGCTGCTTGATCGGCTCCTCCAGGTGGATCTTCCGCCGGTCGATGTGATAGTTCTGCCGCTCCAGCGCTTCGACGATGTCCTTGGAGGTGACCGAGCCGAACAATTGCTCCAGTTCGCCCGCTTTCTGGGCGATGGTGACTGTGACGCCGGTCATCATCCGGGCCAGGTCCTCGGCCGAGGATTTCTCCTTGGCCTCGCGGCGCAGGTGCGCCTGCCGCTCCTGCTCGATGATCTTCTTGTTGGCTGCGGTGGCGGCCACCGCGAGCTTCTTGGGCAGCAGGTAATTGCGAGCGTAGCCGGCGGCAACCTTGACGATCTGGCCGCGGCTGCCCAGCTTCTCGATATCTTCTCTGAGGATGACTTCCATCGGATCTCTCCTGGGCCCTAGATCGGCGAGGTGAACGGCAGCAGGGCGATGCAGCGCGCCTGCTTGATCGCTTCGCTCAGCCGCTTCTGGTGCGGGGCGCACACGCCGGAGAGCCGCCGCGGGACAATCTTGCCGCGCTCGGTGATGAACGCGTTCAGCATCTTGATTTCTTTGTAATTGATGTCGTCGACCTTCTCGACGCAGAACCGGCACACTTTCTTGCGCCGGAAGTACTGTTTCTTGCCGGCCGACGCCTTGTCGGTACCCGTCGGTTGCTGCGAGGCGCTGATGGGCCTTCCTCCCCTGGTTTCCGCCATGGTTATCGCTCCTTCTCGGCGCTCTCGGCCGCCGCCTCCGCCACCATCTGTTCCGCCACCGGCGCGGTGGGACGCCCGGGCGCGCCGCCGCCGCTCGACACGCTGGCCGGCGCGGGCCTCCGCTTGGC
>Ga0187866_1000696_pt1 | contig 36617 bp, 34 predicted proteins | sample June2016WEW_11_1_3_FD_133013 | JGI IMG/M metagenome (GOLD analysis project Ga0187866, IMG submission 133013) | Peatland microbial communities from SPRUCE experiment site at the Marcell Experimental Forest, Minnesota, USA - June2016WEW_11_150 | ecosystem: Environmental > Terrestrial > Soil >...
CACTTGCAAGAAATTCAGGAACGGCTCAATAACCATCCGAGAAAGAATCTAAATTACCAAACACCCAATGAAAAATTACGGGCTTATATCAACGAGGTGGCGCATTAAATTCTTGAATTTGCCAACAAAAAAAGCCTTTGAGACAATCGCTAGCTCTTTTTGCGAATTTAAATTTTATCCCTGAATGCTGTTATAAACTTCCAAAACTTTGTTTACGTAGCTTTGTGAGTGGTTATAATTAAACAAGGCAGCGCTGATATTACCATCAGCCGCACCGCCCGCCGCTAAATAGTGAGCGGCCGTATAAATAGCATCATTAACATTGTCAATATTGATTTGACCGTCACCGTTACCGTCAACGGCATAGGCACGGAAAGTGCTCGGCATAAACTGCATCGGGCCTTGGGCACCGGCTGAAGATGTTTTAGAACCAGAATCGGAACAGCCAGATTCAACGTAGTGAACGGCTTGAAGTAATTTCCAAGGAACACCGAACTGGGCACCGGCCGCTTTATAAATATTTTGGAAATAAGAACCGTCGCGAGAAATAGCCGGGCTATAACTAACCGAGGCTAACTGGCCTTGCGGCTTAACCGCTTTTTGGGCATCAAGATTAGAAGTTCCTGAAATTATCTGAACTTGGTGAGACCCTTCACTCAACACTGATGAACTATTAGTATCCAATGAAATATTGGTATCAGCCGCATTATAAGTATTGGCCGTAATTTTTGGAGTACCCGGGATAACTGCCAAAAGGGCAAAAACGGAAGCAAATTTAAGAGTTAAAGAAAAAGTCGATAACTTCTTCCAGTTTCGCTTAATCAATTGTTTAAAATTGTTTTGGGCAGTTAACGCTTTAGTTAACATATCTGATGGTGTCCTTAACCTTTTGTCTTACCTTTCCAACACTTGTTGCTCGGAAGGCAAAACCTAAGGTATAAAAAAATCTTCCGGGACTTCCGAAAGACAGCAAATTGTAGCATATCTAAGTTAAAATGTCAAGCTTTCTTAAACAATTCGATTAGTAAGTCTTGACGCGGCTGGTATAATTAAATTAGAAGGGAGGTGATTTAATTGTCTTGCGGAAAATGTGACGTAAAAAGCAAAAAAAAGAGTACGAAAGAAGAAAAATCAGAGGGTAGCTCAATCGGTAAAATTACCCATTACTATGACGGTTTGGAAGTTGGTATTGTCGAACTTAAAGCCGCACTAAATGCTGGCGATAAAATTAAAATCAAAGGCCACACCACCGATATCGATCAGGAAGTTACCTCGATGCAAGTCGAACACAAAGATGTCGAGGCAGCCAAAAAAGGCGATGTCGTGGGGCTTAAAGTAACTGGCCGCGTCAGAGAAGGGGACCAAGTTTATAAAGTCAAATAAATTATATGTACCGACAAGAGGCCATCTTTCTTGTTGGAAGGGGTTTTTAGTTATCAAAAAGCCATCGGGCTTTTTTTAGTAATTTTTTAATTTTCACAAGGGTGTATAATACATTTACGATGAAAGAGAACGATTTATTTGATCAAAATTTAAAGCAAAATGTAGCTACTTTTGCCCCATTGGCCGAGCGAATGAGACCTAAAAAGCTAGAAGAAATGGTCGGCCAAGAGCATATTCTAGGCAAAGGAAAACCCCTATATGAAATGATTAAAAAAGGTGAAGTCCAATCAATTATTTTATGGGGACCGCCCGGCGTTGGTAAAACAACCATCGCCAAACTTATTGCCAACTATACTAAATCTCAGTTCGAAGAATTTTCGGCTGTTACCGCCGGCGTCGCCGATATCCGACGGATAACCAAAGAGGCATCGGAAAGGTTAAAGTTCCATCAAAAAAGAACCATTCTCTTTGTTGATGAAATTCACCGCTTTAATAAGGCCCAGCAAGACGCTTTTTTGCCCCATGTTGAAAATGGCATAATTATCTTAGTCGGCGCGACGACCGAAAACCCTTCTTTCGAAGTCAATGCGCCGTTAATTTCACGCTCGCAAGTTTTTGTTCTCAATGCCCTTGAAGATAACGAAGTTGAAAAACTAATTCGACGAGCGTTACACTACTTCCCAAAGCATAAGTTCGATTTAAAAGCGATTCAATACATTGCTAAAATGGCTAATGGCGACGCCCGGACAGCGATTAACGCCGTGGAAATGGCCGCTTATTTATCCAAGAAGGTAGATCTAAATATCGCTGAGGAAGCTGTTCAAAAAAAGGCTATCTATTTCGATAAAAAAGGAGACTGGCATTATGATACGATTTCCGCTTTTATCAAATCGATGCGCGGCAATGATCCCGATGCTTCACTTTATTGGTTAGCTAGAATGATTAAAGCCGGCGAAGATCCGGTCTTTATTGCCCGACGAATGGTGATATTTTCCTCCGAAGATATTTCGAATGCCGCCCCCACCGCTTTGGTCGTCGCCACTTCTTGTATGCATGCCGTCCATATGGTCGGCATGCCTGAAGCGGGGATCATTCTTGCTCAATGTGCTACCTATTTGGCACTAGCGCCTAAATCACGTGCTTCCTACAACGGTCTAATGGCCGCCATGGGTGATGTCGATGAACGCCGGCTCGAACCGGTGCCACTGCATCTTCGTAACGCCGCCACTAAATTAATGAAAGATCTCGGTTTCGGTAAAGACTACAAATGGACCGACGATCCCGAGTTCCATAAAAAGTTTTCATTTTTGCCTAAAAATCTCCAGGGGCGAAAATACTACCAAACAAAAAAGAAGTGATATAATAAAGTCGTTCAGATGATTTTATTTTTATCTATTTTAATCGGTTACTTATTGGGATCGATCAATCCCGCCTATTTTTTTGGTTGGCTTTTGAAGCACCAGGACATTCGCACTTTCGGCACCAAAAATGCCGGAGGAACTAACGTTTTAAAAAATATCGGGATCGCGCCTGGAATTATTACAATAATTTACGATCTATTAAAAGGGGTTTTGGCGATTTTTATTGCGTGGAAACTGGGAGTCCATGATCCCTGGTATCTTTTAGCCGGTTTGGGTGCCTTTTTGGGCCACGTTTTCCCTTTTTATTTAAATTTTCGCGGTGGCCAAGGTGTAGCGGTGCTGATGAGTTTATTCTTTTTCTCGTCGGTTAAACTTTTTTTGGTCATTTCTTTTCCCTGGCAAGAATTTTCGGCTTTAGTCGTCGTTGTTTTAAGTCTACTTTATATTGCTTACAAGGGTGATGTGTTGGGACTTGCCACCATCCCGCTTTTATGGCTGATTTTGATTAAGCTTTTGATTTTAAACCCTGCCAGCTGGTTCTATATCGCCGTTATCATCGCTATTTTTATCTATATTTTCGTTATCAATGTTTCGATTATTAAAAAGGAAGGTATTGTTCACCTCAAAGATCACACCAAAAATGAAATGCTCCATTGGCGCACAATTGCCAGACCATTAGCCATTTTAATTCCGATTATTTACATTTACACGTCAAAAGAGGTGATTCTTTGGATCTTAGGTATTTTAGGTCTGATTCTAATTATCGTTGATTTGGCTCGGCTCTCCAATCAAGGTATCAATCTTTTGCTTTTTAGATTTAAAGGTGTATTCAAAGAAAAAGAACGGTTAAGATTTTCTTCTTTGACTTATTTTATTTTAGCAAATTTTTTAGCGATTCTTCTTTTTGAACGTCAGATTGCTATTTTAGCGATTACTTTTATTATCTTTGGAGACTTGGCCGCGAAATTTTTTGGCGCTCAATATTCGAAAAGATTTATTTTTGGAGAGCGTAGTTTGGAAGGCTTTTTGGCTTACTTTAGTTTTTGCCTTTTCTTTGGCGTCTATGTTGGCACGATCTTTGGAATTTCATTCTGGCTTGTCGCCCTGGGCGCCTTGGCCGCGGCTCTAATTGATCTTTTCTCAGTTTTCGGGATCGATGATAATTTTACGGTCGCTCTTCTTTCGGGCGGTGCTCTCGAAGCGATTCGATTTTTTATTAAAATTTAAAAGTTCTTAAAAATACTAGAGCTGAGAAAAAATCGTCTCCAATGGCTATTTACTCGATAAGCTTGTTTTTAGTTTATTTTTCGATAATAATAAGGCCATGCAGAGAGATAACCGCTGGCTTAAAGAAAAGCTTGCCCAAATTTGGCAACGATACTTTCCCGACGTGCCGGTGGCCAACAATGTTTTTGTCAAATTCGGTCGGCCAACGCGAACAAGATTAGGTTCAATTAAATTCGGCCGACGCCGCGAGAACCCGAATACCATTATTACTATTAACGGGCATTTTATCGATCTGGATATTCCCGAGTTCGTCATCGAAGCGGTTTTAGCTCATGAATTAACCCACTACGCTCATGGTTTTGCCAGCCCGCTTAAACAAACCTATCGTCACCCTCACAAAGGCGGTGTTGTTCGTCACGAAATGGTTGATCGTGGCTTTCGAGATTTATTACAATTAGAAAAAAGATGGGTCGAAGAAAATTGGGTCAATTTTCTTCGATCGAGAAGGGCGTACTAAAATGGAAAAATGTGTTTTTTGCAAAATTATCAAAAAAGAATTGCCAGTGAAAGTCGAATATGAGGACGATGAGATTTTAGCTTTTCCAAGCAACGCTCCTCAAGCTCTAGTCCATATTTTAATTATTCCAAAAAAGCATATTAAGAATATGAATGAACTCGAAGAATCCGACTCCCAATTGATCGGTAAACTAATAATCGTCGGAAAGAAATTAGCTCAAGAAAAAAAGATTGACCAAACCGGATACCGCTTAGCTTTTAATGTCGGCCCGCACGCTGGACAAACCGTCCACCATCTCCATTTGCATCTGCTGGGCGGCGAGCCACTCGACAAATCGGGTTGACCCATTACTTAATTTGTGATATAGTTAATGAGAATTAATAGAAGGATGGTGATTTTTTTGGAACAACCCCGAGGTTATGATCGACAAAATCGAGGCGAAAGAACCGAACCTTTTGAAGTAATGTTACGAAGGTTTTTTCGTGATATTCAGCAAAGCGGTATTTTAACTGAAATCAAAAAAAGACGTTTTCGAGAGCGAGAACTTTCGCGCGAACAAATCCGCGAGTCGGCTCGCCGAAAAGCAGTTCGAAAAAAAATAAAACGAGGCTACTAAAATGATTACAAAATACAAAAAAGATTTTATACTTTTATATAATTTTGTAGTTTGTAAAGGTGCTTATGTTGCTTGAAAAAATTGATAAAGACCTAATCATCGCCTTAAAATCGAAGGACGAATCAACTGTTTCTGTTTTAAGAATGCTTAAAGCAGCGATAACAAATTTTAAAATCGCTGCTCAAAAAGAGCTTGATGACACTGACATTGCAACTGTTCTACAAAAAGAAATTAAGACCCGTCAGGAATCGGCTGAAGTTTTTAAAAAGGGTAATCGTCCGGAGTTAGCCGAAAAAGAAGAAAAAGAAATTGAGATTCTCTCTCAATATCTCCCCAAGCAAGCCTCTGCCGAAGAAATCCAGGCAAAAGCTCAAGATATTATTGCTAAAGAAAATTTTCATGGGATCGAAAACATGGGCAAGGTAATGGGCCAACTAATGGTGGATTTCAAAGGTAAAGCCGATGGCCGTACCGTTTCGCGTATCGTAAAAGAAGAATTAACAAAATGAAAATTTCAATTGATAAGACGCCAAAAAAATATTTTCAAATTACCCGCGAAACCATTAAAAAATTCTGCCAAAAAAACTCTCTCAATCCAAAATTATCCGTGAGTATTTTTTTTATTTCGGACCAAAAAATGCGATCGTTAAATAAAAAATATCGCCAAATTAACAAAACGACGGATATCCTAAGTTTCCCCATCTGGGAAAAACTGCATGATATTCCTAAAAAGGGTGAGGTTAACTTAGGCGATATATTTATCAGCTCAAAAGAGTTTATAAAAAATGCCGCCATTAAAAAAATCTCTCCAGAAGCTGAACTGGAATTTTTAATCATCCATGGCCTCAATCACCTCATTGGCAAACATCATTAATTTTGATAATATAGAATAAAAGGCTTCTTCAGCTCTGAAATGATTTTAATGTTCACAAATTAAACAAGGTTAGAGGAGGGTTGTTGGGTCATGCCAAAAGAAAGTCTCTTTATTGGGCTTGATGTCGGTTCGACCAAAGTTGTCGCGACTTCGGGCAGTATTAACGAAGGAATGGTTAATATAATTGGTTCGGTAAGAGTCCCAAACAATGGTGTCCGCAAGGGCATTGTGACCGATATTGAAGATACGGTTTCGGCCATTTCCGAATCGTTAGACAAACTTGAAATAATGAGCGGTTCACCGATTAAATCGGCCGTCATTGGCATTTCGGGTTCACATATAAGTACAAGTATTTCCAAAGGAGTGGTCGCGGTTGCTCGAGCTGACGGTGAAATTTCACCGGCTGATATCGATCGCGTCATCGATGCCGCTCGCACTGTTGCTTTGCCGCCAAACCGTGAAATCATTCATGTTATTCCGCGCTCTTATACTGTTGACGGCCAAGAAAAAATCTCTGATCCGATCGGGATGACCGGCATCCGGCTCGAGGTCGAGGCGTTAGTGGTCGGGGCCGCAACTTCAGCCATTAAAAATCTCACCAAATGTATTTATCAAGCAGGTTTGGGTATTGACGATCTGGTTTTTTCACCCCTGGCCACCGCCGTTGGACTAATTTCCAAAAAACAAAAAGAAATCGGGGTAATGCTTTTAGATATGGGTGGGGGTACCACCTCCATGATCGTTTTTGAAGAAGGCGATATTTTGCATGCGGCCGTTATTCCTGTCGGTTCATCGCATATCACCAACGATTTGGCCATCGGACTTCGAACATCGGTAGAGACCGCTGAAAAAATAAAAGTCAAATATGCTGCCGCTTTGCCGGACAAAATTCGTGAGTCCGAAACGATTTCCCTTTCACAATTTGATTCAGGCGATACTCAACGAATTGAACGAAAATATGTTTCCGAAATCGTTCAGGCACGTCTTGGAGAAATCTATGCTTTAGTCCGCCAAGAACTCAAGAGTATTGGTAAAGATGCTCTGCTTCCGGCCGGAGTGGTCTTGACAGGCGGTGGTTCGAAGTTAGAAGATCTAGTTGAAGCTACGAAAGACGAATTGAGGCTTCCTGCCATGCTGGGACGGCCAATATACGAAATAGGTGGTTTTGTTGACAAGCTATCTGACCCTGTGTATGCTACAAGTGTGGGCTTGATGCTCTACGCTTTTGAGCACGCGTCAAGTAATAATTTTCGCGGATCAAAAATTTCAGGCAATGTTTTAGATAAAGCGAAAGGCTTTTTCAAACAATTTTTGCCTTAAAGTCAAAAAACTCTCAGTGGTTTAATTTTATTTGGAGCTATTCAATGGAAAAAGGTCCCGAGATCGAAACGTTTGCCACAATTAGAGTGATCGGGGTTGGTGGTTCGGGTGGAAATGTTATCAACCGCATGATTTCACAGAAACTTAAAGGCATTGAATTCATCGCCGTCAATACTGATGCTCAAGCGTTAGTCCATAACCAAGCGCCCATCAAAATCCAAATCGGCAAAGAAACAACCCGCGGCTTGGGTGCTGGCTCAGATGTGGAACTCGGACGTAAATCAATTGAAGAAAACAAAGATGAAGTTTACGAAGCTTTAAAAGGTTCCGATATGGTTTTTGTGACTTATGGTTCTGGCGGCGGTACGGGCACAGGCGCCGGACCGTTGGTCGCCTCCATTGCCAAAGAGCTTGGCGCTTTAACAGTTGGAGTCACCACTAAGCCGTTTAGTTTTGAAGGTCAGCGCCGAATGAAAGTGGCCGAGTTGGGCATTGAGGAGTTACGCGACAAAGTCGATACCTTAATTACTATTCCTAATGATCGCCTGTTGCAAATTATCGACAAAAAAACTTCCTTGTTTGACGCTTTCGGCATTGTTGATGACGTTTTACGCCAAGGCGTTCAAGGCATTTCAGACTTAATTACTCTACATGGAATTATCAACGTTGACTTTGCTGATGTTCGCACAATTATGTCGGATGCCGGCTCGGCTTTAATGGGTATTGGCCGGGCGTCCGGCGATAACCGAGCTATCGAAGCCGCTCGGGCCGCTATTGATTCACCGCTTCTGGAACTTTCCATCGACGGCGCCAAAGGAATTTTGTTTAATATCACCGGTGGCCCCGATATGGGTATGTATGAAATTGATGAAGCAGCTAAAGCCATCACTGAAGCGGCCGATCCCGATGCTAATATTATCTTCGGGGCGATCATTGACGAAGCCATGTCCGGCGAAATTAAAATCACCGTGGTTGCGACCGGCTTTGATACTGACCGCAAACCAAAAACCGGTTTAGATAAAATGCCTATTCGAAATGCATTTCCAACCTCTCAAACACCCGAACAATCCATCCAGCCAGAACCGCCGCTCCAAACTAACGACTTTACCGCGGAGGAAGAAAACCTTGAGGACGATTTAGAAGTTCCCGCATTCATCCGACGCAAACTAAAATAAAACCTGTTTTTTTAACAAAGAAACTAAAGTTTAGATCAAAAACAAGCTTCGGTGGCCCAATGGCCCTAACGAGCTTTCATTTGACTAAGATCAAAAATAAACAATAGGAAAAATGCCCTTCCCTTTCTGTTGTTTGTTTTTGTTCTCACATATCCGATTTTTAATTGGAAATCGGACCTAAAGGAGGTTTTGTGTCTGAAATTATTAAACTTGAAAAAATCAAGCTCTCTGTTGATGACAACAAAGGTCCATTGTTTTCTAATCTCCTAAAAACCGAAGTTCCTAAAAAAGAAGCGATTAAGCTTGAGCCCGAAGCGGAATTGAAACTTTCCGAAAATGCCCTCAAAGTAATCGAGAAACGCTATGTCATTAAAGATGGTAATCGAAAACCGCTCGAAACGCCCGAAGATATGTTTCACCGGGTTGCCCGTCATATTGCGGGAGCCGACAAAATCTATGGCGCCACCAAAGACGAGATCGCTCAAACCGAACGAGAGTTCTATAATATTATGGCCCGCTTGGAATTTCTCCCCAACTCGCCAACTTTTACCGGCGCTGGCACGAAACTCGGCCAGTTAGCGGCTTGTTTTGTTTTGCCAATTGAAGACGATATGGGAGAAATTTTAAAAACCCAAATGCATATGGGATTGATCCATAAATCCGGCGGCGGGACAGGATTTTCGTTTTCACGGCTTCGCCCAAAAAATGACGTTGTTGACTCAACCGGCGGCATTTCCTGCGGCCCGATCGGATTCTTACAGATGTACAATGATACCACCGAGCAAATTAAGCAAGGCGGCACCCGGCGCGGGGCCAATATGGGAATTCTCCGCGTTGACCACCCTGATATTTTGGACTTTATTGACTACAAAGAAAAAGATGGCACTTTAACCAATTTCAATATCTCCGTCGCGCTGACAAAAAAATTCATGGATGCTCTTGAAAAAGATGGCGAATATAATTTAGTTAATCCGCGTAACGGAGAAGTCGCCTCCACCTTAAAAGCCAAAGAGGTTTTTGATAAAATTGTCGCCGGCGCATGGCGTAATGGTGAACCCGGCGTCATTTTCTTAGATAAAATTAATGAGAAAAACCCGACGCCCCAAGTCGGTGAAATTGAAGCGACCAACCCTTGCGTTACTGCCGATACTTTAATTCCCACCAACAACGGCTTAGAAAAAATGGGCGATATCTACCAACGATTTCGTCTCGGTGGAACACTAACTTCAATTTCAACAGACGATCGTGTGATCGGAGCTGATCAGATTTCCTTAAGACCAATTACGAAAATTTTCACTAACGGCAAAAAAACCATTGCAAAAATTATAACCAAAAGCGGCTACGAGCTCGAGTCGACTTTAGATCACAAAATCCTTACCCCGAAAGGGTGGGTCGCCATCAAAGATCTGAAAGTCGGAAGCACGGTTTACATTCAAAACAAGAAAGGCCAATTTAGCCAAAACTATCTCCTCCCTGAAACTAAAGAGGGGAAGCTTAATTTACCCCGGAAATGGTCGAAAGAGTTGGGGCAGATTTTGGGATTACTGGTTGGCGACGGCTGGCTTAGAATTGGGGATAAAAACTGTCGGGTCGGTTTTACTTTTTCCGACAAGGATGCCTCTGTCTTAAAATATGCTCAAAACATTCTTAATCAATGGTATGGTCAGCCAATCCAGACAGTTAAAAGAAAAAATCACGTTTGGCATTTGTCATACCATTCTCAAGAGTTTGCTTCTTTCTTTAATAATTTGGGAGTAATACCAGTTTCAGCCGAAAGCAAAGAAGTCCCTGAGAAGATCTTTAATGCCCCAAAGGAAATTGTTATTGGGTTCTTACAAGGGCTGTTTACAGCTGATGGAACGGTCGGGATCAATGAGACTAATAACACCCACTATATTAGACTGACTAGCAAATCTCTCAAGCTATTAAAGCAAACCCAAATAATTTTAATTAATTTAGGCATTAAAACGACAATTTATAACCGTTCCCGTAAGGCCAGACAAATTTTTCCATACCAAACAATTAAAGGGGTTGAAAAAACCTATACCAGTGACGGTATCTGCTTTGAGCTGCAAATTTCTCGCGAAAATATCAAGGCCTTTGTATCCCAAATCGGTTTCCTTGGGATAAAACATATTGATAAAATTAAAAAACTTCAAAATTACGAGTTTTATAAAGAAACTTTTGAAGATCAAATTTCCTTCAAGAGAATAATTGGCCAAAAGGAAGTTTTCGATTTAACCGAACCAGTAACCTATTCTTTTATTACCAATGGGTTTATTAGCCTTGACTGCGGCGAGCAGCCACTTTTGCCTTACGAATCCTGCAACTTAGGCGCCATCAACCTTAAAAAATTTGTTAAAAAGACTTCTGACAAATTTGAAGTTGATTGGGAAAAACTTGACAAAACAATGCCGATTATCATGCATTTTATGGACAATGTTATTGACGTCAATAAATATCCTATTGACGAAATCCGCGAGATGACTTTTAAAAACCGCAAAGTTGGCATCACGGTGATGGGCTTTGCCGATATGCTCTACGATATTGGCGTGGCTTATGATTCGCTCGAAGGAATCGAAATGGCCGAAAAAATCATGGGTTTTATTGAAAAACGTTCCCATGAAGAATCAGAAAAGCTCGCTAAAACGCGAGGTGAGTTTCCGAATTTTAAAGGTAGTATCTGGGATAAACCCGGCCGGCCAAAGATGCACAATGCTGCTACGACTTCCTGTAACCCGACCGGCACCTTAAGTATTATCGGCACTGCCTCTTCTGGTATTGAACCGTTCTTTGCCTTGGCCTACACCAAAACGGTCATGGATAACGACGCCCTTCCGGAAGTCAACGAACATTTTTTGCGCACGGCCAAAGAGAAAGGATTTTATTCCGACGATTTAATGAAAGAAATTTTAGAGAAGGGGACCATCCAGGAAATTGACGGCATTCCGAACGAAGTCAAAACCGTCTTCAAAGTCGCCTCCGACATCGAGCCGGAGTGGCATGTTCGGATGCAGGCTGCTTTTCAAAAACATACTGACGGGGCGATTTCCAAAACAATCAATTTCCCTAACTCCGCCACCCTTGAACAAGTCCGCGATGCCTACCTTTTAGCTTATAAACTCGGTTGCAAAGGTTTAACCGTTTACCGCGATGGCTCGCGCGCCTATCAAGTTTTGACCAAAGGCAAAGGTGAAAAGAAAGACGAAACGCCGCAGGCAGTCGTATCGGAAAATGTCAAACTCGTTCCGCGCGAACGGCCAAATATTATGAATGGGCTGACCTACAAAGTCAAAACTGGCTATGGTAATTTATACGTGACGATCAACGACGATGAAAGCGGCGATCCGTTTGAAGTCTTTTCGCACCTAGGCAAAACCGGTGGTTTTTTCGCCGCCAAAGCGGAAGCCATTTGCCGGTTGATTTCGCTCGCCCTTCGCTCTGGTGTTGATGTTCACAATGTCATCGAGCAAATCAAAGGCATCCGCGGCCCAACACCAATTTGGGGCGAAGATGGTAAAATGGTTCTTTCAATGCCCGATGCCATTGCTCAAATTTTAGAAAAACATATTGAACGCGAACAAATAAAACTTGACTTGGATTTCAAAAACGGTGCTTCTGACGGCACGACATCAGCCGCCGATCCCGACGCGATCGCTCGAAAAGAAATTTCTCAAAATCTTTCGTCGCTCTCTGACACCGGCGAAGCTCCAGCCTGCCCCGAATGCGGCGGCCTTCTTGAGTTAAGCGAAGGCTGTATTAAATGTCCTTCCTGCGGCTATTCCAAATGCGCATAATCAACTCAGTCAAACATATAATGAAAAAAAGCAAAATTCATGTCTATACGGGCGATGGGAAGGGGAAGACAACAGCGGCGCTGGGCTTGGCGCTCCGCGCTGTTGGCGCGGGTAAAAAAGTTGCGATAATTCAGTTTATGAAAAAGCCAAACTATTCTGAACATAAAGCAATCAAAAAATATAAATTACCAATTGAGATTGAATCATTCGGCATCGGATATTATAAAATCTTGGGTGATAAACATACCCAAGAACAGCACCAAAAAGCCAGCCAAAAAGCTCTTAAGCGGGCTGAAGAAATTATTAAGAAAAATAAGTATGATCTCATAATCTTAGACGAAATCAATATCGCCATCGGCTTTGGGTTGATTGATCTAGACGACGTAATCACGATATTAAATACTCGCCAAAAGGCCGAAATTGTCCTTACCGGCCGCCGCGCCCATCCCAAACTTAAAAATATCGCCGATCTTGTCACCGAGATGAAAAAATCAAAGCATTATTTTGATAAAGGCATTAAAGCTCGAGAGGGGATTGAATTCTAAAATGTTCTATTTATATTCGTTGCTCGGTTAAAACTTGACAATTATTTGACCGCATTTTAGATTTAAATCGTTAACAATTAAACTTGCTGATGAATGGGCAATCCCGTGAGAATCGGGAACGGTCCCGCCACTGTGAGGAAGAAATTTAATTCTAGCTGGTCGATCGGAACACATTCTTCCAAGTCAGAAAACCTGTCAGCAAGTATTAACCCGAACCAAAAAGGTGAGGGGACGCTTCGGGAAAGAGCTTTAAGTTTACGTGCCCTTTCCGGGCCTTTTTAAAATCGGCTGGTGGGCAGAAAGGAAAAAATGAAAAATAACCTTAAAAATTGGGGGGTGATTAATTTACTGGCGGCCGCACTATTATTTATTATCGTCATTGTCGGCGGCAGCCTCCTTGGAGGTTACGTTAAAAACCGCCAGGCTAATCAATCAGTCAATGGCATCGAAGTCCAATCAACGCCGGTGACTCAACAAACTATTGCTTATAACGGCCAGGACGGCAAAAACGCTTTAGATTTGTTAAAGGCCAGTCATAAAGTTGAAACCGAAGATTCTTCGACAGGCTCTTTTGTCACTTCTATTGACGGTACCGTCAACACCGACAACACCTATTGGATGTTTTACGTTAATGGCCAGCTTGCTTCGACCGGGGCTGACCAGTTCGTGACCAAAAATGGCGATAAAATTGAGTGGCGATTTCAGACATTCCAGTAGGAGGAAAATTTGCTACCAATTGTTTTTATTTTAATGGCGGTTTTTATCAGAATAATCCCTTATGTTCCTGCCCTTCACCAAATTCCGCATTTAGCAAACTTCACACCTGTCGCGGCGATTGCTTTATTTAGCGGATTTTATCTCAACCGAAAATATTCGCTTTTCGTTGCCCTCGGCGCGATGTTGATTTCCGATTTGATCATCGGTTTTTACAATCCGGTCGTAATGGCTTCGGTTTACGGCAGTTTTATTTTAATCGGAACTTTGGGAATTTGGCTTAAAAAACATCATACGATTGGTAATTTAGTTATCACCACTTTGTTTGGTTCAATCATTTTTTTCCTTATTACCAACTTCGCTGTCTGGGCTTTTCCCGGATCATTTGTAATGTACCCAAAAACTTGGCAAGGTCTTATAGACTGCTATATAATGGGCTTGCCGTTTTTTAGAAATACGGCTTTGGGCGATCTTTTTTACGTCGGGGCGCTCTTTGGCGCTTATGAATTAGTAAATATGTGGATCACTAAAAGGAGAGGAAATTGGCAATTCAAATCCAAGATTTGAGGGAAGGGGAGTTTCGCGAAAAAATTGGTAAAGGAGTAACGGTCGTCGGTTTTTGGGCGCCATGGTGTCATACCTGCCATGCGGTGATGCCGATACTTGATAAAATAAGTGGGGCGATGAACGAAAAGGCCAAATTCTTTAAAGTAAATGTTGTCGAAAATCCCGGCATTTCTTCGCAATACGGCGTCATGAGTCTACCAAATATTTTAATCTTTAAAGAGAAAAAAGTGGCTGATCAAATTATTGGCTCCACTAATCAAAAAGTCATCGAAGCCAAAATTAATAAGATTCTTTAGATAATAAAATCAGAGTCCTGTTGGCGAAAAAGGCAAGGAGGGGAAAACCTAAATCGCCAAACAGGACTCTGATTTTGATGATCTGCACCCTTATCTGATCATCTCAACTTCGGTAATAGCATTATAGCAAAAAAGCCTCTTGTTGTCAATACTTTATAACGATCACCGGCTTTAAGTACTACGTAATTTTTTTGTATTTATTTTTAATCCTGTTACAATTGAAAAGATTTAGAAAGGTTTAAGATGGCTGAAAATAAAATCAAATGTCCCAAATGCGGTACTCAAATTCCCATTACCGAAGTTTTATCTCACCAACTCAACGAGCAGGTTGATGAAAAAGTGAGTAAAAAACTGGAAGCTGAGAAAAATATTTTAATTGAAGAATTTAAAAAAAAATACGAAGCCGAACAAGCCGAATCCTTAAAAGAAATCAAAGAAAAACTAGTCTTCGAAGAAGCCAAACGTCAAGCCGCCGAGAAAAAAGAACTTGAATTTTTAAAAATTCAAAACGAGCTCGAAGACAAACTCAAAAAACAGGAACTCGAAATTGCACGGCAGGTAGCTCTAGAGCGTAAATTAATCGAAGAAAAAATCCGGAAAGAAGAAGCCGAAAAACAAGACTTTAAAAATTTAGAACTTCAAAAACAACTCGAAGATACCAAAAAGGCTCTAGCCGAAGCGCAACGTAAAGCCCAGCAGGGTTCGATGCAGACTCAAGGCGAGGTGTTAGAGCTCTCTTTGGAAGAATCGCTTAAAACACGTTTTCCGACCGACATTATTGATCCGGTACCAAAAGGGATTTCGGGCGCTGATATTACGCATACTGTTTTGGACAAAACCCACACCTCCGTTGGTATTATTGCGTGGGAGTCGAAACGCACCCAAAACTGGACAGAGGATTGGGTCCAAAAACTCAAAGATGATGGCCGCAACATTAAAGCCAATATTTGCGTGTTAGTTTCGAACGTTTTACCCAAAGAAATCTTTCGTTTTGGTATTTACAAAGGAATTTGGGTCTGCGATTTTTCATCGGTGATTGGATTAACAATTGCGCTTCGAAATCAGCTCATTGCCGTTCATAAATCAATTGCCGCTCAAAGCGGTAAGGAAGAAAAGAAAGATATTTTATACCGTTATTTAACCAGCCAAACTTTTGCCGGCCGGATCGAATCAATCGTCGAAAACTTTATAAATATGAAGTCGTCGCTCGAAAAAGAACAACTTGCCATGAAAAAAATTTGGTCGGCCCGCGAATCACAGATCACCCGCCTCTCTGAAAATACTGTCAAAATGTTTGGTGATATTCAAGGAATTGCCGGCTTAAATTTGCCAACGGTAGAAATTCTTGAGCTTGAAACGGCTGCCGCTGATTTAGAAGAAGAAACCAAACTCAAAACTCCTAAAGCGCCGATCGACAAATCAAAAGATCCAAAGGATCAGTTTCAACTTTTTGAATAAAATGGACTACCAAAAGAAATTTGAGTCCGAATATAAGCACTTAAATTCCGAGCAAAAAGAAGCCGTCGAGGAAATTGAAGGACCGGTGATGGTTATTGCCGGACCCGGCACCGGCAAAACGCAAATTTTGGCCATGCGAGTGGCTAATATTTTAAAAAGAGTACAAGCTAACCCCTCGAATATTTTAGCGCTAACCTTTACTAATTCCGGTGTTTATCAGATTAAAAAACGGCTTTTGGAAATTATTGGCCCTGAAAGCTATAACGTACACGTCCACACTTTTCACTCTTTTTGCAACGAGATTATTAACAACTTTCCTGATAAATTTATTCTCGCTAAAGAACTCAACCAACTCACCGATTTAGAGCAGATTTTATTGATCCAGGATATTTTAAATAAAAGCGATATAAAATATTTAAAGCCGCTAAAGTCACCGTTCTACTACGACCATGCCATTATTAAAGCCATCGGTGACCTAAAACAAGAAGGAGTAACCCCGGCCGATTTTAAAAAAGTGATTTCAGAGGATTTTAGCGATCTTAAAATTAAAACCAAAGAAGGTAAAACCACCAAGATAGCCTTAGAAAATCTTCAAAAACAAATCCAAAAAAACAGAGAGCTTCAAAAAATCTACCAGAAATATCAAACACACCTTGAAAATCATGGTCGCTATGATTTTTCAGACATGATTTTATTTGTTCTCAATGCTTTTAAAAATGATCAAGAAATTCTTAGTTATTACCAAGAACAATTTCAATATATTTTAGTTGACGAATATCAAGACACGAATAACGCTCAAAACGAAATTGTCGAATTGCTTGGAGGTTTTCACGCATCGCCCAATATTTTTGTTGTCGGCGACGATGAACAATCGATTTTTCGGTTTCAAGGCGCTTCGATTGAAAACATCTTATTTTTTTCCGAGCATCACCCGGACACAAAAATTATTGTGCTCAAAGACAATTATCGCAGTGCTCAAAAAATTTTAGATGCTTCCCGAAATTTAATTTCCCAAAATAAAAATCAAATCTTCGACCGCTTAAAGGTGAGTAAAAAACTATCGAGCAAGCTCAATACAAAAGGTGAAATTCAAATCGGTGAGTTTTCCAGTGGAGCAGTTGAAAACTTTTTTGTCGCCAAAGAAATTCAAAAACTGATTAAAAATGGTCTTTCACCGTCGGAGATTACTGTCTTATACAAAGAACACCGCGATGCCGACGAGTTAATCGACATTTTGTCACGATTAAACATTCCGTACGTAATCGAGGCGGGCGATGACATTTTCGAAGATCCGGAAATTAATAAAATCATTAAAATGATTGGAGTGATCGAAAACTTAAATGATGACATGGGTTTATTTGAAATTATGCATTATCTATTTTTCAAAATTCCTGCTCTTGACGTTTATAGAATCACCAATGCCGCCGGGAAAAATAAAACTCATATTTTTGATTTCATCACATCCGAAAAAATAAATGAGGTCAAACTTTCCAAAGCTAAAAATATCAAACAACTCACTCAACTCCTGCTTAATCTCCGGGCCTTTGCCAACAACAATACTTTTGCCTCGTTTTTCGACAAGGTTATTAATGAAACTGGATACTTGGAGTATTTACTGAAGCTCGAAGACGCTGTTCATCATCTTAACCGTTTGCAATCGTTGTTTAGTGAAATAAAAAAATTGAATGTGCGCAATAAAAATCTAAATCTCAAAGGATTTTTAGAATATCTCTTAGCCCTAAATGAAAATCAAATAAAAATCAAAGAACAGTCGCTCGATTCTGATTACGAAGGTGTTCATCTGATGACCGCTCATAAAGCCAAAGGTCTTGAGTTTACGGCCGTTTTTATCATTCATCTTTCCGACAAACATTGGGGAAACACGACTAAACGAGAATTAATTAAACTCCCAACACGGTTGATAAAATATCCGACGGCGGCCGATGAAAACGATGAAGAAGAGCGCCGGCTCTTTTATGTGGCCATGACACGAGCTAAAAAATTGGTTTATTTAAGTTCCGCTACCTCCTATGGAGAAATTCTAGATGGCACGCTAGCCATCCCTTCAAAATTTGTTACCGAATTGCCTTCGACTTTTTTAACAATTGATTCTAAAAAATACGAAACGCAATTTGAAAGCCGACTCCGCCTTTCATTCGACAAAAAAAAGTGGACTCACACCCAAGCATTAAAAGATTTCCTAGACAGTTTAATCGAAAACTTTATATTAAGTGCCACTTCGTTTAATGCTTATCTTGAATGCCCATATAGCTTTCTTTTAAATCAACTACTTCGAGTACCTAAAGTAAAAGATTTTAATCAATGTTACGGCACAGCCGTCCATACCGCGCTAGAAAAATTCTTTAAAAAATATCGCCAGGAACTCAAATTACCACCTAAACATTTTTTAGTTGGTGCTTATTTAGAAGCGCTGAAGCTGGAAATTTTATCTTCCGACGACTTACGCCGGGCAGAAAGTCAGGGATCTAAGGTTCTAGAAAAATATTATGATTTTTATAAAGAATCCTTTCGGAAAATCGGTCCGCCGATCCACTGCGAATATAACTTTCGACATCACGACGTTCATTTTAGCCAAATTCCCATCAGCGGCATTATCGACAAAATCGAACTGATCGACGGTATTTCAAATCGGGTCAAAATTGTCGACTATAAAACTTCGGCGCCAAAGTCACTCAATCAACTTTTGGGTCAAACCAAAGAAAATCGACTCGACGAACTTTACCAAGCATTTTTTTACAAATTGCTTTCGGAAAATGATCCTTTATTTAAATGGCAAATTACAACGGTGGAGTTCGATTTTTTACATCCCAAAAACAATAAATTCTATAAAACCGCTGTACCGATCGATCAGCGCGAGTATCAAAAGTTTAAAGAGCTTGTTATAAAAACCTACGGCCAAATTATCAAACACGATTTCCCTAAAAACAAAAAAAGCTGTCGAAAATACAATTCGCGTTGTGAATATTTTGAACTTTGCGAATAAAATAATGATATACTTAAATAAGTGATGAAAAAAAATATTAAGCGCTATTACAACCGGTACAAACTCCAAATATTTTATGTTTATATTATTTTTTCTTTGATTGTTTTAGCTTTCGGTATTTATGCTCATCAAAAAGAAACGCGCGTTACGATTACGACAGTTGCTCCAACGCCCTCAGTAATTCCCTTAGTAACTCCCACCCCAACGCTACCACCTCAAGTTGAAAGTTATGAAGTACCAATTTTAATGTATCACTATATCCGCCCCGCTCCAGCTGATATCGCCGGGCAAAGACTTTCCGTCAGCCCCGAAATTTTCGAAAATCAAGTCCGCTGGCTAAAAGAAAACAGCTATATTTCAATTAAAATGAGCGATTTAGCCGACCCCAATAAAAAAGAAATTAGCGAAATTTATGCCGAGCATGATAAGCCAATTGCTCTAACTTTCGACGACGGGTATGACGATGCTTATTCGACCGTTTTTCCGATCCTTGAAAAATATCAATTTTATGGTACATTTTACATCATTCGCAATTTTGTTGGAGAAAACCGCTATGTTACCCAAAATCAAATTGACCAGATGGCGGCGGCGGGCATGGAAATCGGGTCCCACACCCTCAATCATCAAGATTTAACTAAAGTAAATTTAATTGAAGCCCGTCATCAAATTTTTAATTCCAAAGAGAACGCCCAAACTTTTTGTTATCCATCGGGTAAATTTAATTTAGCCGTTGAAAATCTTGTCAAAGAGGCAGGCTACGTTGATGCCACTACCACCCAATTCGGAATCGCCAATGAAAAATCAAATTTATTCGAGCTGCCACGACTGAGAATGTCCAATATGGGCCTGGATCAATTTAAAGAAGAAGTTGAGGGTAGAGGAATTAAAACAAATGATCCCAAAACTCTTTGAAGACGAAAATATAATTATTGTTGATAAACCGGCCGGGCTTGTTGTTCATCCTGGAGCAGGGGAGCACAGTGAGACATTAACAGGTTGGTTTACTCAAAACTATCCAGAAACCACTAAGTTTTCTTGGCCCGATTTGAAGCGGCCAGGCATTATTCACCGCCTGGACAAAGACACTTCCGGCTTGATTATTTTGGCCAAAAATCCACGAGTACTTGGTAAATTACAAAATCTTTTTCAAACCAAAAAAGTAACTAAAAAATATTTGGCTTTAGTTTTTGGAAAATTAGAAAAAGAGAAAGGGGAAATTAGCGGTTTGATTGGTCGCGACCCCCATGCACGAAGAAAACAGATAGCCAAAGAAATTCATTTTGATTTCGAGCCTGGCAAAGTCCGCGAGGCTAAAACTCACTATCGCGTCCTGAAAACATTTCGATGTAAAGTCGGTAAAAACGCTTACGATCTCACTCTTATTGAAGCCATTTTAGATACCGGACGAATGCATCAAATTCGCGTTCACTTTAAATCGATCGGTCATCCTTTAATTGGTGATCAAACCTATAACATTAAGCATAGCCGGCGCGTTTCTAAAGCATTGGGTCTCAATCGCCAGTTTCTTCACGCTTACAAATTATCTTTTAAAAACCCATTTAATAATAAGATAATCGATCTTGAGTCACCTCTGCCAGAAGATTTAAATAAAATTATTACAAGGTTACAATGAATAAAATTTTTGTCATTTCCGGGCCTTCGGGAGTAGGAAAAGGAACTGTCGTTAATGGTTTACTCAATAAACCGCAACTAAATCTACATTGGTCTAAGAGTTATACAACCAGACAAAAACGAGATTCGGATAAACTCGAAAGACATTATATTTTCGTTGATGAAAAAAAATTTAATAAGTTAGAAAAAGAAGGGGAGATATTGGAATCAAATTTTTACAATGGAAATTGGTACGGTTCGTCAAAATCGGAAATTAATAACGCATTAAAAAAAGGCTGTAATGTTATAAAAGAAATAGAAATAAATGGTGCGCTGAAGTACAAAAATATTTATCCTGATGTCGTTTTGATTTTTATTAAATCAGATATTAAAAAAATTGAACAAAGACTAATCGAACGTGGACAAAATACTCCAGAACAAATCAATGAGCGTCTCAAAATCGCCAAAAATGAACTGTCGTACGAAAAAGAATATCATTATTCAGTCGTAAATCCCGAAGGCAACCCAGAAAAAGCGATGTCTGAAATTGAAAAAATCATTAAGAAAGAACTGAGTAGATGAAAACAAAAACGCGGACTGACAAGCTTCTCGATTTTCTAAAAGAAATTGAGAAATTAAAGTTTATTGATCGAAAAGTTTATTTGTCAGATCAAAAAAGATATGAAAATGACGCGGAACACTCTTGGCATGTTGCTATGTTTGTCTTGCTCTTCGAAAATGATTTCCCTAATCTAAATATCAAAAAAATGCTTAAAATGGCTTTAATCCATGATCTAGTTGAAATTTATGCTGGCGACACTTTCACTTTTGACGAAGAGGGAAAACGGACGAAAAAAGATCGGGAGTATAAGGCAGCTAAAAAACTATTTGGAATGTTGCCGCGCGATCTTCAAAAAGAGTTCTTCAATTTAATGGAAGAATTCGAGGAGCGAAAGACCCGAGAAGCCATTTTTACCCAATCATTTGATAAACTGCTCCCGATAATCCAAAACATATTATCAAAAGGTAAGGCATGGAAAAAATATCACATCACAGAAAAAATGGCATATGATATTAAGATTCCGTATTTATCTTTCGATAAAAAAATTCTTTCTATCTATAAAAAATTAACTGCCGAAACAAAAGCAAAAAAACTTTTCGGAAATGATCTAAATGTACGATAAAAATAAGGCTCATTACATTGTGGCCACCGCTATCATTGTTAAAGATGATAAATATTTAATCGCTAAACGTGGACCAAATGAAAAAAATTTTCCGAATAAATGGACGGTACCAGGTGGAAAACTTGAATTAAACGATTACATTAAGCTTCCTAAAAGCACAAAAAACCAGTGGTATAATATCTCACAAATTCTACTAGAGCGAGAGGTAGTGGAAGAAGTCGGTTTAAAAATTAAAAATATTCGGTACATTTGCGATTTAGTTTTTATTCGTCCCGATAAAATTCCAACCGTCACCTTAAGTTTTTTAGCCGATTATGCTTCGGGAAAAGTAAATCTTTGTCAAGATCTCACTGAATATGTATGGGTAACATCGCGACAAGCTAAAAAATATCCCATGATTGAAGGAATTCATGAAGAATTATTGATGGCTGACAAAATTTTGCGCGGACATAAAATAAATAAGTGGCGCAAAAAGACATAGCACTCATATTTCTTGACCCAACTGAATTAAAAGGTTAAAATAGAAGTATGCAAAACTACTATATTGTAATTATGGCTGGCGGTTCAGGTACAAGATTATGGCCGATTTCCCGCACTAATCTGCCTAAACAACTCCACTCGTTTGGCAATGATAAATCCTTAATTCAAGAAACATACAATCGTATTAAAGACTTAGTGCCAGCTGATCATATTTATGTTTCGCTCGTTAATTCTATCCTTAAGACTTCTCAAAAACAACTTCCCGAAATTCCAGTGGAAAATTTTATTGTTGAACCTGAAGGAAAAAATACCGCGCCGTCGATCGCTTTGATCGCGGCAACAATTTACAAGTGTGATCCGCGCGGCATTGTGATTACCTTAGCCTCGGATCACGTCATTAATAAACTTAATAACTTCAAAGAAGCGGTTAAACACGCTTTTTCTTTCGTGGCTAAAAATCCCGCTTACTTTACCACGGTGGGCATTAAACCTGATAAACCAGATACTAGTCTTGGCTACATCAAAGTCGGGCGTAAATTCGAGCATTCCGCTGTTTATCGCGTTGATCAATTTGTCGAAAAACCAAATATTATTAAGGCCAAACAGTATCTAAAGTCTGGCAAGTACTTATGGAATGCCAGTTACTTCATCTGGCGCGCCGATAAACTGCTCGAAATGTATGAAAAATACTCTCCTGAAATTTATAAAGCAACCGAAAAGATTTTGAACGTATTGGGTAAGCCAGGTACTCAAAACAAAATCGACAGAATCTATCGCGAAATGCCTAAAGAACCGATTGATACGGCCATCGCCGAAAAAGTTGACGATATTGCCGTCGTGCCGGCCGACTTAGGCTGGTCTGATATCGGCTCCTGGTCAACTTTATACGATTTACTAGCGCAAAAAAGCGGTAACCACACTATTTCACAAGGAAACCATATTGGTGTTGATGATAAAAATTGCCTAGTTTACGCTCAAGATAAATTGTTAGCCACGGTAGGTTTAGAAAATATCGTTATTGTCGATACCCCCGATGTAACGCTCGTTTGCAATAAGTCAAAAGCCCAAGATATCAAAAAACTGATCGAAAAAATCAAAGAATCAAAAGAAGAGCACCATCTGTAGGAGAACATTTTGCGACGAAATCTTTGGATTTTATTTGGCATAATTATAGTTATTGTAATATTAGCTGGTCTCGTTGATTGGCCAACCGGGCCTAATATTTCGATTGGCAGCTTTCAACGCGAAATTAAAGTCCACGAAGGTCTTGATCTCCAGGGCGGTGTACAGTTGGTTTATCAGCTGGATACTTCTAAAATCAATTCGAAAGATGTTAGTGCAGCCGCTCAGTCCGTTATTAACGTGATTGAACGAAGAGTTAATAGTTTAGGTGTATCCGAACCGGTCATCCAGTCGGCTAAAATTGGCAGTAATCAAGCGGTTATTGTTCAGTTACCAGGGATAACAAATGTTAATGACGCTATTAATCTAATTGGCAAAACGGCCCAGCTTAAATTCCAGGATCAGAGCTCAAATAGTCAATGGCAAGACACCGGCTTGACCGGCGCCGATCTTAAAAGCGCCACGGTGGAGTTTGACAAAAATACCGGGGAGCCGGAAGTATCGATTCAATTTAATGGAGACGGCACCAAAAAGTTTGCGGACATCACCCAGCGCGATTTGCAAAAACAAGTGGCGATTGTTTTAGATAATGAAATTATTTCCGCGCCAACAGTCCAGACGGCCATTACTGACGGTCAGGCGGTTATCACCGGACAATTCACCATCAGCGAAGCGAGACAGCTCTCGATCGAATTAAATGCCGGCGCTTTGCCGGTTCCGATTAATTTAGTCCAGCAAACCAGTGTCGGCGCAACTTTAGGTTCAGATTCGGTGCAAAAATCCTTGATGGCCGGTATTGTGGGACTTTTCTTTGTCGCTCTATTTATGATTTTGTATTACAAGGTGCCTGGCGCCTTGGCCACAATTGCTTTACTCATCTACGCTTTAGTCGTTTTGGCTTTATTTAAACTCATTCCAGTCACTTTAACTTTGGCCGGAATCGCTGGTTTTATCCTTTCGGTTGGCATGGCCGTAGATGCAAATATTTTGATTTTCGAAAGAACCAAAGAAGAACTGGCAGCCGGTAAGACGATTGGCTTAGCAATCGAAGACGGCTTCAAACGGGCTTGGTCTTCAATCCGAGACTCTAATTCCTCCTCACTTATTACCGCCGCCATTCTTTACTACGGGACGACCGGCTTAATCAGAGGATTTGCCGTCACGCTCGCTCTTGGTATTATTATTTCCATGTTTACGGCGATCACGGTCACGCGAACCTTTTTAAGACTGGGTATTGGCACGTTTTTAGAAAAAAGATTGGTGGTTAAATGAATATAATTGGCCGCCGCCGAATTTGGTATATCCTCTCACTCGTCTTAATCCTGCCCGGAATAGCAGCTTTAATTTTCTGGAAATTACCGACAGGCATCGATTTTAAAGGAGGTACACTCCTTGATATTACATACAAGAATAGTCCTTCCAAAACCGAAGTCAATAAAGCGCTCGGTAACGCGGGTGTCAAAGACGCCAATATCCAACAATCGGGGAGTGATTTCATCATCCAGACGACCGTTCTCGACAGTGCCGCTCAACAAAAAGTTCAAGACAACCTAACTAAAGTAGGGGATTACACCCAAAATCGTCTTGAAACTGTCGGACCGACCGTCAGTTCAGATCTAAAACAAAAGGCGATTATCGCCGTGATATTGGCCTCGTTGGCAATTATTATTTATATCGCCATTGCTTTCCGTAAAGTTCCAAAACCAGCCAGCTCTTGGCGATTTGGTGTTTGTGCCATTGTGGCTTTAATTCACGATCTTTCGTTTGTAGTCGGAATGTCTGCCATTTTAGGCCACTTTTTAGGCTATGAAATTGATTCCCTTTTTATTACGGCCCTTTTGACAATTATGGGCTTTTCCGTCCACGACACGATTGTCGTTTTTGATCGAATTCGGGAAAATCTACGAAAATCCCCTTCTTTAGACTTCGAGACAAATGTTAATAATAGTATCCTTCAAACGATTAATCGGTCTTTAAACACATCTTTTACCGTTCTAATTGTTCTTCTGGCCCTTTATCTGCTGGGCGGTGAAACGTTGAAACATTTTATGCTCGCCTTACTTTTAGGCATCTCGATTGGCACATATTCATCCATTTTTAATGCATCGCCATTGTTGGTAAGTTGGCAAGCATGGCAGTTAAGACGCGCGAGACGAAAAGTCACGTCCTAGAGGCTTATAGAGGCTTAAATAACAGGTTAAATGATATAATGTCACGGTCGTGTATTTAGTACTAAATTGCATCATTTTCGATGTATTTTTGGGTTTATGTTTCCCGGAAAATAGGGGAAAACCAACGAGCAATATTTAAGATATAGATAGATAGCCGAAAACAAGGCCATTATTAATAAAACTCAAGGCCTCTATTTAGGTTAGGTAACAGTTTACTCTAACCGGTTTTTAGATTTACCCACCTGATTAAATTAACATTGGGTCGTGAAATCTTCCTTTTGCGTCCCAATAGTACTTAAAAACGCGTGACAGGTTAGAAAAAACCAAATATGAACACGATTTATTTAATTCAAAAGTGAAAGAATTAAATTATAATTATTACTATATTCTCTATTTGGCACGGATGATCACTGTTCGCATTTCCGAAAAATAAAAATATAATAATTTTGAAAAAATGCAAATCACTCAAATTCAAACCATTCCCCCACCAATAGGGAAAAAATATTTATATACGACAAGATGTAAATGGCGTTTAAGCCCTTAAACAACTTTAAGTTTCGTTATCTCGTGCTCAGACAACGAACGGCTTAATCTATTCCAAAAGGTATCTTCTGATAGTACAATAACATTGCTTTGCAGCTGGTTTTTTTTGTTTTTTATTAAATCGTCAATTTGGACCTGAGCAATTTGATGGTTTAAGCAAACAATGTATAGAAGTTCTTTTGACTTTAAATTGGTTAGCTTAGACTGTTTTATATTGATGCATCCCATCAAATTTTTGGGTCCGTTAGGGTAAAACACGTCGATACCAAAATTATTAGGTTTAACATAGATATAAAAATCATAACGCATCTTATAATTATCAGATATAGGCTTTTCACGATGGATACAAACATCTGCAAAAATTTTTTTAAGCTTTTTGTAAAACAGATTTTCGTTATCCTTCGAGATCACATTAAGATTCTTTACAACAACCGAGCGATACTCCCCTCTCGATAAATCAACTTCACCCAAATTATATTTTCCGCGAAATCTAATAAGACCACCAAACCGACGCTGGATTGATCTAGAAGCTGGTAAATATGGGCAATGATCTACTTCATGCGCTGAAGGAAAATGTCCGTTTTCTTTTTGAAATCTTAGAAAATTATCCGCAAGCCGTTCGTCCGTCCAATAGATCTCACTCGTTTTAGCTCTTAATGGTTTAATGATTCCACCGCAACCACAGTTCCGTTTTTCGAGATCATTATATGATTTAAAGCATTTATCGCAAGCAATTTTCATCGCTACCTCATTCAAATTTAACCGTCTGACCGTCCTCCAGCGTCTCTAAATCTAATCGGTCGTGGTGAGCACTAGTATTATGATGCGATGACGTCGCCGAAACACTTTCCTCAATATGTTGTTCTCTATGCTTGGAAATATGTGCCATCATTTTATTTTTGTCATCTTCTAATTCTAAATCGTGGAGTTTGGAAGGTTCAGTAGATTGTACGGTTGACACCGGCTCAACTTGTCTGGGTTTTTCAGTTGCAACCGGAGCCCGCTCCTTCCCGCTCTCCCCTTTTGGTTCCAGTGCCCTAATGCGTTCTTCCATCCAAGCCGGTTGACCCATCCGATCACTATCTTCTCTGGCTTGTTCTATTTTAGTTTGAATAACTTCTTGGGTTAATGGCGCATCCTCAGTCCCCCCACCAAAATACCAGCGGACATCGCCCGGCGTTTGAATCTCACGATAATAGGTCTCCCCTATCTTAGGCGGTAATTTAGGAATTTTATTTTTTTGAGCGCGAGTTAAAATCTCATCAAGTTTAGGCATTTCCGAAAGCGAAGCGATCTTTTGTTCAATATAATCCCGGCGCTGAGAATAGTTAGCCCGCGAATGTTCGATGATCGTTTCATAATTATTATTTTTGTGAGCCTCCGGCGGCAAGGTAGTCGCCGAAAAAGCAGGTGAAGTAACACCATCAACCGACATTTTAACGTAGATATGATAATTATCCAGATTAACCAAATCAACCTCTTCGAAAACCGGCGCATATTCTTGTTTAAGGGCCGCGGCATCTGGTGCGCCCACGCGAAAACTAATTAAAGTTCCAATGTTACCTAAAACAGCAGCCATTACTTCTTCAGGAACTTGAGCTGTATATTGATTGGTCATAATTAAATTAAGATGATATTTACGGGCTTCCGAAAGAATAGTGGCAAAAGATTCCGTCGCGAAGTTTTGAAACTCGTCAACATAAAGATAAAAGTCGCGGCGTTCTTCTTCGGGAAGAATGGCACGCCGCATCGCCGCCAGTTGGATTTTAGTAATCATCATGGCACCAAGCAAAGCGGATGAGTCTTCGCCGATTTCACCAATCGAAAGGTCCAAAAAAAGAATTTTGCCGGTGTTCATAATATCTTCAATATTAATTGTTGATTTCGGTTGACCAATAATATTACGAATCGTCGTCGAAGACAAAAATTGACCGACTTTATTTTGAATCGGCGCAATTGCCTCGGTCCTGAATTTCGGGTCATATTTCTCATACTCGCTGACGAAAAAATCTTTAATGACCGGATCCTGAATTTTTTCCACGACACGGTTACGAAAATCTTGATCAACTAAAATTTTTGTAATGCCAAGCATAGTGGCGTCGGGATAATCAAGTAAAGCCAGGATTGTATTACGCAAGATGTATTCTAATCGGGGCCCCCAGGACTCACCAAAAATTTTTTTAAAGATACCGACCACGCCAGAGGCAACAATATTTTTCAACTCGGGATCAACATTTTCAAGCAAATTAAAACCAACCGGATAAAGACGGTCAGCCGGTGAAAAAACCACCACGTCTTTAATTCGTTCGTCGGGAACATAATGCATGAGATGTTCGATGAGATCGCCATGGGGATCAACCACCGCTAGACCACGGCCTTCTTGCATGTCATCAATGACCATATTTTCCAAGAGAGTCGATTTACCAGTACCGGTTTTTCCAATCGCGTACATATGATAACGCCGATCGGGAATTTTAATGCCAAATTTACGTTCAATGTGTCGGAAATCAGTTTTAGCAAATATAGTCAGTTGATCTTCGGCCACATTTTCCTCGATTGGCAAATCAGCGGGCGGTTCACCTTTCTTTGAGCCCGCCCACACAATACTCGGTGTTTCAACCGAAACATTTGGTAAATGAAAAATTGAAGCTAGTTCTTCGATGTTAAATATATAACCGGGTTCCATAAAGAGTCGCCAACGATATTGGTTATAAAAACTTAGAGAGTCGGTAACCGGGCCAGCTTGAAAACCATTAATATTTAAAACATTAAATTGTTTAAAAGCCGCGACTGCCGAAGTTAATTTGGCACGGGCGATATTTTCGTCCGGGGCCAGAGCCATAATTCTGATCTTTGTTTCAAATCCCAACTTCGTAATTTTTGTTTCGACGCCTTTAAGCGCTGTTTCAACCGTACCTGAAAGTTTCGCTTCCTCTTTTTTTTCTTCTTTTTTTGCTTCTTTGCCTTCCGCCTCTACCCCGCTCAAAATGGCGCTAAATATCTGACCAATGATTTTAACAAAATGGCCAAAGAGACCTTCGATTATACCCGCTTGATTGACATAGCCAGATTTAACATTTCTAACGTGTGAGACCCCTCTATCTTGCCAATTATCACCAACCGGTTTGACTAAAACTTGGAGCCAGATTTCTTCACCTTTATCCACTTTCGATAAAACACCGGTAATCGAGGCCAAAGGGTCGACTTCAAAATTAAGAAATGTTTTAATCGGATAAACATCGAGCTTAGTCAGTTTAAGTTCCGTTCCCACAAATTTTAGCTTCCGAGCTTCGATGTTGGCAATTTCTTCAGTCGTGTAATCATCAACTTCCGCAATCTCGGCGGTCGGATACTGAGAATAAATTTGGCCTTCCACAAAATCTTTCATCTCAATAGGCACGTGAGCATAAAACTGGATATATTTATCTTTCGATGCAATTTCAAAAGATAAATAGTCCTGATATGACTTTTCGGGACGATAGATGCCGTGAAGCGCCGCGAACATTTGCTCAGCGGCCAGCGGGGTTTTTTCATTATTTTTCGGAACTAAAATTCGCAAGGTGGTAAATTTCATTCCCGAGGCCCATCTCATTTTACGCTGATTCTCGCGTGCTTTTAAAATCATCGAGATAATAATAATCGGCGTTCCGATAACAATCACGTAAACAATCACTTGATAAATTATGCCCATACTAAAACCGGTCATTTAACCCTTTACGCCTCTTTTTTATTGAGACAATTTTCAATGGCGGCCCAATCGCTCTCCCCTGCTTTCGGGACGATAATTGTGACTTCATCGCCAGACTTAGCTCGAAAGTAAGTAACCGAGGCTTGTAAAACATGATACTTTTCCCCATCACTGGTCACTTGCCAGCGACCCCCTGTTTCTGAAAGCAAACCAACCATTCTTTTACGATCAACGGGGCCGATTTGTTTAAAGATAAAAGTGCCGTCGGCCGTGATGGTCAGTTTGAGTTTATCGCCAGGAATAAGCTTAGATTTGGAGGCGTAGTTTGAAGGAACAGGAAATTTTTTGCCCGAGCCGTCGATCATTTCCTCGCCGTCGAAAACGCCTTCAATAATTGTATTGGGCCCAGTCGATTCATCACTCATTAAATCGAAGTTTTTAGCTTGCTCTTGATAAACTTGTTCAAATAAAATTCTTTTGGCGGCCGCGACTTTCTCTTCCGCTTCATCTAAAAGGTTTTTGAGCTCTTTGAGGTTTTTATCCGAAGGTTGCATTTTATCCTTTCTTTGATCTTTGTTTTTAGTCAATGCCTTATTTGAGTGGGCATTTTTAATCATAGATGATTATAACACAGTGGGGAGAATTTTACGAGGATTTAAAGATTATTAAGCGGACCGTTTGAGCCAGTTGGCGGCGGTGGACCCATTGCCTGAATTGCCTCCTTAATTTGAGATTCAATTTGAGCTTTCGGTTGGGCTAAAGTTCTCGAAATAGCGCGGGCTTTTGAACGAATTTCTTCTGAGCTTGGCATCTTCGACTTTATACCTCTCATGCTAAACGGTTTTGAAGGGGTCCCGTCAATCAGGAGCTTAGTGTAAGTGTTAAAACGATCAAGATTGACCATATCTTCAGCAGTCACTGCCGGAAATTCCTTAACCATAAATTCCGCATCGGCCGCGCCAATTCGATAGCAAATCATCGTTCCCGCATTGCCAATCACCGCATCGCGAATTTGTTCAGTGAGTTGAGCAATATATTGGTTAGCGATAGCTAAATTAAGACGATATTTTCTCGCCTCCGAAAGAATACTCGCAAACGAATCAGTCGTAAAATTTTGAAATTCATCAACATAAAGATAAAAATCTTTACGGTTTTCTTCCGGAATGTTGGCTCGTGAAAAAGCGGCCATTTGAATTTTGGAAACTAAAATCATGCCCAAAAGTGAGGAATTGACTTCGCCAATTTTTCCTTTACTTAAGTTGATGAGCAAGATTCGGCCTTCATCCATCGCCCGGCGAAGATCAAAAGACGATTGTTTCTGACCGATAATATTTCTCATCAATTCATTGGTCGTAAAACGGCCGAACTTGGAAATGAAATAGTTATACATTTCTGATTTATGAAAATCGGCCGTCTTAGCCAGTTGCTGCTGCCAAAATGCTTTAACAATGGGATCTTTAATATAGCCAATCAACCGAGTGCGAAAGGCGTCATCAGTAAAAATCCGCGGGACATCAATCAATGTTCCGCCGCCTGGTTGAGCCATAATCGTTAAGGCGGCATTTCTAAACCAATGTTCCCACTGCGGGCCGACAATCCCCGTTTGTCCCGGATCAAAAAGTTTGTAGAAAATTTGGATGGCTTCTTGAATAAGAAAATCCCGCTCGTCGGCCGTCCTCCACTCAAGTAAGTTCAGACCCATAGGAAATTCCACATCCGACGGATCGAACAAAATCACGTCTTTAAGTCTATTCGGAGGAATTTTACCCAGTAAATCTTCAATCGCGTCGCCAAGCGGATCGATAAAACAACAGCCGCGGCCCTCAAGCATATCTTGCTCAATCATATTGGTATAAAGCGTCGTTTTCCCGACGCCGGTCTTACCAATCATAAAAATATGACGACGGCGGTCATCAATTTTTATTTTAACCGGTTGGACTTGACCCCGATAAATACTCTCGCCGATAATGACCCCCTCATTGGGGAGATTGGTCGGCGGCGACATTTCTTTAGCCAAAAGCCAAGCAATATTCGGCGTCTCGACAAAATGACTCGGAAAATGAAAAACCGAGGCGAGTTCTTCCGAATTTAATATCATCCCTTTATCAATGAAGCGTCGCAAAATATAATCACGGATATTGCTGTTAGGAGCAATCTTAACTTTAAAACCGTTTAAATCGGGACTTGAAAACTGGCCGAAAGAAGTAGTCACGTTTTTTAAGTTAAGAATCGCTTGCCCGTGATCCGGCGCCACCGAGACAATTCGGATATTAGTGCCCAAGCCCGTTTTCGAAGATTTTTCGTTCAGCATCTTCAATGATTGCTCTTGGATGGGCGTCAACTGCACCGGCTTTTGGATATCCATCGTCGCTGGTCCTTTAGAAGAGCTGGCTGCTCCCCCGCTCGAGGAACCATGAAAAATATTACCCAGCCCTTCAAAAATAAAATGGATTATTTTCATCCACCAAGTTTCAGTGGCAATTGATTTACCTTCCATCACCTTCTTGGCGGTAATACCGGCGGCCCGACGCCAATCATCTGAGATAGGTTTAACAATCAATTGAATTGCCATGGCCGAATCCTTGCCCAGTTTAGAAAGCGCATTGGTAAGTGAATTAAGCGGATCCGACTCAAGATATTTATAAGTTCTAATGGGAATCACAAATTTTTTATGTAAGCCGAATGCACAGGAAACCATCTCGCCGGTCTTAGATTTAAAAATATTCGGAACGGTTTTTTTGAGAATACGAGCGGTTGGCCAAAAAGAATTGATTTGCCGCTCAACCACCTGATCAAGCTCTTGAGGAGAAATGCAATAAAACTCGATGGTTTCGTCCATAGCGATAATTTCAAAAACTATTTGAGGATAAAGACCGTATATCTTTTTACCGATGTTGGAATCATAAAGTTGTGAGAGCGACGAAAAAAATTGGTCGGCGACACCAATAATTTCCTTAAAATCTTTAGGAGTTTCATTCTGCTTGGCCGCGGCGGCTTCCTTCGGGATCGAAACTTGAAAAACCCTCAAATCTTTGATTCTTTCGAGTTCGTTTTTTTTCCTTTTAGCTGTATATAAAAAATAGACGACAAAAAACACAACAAAAATAGCGACGATAATTAGAACTTCAATTAAAATTCCGCCGAGCGCTCCGTCCAAAACCCCTCCTTAACAATCGGTCAAGTAACAGTTTTAGAATCTTCGCCGCCGATAAGCTCGTTTTTATCGGCTGCCTCCGCCACATTTTCAGGTATCTGATCGATAATAGCCGGAGTTATTTCACTTGAAACCGATTTTGCTGGTTCTTTACTTTCCACCGCCGGTGGCTTGAGATTTATCTGCCCCGGTAATTTAACCGCCGGCTCAACCTCTTTCTCTTCCGGTTTTGTTATTCCTCCCTCTGGTTCTGACGCACTCGGGATTTCTAATGAACCAGCGGGTTCAGATATCTCAGGCTTCTGAATACTCTTTTCTTCCGGATGCGGCTGACCTTCGGGATTAGATATTTCTAAACCAGGAACACCTGGGGTTGGCATGATTCCTCCTTAAATATTCCTTATTTAAAGTATAGCGCCAAAATCGTGATATCGCAACACAGAAGATTTATTTAAATGCTTTTTCTGATTCTCTTCATGAGCTCACTTAAAATCCAAAGATTGTGTAAGGAAGCTAGTCTCATTCCCAGCATTTCGTTATTACGAATCAAATGCGAAATATAAGCCCGTGAATAACCGGCTGAACAGGACGGACATTGACAATTTTTCATAATTTTCTGGCTATCTTGGCGATAGCGGGATTTTCTTAAATCTATTTTTGGAAATTTTTTCCAGTTTGTCGTCACCCAAACTGTACCATGGCGGCCAAGCCTGGTTGGCAACACGCAGTCAAACATATCAAATCCCCATTTGACGGCTTCCAAAATATCTTCCGGCTCCCCTACTCCCATGAGATAATGCGGTTTATTCGACGGTAAGATCGGACCAACCCATTTTATAACTTTGTACATATTGGCTTTGCCTTCGCCAACAGAGACGCCGCCCACGGCAATACCATCAAAACCAAGCGAGTTAATAAATTCTGCCGCTTTTTCTCTGAGATCTTGATAAACCGAGCCTTGAATAATCCCAAAAATGGCTTGCTTTTTATGACCAAATCTTTGCCAATAATCGATCGAGCGTTTCGCCCAAGTGTTGGTCATTTCCACTGAATGTCGGGCCCTTTCTTTAGTGGCAGGAAATTCGGTACATTCGTCTAAAACCATCAAAATATCGGAGCCGAGATCTTTTTGAATCTCTAAAACTTTTTCAGGAGAGAAAAAATGTTTTGTTCCGTCAAGATGTGATTTAAACCATGCCCCGTCGGAGCGGACATTAACCAATAAAGCTTCTCTTATTTCGTCACCATAATCACGAAAGTTATGTCCCAGCGAAAATATTTGATATCCCCCCGAGTCGGTTAATACTGGGCCGTGCCAGTTAATAAATTTCTGAATCCCTCCTAATTTCTTGATTTCTTTCTCGCCCGGCCTCAAGTATAAATGATAAGTATTACCTAAAATTATTCCGTAACCGAGAACTTTTAACTCTTCAGCGGAAACTCCTTTAACCGCGCCAACAGTCGCACACGGCATAAAAACCGGCGTTTGAAATTCGCCATGTAAAGTTCTCACTATACCCTTTCGGGCAAGGCTATTTTTAGATTTTTTGGTAATCTTGAAAATATTCATTAATTGTAGTTTATGATGGATTAAACCATATTGAAAGGGGTTATCTGCCGCACTATGTTTTAGTGCTTTAGATAACCCCTTGGGATGCGTGCGGCTCATGGCCGCACGAGCTGCTGCTCCGAACCTCTTCTGCCGTTTCTGTCGCCATTACCCTCGCCCTCCTGGTTGAGAATCTGCCGGATCTCCCCGAGCTGCTGAAGTTGGATTCTGAGCTTCGTCAGCTCGGTCTCGTTGCCACCCAGGGAACGCTTTTGAATCGTCAGGACTCTTTCCGTGGCTTGAATGACCGCTTGGATCTCCACGATCTGATTCGAACCACGAATTATGCCCAGAAGTCGAAGTTGACCGTAGCGTTCCTGTTCCTTCTCGGTAATCAGGAGACGGCTGGCTTCGATCTTCTCGACGATCCTCGTGCGTTCCTGTTGGGCTCTGATGAACTGTTGGTTGACGAGATCGAGAAGAGTATTAATCTCGTCAAAACTCAACCTTACTCGGCGGCGATGATCCCGCCGAGCAATCAGAAAAGCTTCGACCCTGGCGATAAACAGCTCCAGGGTCCGGCTGAAGGGAGTCCGCAGTCTCTTGTTCAGAGGCTGAGCGACGAGGCAAAGTCCGACAACAAGATTGTTGTCTAGAAGGAAGGTTCGGAGCTGGCCGAACATCTGCTCGACCATCGGTTCTTCCCCCTTTCTTGGACACAATGGGTGTCCTTGATAGCAGGTATTGTATCATATTTTAACTTCTTTGTCAAATATTCGTTATTAGATAGCAAAAATCCCGCGATCGCGGGATTTTTGCAGTCAGATGGAAATCAATATTTTAATTTACTTCAACTCAACTTTGGCACCTGCAGCTTCAAGTTTCTTCTTGGCCTCTTCGGATTTTTCTTTTGAAGCATCTTTTAAAATCTCTTTAGGCGGCGCATCGGCTATATCTTTTGCTTCCTTAAGACCCAATTCCTGATTGATCTCGCGAAGAGCTTTGATTACCGCTATTTTCTGCGCGCCAGAATCGGCCAAAACAACGGTATAAGTGGCCTTCTCTTCAGCGGCTTCGGGAGTACTGGCGGTCCCCACGGCGGCCGGGGCCATCGCCGCCGGAGCGGCGGCAGAAACGCCAAATCGCTCTTCAAGAACTTTAACCAATTCCGCTAATTCAATCGTGGTTAAACCCTCAATTTCCTTGATTAAATCTTTGAATTTGCCCGTTGGTTCTGGTTTTGCTTCCACTTTTTTAACCTCTTTTTTTGGCTCTTCTGGAGCCGCTTTTTTGGTTACTTCAAGTGCCGTTTCATTATCAGTATTAACCGCTTCCACTTCGGCCGGAGTTTCTTCTTCGGCTTGGACGGCTTCCTCGACTTGAGCGGCCACTTCCGCTTTCTCATCAGGATTAGCGTTTTCCTCTTTAGAAGCTTCTTTTTCTAATTTCGCTTCGGCTTCCGCTTCTTTTTCAGCCGCTTTTTCTTTTTTCTTCATGTCATCTGCCATAGTATTTCCTTTCCACTTATCGACTCATTATGAACTTTTATATTTTGTAATTTATTAAGTTAGATTTTACTTTCTTGCAAAGCACCGTATTGTTTTAAGATGGACACTAACGATCGTAAATTGCCCTGCAAAACGTTCACTAACCGATACATCGGCGTATTTAAACTGCCAATCAATCTGGCGTAAAGCTCATCTCGACCCGGAAGAGCCGCTAATTGTTTGATGATTGATTCGTCAGTATAAGACTGATCAATAATTCCGCCGATAATATTCATTTTTTCGGCGGTTTTACCAAACTCAACCGTCAATTTAGCGGGGATGACTTCATCATCGAGTCCCCAAACCGCCGCGACCGGCTGGTCCAAAAGTTTTTCATCAAACGCAACCCCCTTTTTCTTTAAAGCGATTTTAAACAAGGTATTCTTGATAATCTGAAAGCCTATCCCCTTTTCACGTAACTTCTTTTTTAAATCCTGAATGTCTTTTACGGTTAATCCCTGATAATTCACTAAAATAACCGCTTTCGACTGATCTAAATGCTCAACGGCATCCGAAACCAATTGTTCTTTTTCGGTTCGAGTTAACTTCATGAATCGTTCCCTTCAGCCACTCCGCTCTAAACTACGATTTGTAGATACCCACGGGCATAGCCCGTGGCACTACTTCAGGTCGATCTTCGATCGCCCTGAATCCTGGGCTTGTTGGTATTTAACGTATTCAATAATTTGTTGTTCGTTGAGACCCACGGTGGAA
>Ga0187866_1000702_pt1 | contig 36402 bp, 27 predicted proteins | sample June2016WEW_11_1_3_FD_133013 | JGI IMG/M metagenome (GOLD analysis project Ga0187866, IMG submission 133013) | Peatland microbial communities from SPRUCE experiment site at the Marcell Experimental Forest, Minnesota, USA - June2016WEW_11_150 | ecosystem: Environmental > Terrestrial > Soil >...
GCAAGTCCGGGCAGAACTTTGCAGGCGCGCCACGCCAGCAGCGCGGCGGCAGGCCGGTGGCTCAGGGTCTCGGAAGAATTTCAATCCCGTTAATCTTGGGATTTTCCTCTTTGGGGGCGAAAGTTATGTCCAGTTTGCCGTCGGTGACTTCCACATCAACGCTTTCGATGTAGGCGCGATTGGGACCGCCGGCTTTGACCCAGATGTCAAAATCGTTGAACTCCTGCCCCTCGACGTTGAAGGAGAAAACACGACCGCCCGGCCCGGTAATGCCCGAGTAGATTTCGGCAAAATGAAGTTTCACGGTGTATTTGCCGTTGGGAACCGGATACGAAAACGCGGTCATGCTGTATCGTTCAGTGCGATAAATCGCGGGGGTTGGGCTGTTGGTAATTTCCGCATCGGGCAGCTCATACATGTCGCCGCCCGTAAAACCCTGGTCCGGGAGCCATACGTTGCCAACGGCGTCCGTGATGGTCTCAGAAGTGCCGGCCTTGATGCGAACCGGCGGCAGCACGGGCGCGGGAGTGGAAGTGGCAACCGTGGTCGGCGCAACCGCCGGCGCGGGAGCTGCCACCGGCGCGGTCGCCGGAGCAGCGACTGCTGCTGGGGCGGCCGGCTCAACTGGCGGCGCCGGAGTGGCCGCCGGAGTTGGCGTAACCGCCGGCGGAGGGGCTGCCACCGGCGCGGCCACCGGGACGGTGGCTGGTTCCGGAGCGGCCGACGCAGCCGGCGCAGCAGCCGTGGTGGTTGCCTTCTTGCAGGAGGCCTGTTCCTTGCCCGATTGGCAACCGGTAAATAAAACGATGGCCAGCATGGCAACAACACCACCGGCCAAACACTGCGTCAGACGATTTGCATTTTTCATAGATTTCCTTTGGGGTTCTGTGGCTCGCAATTCAGGTTTCGGGAAAAATGCGGCGCCGCTCCGCCGGCGGCAAGCAAAAAAGCAAAGGACTTCTCAACAATTCCCGTTCCGGCATGGCGGAATTTTTTCGCGACGGCGGCAGAAGTTTGCACGGGCGCAACGGGCGAATCCGATGAAGACCGGACGCAACGGTTCACATTCCTGCTGTGCCATGGGCCGATCAAGGCGGTCCGTATTGAGCCGGGGTGTTGGTCAGGCTGTGATCACGGAAGGGAGAACCCGCCTGGTAAAGTGCGATTTGCGACCGCAGGGCGTTAACCAGGGTGGCGTTCTTTTGGGCAACTGCCATCTGCAATGCCCGTTGGCCGGTCACCACCGCTTCGGCAAATCGCCCCGCCTCGGCATAAGCTGCCGCCAGCGTGCCGATAAAAATTGGATCGGTGCCGCCGGAAAGCCCGGCCGCCTGTTCGGCCAAACCGACCGCTTTGACCCCGTTTCGGACGGATGCATCCGGACAAGTAGCCAGTATCCACGCCAGGTTTTTGGAGGTAATGGCATTGTCAGGGTTGACTTCCAAAGACGTTTGGTAATGTGCAATCGCCTCGCGCACCTTTCCTCTCAGGAAAAGAGCATAGCCGAGGTTGCTTTGAAATTCTGCGTTACGGGGTTCGAGTCGCACGGCCTTCTGGTAAGAGGCGATCGCCTCATCCACCTGCCCTTTTTGGAGAAAAGCCGCGCCCAGGTTGTTGTAGGCCTCCGCAAAGTCGGGGCGGATTTCCGCAACCTTCTGGAAATGAACAATCGCCTCATCCATTTGTCCCTTCTGAAAAAAAGCCATGCCGAGACCTTCATGGGCCTTGGCAAAGCCGGGGTGGATTTCCAAAGCCGTTTGGAAATGATTGATCGCCTCATCCACCGCTCCTTTCCGGAGAAGCACGATGCCAAGGTTGTCGTGGAACTTCGGGTTGTCGGGCTGGATGGCCAGGGCTTTTTGATAACAATGAATCGCCTCGTCCAGCATCCCCTTTCGTAACAGCGCATTGCCGAAGTTGTTGTGATATTCGGCGCTATCGGGCTGAATGGCCAGGGCCTTTTGAAAATGGACAATTGCCTCATCCACCTGCCCCTTTTCAAGCAGAGCGTTGCCCAGACCATCGTGAGCATCGGCATCGTCAGGCTGGATGGCCAAGGCCTTTTGATATTGGACAATCGCCGCATCCACCTGCCCTTTTTCAAGCAGAACGTTGCCCAGATCATCGTGAGCATCGGCATCGTCAGGCTGGATGGCCAAGGCCTTTTGATACTGTTCGATTGCCTCGTCCATCCGCCCGGCTCGAAAAAGAGCGTTGCCGAGATTGTTAAGGGCCATCACGTATCGGGGGTAAATCTCCAAGGCCTTTTGATACTGTTCAATTGCCTCGTCTATCCGCCCGTTTCGGAAATAAACACTGCCAAGGTTGTTGTGGGCCAGAAAGGAATTTGGATTCCGGGCGATGGTTATCCGCCAGAGGGTTTCAAGGTCGGCATACATCCCGCATTGGCGCCACGTCAGCACTCCGAGTGTCAGCAACAGCACCCCGCAGCACACCGGTTTCAGGGACCGGCTTCTCTGCTTGAAGCGGCCCAGCCCGTTGCTGATGCCCGCGGCTGCCAGCGCGATGGGACCGATGCTGGCAATATATTGGTAGTGGTCGGCTACAAACGAAAAATAGAAGGTGTAAAGCATGATAAAACCAAGCACCGGACTCAAAGTCGCCACGTAAAACAACACCGCCACCTCCACACCGCGTCCGGCAAATCGTCTGGCAAAATAAATTGCGGCACCCAATCCCACGCCTGCCGCCAGCCAGCCGTAGGCCAGTGGCTCGGCCGGATTGATCGTCCAGCGCGGATAACTGAAATTCAGATTCACCGGCCAGACCAGTTTGCCCGCGTAAAACCAGATGGCATGGCTCGCGATCAGGATGCGTTCCAGCAAACCAAATGAAAAAAGCGGCCCCCGGGTGCCTTGATGGTATCGCTCCCACCACACCGTCAAAAGCCCCATGCCCACGCCCATCACCAGAAAGGGAACGACCTGCGCCAGCCGGACCCGGTTGAGGGGTTTTCCTTTCAACCACAAAATCAAAAGCAACGCCGCCGGTAGCGTGCAGGTGGTCGTTTTGCTGAAGAGCGCCAGCGCGTAAGAAATCAGCGACAGAAAATAAAGCCGCCACAACCGTTTTGGCCGGTCTTCGATAAATTCGATCCAGGCCAGCAACGCCAATATAAAGAAAGACAAGGACAGCACGTTTTTTCGTTCGGTTATCCAGGCGACAGATTCGACCTGAACCGGATGCAGGGCGAAAATCGCCGCCGCCAGCCAGGCTCCCGGCACGCTCAACCGTTTCAGCAGCCGCCACACCAGCAGCGCATTCGCTGCGTGCAACAAAAGGTTGTCCCAATGATAGCCCGCCGGATTCAGCCCCCAGAACATCCGCTCGATCCGAAACGTCGTATAGGTCAAAGGAAAATATTGCGATGGCGAATCCTGTGAGAACCAAATCCGTTTCAACCCGTCCGGCGCGGTGAGCAACCGGTTGTTGGTAACGTAAATATCATCGTCCCAGATGTACCCAGCGTGCCACACCGGTTGATAGGCAAAGACAACGGCAGCGACCAGCAACCATCCCTTCAGCCAGCCGCGTTCCCACAAACCGCGCAGCCATCCCAAACTTCTATCCTGTGTTTGCAGCGAAGCGGACATTGAATTTCGGAAAATTGGCCAATTTTTGGCAGCGCGGCAACTGTGAATACTCCTCCCCTGCTCCGCCAAAACGAAACTTTATTACCAGGAGTGCCGAAGATGCACCGGGAGGTTCTACCTGGTGGAGCCGGTCTGAAAGTGTTGCAGGCTTAGTCAAGCTACGTTCATTAGGAGTGAGGCCCCCCCGGACACAGCCACCCTTTGAAAGCCGCCCTTGACGCATCGTCGCCCATTCCTAAGCTCGCAGGAAATGAATCCATCCATGCCGCAACTCGCCCCGGACCACGCAATGTCAAAACGGATATTCCTGTCCCTGTGCCTGCTCGCGTTCAGCGGCGTTTCGGGTGTGATGGCCCAAACCCCCATCAAATCGGATGTTTACGCCTGGAAGGACGCCCCGGTGGAAAAAACCAGGACCGGCTTTAAGCGCACCATCGTCAGCGGGATGGCCACCGATTTCCAATATCTGGATATTTTTGCCACGACCCTCAAAAAGAAAAAAACGGAAGATAAGGGGGTCCACGCCGACTTCGAAGAAATGATCATCGTCAAGGATGGCAGCCTGAAAATTACCATCAATGGAAAATCCAAAACGGTGGGCCAGGGCAGCGTCGCCATGATCATGCCCGGCGACGAGCACAGCTTCGAGAACGCCGCCAATGGCGAAACGACGTACTACGTCTTTCGCTACAAATCCAAGAACCCGGTTGACCTGGAACGCGGCCGGAAATCGGGCGGCTCTTTCGTCATGGATTGGAACGACGTCAAATTCATTCCCCGCAGTGATGGAAAAGGTGGCACGCGCAACTTTTTCACCAAATCAACGGCCATGGGCCGCCGTCTTGAGCTGCATTCCACCCTTTTGGACCCTCGGAACAGCAGCCATGATCCGCATCACCATCGCGCCGAAGAACTGGTCGTCGTCCTCCACGCCAATGTCGAGATGTACCTGGGTCCTGAAGAAAAAGGCGGCCGAACTAAAAAGGCCACCGACGGTGACATCATCTACCTGGTATCGAACGAATACCACGCGCTGAGCAATCCCGGTAACGAGCCGGCGTTATATATTGCGTTCCAGTTCGAATAACTGCGAGGCGGCAACCTTGGGTTTGGGGGTCAAAACATTCGGTAGTGGTACGTTTTGAAATTACTCATCTTCATTCTTGAAAAAGAACTCCGCAACCTTCCGGCTCTTGGCGATGATAAAAATGCCAACTGCCGCTTGCACGGCATAGCCAATTGAGTAACTCACCATTCGCATGACGATGCCTGTAGTGTCTGTTTTCGACCACCCTAATGATGACAACCCAACGAGAATGCCAGCAATAAGATTTGGGATGGCGCATAGGCAAATGTAAAGCCCTATAATCTTTATTAAGACGTTCGCCAATTGTTTTGATTTCATACCGCGAAAACCTGAACCGGCGTAACCCTAAAATCAAGGCAAGAGGCCGACAATTTCTTCCAAGCTCCAAACGTGGTCTGTGATTCCAGCTTCCATTGCCGGAGTGACACGCAAGGTCTGGTGAATCCGTGCGAAGTTGTAATGCATAATCATTATTCACCCAGTATCTTTCCCACCCTCGCCTTCACCGCTGCATCCATCTTGATTAGCGGCGGCCAAGGGCGTTTGAAGCCTTCGCCGGGGAGTTTCTTCGTCGCATCGATGCCGAGCTTGCTGCCGATGGCGATTTCGCTGGTGGCGTGGTCGAGCACGTCCGCCGGGCCTTTGGTGAAAATGCTGTCGCGTTGCGGGTCGGTGTTGGCGCAGAGACGGAACAGCACTTCGCGGGTGTTGTGCACGTCCACGTCGTCGTCCACTACTACAATGTATTTGGTGAACATCATCTGGCCCATGCCCCAGAGGCCGTGCATGATTTTGTAGGCCTGCATCGGGTAGGTCTTCTTGATGCTCACAAAAACGAGGTTGTGGAACACCCCTTCCGCCGGCAGAGCAATGTCCACGATTTCCGGGAAATTCATCTTGAACACCGGCAGGAACAGTTTCACGCTCGCGCCGCCGATGTAAAAATCCTCCATCGGTGGCATGCCGACAATCGTCGCCGGATACATCGCGTCCTTGCGGTGCGTGATGGCGGTGACGTGAAAGACCGGATATGGCTCAGGCAGCGTGTAATAGCCGGTGTGATCGCCGAAAGGCCCTTCCTCGCGCAACGGCTCCTTCGGGTCCACGTAACCTTCGATGACAAAGTCCGCGTTGGCCGGAACCTCGAGGTCGTTGGTCTCGCATTTGACGAGTTCGACGGATTTTTTACGGAGATAGCCGGCCAGCAGGAATTCATCGAGACCGTCGGGCAATGGCGCGGTGGCGGCGAAGGTGAATACGGGATCGCCGCCGATGAAAATGGACACGGGCATGCGTGTGCCGGTCTCGTAGTAACGGCGGCCATGCCGCGCACCGACCTTCTGGAGCTGCCAGTGCATACCGGTGGTGCGGTCGTCGTAAATCTGGATGCGATACATGCCCACGTTGCGTTCGCCGGTGTCGGGGTCCTTCGTCACGATGCACGGCAGTGTGATGAACCTGCCTCCATCCAATGGCCAGCACTGTTGAATCGGAAGATTCAGTAAAGTAGGGCAGGCGTCTCGCCTGCCTTCTGTTTCATTCCCTTCTTGCCCGGACAGGCGGGACGCCTGTCCTACCTTAGGAGCACTCGGCCACGGCTCCGTACGGATAAGCGGCGCGTCGAACTTCTTCACGACTTCCTTGCACGGCCCGTCCTTTACGATTTTGGGTTTGGCGTGACGCAAATCGAGCGCTTGGCCGAGCAGTTTGATGGCTTCGCGAAAACTCGTCGGCGGCTTCGCTTTCATCAGCGAACAGAGTTCGGCGGCCACTTCTTCCACGGACCCGGCGTTCATGCTCAAAGCCATGCGCTTGTGTGAGCCCATCGTGTTGATGGCGAGCGGGAACGGAGAAACCTGGCCGTTGACCGTTGGCTTTTCGAACAACAAGGCCTTGCCGCCATTGGGTGATTTCATCTCGCGGTCGGCAAGTTCAGTGATTTCCAGTTCGGTGGCGACGGGCTGGGCAATGCGTTTGAGTTCGCCGGCACGGTCGAGTTGCGCGACGAAATCGCGGAAAGATTCAAAAGCCATACGCGCGCGAGGCTGGCACAAAATTGCGCGGCTGGCAATGCGGCGAAAATTGGGCTTGGTCAGGGCAAATAGATGGCGCGGTAAAATTGTTGCGGGAAATTGGTGGTGTTCACGTCCACGAAGCCGAATGGCGAGGTGTTCGTGACGAGCGACACCCAGTCAATCAGGTTGGTGGACGCCTGCACGGCGTAATTAAATCCAGGAACGCCAGCGATTTGGAACCGGAATCCGTTGGCGGCGGAAAGCGAGTACCCGCCTAACATCGCCGCTGTTGTTGCGTAAACCGACAGAACCGCGTTGCTGCTCGTCACGCTGCCGGCAATATTCGCGACGGTGACGGAATAGCTACCGGCCAGATCCATGGTTATGCTGTTCAACGTCAGTGTGGCATTGGTTGCATCAACGAGATTCGTGCCATTCCATTGCCATTGATAACTCAATGGCGCCGTGCCATCGGCCACAACGTTGAAATTTGCGGCACCGCCCGCAACGTTTGTGCAACCTGCCGGCTGGATGCTAATGGAAGGCGGCACCAGCACGGTCAACACGGCATTGGAACTGACTATTGACCCGGCGGTATTGGCCACCTGTACCGAATAATTACCAGCCTGATCCTCTGTCACATTACTCAGCGTCAGCGTGGCATTCGTCGCACTATCGAGATTCGTGCCGTTCCATTGCCATTGATAACTCAACGGCTGGCTGCCAATGGCCGTAACATTAAAAGCAGCATTCCCGCCCACCGAGATTGTCTGGTCCGTTGGTTGTACAATAAGCGTCGGCTGCAATGCACACTTGCCATTGCTCCTGGCATTGTAGATCGCCTGAATTTCGTTGGTCGAAAGAGCACGACTGTAAATCGACACTTCGTCCACGGTTCCCTCCAGCTTGCCATCAAACGATTCACCTGTCGTTCCGATAAATATTGGGCGCGTTCCATAATTCAATGGGAAGCCAGCATAAGCATAAGCGCTGCCTTCCTGCACGCCGTTGACATAAAGCTTCAGGTAACCGCTGCTGCTATCGTAAGTCCCAGCTACGTGATACCAGACTCCAACCTGCGGAACGGTCGTGGAATCCGCGTGGATTTGCCCTCCACCAGCAGAGGCTATTGCAAAGCTAAAGATGTCCTGGCCGGACACCCGGTTTTTCAAGAGGGTATAACCCTCAAAATTATAATTCCGTGTGTTTTTCTTGAAGACGATGTATTGCAATCCTGGATTACCAGCATTCGGCGTTACTTCCACATCAAGCCGTACCCAAGCTTCAACAGTCACATCGGTTGGTTTGAGGCTGGTTGAATCGGCAATTTGAATGTACTGATTCGTTCCGTTCAAGTGGAAACCCTGGCCCACCTTGCCGTCGGTAAATGTGATCCCACTTACCAGCGTGCCATTATTCGTTCCAACACTATCATTGGCATTGTCTTCCGCCTGCCACCAGGCCACCAGACCGTTCGGCGGATCAACACACGGTGATGGCGGATTCACTGTCAGCAGTGCATTGGAACTGAGGATGGAACCGTAGGTGTTGGTCACCAGCACGGCGTAGTCGCCCGCTTGGTTCAATTGCACATTGGTCAATGAAAGTGAAGCATTCGTGGCTCCGTCGAGGTTCGTTCCATTGAAGTTCCATTGATAACTCAACGGCGAGGAACCAGTGGCCGTCACATTGAAGATCGCCGTGTCTCCCACCACCACCGTTTGATTGGTCGGTTGGCTGGTAATGAAAGGTGGTGCCTGCACGGTCAACGCAGCATTGGAACTGAGGATGGAACCAAAGGCATTGGTCACCAGCACCGCGTAATTGCCCGACTGGCTGAACTGGACATTGGTCAGGATCAGCGTGGTATTGGTTGCCCCGGCAAGGTTCGTCCCGTTGAAACGCCACTGGTAGCTCAGCGGGTTCGAGCCGCTGGCTGTGACACTTAAAACGGCCGTGTCGCCACTCATTACCGTTTGATTCGTCGGCTGGATGACAATGGTCGGCGGCAACCCCACCAGCAACACCGCGGTGGCGCTGTTGGTCGAGCCGAACAGATTCGTCACTTGCACTACGTAATCGCCAGAGTCAGTCAGTTGCACATTACTCAGCGTGAGTGTGGTATTTGTCGCCCCGGCAAGGTTCGTCCCGTTGAAACTCCATTGATAACTCAGCGGCCAGGAACCGGTGGCGGTGACACTGAAGACGACGGTGTTGCCCACAACCACCGTTTGATTGGTCGGTTGTTTCTGAATCGTCGGCGGCAGCCACACCACTGTCAGCGTCACACTGGTACTGTTGGTGGAACCAAACGCATTGGCCACCTGCACCACATAATTCCCGGCCTGGTTGGTTTGCACATTTGTCAATGTAAGCAAAGCGTTTGTAGCCCCATCGATGTCCATCCCGCCGAAACTCCACTGATAACTTAACGGCAAGGAACCTGTGGCCGTGACACTGAACGTTGCAGTGCCGTTTACAAAAACGGTTTGATTAGTTGGCTGGAACTGGATGGTCGGTGGCGTCGCGGTCACCGTCAGCACCGTATTGGAACTCAGGATCGAACCGAACGCGTTGGTCACCAGCACGGTGTAATTGCCAGCCTGATCGAATTGCACATTGGTCAACGTGAGCGAAGTGTTCGTAGCCCCGTCAAGGTTCGTCCCGTTAAAATTCCACTGGTAGCTCAGAGGCAAGGGGCCAATAGTCGTGACACTAAACATCGCGGTATTGCCCGAAGGAACGGTCTGACTTTGCGGTTGGACAATAATTATCGGAGGATTGGTAGAACTCCCGAGTAATGGGGTTAAAGGTGGTAGCCTGCTCCGAACCAAGAAGTATGCATCGAAAGCCCATTTGCGTTGGGGAACGGTGTAGTTGTGTGTGGGATATCCGGATCTGTCGGCAGGGCCAATCCAGAAGTTCGTCGCGTAGATGCTCGGAAACATGGCAACGATGGAACCGTTATACCACAGTTGTCTGCTTCCCGAACTCCAGTCTTCATTCAAACGAAGAAAATTCTCCAAGCCTCCGCTATATTGTTTTTGGGTGCCGACTTTTGTAGACGGGACGATGCCGGCAAGACACGCGGCGTTGACAGTGATGTTGCTGGTGACAACACGATTGCCAATGCCACTTTCAGGAGGATTATAACTGCTGCCGCTCTTAGTAAGGCTGTTGGCGTCATTCCAGTTGCCGGAGAGAATCGAGATAGCATCACCCATCAGCGCGGCCGGGTAAGTCCAAGCGGTGTTCGCAGTGTTGATGGATTGGCTGCCACCGCTATTGGTCTGGATGTTGTAATTGCCCAACACATAAAGCGGTTGAGCCGTGGCAATGGTGAGGCCTTTGGCTGAGGGCAATTGGCCGCCATTGACCACCCGCACGCTGGGCAGCCTAATATTTCGGATTGGTGTAACAGCGTTATAGACGTAGATGGAATCAATGGGGTGACCTTTGGAGCCGTGGGCGCCATCGCTGCCGCCACATTGATAGTTCCACGGGTAGCCGGCCACTTGAACGCCGCCGCGTGTTGCCGTGTTTGTCAGCCAAATATTGAATTTGGCGATGTCAATTTGAACGACCTGCACCGTGGCGCATTCGCGGAAATCATAAAAATAGGTATTCGTTACAAAGGAATAACCAGCAAACAGAATATTGGTGGCGGCATAGTTGGTGGTGCCATTTTTAGTGATGATCAAATCATTCGTGAGCAGGACCAGGCGGCTGGGATAGTTATAGTCGCTGTAGTAAACGGTAAGGTTGGTGCCAATCCAGCTATGGCCATTTGTGCCAGAGGCGGAATTGGAGATGATGAGATCGCATTCGTTGTAAAGAAATATTTGACCCGGAGGCAAATAAGCAGCGTCATTGGGCACGCCCAGGCCCGCTGGCGGCAAACTGAGAATCACTTCGGTGTTGGTGGTGCCGATCTGCATGTCCAGCCGCCCCACACCGGAGAGCGGAGAGCCGCCATTATAGTGAAGATAGGACGAGTTAAAGGTCAGATTCTGCTGATCATTAGGGTTATCATGGTTGGTAACCAACAGAGTGGCTTCGACGATGTCGTTAAATGTCACCGTCACCTGCGGACACATCCAGATGTTTCCATTGACATGCACCTTCCCGTTCATGGTCATCGTTTGGCCGGGCGTGAAGTCCATGTCCAGGTTGTAGAGTGCGGCAAACTGAAAAACCGGGGTGCTTGTGGATGACTGGGCAATCGCGGCCGGAACAAACAGCGCCACCAACAGACTTGCAACCAGGTAAAACACGCACGCCCGCTTCAGTCCGTGAAAAAGGGGCTTCGGAACGGCCAACCTGAATTTCATATCCGGCCGAAAATATGCAGCATTTATGCCAAATAATCCGTTCCGGCAGTTGAATAAATACAACTGTCTCAAGTAAATCCAACCAACACGGACGAGTTGTCCGCACTCCTAAAGCCGATTTTCCCTTTTCCCGGGCTGGCAACACCGGAGCGAAGAAAACAAAATCAATCTGCCGGTTTTGCCGTGACGGTCGCAGGTTCCAATTCAATTCTTCGCCAGAAAAACCACAGCACAACGCCAACGGCCGTGCCGCCCAGGTGCGCCAGCGATGAAACGTTGCTGAACCCGGCGATTTGTTCGTAGGCACCCCAGAATTGCAGCAGCAACCAAAGCAAGAAGGCGCACCATGCCGGGAATTGGATCCACCGGGGAATGAACACAAAGCCGAAACGCATCAAAATACCGAGCCGCGCGTGTGGAAATTTGAGGGCATAAAAGGCAATCAATCCCGCAATGCCGCCGCTCGCTCCGACGCATGGCATTGTGCCGCGCGGATCGGCCACGACGTGCAGGAGGCCGCCGGCGATGGCCGCCAGCAACACCAACAACAACCAGCGTTTTCGTCCCAGGTAATCCTCCACGTGGTCGCCGAAGATAATCAGGAAATAAAGATTACTGGCCAGATGGACGATGCCACCGTGCAAAAAGAACGAGGTCAGAAAAGTCAACCCGCCGTAGCGCCAGGCCTCGTCGGGGATCAATCCGAAATTCTGGACCGCATTGTCCAAATCAAAGAAGGCCCAAAAGCTGGCGGCGGCAAGCAACAGGGCGAGCAACAGGGTCGCCCACGGCACGTGGGCCAGCGGGTCGGATTCCATTTCGACCGGTAAACCAAAAATGGCGGGCACGGTCTTCCAACCTTCATCCGGCATTTCGTCATGTTCTGCGCGCGCCCGTTCGGCAATCTGCTGGACTTTGTAAAGCGCTAGCGCCTCCCGCGCGGCTGGTGGCAGGTCCTTGTCATCCACTTCGCCCGGTTCTCTGGGTTTGGGCGGCGCGGGTGGAATGGATTCGTATTCGGCGGCATCGAACCAGACAAATTCGCATCGCGTGCAAACATCCAGTTCCAACGCCTGGCCCGCCACACCCATGGTTACATCTGTCATGGCGCGCGAACAAATGGGGCAGGACTTGCCGGTTTCGCCCAGCGCGGTGATGGCGCGCGACCAGATGGCAGTTACGCGATCCTGACCGATGGTTTTGCGCAACAGCGAGACGCTCACCGTCCGTCCACCGCAACGCGGACAAACCCAAAAAACGCCGACTTTCTCGAGCGTTCGTGTCAATCCGCTACCACAATTTGGGCAGATGAACATGATTGACGTTTTCGCCTATTTCGGAAGCAAATCCGCCACCAAAAACGCGTTTTCCCTTCAATTATTGACTCTTATGACGGCTTGGAAAATGCGCTTGAGTTCACCGGCATGATCGAGCTGGCCGGCAAAATCACGGAAAGTTTAGAAAGCCATGAGTTTAAAGCCAGCCGAAAGCGCGTGGTTGGCAATACCATGGCATTAAATGTGCTCCCTTTGGCTAAATCACCGACTTTAACATGAAAAGTAAAGTCCCAATATTGGCACTTATTCTTTTTTTGTTTGAATTTGCCGTGACTCCAACGGTCGAGGCACAAGGCACAGTCTTCGTGTCCAACCTCGGATCAACCAACCTTGTCTTCGTTGGCTTGGGACCCAATTACTGGTTGGCGCAGCCTTTTGAAACCGGAACGAACATTTCGGAATATCCGCTTGATTCAGTCCAGTTGATGATGTTGGTCACGGGGCCTTCCAGCGGCACCAACCTTCAGGTTTCCCTCTACAGCAACAGTGGCGGTGCACCGGGAACCAGTCTGGCACCGCTTATCGGTTCTGATCCAACCTCCAGCGGTCTTTGCACTTACACCGCATCGGGTGTCGCATTGGCGCCTTTGACATCCTATTGGATTTTGGTCTCGTCCGGACTTCTGCAATACGGTTTCCCGGTTTTTTTAGCTGGCGCTTCACAAACGACCAACTACGTGTCAAGCGGCGGCTGGAGTTTGAGCGCCCCGATGTATTCCACGGATTTGGCAACCTGGCAGTCGGCGCCATATAACGCCGCTCAAATTGCAATCACCGCGCACGTGCCGGAACCTTCCGTGTGCATGTTCATCGGGTTGGGATTGGCTTGGTTCCTTTTCCGCCGCAGACTGTAAATCCCCATTCACTTCGGCAGCAAATCGGCGACCATCGCCTTTTCTTCCTGCAACTCATTCACCGTCGCATCAATCTTTGCGCGGCTGAATTCATTGACCGGCACGCCGGGAACGATTTCAACCTTCTGGCCGTTGCTGCGAACCGGGAATGAACTGATAAGGCCTTTCTCAACGCCGTAGCTGCCGTCGGAACAGACACTCACACTGTGCCAGTCCCCGGCGCGCGTCGGCTCGATGATGGAACGGACGCTGTCCACAACGGCATTCGCGGCACTGGCGGCGCTCGACAACCCGCGCGCCTTGATGACGGCCGCGCCGCGCTGCTGGACGGTGGAGATGAACTCGCCCTGGAGCCACGCCTCGTCCCGGATTGCGACCGTGGCGAGCTTGCCGTTGATTCTGGCGTTGTAAAAATCGGGATATTGCGTGGCGGAATGATTGCCCCAGATGGTCACATTGCTGACGGCGGTCACATCCACCCCGGCCTTTTTCGCGAGTTGCGCTTTCGCGCGGTTTTCATCAAGGCGCGTCATGGCGAAGAACCGGTCGCGCGGCACGTCCGGCGCGTTGTTCATGCAAATGAGACAATTCGTGTTGCACGGATTGCCGACAACGTGGATGCGCACGTCGCGCGCGGCATTTTTTTGAATCGCCCTGCCCTGCCCGATGAAAATCTTGCCGTTGATGCCGAGCAAATCCTTGCGTTCCATGCCGGCCTTGCGTGGCACGCTGCCAACGAGCAACGCCCAGTTCACACCTCGGAAACTTTCGTCCAAATTTTCCGTGGGCACGAGGCCTCTCAACAATGGAAAGGCGCAATCATCCAATTCCATCACCACACCACCGAGCGCGGGCAGCGCAGGCTCGATCTCAATCAAATGCAAAATCACGGGCTGGTCCGGCCCGAACATGGCGCCGGAAGCAATGCGGAACACAAGGGCATAACCGATCTGGCCGGCGGCACCGGTGACGGCCACGCGAAGAGGTGGTTTGCTCATAATTAAAATGGGGCGCGATTATATGCCGCCATCAACGCGGCGCAAGCGCGGAGCATCAACTCGTGTGCTCTTCCGTCACATCAAACCGCTCGAACAGCTTGCCGAGCAGCATGACCCCCAGGCCGGCTTCCGCAGCTAAAACCATCGCGGCCGCGAGCGACGCCAGCGGCACGGCGGCAGCCGGACCGAGGGCGAGATTCAGCAGAAAAAAGACGCCGACGAACGCGACGGCGGCCGGCAGGAGCGCGAGCAACAAGACGAGCATTTGTCCCAGCGCCATAATCAGCCGTTGGCCGGTGGCTTCGATTCCGCGCGGGCTGTCCTTGCCGGTTTGAATCCACGACGGAAACAACAGCACGGCGGCATTCGGAACCAGCAACAGGAGCCAATCGAGCACCGGCAGCAGGACCGCCGCCCCGAGAGCGATGGCCAGGAAAAGCGCTTCGTATTTACCGGGCAGATAAAAAATGAGTCCGGCGCCAACCAGTAACAACAGCCATTGGATTGCCGCCAGTACGGCCACCGGCGCGAGGATTTCGCCCAGGGCAATCTGCCAGCCGCGCAGCGGGAGGGTTTTCAGGACGTCCGCCAGCGGCAGGTCATGCCGGAAATCCTGCCGCAGCAATTGCGGCCCCAGCAGCAACGAATAACCCAAAGCCGCGGCGATGAGAATTGCCGCCAAAACGGAAACGTTTGGCCGGTGACCAATGTTTCCCAGGCTGATGCCCAGTATCACCACGACGGTGATGAGTATAATCCACAGGCGCGGGGAAAAAATCTGGCCGACACCAAGGAGATTTTTCCAGAGCAACGCCGTGGGAGCCGGGCCGGTGGCCGTCAGCCTGAACCACGGGCGTTTGGCCTTTTGCTTTTTGCCGGCACCCTGCCAGTTGCCGGCGCGGACGGCAGCAAGGCGCACGGCCAGTTTTTGCGACGCTTCCACCGAGGCTTCCTCAAAAGCCACGTCGGCATAAATAACCCACAGGTAGTGCAGCAAAAAAAGGAGCAGTGCCGGGGCCAGCGCGGCGAAAAACGCCGTGGCGTCCGGCGCCAGAAATGGCCGCACCACCAGCCGGAACGGGTAAAGCAGATACAGCGCCGGGCCAACGGTCAAAACCCGTTGCGCATAATCCAGTATCGCATTGAAATCGGTCGTGTCGGCGGAGCTCAACCCCGGCAGGGTGCGTTTGGCCCAAATCCAGACGAAAACGGCCATCGCCGCCACCAGCCCCAGGACCAGCAGCCGCCGGAGCCGGTTGGAAATGCCGCGATCCAGCAGCATCGTCCGGGCGAATGAGGCACCGAGAAAATGGAGGTTCAGCGTCGAAAGCATCAGCCACCAGCCGAGCGCGTGGATCAAGACATTGCCGCCAACCCGGCGCGAGAACAGCGTCAGCAAAAAGGAAGTGAAAAGAATTCCCAATTGCGAACGCAGGAGTTTGAAATGAATCAGATTGCGCCGGGTCACGGGCGCGGGAAAGAGAAACGCCACTTCGGCCTCGGTGAACGTGAGCGCGGCGCGTTCACGCGGAATGACCCAGGCCAGCAGCACGATGACGAAGAGCGCGAACGCGCCAAACAACTCAATAAGCAGCCGATGTTCCGGCGAGAACGTGAAATTCACCGGCGGTTGCCGCTTGCCCGCATAGCCTCCGAAGAGGTAGCGGAAGAAATAAAAATAGAAATACAGTCCGCCCACGATGGCGCCGATGAAGTATTTCGGCTGCTTGAGCCGCTTGACCCGGCTGACCAGCCGGTTGCGGAACACATGATATTGCAGGTAAAGCAGCGCGGAGATCATCGCTCGTTCCCGTGCGGCAGCGGCGGTGGCACCGCCGGCGTGGTCGGGCTGGGTTCGCTCGTGGCGCGGAAGAAAATTTCCTCGAGATTGGCGTCCCCGGGCTGTTCGGAAAACTTCCGCGTCACTTCCTCGAGCGTGCCGTCAATGATTTTCCGCCCGTTCTTCAAAATCAGGAGGCGCGAGCAGATTTCCTCGACCAGATGCAGCAGGTGCGAGCTGATGATGATGGCCGCGCCGTCGCGCGCCCGTTTCAAAATGGAATCCTTCATCCGGCGAATGCCGAGGGGATCCAGCCCGGTCAACGGCTCATCGAAATAAATCACCTTCGGCGAGTGTAACAGGCCGCAGGCGATGGCGAGCTTTTGTTTCATGCCGCGCGACAGTTCGCCGGGCAACGCATCCCGCTTGTTCGCGATCTCGAGCTCTTCCAGCAGCTCACGGCCGATTTGTTCGTAATTGGGCACCTGATAAATCCGCGCGACGAAATTCAAATGCTGCCAGACTGTGAGGTAATCGAACAGGCGCGGTTCGTCGGTGAAAAAGGCGAGTTGTTGCTTGGCGGCGATCGCGTCACGGACGATGTCGTGGCCGCCGACGCGCACGGCGCCGCGCGAAGGGGGAATGATGCCGGACAGGCACCGCAGCGTGGTGGTCTTGCCCGCGCCGTTTGGGCCGACTAAGCCCATCACTTCGCCGGGCTGGACAGAAAATGAAAGTTCGTTCACGGCGACGAATTCGCCGTAAAGTTTGGTGAGACCTTCAACCTGGATCATGCGTTGGAGTTGGGTTGCCGATTGTTGTTGCTGCGCGGTCAACGTACCAGCCAACCGGTCAGAGCGTAAAGTCCGCAGATTCGAAGCCACCGCGCGCGCAAAAATATTTTTGAATTTTTTCTTGGCAGATTTTGGTCTTGAGCGTAGAAATGGACTGTTCTTTGAAATGGATGGACGTTGTTCATCCGTCATCGCAGTCAAACGTCAGGGAACCCGGTGAAAATCCGGGGCGGTTGCGCCACTGTTACGGCTACAAATTCCCATAAGCCACTGATGCAAATCGGGAAGGCGGGAAGAGGTTTGAAGCCGAAGCCAGGATACCGGTCTGGCTGTGCTCGTCACGGTCGCTCGCGTGAGCGGCCGGCTTCTCCGTCAAAGAGAAGGATGAGGCCAGCCTGTCGAACGGTTTTCGGCAGGATTCGCTGGATGCCTTCATTCTCCGTTTTGCCGGGGTCTGAAGGTTTTTTTGTTTGGAGTCCCGCTTCAGGCGGTTCGTAAAATGCCGGCTAAAGCCGGAACTCCAAGCGTCTCCCAGACCCCGCGCTGGTCTCTCAACCGTAAAACTGTTCCGCCCCTGAAAGCTTTCGGGGTTGCGGTACCAAATTGAAAGATCAGCCATGAAAAAAGTCCGTTTAGCGCTGGCGCTGGCCGGCTTGTCCGTTTGGTCTGTCGCGCCCGCGACCGTCATTACCGAAAATTTCACCAACAATCCGGCACAGGACGGCTGGCGGACTTTTGGCAATACCAACTTGTTCCACTGGAATTCGACGAATCAAAACCTCGAAGTCACCTGGGATTCCACAAAAACAAACAGTTATTTCTACCATCCCCTCAACGGCTATCTCACCCGCAACGATGATTTCCGCATCGAGTTCGACCTCCGGTTGACCGACATCGCCAGCGGCGTGGAACCCGGCAAGACCGGCCCCATGCAGCTCGGTTTTGGTTTCCTGAATTCCACGATCGCCACCAACGCCAGTTTTATGCGCGGCGTCTTTGGCAGCGCGCCGAACGTCGCCGAATTCGATTACTACACCGACGGCTATTACTTTTTTGGCGATGTTTATTATTCGGCGCCGGCAACGACCACGCCGTCCTTTATTTCCGGGGTCAACAGCTACGATTATGCCCCCGCTAACTTGTCGGTATATGAAAACGAACTGCCGACGAATCAGCCCGTGCATGTCACGTTTGCCTACACGGCCAGCAATCAAACCGCCGTTGTCATGCTCACCACCAATGGCGTTCCGCTCGGCCAGCCGACCAATCTGGTTTTGAACAGCGCCAACGGATTTGCCGACTCCGACGACTTCCAGGTGGACATGTTTTCCATCAGCAGCTACAGCAGCGTCGGCGATGATTACGATTCGGTTCTCGCGCACGGGAGCGTGGCCAACCTGGTCGTGACCCTGCCGCCGCCAGCGCAAAATCTGACCGGGGGGTTCAGTCACGGCGTTTGGCAGGTGCAATTCACCGACCACACCAACTGGCTTTACACCCTTCAACGCTCGACCGATTTTGTTTCCTGGGCCGACACTTCCGTAACCACCAACGGCAATGGCACGAACCTGATTTTGCAGGACCCGAACGCGCCGGCGGACAAGGCGTTTTACCGCGTTCGCGCCAACAGACCATGAAAGCACGTAACCAGTGGCAAGTGGTCAGCCTTCGCCATGCTTCGGCACGACAGGCAAGTGACAGAATGATTGGACATGCGACAAATTCATGTCACGTGTCACGTGTCACGTGTCACGCCTTCACGTTGATCGAACTGCTTGTCGTCATTGCCATCATCGCGATTCTAACGGCAATGCTGCTGCCGGCATTGACGCAAAGCAAGGCCTCCGCCCAACGCGCCACCTGCGAAGGCAATCTGCGCCAGCTCGGAATGGCCTCGGAATTGTATTGGGACGACAACAACGGGAACTGTTTCAAATTGTCGGACGGCGTGACAAACAGTGGAACGATTTGGTGGTTTGGCTGGCTGGGACCCGGGCCGGAGGAACAACGGCCATACGATTTGTCCGTTGGCAAATTATTTCCCTACCTCAATGGCAGCGATGTCCGGCTTTGCCCGGTGCTCAACTCAAAAATGGCCCAGTTCAAATTAAAAGCCACCAATGTGGTGGTGTACAGTTACGGCTATAATGGCTCCTTTTCCACCCCTAGCAACCTGCCGCCAATGGGCGTCGGCCAAATCAAGCATCCAACGGATATCGCCTTGTACGCCGACTCAGCCCAAGTGAACAATTTTCAACCCCCCGCTTCGTATAGCAACCCGATGATTGAAGAATGGTATATCCTCGACAACCCAACCAACTATCCCAGCAGCAGTTATTATCCCCACGGCCACTTTCGCCATTCGCAAAGGGCAAACGTGGTGTTTTGCGACGGGCATGTGGGATTGGAAACGATGGTGCCCGGCTCGATTGACCCGAAATTGCCGAACCAGCTTGTGGGCCGGCTGCGTCCGGAAATTCTCCTCCTGCCGTAGCGGGCAATCGGGAGGGCAAGCTTTTCAAGCGGCTCCGGCAAACAGCCGTTCATTTTTGCAGCCATGCCCAGGCGCACCAGAGCACCGGCGCCTGGCCGTGCAAATCACCCACGGCTCGCGGCCGGTCCAAATAGTAATTCACATCCTGGCTCTGCCCAGTGCCAACACATACCTCGCGCAGGTTTCCGTTTTTATCAAGGTAACCGCACAGGCCAATCCAGCCTTTGCGGGCGCAATCGCCATATTCCTTCGCATCCAGCCAGCCGTGCCGGACGCCGACAATCATGGCGTAGGTGAACATGGCGGTGCAGGAACTTTCCGGCCATGCCTGATCGTTGTCAATCAGTTGCCGCCACATGCCCGATGGCGATTGGTCCCGCCGCAGCCCCGCCATCATTTTGCGGTAACCGTCCATGAGCCGTGCGTATTTAGGTTGATCCGGCGGGAGCGAACTGAGCACTTCGGCCAGCCCAACCGCGAACCAGCCGTTGCCGCGCCCCCAATAAAATGGTCCGCCCGCGCCATGCCAGAAGAGACCGTTGGGTTTTTGCAGCCGGTCGAGGTAGGCGGCAAGTTCGTCCGCCGCGCGGTCGGCGTATTTCAGGTCCTTCGTCGCGCGATAGGCCTGGATTTGCAGGGCGCCGACCATGAATGCATCGTCTATCCACCAGCGCGATTCGCGCGCAAGGCCGTTCGTTAACGGATTTTCCCATTGCTCGCCGGCTTTGCCCAGGCCAAGGGCGAGGTCATTGGTGTTGCCATTGAGCAGGTAGATTTCCAACGGTAAAACTCCGAAGACGTGAAAATCCACGTGCCGCGCCGGTGAAATCATCTTCTTGCCTTCCGGCGTCAAAATCACCGCGTAACGGTCAATAAGCTTTTGCTCCAGTTCCTTGTCACCAGCCGCGTCCGCGAACCGCAACGCGCCGAACGCCGCGCAAACTTCGGAATAATGAATGAAACCTTTTTTGTCGAGGTTGATGGGGCGGCGGAGAAGATTCTGCGCAACTTTTTCGCCGACGGTCCGGGGATTGCAATTTGTCGGCCAGTTTTGGAAAACGGCCTGGGTTGATTCTGTTTTTCCAGCCCCAGTTTTCACCGCGGCGCAACCGGCCAACAAAACCGCGCCGAACAGGCAGGCGGTCTGCAAAATGGTTTTGTGCATGGGCGAATTAAAACCGGGGCGCACTGGTTTGTCTAGGAGCGGGTTTTGTCCTGTGCTTGGGGCTGAATCTCCGCCTCGGGAAAACGCTCGCGAATCCGGCGGCGGAGACGTTCCTCGTCGGCCGGTTGGTAACGTCGGCGCGTGATGAGCCGCCGCACCACATCCAACAACGCCAACCAGTCCTCCAGTGGCGGTTCCGGCACGGGTTGCCATTGATCGAACCGCTTTTCGCGCTGGAAGAAAAGCCATTCGCGGCTCACGCGCCGCGCATAGACCTGCAGCTTCACACCATCGTCGTTGGTTCGTTTCCAGCTGATTTCTGCTTTAGGCATTTACGGGGGCGTTCTGGTGGTCTGACAGTAATGGGAATAATTTTGGAGAAAATTTTCCTGAAATTTGTCGAATTGCGAGGTGGACGGCAGCGGTGTGCTTAAGGAATTCGTTTCGGGAAAAGTTGTATGCGCACCATCGTTGACGATGGCAAAAACCTTTATGGGGGACGCCGTGGCAGCGCCGTGGATTTCCGTGTCCTGATTGCCGCAGACAAGGCGGCGGCCCTGGATGATTCCATATTGCAGGTATGAGTTGAGATAAATCGTCCGGTCGGTTTGCGCGCTGTCGGAATAGAGTGACGCCCCCTGATAGAGTTGGTCTTGGGGAATGGGAATGCCGAGCAAATCAAGGATGGTTGGCAACAAGTCAACTTGAGAACCCACGGTGTCATTGATGCGGCAACCCGGCTTGCCAGGGTCCATTATGATCAATGGAATGTTCGCCAACCCGGGCGTCACCGTCCATCCGTGGCCGATGGGTCCGCCATTTTCCCCGAGCATTTCTCCGTGATCGTCGGTGATAATCACCAATGTATTGTCCAAGAGGCCGGCATCTTTCAATTCGTCCAGTATGGAAGCAACGATCCAGTCCATGTAGAGAAGGTTGTTCAGGTAGAGAGGAGTATAGTCGCCCACTTGTTTTAACGAATATTTTTTAAATTGTTGGGGTATTCCGTCGAAGGGATTGTGAGGAGCAACCGGAAAATAGGAGAGAGAAAAATTTTGATGGTTTGTTGCGTATTGTTTGATCTGCGCCCGAATGGCTCTCAACGTTTCTTCTTCGCGCAAGCCCCAGGAAACCGATGCCGCATCGCGCCGGCCAGGCATGGTGTCAGCGTCATACATTGCGTCAATGCCGCGTCCCCGCAGGAAATCTCGAAAGCCAGCGTAATCAATAAATTCGGAATCAAAAACTGAACAGGTATAGCCACGTTGGTGTAAGACATCGAAAAGGCTTTTTACATTCACCCGATGAAGCGTGAAAACCTTGTAATCCTTCACCGGATAAAGTCCGGTGAGCGTTGCAAAACGGGAGTTGATGGAATTGGGAAAATTGCAGAAAAAATTCGGGAAAAGTTCCATTCGGTCCTTGTATTTTGAGAGCAACGGTTCCGTGTTTTCCGTCCCGTTGAAGAGCGACAGATATTTGTTGTAGCAAGATTCCTGAAAAATCAACACGACGTTCAAATTCCGCGGCGCGTGCCCGGATGCGGGCGCGGGAGGTCTGGTCATTGCTTCCATGCCCAACTGTTTTGCCGTCAAGATGAAGGTCTTTTCATCCATCGGCGGGTTAGAGACTTTTTTAAATAACGGGCTGGTTCCGGCAAGCAATATAGCCGATTCGCCTTCTGCTTTGTCATGCCTGGCGAACCAATTTCCCGCAATTCCCAACAGCAGGAATGAAATCAAACAGAATTGTCCGCTGCGTCCCAACTGCAATGACCCGGAAGAACTCTTGCGCTGCCACCACCCCACCAAAACGGCGTAAAGACCCGCCAGCATAACCAATCCGATCATCATTCCCGGCAAATAAGGTTTTGCCTCCCGCCATATCATTTTGAAGTCGGCGCCGAGTTCCACGGCCTGCCAGTCCAGTCTCACCCCCATGATCTGCGACAACCGCAAGTCCGCCAAGGCGAGCGCGATGAGCAGCAGATTGATGCCATCCAGCCACAACAATGACGCCGACGGAAGCAGTCGCCGATAGATCGTCGCCGCCGCCAGCAATGTCAATGCCAGAAAAAATTCCCCCAGAAAATAATGCGGCAGGGTGAATCCCAGGCAAAGCAGATTTTGAAAATTGGCCACCGCGCCGTAGTTGATATTCACCAGCAACAGGAACGCGGTGAAAGCAAACGGCAGCAGCCACAACCAGGCCGCATGAAATTTCCTCCGCCAGGCAAGGATGCTTAATCCCAGAAACAACGCGATGCTCCAACCCGACAACACGAAATATCTCGCGCTTAAATTTTTCAAAGCGTCGTCCTGTGTACGGAAAAGCAAAAACAAAAAAACGCACCAAAGCCACGGTTGAATCATCCAGAACCAGCCCGGTGAATTTCGGGAACCCGCCCCGGCCAATAAACACGCGACGCCCAGACTGTCTGCCACCAGCAAGGCATTTTGATAGGCAATAAATTCATGAAAAAACAACGCGATATAGACCGGGGCGAAGATCGCGGTGAAATACAAAACCAGATGCTCGCGGCCGGTGCGAACCAGCCCGTAGTAGAGCAGCGCGTAGACAAATATCCAAACCGCTAAAAACGGCGGTTGAAAGAAAAAAACCTGGATTAAATACCATCTCAAATCCCACCACGTCAACGTCCCGTGCATCACCAGATAAAGATAATCTGTATCGCCGGCGTGAAATGTCAGAAAAATAAAAAAAATCCCCGCCAGCAACACGCCGGCATTGGCCGCGCGGACCACTGGCGCGCCGCCAGCGGAACAGCGCAGCGCAAATTGCCATAAACTTAATCCCACGAGAACTGCAAAAGCATAAAAGGCCGCTTCATTCACCCAGTTGTAATGCCACGAGCCAATCCGCCATTGAGTTTCAAAAAGATACCTTCGAAATCCAACCAACATCGTCAGTTTTATCAGGCAAAGCGTTATGAATAACATCCCGATTCGTCCGCCCACGTCCCCCGGAATGGCACACCAATGCGCCTTCGGGGTATTTGGCTTCGCGTCCGATGAATTTTCGACCGGCTGGGAATGAATCCCGGCAGACTTGCGATTTTCGCTCATTGGGAAATTGAATCTGGTGAAAATTCGCTTCGTAGCTGCGACTCGATTCAATCAGGCAAACTCACGCTTGCGACCGCCATCGCCGCAATGCCCTCTTCGCGGCCGATGAAACCCATTTTTTCATTGGTCGTGGCCTTGACGCCGACGTGCCGGAAATTGATGTCCAATGCCTCCGCGATGTGGATTTTCATCTGGCGGATGTGCGGATAAATTTTCGGCGCCTGCGCCACGACCGTTGCGTCCACGTTCACGATTTTGCCCTGGCGCAACGCCACCAGCCGCGCGGCCTCCTGCAAAAACACCTTGCTGGGCGCGTTTTTCCAGCGCGGGTCCGTGTTCGGAAAAAAGTGGCCGATGTCCTCCTCACCCAGCGCACCGAGAATCGCGTCGCAAACCGCGTGCATGAGCGCGTCGGCGTCCGAATGGCCGTCCAAGCCTTTCGGGTGCGGAATCTCCACGCCGCCGAGGATGAGTTTGCGTCCCGCGACCAGCGCGTGAACGTCATAGCCGATGCCAACGTGGACCATTACCGGACTATAAAACATGCGCCCCTCCCGACCAAGCAATATCCTGCTTGATGCGGGGCAGCGACTGAAGTTCCGTTTCCGCCAGGAAAGACCGCCCCGTTACCCGACGCCGCCAGGCTATTTTGCCGGGGGCGAGTGCAAGAAGTGCCTCATGAGGTAATCTGCCCAGTCATCGAATCCTTTCGGGTTGCACTCATTGAACGTTTGTTCGCGCATTTCACTGATGACAATGTCAGGTTTCTCCTGTTTGATCCATTTCTCTGACAATGGGAAACGACTGTAATAGGTTACCTTGCCAAAGTGGTAGCCCAGAAATGGAGATAAGCCGTTTCTAAAAGAATCACCGAGGACAATCACGCTGCCTTGGGCCCTGGGATTTTTAGTAAAATCTACAAATGAACTGACACATTCAGTCGGTTTTGAGCTCATTTCCAGGCGCGGCAGGTCCGGCTTTGGAGTTAAAGAAACGGCACAGTTTTCGTTGACATCCACTTCAGCCCACTCGGCCAGGTTACCACTGGGGATCGGCTTGTTTTCCAGTTTAAAGGAAGCCAAAGGCAGTGGCTTCAGTCCGGGCAATTGTTTCGAGAGATTCTTTACGATTTCCTGATAGGCCACAAAGCCGCCGAAATAATTCCAGTGGCAGTCGGTTTGGTAATATGTGGGCGCGATTGTGCGTGCTGCTCGCAGCGCCGGGCGAAGGTCCAGGACTTCAACGGTGGAATGGGCGCGCATGTGGGCGAAAAATTGATCGAGCTTGGTATCGGGTCGCACCTTTTTCATCCAGTCCGGTAATTGTTCAGAATAGACCGACTGTTTGTCGGGCGCAACGACGAAGACATATTTGATCCCGAGTTGCGCGAGCCAATCGCGGCGATGTTCGAGCAGTGCCTGCCAATCGAGCAAATCCTGAGGTGAAAACCGCCGTACACCCTGATAATTTTCAATCGTCCTGTTATCGTTTAAAAACAACCAGCCATTGCGGCCGACGATAACACCCGGCGAAGGCCCGCTTTTCCCGGGGAAAAGCCCGAGCTCCATCCTTCGGTGCAGGTGGATGAGTTGGTTTCGCCAGCCGAAATGGTCGTTGAAATAAGCCTCCAGCCCGGCAATGAACTCTTTTTGACCTCCAAGGCCGGGTTTTAATTCCGGGAACTCCGCCAGCACCCGATTTTCCCTCGGGAGGGTTGTCCGATCAATATGGAAAATGGTATCGAGTGTCGGCAACCAAAGCATCACCAGGAACAGGATGATCAGGCTCACATTTGTCCATCGCGTCAATGTCAAATTGGCAGAAGTGGGTTGCATCAATCAGAACCGGAAATAGATAAACGGATTATAAGTGTTGCCGGCCAGGTTGACGGAGATAATCAGCATCAATGCCACAATCAGGACGATTTCCAGGGCCGAACCGAAAGCCCGGACAACCGGACGACAGGCTGGGGGGGACATCTGGCCCAACTTTGCACAGAGGGTTAGCGTCCAATTCCACAAGGGTCCGCTGAACAGGATGCCGAAAGCGATGGCCCAGACGTCCTGGTTCGTCATATTATAGCGGCCGTTCGTTCCCGCGAATGCCGGAACCGGACTCAGCCCGAACAAAGCCAGAAAGAAGTGCCCGGCGGCTGTGAATGTGTTGGCGCGAAAGATCACCCAGCCCATCACCACGACAAGGATGGTATAGAGATGCCGGAGTGACTTGGGAAGTTTCGCTTGCCATGTACCCAGGCGGGTTCGCTCCAGGGCCAGGAAAAAACCGTGATAAAGGCCCCACACCACAAATGTCATACTTGCGCCATGCCACAAACCACAGAGAAAGAACACCACGATAAGATGGAGGCAGGTTCGTCCTTGGGAAACGCGGTTGCCGCCGAGCGGAATATAGAGGTAATCGCGAAACCAGGTCGTGAGTGAGATGTGCCAGCGCCGCCAGAAATCCCTGATGGACTGCGCGGTGTAGGGAAACTGGAAGTTTTCGAGAAATTCGAAGCCGAACATTTTGCCCATCCCGACCGCCATGTCTGAATAGCCGGAGAAATCGAAGTAAATCTGCAAAGTGTAACAGAGAATTCCCAGCCAGGCGTCCGGTGTGGAAAGTTCAGAGGCAGGCAGTGAGAAGATTTGATTAGCCGGGGCGGCAACGGAGTTGGCAATCAAAATTTTCTTGGCCAGACCACCCACGAAACGACGGATGCCATCCGCAAAGATATCGCGGCTGACCGTACGTTGCCTGAGCTGCGGACCAATCGCGCTCCAGCGCAAAATCGGCCCGGCAATCAGTTGTGGAAAAAAGAAGATGTAAAGCGCTACATCCTTCAGATCGGTCGCCGACCTCCATTTACGGCGGTACACGTCGATGATGTATGACAGCGCATGAAAGGTGAAGAACGAGATCCCGATTGGCAACGCGATGTGCGGCGCCTGAAACGGCGCCAGACCCGCAAGGCCGAGCGACGAATTAAACACCCCAACGGCGAAATTGGCGTATTTAAAAAACGCGAGCAGGCCGATGTTAATGAAGACGGCTAACGCGACGATGAACTTACGGCTGGTCACGCTTTCGCTGCGATCCATCCATAAGCCGAGGCCGTAGTTCACCAGTGTGGATGTCAGCAACAGCAGGATGAAATCAATTTGACCCCACGCATAAAACGCGAGGCTCATCAAAAGCAGCCATAGATTTCTGGCCTTTGTGCCCGGCAACAACAAATTAACCGTCAGCACAATCGGCAAAAACAAGAACAGGAATATGGGCGAACTGAAAACCATCTGGACAACGCGCGATTATCAGCCAGCCGAGCTATGTATCAATAATAATTCCCGGAATCAGGCCCGCGGCAGCGTGAAGAAAAACGTCGCGCCTTTGCCCAACTCACTTTCCACCCGGACCTTGCCGCCATGGTTTTGCACGATGTGCTTGACGATGGACAGGCCCAGGCCGGTGCCGCCCTGCTCGCGTGAACGCGCCTTGTCCACGCGATAAAACCGCTCGAACACGCGGTCCAATGATTCCGGCGGAATGCCCGGCCCGTCATCCTGCACGAAAATTTCAATCATCCCGTCCCCGGCTTTTCTACCACCGACGGTCACCGTGCCCTGCGTGCGGCCGTATTTGATGGCGTTGTCCACCAGATTGGCGAGGACCTGTTCGAGCCGGTTCGCGTCCGCCGTCGCCGTAAGCTCCGGCAATTGATTGACGAGGGTGACACGCTTGTTGTCTGCGGGCGGTTTCAGATCACCCAAAACCTTTTCGACGACCGGACGCAAGGCGACCGGTTGCAGGTCCAATTTGACCCGCCCGGCTTCCAGCGCGGAAATCGTGAGCAAATCCTGAATGAGCAAATCGAGCCGGTCGGCGTTGCGCTCAATAATTTTGAGAAAGCGCTCGGCAACTTCGGGACTGCCGCGCGCGCTGCCGAGCAGCGTTTCGGCGTAACCTTTGATGAGCGAGAGCGGCGTGCGCAGTTCGTGGCTGACGTTGGCCACGAATTCCTCACGCGTGCGTTCCAGCCGTTTGAGCCGGGTCAGATCGCGGAAAACGAGGATGGTGCCTTCGCGTTCGCCGGCGGAGTTGGAGATGGCGGCGGCGTTGACCTGCAACCAGCGTTCGCTCAAATCCGGCAGTTTCAGTTCGTAGTCGAAAACCTGCCCCTCGGTTTCGACACGGTTAACGAGTTCGTTCAGCTCATGCACGCGCAGGGCTTCCAGGATGGTTTTGCCGCGCAGTTCGGTTGTCACGCCGAAAAGATTTTTGAAGGCGCGGTTGGCGAGGTAAATCCGGCGGTTGCGATCGAGCAGCAGCAATCCCTCCAACATGCTGTTGAACAAAACCTGCTGTTGCGCCCTGGCATCGGTCGTGATCTGTTCCTGCCGCCGCTGAAAATCCTCCAGCTCGGTCTGCACCTGGCGCTCCTGGCGGAGATATTTTCGCCGCCACCGGAAATGCAGCCCGACGGCGGCGGCCAAGGCGATGATGGTCAGGACTGGCCACATGGGAAGGAGAATTGAATGTAGGAAAACACCGAACAACGAACGCCGAACGCCCAACATCGAACGTGATCATTCGGAGTTCGATGTTCAATGTTCAATGTTCGATGTTCCCAACCTTTGTTCACTCCACAAACCGATACCCGACGCCGCGGACGGTGTCCAGATGCTTCGCTGCCGGGCCGAGCTTTTCCCGCAACCGCCGCATGTGCGTGTCCACCGTGCGCGTGTCAATCAGGCTGTCGTATTCCCAAACGTCCCGCAGCAAGGCGTCCCGGGATTGCACGCGCCCGGCGCGTTGCGCGAGCGTGGTGAGCAGCTTGAACTCGGTGGCGGTCAGTTCAAACGGCCTGCCTTTCCAGCTCGCCGCATGGCGCGGCACGTCAATCAGCAAATCCCCAAAGCGTAACTGCTCGCGCGGCTTTTCCTCCGTCTGTCCGCGCGCAAGTATTTTTTTAATGCGCAGCAGCAGCTCGCGCGGGCTGAACGGCTTGGTCAGGTAATCATCCGCGCCGAGTTCGAGGCCGAGCACGCGGTCAATTTCGGCGGCCTTGGCAGTGAGCATGATAATGGGCACGCGCGCCGTGGCCGGATCCAGCCGCAACACCTTGCACGCCTCGAACCCGTCCATTTCCGGCAGCATCACGTCGAGAATAATCAAATCCGGTCTCTGCGCGTGGGCCTTTTTCAACGCCTCCGCGCCGTCGGCAGCCGTGATGACGGCGTAACCCGCCTGTTTCAGGTTGAACTCGACCAGTTCCACCGCTTCGGGTTCGTCGTCCACCACTAAAATTCGCGGCTTCACTCCGGGTTGCATATCACGCGCCCCATCGTCTCACAATTTCAATTCCGTGACAACCATGTGACAATCCGGTGACAATTTCAATTGGCGATGGGCAATGGGTGATTTACCATTTGCCCGACGCGACGCGCTTGAAAAATCGTCAATCGTAAATCATCAGTTATAAATAAAATGCCACTGCCGGTCATCAACCTTGCCCGGATGCGCGAATGGGAACGGGCCACGTGGGCCGCCGGCCAGACCGAAGCCGAGGTCATCCGGCGCGTCGGCGAAAAAATCGCCGAACGCGCGCTGCAACTCACACGCGCCGGCGACCCGATTTTGATTCTGGCCGGCAAAGGCCACAACGGCGACGACGCCCGCGCCGCGCGCAAACTTTTGCGCGACCGGCGGGTGGACGTGCTTGACGTGATCAACCCGGAGGCGGCACTGCCCGAATTTCTTAAACGCAGCGCAGGCGTCCCGCCTGCCCAGGCCGGCCAGGGCGGCCGGGCCGCGTTGCTCATTGACGGCTTGTTCGGCATCGGCCTGGACCGTCCGCTTGACGAAAGCTGGAAAAAATTCATGGCCGCGGTCAACCAATCAAACATCCCCATTCTGGCCGTGGATGTGCCGTCCGGCTTGAACGCGGACACCGGCGATCCCGTATCGCAGGACGCGGCGATAGAAGCTGCCGTCACCTTGACCGTTGGCGCGCCCAAAATCGGTTTGCTCGCCCAAAACGCCTGGCCGTTTGTCGGGCGTCTGGAAGTTGCCGCCGATGTCGGTCTGGTTCCTTGTCCCCACAAAAGCGAGTTGAATTGGACGCTGCCGGAGGATTTCGCCGGGTTCCCGCCACGCCGCGCAGCCGCGGCCCACAAAGGTTCGTTCGGGCATCTGGCAGCGGTCGCGGGCAGTTTTGGATTTCATGGCGCGGCGGTCCTGGCCGCGCGCGGGGCGCAACGCGCACAACCCGGTCTCATCACCCTGTTCACGCAGGAAGACGCCTATCATACCATTGCGGCGCAATTGCAATCCACCATGGTGAACTTGTGGAAGCCGGAAACAAAATTGTTCGACGCGGCGAGCGCGATTTTGATCGGCCCCGGTTTGGCCGCGCCGAATTTGCCGGACGAAATGAAATCCATCACGCGGCGGCTTTGGCGCGATTCAAAATCGCCAGTCATCGTGGACGCGAGCGCGTTGGACTGGCTTGCGCCACATGTCCTGCCCAAGGATCTGATTCGCGTCGTCACACCGCATCCAGGCGAGGCGGCACGCATGCTCAAGACCACCACGCAGCAGGTGCAAGGGGACCGGCTGCGGGCCGTGCGCAATCTCTCGCAGCGTTTCGGCAATTGCTGGGTGGCGCTCAAGGGACATCAGACACTCGTTGGCCGGAGCGCGGGCCTTCGCTCCGATGAAGCTTCGTCCCCGCAAGAAGGCGAAATCTTTGTGAACCCGTCCGGCAATCCGCATCTGGCGCAGGGCGGCAGCGGCGACGTGCTCGCGGGCTTCATCGCCGGTTTGCTGGCACAACCGGCGTTGCAGACCGATATCGGCAAAACACTTCGTTATGCCGTCTGGCAGCACGGCGCGGCGGCGGACAAATTGCAAATGACGCGCACGAACTGGGTGGTGGAAGATTTGTTGGGCGAACTCGGCAACGCCACGCCGTAAAACGCCGGGCCGCAACCGGCGGAAACGTCAGACCTTCCCGGTAAAACGCCAGATGGCCCAAACATGGCATTTGGCCTTTTCCTGGTCCGGATGACGCCGGCGCAACGTGTCGCGAATCTCAAAGGCCCGTTCCCGCGACAGGATCAACCCTGATTCCTCCGAAAGCTCCGAGACATCGCACACATCCGGAAAACGGCCGCTGCTCAACAGCGCGCTCGTGAGACACTGGGTGTCCACCACATCAAAGCCGGCAAACACGAAATTGGAATCTGGAAAGCCGCTGACATCGGCTGCCGAAGGCTCGCGGGCGACGGCAATCACCACTGAGGGACGATGACCCGTCACGCGTCGCAGGACAAAGCCGAGGTCGGTGAAAAAATCGAGCATGAATTCCTCCTTCGCTACAAACTCCCAATCGTCACCGGACTGGACATGGACGACCGCTGGACAAAGGAGGTTGTCCAGCGTCACGACCCGTTTCAGATCCGTGCGCCCCAGCCATCGGGTGTAACCCACCCACCGCTCGCCGTTGTTGGGGTCAAATCGCTCAATGGCCGTATAATAATACATAGTCGAGAGTCACAGGGCGCAAGGAGGCGTCGGTCGAACCCGAGTTCAACCATGGCGGCTCTGCGCCCCAAACTCACGACACCAACAAATCATAAAGCCGCAACCGAGCCAATCGAAAACTGCCTGTCGCGCTGAAACGAAGCGAAGGCCGCCCCCGGCCCCGCCATTTTGTCCATCAGAACTTCAGCGAAGTTGGAAGCTGCTCAACGACGGCAGAAGACCGTGGCGGCTCGCTTGCCCGCGGTGCCTGTTATCGGCGGTGGCCGTTGGCTCCAACACGGAGGAGGCTGCTCCGGACACATGACGCTGCCGTAATTATTTCGCTCCGCCTCAAGAAAACTCTCCGCACTGGCGCGTAATCCCGGCTTGTTGCCACCGTCAGCGACGACGACGCGCTTATTTCCCCAAATTCGGGTTGAGCTGCCAAACAACACGGACTTGAGATTGACAACAACGAAGCAACCAGGGAGCAAAGAGAAATGACACGAAGAGCGCAATGGCAGGGTTCGCTCGCCGAGCGGGCCGCGGCGCGATGGGAACATTGCGCCCTGCCAAACGACAGACGATCAGGATTGAGCACAGGATTGAGATCAGGATGAAATCAAATCCGCTTGGCAGCCGCGGTTCATTCTGTTTAATTGGCCACGCCGAATGAGAAGATTGCCCGCCATCACTCCGCTCGTTTTTCTGGTCGCGGTTTTTCCCTTGGTTGCTTCAGCGCAGCCGGAAGAGTCCTGGGAGGTGGGAGCGCTTAACCGAATCATCCCCGGGTTGGTCGAGGGCAATGTATCCTATGCAAACGGCGTGTGGTACGGCACCAACTGGTTTTATGTGAAATACCGCGACTCGTTTCTCACGGCCGAAAGCGGGAGGTTGAACCAACAGACGGGCGAAGTCGAAGCTGATGGCCACGTGCGCATCGAGTCGGGCGATCAAATCTGGGTTGGCGAGCACATCCGCTACAATTTCAAGACGCACCAGATGCAGAGTGAGGAATTCCGCACCGGCAAGCCGCCCGTGTTCGCCGCCGGCCGGGAATTGACGGGCAACACCACCAACCGCACCTACACCGCCCGCCACGTTTTTGTCACGACCGACGATATCAGCAACCCGGCGTTTCGCGTGCGCGCCAGCCGCGTTAAAATTGTCCCCGGCAAATACGTTGAGATGTGGAACGCGGTATTATACATGGATGGCGTGCCGGCGTTTTACTTTCCATATTACGAGCGCAACCTCGGCGAGCGCGCGAACAACTACAATTTTCTTCCCGGCGACCGCACCGCCTACGGGCCGTATCTCCTGAACACTTACACCTGGTTTCTGGGCGACAATACGGATGGCAAAATCCACCTGGACTACCGTGAGCGCCGCGGCGTGGGGGTGGGACCGGATTTACAACTGCAGCTTGGCCGCTGGGGTGACTTCGCGTTCAAGTATTATTATCTCCACGACCAGAATCCCAACACCAGTATAAGCACAAACAGCTTCGCCAACCTGGAACCAATCCCCGAAAACCGGCAACGCTTTTATTTTGCCTGGCAGGCGACCCCGTTCACCAATTTGAATGTGAAGGCGCTCGTGAATTACCAGAGCGATCCGCTGGTGTTGCATGATTTTTTTGAAGGCGATTACACGGAAAATCCGCAGCCGATTACGTTCGTTGAGGTCAATAAATACTGGGAAAACTGGAGTCTCGACGCCGAAACCACGCCGCGCCTCAACAATTTCTTTGACCAGGTCGAGCGGCTGCCCGACGTGAAGCTCACCGGTTTCCGCCAGCAGGTGTTCGACACGCCAATATATTACGAAAGCGAAAGTTCGGCTGGCTACTACCGGCAGGTGTTTGCCAACACGAACGAGCTGTTCGCCAATACCAATGGACCCTTCGCCGATTATTCCGCCGCGCGCGCCGACACGTATCATCAACTGCTCCTGCCGTGGAGATTTTTCGGCTGGCTGAACGTCACGCCGCGCGTCGGCGGACGGTTCACGTATTACAGCAACGAAGGCGGCCCCGGCGGCACGAACAGCGAAACCTGGCGCAAGGTGTTCAACACCGGAGTCGAAACCTCGTTCAAGGCTTCGCGCTTGTGGACGGGCGCGACGAATTCGCTGCTGCAAATTGACGGCCTGCGCCATATCATCGAACCGTCGGTGAATTACGTTTTCGTTCCCGAGCCGAGTACGCCGCCGTCGCAACTGCCGCAATTCGATTCTGAGCTGCCCAGCCTGCAAATCCTCCCGATACAATTTCCCGATTACAACGACATTGATTCGATTGACAGCCGGAACGTCATCCGCTTCGGCCTCCGCAACACGCTACAGACCAGGCGCGATGGGCAGCTCGAGAACCTGCTGAACTGGAACGTGATGCTGGACTGGCGACTCAAGCCCGACACGAGCACCAATGCGTTGAATCTCGGCGCGCCGGGGCCGCAACAAACGTTCGACGACCTTTATTCCGCGCTCACGTTCCGCCCGCGCACCTGGCTCGTGTTGGAATCCCGGTTGCGCTACAACATCAACGACAGCCACCTGAATCTTGCGTTTCATCAACTCACCTTTACGCCGAATGAGCGGTGGAGTTGGGGGCTTGGCCACTGGTATCTGCACGGCGGATTCCCCGGCAGCGGCGACGGCGGCAACAATTACATCACCAGCACGATTTTTTACCGTTTGAACGACAACTGGGGCTTGCGCGCCACCGATAATTTCAACGCGCAGAACGGACGGATGCAGGAGCAGTTTTATTCCATCTACCGTGATCTCCGGAGCTGGACCGGTGCCGTGACTTTCCGCGTGATTGACAACGGCACCGGCCCGAAGGATTTCACGGTCGCCTTCAGCTTCTCGCTCAAGGCCAGGCCCAAGATGCCCCTCGGCGGCGACGCCGTCAGCCCGTATCACCTCGTCGGGGAGTAAAATTTGCGTTGATTCGCACAATTTGTGTCAAACCATCCGCACCGGAATGCCCTTGCCCGCCAAAAATTTCTTGACCTCACCGACGGTGTACTCGCCGAAGTGGAAAATGCTCGCGGCCAGAACCGCATCAGCTTTCCCTTCAAGCAACACTTCGGCCATGTGTTCCAGCGTGCCCGCGCCGCCGCTGGCCACCACCGGCACACCCACCGATTCGCTGATGCGCCGCGTGATGACCAGATCAAACCCCGCCCTCGTGCCGTCGGCGTCAATCGAGTTCAACACAATCTCGCCTGCGCCGAGTGACACCGCGCGTTTGGCCCATTCGACGGCGTCCAAGCCGGTCGGCTTGCGTGCGCCATGCGAGAAGACTTCCCATTTGTCCGACGCGCCCTTTTTCGCGTCAATCGAAACGACGATGCACTGGCTGCCGAATTTTTCCGCGCCCTGCCGGATGAGATCGGGATTGGCGAGCGCGCTGGAGTTGATGCTGATTTTGTCCGCCCCGGCGCGGAGCATCGTGTACATGTCATCCTCGGTGCGGAGTCCGCCGCCGACGGTGAGCGGCATGAAACACTGGTCGGCGGCGCGTTCAATCACGTCCACCATCGTCGCCCGGCCATGCGCGGTGGCGGTAATGTCGAAGAACACCATTTCGTCCGCGCCCTGCTCGTTGTAGCGGAGCGCGAGTTGGACGGGGTCGCCGACGTTGCGGAGTTCGCCCGCCTCGGCCTTGCCGAACCGGACGCCGCGCGTGACCTGACCGGCGTGCACATCCAGGCACGGAATGACACGTTTGGCAATCATCGTACCTATTGAACCGCCACTGGCGGCGCAAGGCAACTCATTCCGCGGCCCAACACCGAATTTTAACCACGGATGCACACGGGATACACACGGATATGAACACATTGTCTATAGGCGATTATTCATTGGCCATTGTGCGATACAACCTTCGCTTCTTTCTTCACTTCGTTGGCTTCTGTTGGCCTTTCGGTGGGGCGAGACTCTGTCGAACCAATTCGTCGGTAGGGACGGCTCGCCGAGCCGTCCGAGGCCGCGCAAGGCAACTGATTCCGCACGTGAAACTTATTTACTTCGGCGCGTACTGAAATATATTTCGTGTCCTGGTTGCCGACGTGGCGGAACTGGCAGACGCGCTAGACTCAAAATCTGGTGCCCGAAAGGGCATGTGGGTTCGACCCCCTCCGTCGGCACCAACTTTCCTCCTTTATCCTGTAAAACAATTTCTCAAACCCGACAAAGCAGAGGGGGACACGACACGCGAGCAGGCTGCCGGCCGGTCATCGGTGATTTGGGTTTCACCAGCCCGGCCCGGTTGTTACGATACTGGTCATGACGGCGCAGACGAACTCTCAGCAAATCAGGACACTGCCGACCGCTCGGCCAATTGCCGATCTTTCACCAAATGAAAAACGGGCGCTGCTTGCCCAACTCCTGCGGAGAAAGGCGAGCGAGTCCCAACCGTTTCATCCTCTCTCCGATAATCAGCAGGGAATCTGGTTCCTGTGCCAGTTCGCGCCGGAAAGCTCGATTTATAATGTCAGTTTTGCGGCGCGCATCCGCTCCGCGGTAGACATCCCGGCTTTCCGGCGCGCGTTTCAGGCGCTGGTGGATCGCCATCCTTCCCTGCGGACCACGATTGCGGTGCACTCCGGCATACCCGTTCAACAGATCCACGAACATCAGCCGGTCCACTTCGAGGAGACCGATGCCTCAACCTGGCGCGGGGATGAGCTGCAGACCCGGCTGGTCGAGGAAACTCAGCGCCGGTTTGATCTGGAACGCGGGCCGGTCATGCGAGTGAGTCTGTTCACTCGATCGGCACAGGAACACATCCTGTTGCTGGTCATTCATCATATCGTGGTCGATTTCTGGTCCCTCGCGGTGATCCTGAATGAACTCGGCGTGCTGTATCCGGCGGAAAAGGCCGGTCGACCAGCGGCTCTCCCTCCACTGGATCTGCAATACACGGACTTCGTTCGTTGGCAGACCGAAATGCTGGCGAGTCCGGCCGGCGAACGTCTCTGGGACTACTGGAAGAAACAATTGGCCGGCCCGTTACCCGTGCTCAATCTGCCGACCGACCGGCCGCGACCGCCGATACAGATGTTTCGTGGCGCGCAGCACGATTTCACTCTGAACGATGAACTGGCCCGGCGGCTCAGGGCGCTCGCCAAAGCCGAGGGGGCGACGCTATACATGGTCCTGCTGGCGGCGTTCGAACTGATGCTTTACCACCACAGTGGCCAGGAAGACATCCTCGTGGCTTCTCCCATGGTCGGACGGAGCCGGGCCGAGTTTGAAGGGCTGGTGGGCTTCTTCGCCAATCCGGTTGTCTTACGAGCGAATCTTTCCGGGA
>Ga0187866_1000705_pt1 | contig 36357 bp, 26 predicted proteins | sample June2016WEW_11_1_3_FD_133013 | JGI IMG/M metagenome (GOLD analysis project Ga0187866, IMG submission 133013) | Peatland microbial communities from SPRUCE experiment site at the Marcell Experimental Forest, Minnesota, USA - June2016WEW_11_150 | ecosystem: Environmental > Terrestrial > Soil >...
GAACAGCCAACTAGAAGCCGGAGTAGCAGTCAAAGTAACGCTAGTACCGCTCGGATAAGTGGCAAGGGAAGGATTCTCAGCCACAGAACCGCTCCCAACAACATTCACAGTCAAAGCGTACTGGCCTGGTGGGGGTGACGTCGCGTCGATCGTCAAAGTTCCCTGAACATTGTCGATAGTCACTTCGGCAGCAAAACCATCGGTCAAATCTGTGAAGGAATTCGCTAGCTCGAGGTTCACTGTTTTCTCGCCACTACTGCCCAATGGCTGCTTTATTATTTCGAAGGTTATGGTTGCTACCAAACCGTCCGCAGCGTTCCACGGCGTCCCTGTCGTGCTTCCCGCTACCCTGTATTGCATGGCACCAGTGTAAGGTGGGCTCGCAACATACGTAGATCCGTCTGCCTTATAAAAGCCGCCGACAATGGCATAAATAACCGGTGCGTTTAGTACGCCGCCTGGCTGAGTCAGCAGGTTACTAAATCCAACGGGTTTACAATAGTTCAGGATGTTGCTGAAGTCGAAATGAACCTCAACGCCTGCGCAGCCATTTGGAACGTTATCTGCGGTTCCGCCTCTCAAGTGTATTTCCACCGTGAAATTCTGGCCCACAGGGGACGGAGTCGCGGGCGTTTCCAAACCGTTGAGGCTGCTGTTGAGGTCCGTTAATGGTGAAATGGCAACTGGTTCAACACTGAAGTACACTGGTGCGCCAGGGGTTGGCTGCGCCTGCACTAGGCTCACTGGACGCAAGACTAGTATCGGTGTGATGAGCATCGAAAGAGCAAGAGCAAGAGTAATAGCTCTAATTGATTTCATCTTTCTTCTTCTCCCTTCTCGTCTATCAACCATCAGATTGTAGATCATGCAGTTAATTAAAAGGCTTCTGGAATAGTCCTCTACATCCAAATGTCACAATGCCCTGAGGAACTGCAGACTGAAAGAAAGGCTGATTGACCTTCGCAGCCTTTCCACCGTGCCTCAAAACATCTGAGCTGAGGCTTCAGTGACTGGCTCAGACCCGTCATAATGCCAATAGACATGTCTAGGACGAGAGCCTACCCTAGAGCGCGTCTTTTCCTCCGTCTTTCACGGACTGTTCTTTTTGGCAATCTGCGCATAGGTTGGTGCCCCAGGCTTAAACCCAATCAGACGTTTGTCCAAGCTTGCGCAGCACTGAACATTCTCAGGAAAAAGAGGAACATGCACGTACTCAGGAAGACGCGGAGCATTCGGCGCAAAGAATCGAGCAAAACCGTGTAGGAAGACAGAAAGTACTACGGGCAAAGAAGACGCCAGTGGCGCCTTGAAAAGAACAAGAGCTTATCTGATGGCACAAACAATGTTAATCTATCGGTTGTGCGAACGAAAAGACGTCTAGCAACTTTGTTTGCAAAAAAGGGAAAATTGTGAGCTTTGCGGCTTTGTCCTAATATGACACGCCATAGTACTTCGCGACTGACACAAGGTCCGGTAGGTTAACTATGCCGTCGCCGTTGATGTCTGCTTCTGGATTCCAGTTGGTCATTCCCGGCGTGGTTTTGTAAGCCTTTGTCAGGGCGCTAAGGTCGCTCAGACTCACCTTGCCGTCTCCGTTTATGTCCCCAAGCAGCTTAATCATTATTTGAATCGAGCTGGCCATGTAGTTGTTCGTGGTGTTGTATTCGTATGGCACGAAGCTGGCGTTTGCTGACACCGTGTGCAATACTGTGGAACTGGGCGTTTGACCTGTCGGATTCCAGTAGAAAGTCAATATTGTCATGTTCTGCGGTGGAAGGTTTGAAACTGTCTGAGTGCCCAGAGTAATGTTTCCGTCTATCCAAGCGGTTACAGTGAACGTTTCAGTCATGTTTCCAAGGTTGGCAGCGGTCACGTTGACCGTGACTATTCTGTTGGGATAAACCTCCACCATAGTCACATTATATATCGGACTTAACATTTGCGGATAAGGCTGCACGCTCGTTATTGCAACGTCTCTTATTTGCGTTAATATTAGCTCTTGTCCGCCTGTCAGATAGTTGTTTGTGGTGTTGTATTCAAATGGAACGTAAGACGCAAATGCGGATAGTGTGTAGCTGCCCTCCGCTGATATTCCCGTAGTGTCCCAGTAGAATGTCAAGAAGATGCTTGTGCCGCTTGGAAGGTTTATGACCGGAATAGTGCTGATTGCGTTGCTATTGTAGTACGCTGTGACATTGAAGCTTTCGCTCGCGTCTCCAAGGTTGGCAGCGGTGACGTTCACCGGCACTATTTGGCCGGCGTACACCCATGGTATCGTCGGCTGGACGTAGGTTATGGCAACGTCGTGTATCGTGGTTAAGACTTGGACTGTGCCATCGACGTAGACGTTGTTTGTGGTGTTGAAGTAAGTTTCGTACGGCACGTATGATGCTGTGCCGGTTATGGTGTAGTTGCCCTCGGTCACTCCTGAAGTGTTCCAGATGAAAGAGATCGTTGCATTAGCGTTCGGAGCTAAATTGTACACGTTCGCCGATCCTATTAGAGAGCTGTTGTACCATGCACTGGCAGTGAAGTTTTCTGTTACGCTTCCAAGGTTGGCGACTGTGACGTTTATCGCATCTGTCCAATTCTGATAGACCCAGCTGGCTGCTGGAACCACGTTTGTGACTGCTACGTCTCTGATTATGTTGCCGAATATTCCGCTGAAGGTGTTATGCACTACGGGGTTTCCGTATTGATCCAGCAGCTCGGTGTTTGTCAGATTTAGCGGAGTAATTCCATATGAGTTAACGTAGAAGACCATCACGGTTAGCGGTGCCGACTGTACCGTTATCGGAGACATATAGTAAAGGCTTATCCAAGCATATCCTGTTATCGTGTTGCCCGTAAACACTGCCGTCGGATACTGCCCCTGCGTTTGGACAAAGTTGAAGCCAATCCACGTCAGCACTTGCGGGTTATAGGTTAGGTTGAAGATGCACCCGCCCAAGTTCGTGACGTTAGCTACAGTGATGTTGATGGAAAACGATGAGCCCGGCCCCAAGGAAAGGTTCAAGATCTGTGACGGGTCGATGTATATTGCTGGAGCTGTCAACGGCGGCATAACCGTTATCGTAACCGTGTTTGACAGTGCAGTGCTTCCATAAGAGTCTGTTACGTTCATGGAAAACACGTAGGATCCACTGGAAGTCGGCGAGAACGTATAGTTTGCTAAAGTAGCGCCCGTTATGAGACTCCCGTTTAGGAGCCATTGATACATGTACGGCGGTACTCCACCGCCAACAGTTGAACCAAGGTTCATAATCTGGCCCACATATGCAGTCGTTGATGACGAACTGATGGACGCAATGAGAGATGCCGGTTGTGTCACTGTGACATGAGCGTCACCAGAGGCAGTGGTGTTTCCAACATTGTCGATAACACCGAGGTGGATGAAATATGACCCACTTGCTGCCGGCAGGAAATCCCAAATGCCAGAGTTTGCGCCCAGGACACTCGTTCCGTTCGCATACCATTGGTAGCTATAAGGCTGCACTCCACCGCTGACTGTCGAAGTGAAGTTCACATTCTGGCCAAGCATTATAGATGTTGACATTGGACTTATCGATGCCGAAAGCGGTGGTGGCGCTACGGTGTTGTCGAACGAGCCGCTTAGAGTGTAGTAGCTAACCTCGTTAGTGTCCCAGTCAGTGATATCTGTGTCGGTCAAATTTAGACCCGTTTTTCCGACGCCGAGGACTCTAAAGGTGATGGTTGCCATGGTTCCGTTGCCCCACCATGGACCGGTACTGGATGCCGCAGCAACAAAGTAGTTTGTCGCGTTAGTATAGGGCGGAGAGCTTATCAGAGTGTTCGAGCCGTCGTAGAAACCGGCGGTCTGGCCGTACACGATTGATCCCACCAAGACTCCGTCAGACGCTCCGAGTTTGTTTATGAAAGACACCGGCTGAATCAAACCGGTGTCCCAAGACAGTTCGAATTGGACGCCCAAGATTCCGGGCGGAACGTTGCTTGGCGTTGCATTGTACAGGCTGACGTTGACGTCGAATGTGGAACCTGGGGTCAACGCTGAATTCTTAATGGTTGCTGGCACGACAGCGATAGTGGGCTTGTCTCCTGGCTGTGCTCTGGCTGAAAGCATAAACATTGGGCTGAGAACCACTAAAGATAACAAAGCCAACATTATTACTGATTTTATTCGCAGCATAATTTACAATGCTCCTTTTCTCCTTACTTTCTAAAAGAACAAGTAATTGATTTAAAGGTTGCGTAACAATATTCTAGGCCAGATTAGCTGCGCGTCTATCGCTCACTCCGTAAAGCGTTTACAGCGCGCGCTGACTTGAATGTCTAGATATTTGGACTCTTGGTGTCTAAGTTTTTTCATTCGCTTCAAACGTGCCACGTCTGGTTAGCACTCGCTACAATGCCTCCGGCGGGCGAAGCCTCTTTGATTTGCGTCGAGTCACTAACAGAACGATTCCAAGCAGCATAAGGAGTGGTGCAGCGACTTCCAAGGAAGATGCTGAGCCTTTTCTGGCTAATGAGTAAGAGAATCCTCCCACAGTTGTTGGAGGAGGTGGCGGCGGTGGAGGAGGCTGAGGGGGTGAATTAATCTGGTAGTTAGCCGTGGCAGTGTTTGCAACATTCATAAGAACAGAAATGGGATTGACGGCGTCGCCTTGGGATATGCCATCAATTATCCCAGTTGCTGAACGTGTAATTGTCAACTTGTTGTGCAATCAAGAGAACAGTTGTGTTAGCATCGTACCACCAGCTGCTAGTGGTCTGTGGTTCGCCTGGTAGACTTCGGGTGGGTTGAGGACTCAAATCTGAGGGGTTGGTAGCAACCGTTAACAGATACTGCGTCTTGTAATTTCCTGTCACGCAGATGGGAGCAACCACAATCTTGGGTGGTAAGGGACCGGTTACATTGACGGGCATGAACCTTTTTCCCACGGTGGAACTACTGACATTGTAATATGAATAGACTATATTGGCCCCGCAATCAACCCAGAACGAATAGGGCAATTGAGAGAATGATTTGCCAGTGCTGTTGCCGACCACAATCATGCCAGATGCCGAAGAGTCCAAGCCTATTTGTTTAAAGGTTGCTCGGTACTGTGTCTTCCAAGGGCAACTAGCGCACGGCGCATAACTTCTCTCTCCCTTTTCTCCTCCTTCCCTAACCAATCTATCATGAACAAAATCTGCCCCCGCGCCCACAACCTCCTGAAACCTTATTTTCACCGATTTTCTCAAAAGCCACCAAGTACAGGCACAAAAATTCGCACTTGCGCTATTGTATGATAACATCTATCACCGTTTGAGCCTCAGAAAAATCACGAATTGAGCAATCAAACACAAGGACCCCATTTTCAAATCAACCATCAAATGAATCTGCACCATCCCGAATCAAACGAACTCGCTCCCTAGCTGGAACCGATCTTTAGCTGATCTTCTTCAACTGCTTGTGGTACATTTCCACAACCTCATTTGCAGTTGTTGCATCCTCAGCTGCCTTATCAACTCTGTAGTTTCCAGTGAAACGTGGAAATCGAATGGCAAGTCCGCTTCCTTTTCGAATAGAATCCATAGCGCACGTGTGGATGGGGCTCAAGGTTATCTCTGCCCCCAATATCTCAATAACCACTCGAGGTTCAAACCAGACATCAGCCTCAAGCATCGAATTGACTCTCGGATGCTTCCGCTGGACAACATGTTTTTCAAGCATTTTTGGAAGCTTCGCGAGATCCTCATCAGTAAACCCTGTTCCACACTTGGTAACTGTTTCGAAAGTGTCGTTCTGAGAATTATAGGCCGCTAGCAGGAGAGCACCGTAGGCGCCAGCCCGTTTCCCTCTCCCATGAAAAGCTCCAACCACAATCAGATCAACCGTATCGGTCATTTCACTCTTGTAGTCCCGCTTGTACTTTATCCAAAGCCAACCCCGTGCCCCGGCCTGATACACCGAATCCTTGCCAACTGCCTTACAGACCAGACCTTCACAGCCATTCTCTATGGCTTCCTGGAAGAACTTTTCAAGCTCACCCGCATCCTTCGCAATTACGTAGTTGGTTATTCTGGTCCGATCACTCTTTTCAATCACCTTCTCAAGCACTTTCCTTCGAGCTGGGTAAGCCTCGAACGTCAAATCCTTTCCATCAACGTAGAGTAACTCGAAGAAAAAGAGCGAAACAGGATAATCTTCTATAGCTTTCTCAATTCCGTATTTGCGCCTGCGATGCATAAGCTCTTGAAATGGACGCATCTCACCCGTGTCAGGGTCAACAGCCACGCACTCACACTCAAGAATGGCCTCTCTTGCCTTAACCTGCTTCTTGAAGAGTTCAACAGCATCGGGGTATTGACTTGAAATGTTCTCCAAACGCCTAGAATAGAGCGTCACTCTCTCGCCCTTTTTATGCGCCTGAAGACGTTCACCGTCATACTTGTATTCGGCTATGCACTTTCCACCCAATTTTTCGAGAATCTCTTCAGGAGAGGAAAGCCTTTCTGCCAACATCGGCCGAATAGGCTCACCAATTGACACACGGAACCCCTTGATCCCCTCAATTCCCTGTCGAGCAATGGTTTCAGCCACTCGTCCAAGGTCCGAACAGATGTTGTAAGCCCGCTCGACAAGTTCACGCGTGTCCTTCCCTCCCCCGTAAGCTATAGCCAACGCGTCCAGAACCGTCATGTCAGCTATACCCAAACGCAGGTTGCCCGTAGCAGTTCTCATAACGTACTTTGCTTCTTTCGGAGTGGCCGCGGCCAAAAGCCCAGCCAAAAGTGAAAGCTTCAAATCCACAGCCCCGGAACCCGAAGTCCCAGCCATTTTGTCAAGTGTCTCATAGACCTTCTGAACTGTTAACGGTTCTTGAAAGAATGTCACCTGTCTCTTGCTGCCAAGAAACTTCTGAGCCGTCTCACCAATATCTCCAGTCCGTTTGATATCGTCTTCAATGTCAGTTTCTTTCCTTCCAGAAGCTCTCACAAGAGCCTTTATCGCCGATTTTTCAGCCACACCAATTTCAATGCTTACGAAATCAGGATGTATTCGGCCTTGAGTCAAGTAGGCGACTTTGCCTATGAGTTCTTTCGGCGTGTTCCTGAGGAGATCAACTAGCAGGTCTGTCATTTCAAGTCTCTTACTGGTGGCTTCGATCTTTTCATAAGCATCTGCAATCACGCTGTACTTCAACTCGTAAGCCTCAGAGGTTAGATGGATTCGAGGGCCTATTAAAATCTCACACCAAAACCCATGCAAGTCTCAGTGTTGTACGTGGTGCTTCAAGAAACTTGCGTTTCACCTTGCATGAAAGACTTCGTAATGGACCATTTGGTCTGCAGTTCGCTTGCCTCGTGGAGAAGGAAACTTCGAGGGATATCCCACTGGAATCAACGCCACGGGTCGTATTCCCTGCGGAATCTTCAGGATTTCGCTCGCCTCTTCCTCCTTGAACGCGCCTACCCAACACGTTCCCAAGCCGAGTGAGTGAGCAGTTAAGTGAATGTTCTGTATCGCGGCAGCCGTGTCCTGTAAACAGTACAGTGTTCTGCCCCTTTGACCATAACCTTCGGAAGAACGATTTTCATCGGCACAGACAACAATCACAACTGGAGCTTCCTCTATAAATGATTGATTGAATGCGGCTTCAGCAAGTCTTTTTTTGATTTCTGGTCTACTGACGATTATGAACTCCCACGGTTGGATGTTTCCAGCTGAAGGAGCCCACCGAGCCGCATCTATCAGATCTTCAACAGTTTTCTCCGACACATCCTTCCCGCTCTCAAAGGCCCTGACGCTTCTCCTACCTTTAATCGCCTCAACAACATCCATACGTTCCTTCAACTCCGAGCTTGACAATTTGCTGCACAAAAGGCTTAAGTTTTGTCATATCCCTTAGTTCAGCCAGGATGATGAGAACGAGAGTCAACAGAGCAAAAGCGGTGATGTGACTCGACGGGCGAACTGACACAATCTTGTACAGAAAACTTATGAACAGAAAGCACAAGTGGAGAAAGGAACACTACTATGTACCAACGTAAGCTAGAGTTGGGAAAAGGGAAAACTTGCCCAAAAAGAAAATCATCGAGGTCCTAGACGCAGCGTCGTCGAAAAGAAACATGAAGTACGCAGTGTACCTGATCGCGATAATCATCTTCTTTGCGCTGATTCTGCTCCCTCCCATACTCGGAATAGCCATCAACAGCGAAGCAATCCAGGTCGTTCTTAACGATGCATCGCTCAAGAATCGCGCCCTGACTGCGATTACAAACAGTTTCACGATAGCACTGTTCGTGGCAGCCATTGATCTTATCGCTGGAATTCCCATGGCATGGCTCATAGCACGCAGGAGATCAAGATGGCTGAGCATCCTTGACACGCTGTCTGACATCCCGTTTATCGTCCCGACCGCCGTGCTTGGCTACTCACTTCTGCTCTTCTGGAACGGACCTACAGGAATATCGGCACTGTTCACCGGAACGCTCATTTCAGAGGGGTGGCTCCTTGTAATACTCCTTCATTTCGCTTTTTCCTTTCCGGTTGTCGTCAGAGTCGTGGTCGGAGCATTGCTCGACTACAAACGAGAGTTCGAGAATGCCTCCAGAACACTAGGCGCCCCGCCATTTACTGCGTCAAGAACTGTTACGTTTCCAATAATAAAACCATCATTGATAGCCGCTTTCATTCTTGCCTTTTCAAGATCAGTCTCAGAAACAGGTGCGACGTTCATCGTCGCAGGAGCCTTCGCAGGAGCTTTCGAAAACGGTGCAATCTTCCTGCAGAAAATAAAGAACGCCTACGGACCCACAGATCCCACGTATTACGGGGCCACCGTTTTCGCAAGTTTCATCTTAATCGCAGTTTCCGTTTCAATTTTCATAATAGTTCGCACCCTAGGCCCCAGATTGAAGTTGCCTGTTAAGCGAATTTGGCCGTCTTTCGAAAGGAAACTGAGCTATTCGAAAGCGGAATCCTCAAGAAACACGGTCACACTCGCGGTCTTTTTGGTTATTGTCCTAGCACCATCGCTTTTTGTTGCGCTTCCAGCGTTCCAAGCAATATTTACGAACACGTTGAGCGAGTCCCTGCTAGGCAAAGGCATCTGGGCGGACTATTGGCATGGGCTAGTCCTTTCCTATGCTCTTGCTGCAACAGTCACGGTGCTTAACATAATTATTGGATTGCCCATGGCCATCGCGATTGCGAGGAGGAAGTTCGGTCGGTTACAATCAGGAATTTTGGACGTTCTCGTTAACATTCCTCTTGTTGTCCCCTCGATAGCGTTGGGCTTCTCGCTTGGGATTTTTTGGAAACAAATCTTCACTTCTATACCAGATCTTCTGCTGCTAATCTTTGCTCACCTTGCAATCACATATCCATACTTCGTGAGGTCCATGTCGGCAGCCGTGGAAAGAATTAGCATAGACATGGAAGAAGCCTCAAGGACACTCGGAGCCAAACCGTTAGGAGTTTTCAGGACCATCGTTTTGCCCTTGACTAAGTACTCCATATTTTCAGGCGCTATACTCGTCTTCACAAGAAGCATAAGCGAAACTGGTGCGACGTTGGCGGTATCGTCGACGCTCAAAACTGTACCAGTGGTGCTCGTGAACTGGATAAGGCCTCCGCTCTTGCAGCAGGCTGCCACACCCTTGCAGATAGGACTAGGAAGCGGTTACTTGATACTTCTCTCATTCATCATTCTCCTAGCATCGAGACTCATTGTGAAGGGGAAAGGAAGATACTGACATGTTTAATAAACAACCCTCAGCCTATGACTTCGTTCAAGTAACTGTGAATCCAACTCGGAGGCGAGCTGGTCCATGCCGGACGTTCGAATAGAAAACGTAACCAAGAAGTTTGGGAAACTCGTAGCAGTGGACAATGTGAGCCTTCACGTTCATGACAAAGAATACTTCGCTCTGCTCGGACCGAGCGGATGTGGAAAAACAACCCTCTTACGGCTTATTGCAGGACTAATTAAGCCGGACCAAGGAAAAATATACATCGGAGACAGACTCGTCAACGACGTTCCGCCAGAAGACAGAGACATAGGCTTTGTCTTTCAAACATTCGCATTGTTTCCGCACATGAATGCTTGGAACAACGTAACCTACGGCCCAAAAGTGAAGGGCTTCGACATGAAGAAAGCTGGGACGATTGGGCATGAGGTGCTTGAAATGGTCAGACTGAACGAACGCTTAGACGCTTTTCCGAATGAACTGAGCGGAGGAATGATGCAGAGGATAGCCGTAGCGCGAGCTCTAGCTGCGGGAGCCAAACTGTTGCTTCTGGACGAGCCTCTTGGACAGCTGGACGCAAAAGTGCGGAATGATTTGAGGTACGAAATAAGAAGGATGACCAAGGATTTGGGACTGACGGCCATTCACGTGACCCATGATCAGGCTGAAGCAATGGCAATATCTGACAGGATAGCCGTCATGAAAAAAGGAAGTATCAGACAAGTTGGCACTCCATGCGAGCTTTACATGGCTCCAGACAACGTCTTTGTGGCCAACTTTATAGGAGAATCAAACTTTCTGGAAGGATATGTTGCAAACGAAGATGACAAGAAAATGACAATAGAGCTTCGCGGTGAGATTCAAATTGAAGTGACAAAAGACAAAGCAAGAAAGGGTGAGAGAGTAGTGCTAGCCATAAGGCCAGAAACCTTCCTCGTTAAGCAAGGAATAGGAAAGGACAAAAACTCAATCGCAGGAACGGTTGAAAGGGTAACCTTTGAGGGAACAAACATACGCTACGAGATTAGGCTTAAAAACCAGGATCTAATTGTTATTGTGAAACCTTCCATGACAGGAGAATGGCTTCATGTCGAGGATAAGGTAACAGTGAGCTTTGCTTCGGAGAAAGCTCACGTGTTCGAATATCCTGCGGCAGGGTTGAAGGAGGAAATTGCCGTTGAGTGAATTGATAAAATGGTTCGAAAAGCGGAAAGAGACCAAAGCTTTGGCGAATATTCAGCGGCATCTAGCTTTGACAAGCGGAATAGTGGAAGACCTTGAAAACGCGATAAAAGCAGCGGTAAAGAGAGATATGAAGGAAATGCAAACTTGCATAGGAAGAGTGACAAGCGGCGAAAAAGAAGCGGATTCCCTGCGAAGAAAGGTCATGGATGAAATTTCCACAGGAGAACTTTCACCAACGGACAGAGAAGACTTGATGGAGCTGGTGAAAAGAGTAGACATGGTCGCAGACTGGAGCAGAGAGTCCACGCGCGTACTGGGCGCAATACCAATGGAGCATGTGCCGGATGCAATCAAAGATGCATTCATAGAAATGGTTAAGAGCGTAAAGGAATGTACTGTCTCTCTCCAGAAATGCGTGAACAAAATGATGACAAAACCCGAAGAAGCCCTTCAAGCCGCTGACGCGGTAGAACGGGAAGAGGAAAAGGTTGATGACATGCACGAAAAGGCCAGAGCTTTGCTCGGAACAGAAGACCTCCCGAGGGCTGGAGTGGCAATATTGGCAAGCCAACTCTTTGAGGCTTTGGAAATGGTTGCAGACTCATGTGAGGATGCCTGCGATCAGGTGAGAGTCATAATGGTTAGAGAAACGCGCGCGCTGAAGTGATGCAACATGGAAACGAAAATTGATATTTCGGATCTGAAAAGAGAAGGAAACGATGTTGTGAAGGAGCTAACGACGTTTCTGGAGGGAAAGACCAATACAAAAGCTGAAACAGGAACCAACGACATCACAATCAAGGGTGAAGGAGAAGAAGCTGTCTCAAGGACCTATCTGCGAGTACTGTTGCGAAAGTTCCTGCACAGAAACGAGCTAAAAGACTACTACCGGGTAATAGGCGGGAAAGACAACACTCTGGTTGTTAAAGAAAAGAAAATAGCTGAAGAAGAAGAGTAGACCTGCAGTCGTTGAAAGATTGAAGATTGAACCGTTTCTCCATCAGAAATCATTCTCAACTCAATGGACCCATCGTGGAAACTAGGTTGCGCCCTTTATCTGCAGTCAAGTCGAAAATCTATTGATTCTGGTTTCTGCCGATGAAAAGAATGCCCGTAGAAACTGTAATTGCCCCCGATAAAAATATCGGTGCAGGCACTTCTCGGAACAGAAACACGTCCAGTATCGTCGCCCCTATGGGCTCAAGCAAAGCGCGCGCTGCCAGAGAAGTCTTTCTTGTACGGCTCCGCATGCAAACAGCCTTTTCATTTTTCAACCGAAATCTTGCTTTGACCCATCTCTTTTTCGAGCCTGATTACGTGTTCAGCCTTTTCTGCAAACGCATCGCTATGTGTGACTGCGATTGTCTGCTCTATCGCTTTGAACCTCGAAATTGCTTCAGCCAAGCGGTACACCGAACCGTCTTCCGCTCCAAGACTTTCAGTTGGCTCGTCAAGCAGAAGCAGTGTCAGCCCGTGACCTGTTCGGGACTGCATGATCAACTGGCCTAGGCCGAGACGGTATGCGAAGGCGAGTAGTGTTCGTTCCCCACCAGACAGATTCGAAACTTCTCGTTCAACGTTGCCTTCGCTTATCACGTATGGCGTGTAGGTTTCATCAATCGACAGATTCAAAAACGGGCCTTCTCCGCCAGCTAGGCTGTCAAGAACCTGCTGGACAAAGCTTCTCAAGACTTTTACAAATTCGGTTCGAAGCTTAGGCTGAATGCTTCGGTAAGCATTGCGTATGCCCTCTATGACCTCTACGACTTTTTCTATCTTTCTCATACGCTCAATTTTCCGCTGACCATTGTCGATTCGCTCCTTTATTTCATCGACGTGTTTAGTCAAGTCCTTCTTGCGGTTTTCCTTGGCACGCAACTCGGATTCAAAGAGGTAATACTGTCTGAAGGCTTGTTCCCTTCGCGTCTTTGCAGCTTCCAAGGTAGAAACGTCGAATCTGCTAAGCTCCTGACGAACAATATCGACCTGAACACGCAGTTCGTTTTCCAACCTTCGTTTTTCTTCGAGTTCACCCAAGATTCCTGCCAACGCTTCAACCTCTTCTTTTAGTCGCAATCTCAACTCTTCAATCCTAGGAGCAAGCATTTGCATATTTGAAGAAGCATTGGTCGCCTTGGTCTTCAATTGCTGCAGCTCTTCTATCGAATGATGAAGCTGGTTCACTCTTCTTTTTCGCCCTTCATTCTCCTCCATGATTCGTTCCGTTAGACCCTTTTTGTAGTCTTCACCCAGCGTTTGCATGCAGAGTGGACATCGATTCTCCGAAAAAAGCGAGGAAAGTCGCTTCTCGTCCACTTGCATGTTTCTAAGAGTTGCCTCTTGCTCACCTTTCAGGTTTGAGATTTGATCATCAAATGCTGCAACCTGCCTTCTCAGCACATCAATCGGCTGATCATCCGAAATTCCAAGCTCTTTGATTTCAGAATTGAAAGACTCCATCTGCTTTTCCATGCCATTTAATCTTTGCCGGAGGCCTTCAACGAAATTTCTTTTTCTTTCCACGTCCTCGGCCAAGGAGGCCGCTGCTTCTTGCAGGTTCGTCAAGTTGGCGTGCATTTTCGCCTCTTTCCGTCTAAGCTCTTCATTCTGCGCTCTCACCTCTTCCAGATCTCTAAGTCTAGAGTTCGCCTCTTCCAGAATCTTCTTGGCAGAGACCAACTTCTTCGAAATATCCTGCAGTTCAATCTCAACGAGTGAAAACTCACCTGCTGTTCTATCGTACTCTTCGCCGAGTTTTCCCATCCCAGCAACGTCCGGATCCCTTTCATAAGCCTGTCTTTCCCCGTCATATTCCCGCACATAACCTGCAAGATTGCTCCATGCTATTTCATAATCTGACAGTCCAAACAACTCATCTAGCCGCCTTTGTCTTTCCCTCGGTTGCAAATTCAAGAATTCTTTCAAGTGTTCCTGCCTGACCCAAACTATCTCACGGAACAGGTCCTTGTCCAAGCCCGTTACTGCCTTGAGTTGTTCAGCAACGGCATCATTTTTCGTGCTTGAAATCAGGTCTTCGCCCATAAAGAGTTTCAGCTCGTCAAAGTCCTGACTTATGCCCTTGCCATGTCTTTTCAAGCCCCGGATGATCCTGTAACTCTTTCCGTCCTGAATGAACTGAACGATGACACTTCCACTGGTTGCATCCTCCCGCAACAAGTAGTCAAAGCCTCTGCCAATCGGATCTCCGAATAATGCGAAATCAATCGAGTACAGGATGCTGGATTTGCCACATCCCAGACCGCCTACTAAGCAGTTGAAGCCTCGTGCAAAGGGTACTGTTGACTTCACGTGTGAACGGATGTTTTCAAGTTGCACAATCTCAATTCTCATTGCAGAAGCTCCTCCATGGCCTGTTTCACTTTTTCTTCCTGCTTCTTAGTCAGTGGTTCTATCAAACTGGATGCAATGCGGGCTATCTTTTCAGCCTCTTCCTTGCTGTGACGTTCAGAAAAGATCTGCAAAAAATATTCGAAAGCCTTCGTTTTCAAATCTTTGATTTCACTCTCGAAGATTGAACGAACAATCTCTTCTGAAACTTCACTTTCACGTAATAACATGACAGGATGCACCAACAAAGCCTTCTCCCCGGCCGCTCTGATCCGTGCGATATCCACTTCTGTGCGAGTCGCTCCGGCGGGCAGTATGCCTTTTAGAACTGGAATCATGACCACGCCCTCCTTGTCAGCCGACTTGACTATTTGAATAGACTGCTCCGTGATTTTTGATGGAACGATGCCTGTGAAGTCCTGCTCCAAAATTACAAACTCGCGCGAGGATTCAAACTCTATGAACTCTGGGGAAACTGCTCCTTTTTCGTTCACTTTGACGTGGTAGATGCCTTTCTTGTTTTTTGCTTCAACGTAGTCCGTTGTCTCAGTGCATCCGCTGTAAACCAGAAGACCAGTCTTGAATTTTTCCATGTAAGGTGTGTGCACGTGTCCCGCAGCATAGTAGTCGAAGCCCTCGGGAATGAGTTCAGGTGCGGCTTCAGCCTCGATGTAAGGAGGCTTGACGTTCGGAAGATCCAGGGCCATGTGGAAAACGAAGATGTTGAACAATGACGGATATGGGCTCGGCCTGTTCTCTTCCATGAAGACCGGAAGGGCCTCCTCAGTCCTGTGCCTGTTCCTGTAATTGGGGACGCCATAAACATAACAACAATCGGCCTTTCGCCAACATGCTCCCTCATGTCTGGGCAGATAATAAATCAAGCCGGCGCTGTCCAACGGATTCATGATCGTCCCTGTTATCGAGTTAGGGGCCGAATCGTGTGAACCGTCGACCGTCAGAACCGGAATTCCAGCCTCTCGCAGGCGATTGAAGCTTCTGATGCTGTTTTCCAGCGTGATGTTGGACGGTCGTGCCTGATGGAACAGATCTCCTGCAATGATCATGAAGTCCGGTTTCAGTTCAAGGGTTTTGTCGACAAGTTCTTGGAACGCTCTGTCAAAGTCTTCGCGGCGAACTTCCAAGCCGTACTGTGAGTAGCCCAAGTGCAAATCCGCAGCGTGAACAAAGCTGAAGGGCTTCAGACTCCTCACTCCTCAAAGCCTACCAGTTGAACGTGCTAAATAAGTTGCGAGATTTTACTCTTCGCTTTTGACTCCTTCCCCACGCCCACAGCAAGCTGGCGAGTTCAATTCATGGAAGAACGAAAAACGGAAAGGAATACAGTTCTCATCGAGATAGAAACACATAAACCTCGCTCATTCTTCAGAGAATCGGAGACGAGTGAATATCAAGCGATGATATGCCAAAAATGCAGAAGAGAAACATACCTGCCTTTCAAATGCCAGTACTGCGGAGGCTACTTCTGTTCCGAACACCGGCTACCAGAAAACCACGAATGCCCACGAATAGCACAGGCACGAGTGCCCAAAGACGAAACGCATCCGGTGATGGCCCAGTGGCAGAAGCCCATCGAGTATAAGTATACCTACGTGCCGGTCAGGTCAACGCAGAGAGGATTCCACTTCAGCATCAAGGAGCTCGGACACCTAGCTTTGGCCACCGTTCTCGTTGTCGGCGTGGGAATATCATTAGATTTCGCAAGAGTCGCAAACGGAGGCTACCTTTTGCTGGCCTTGTCTGCAGTAGGGTTCACGGCCTCTTTTCTCATGCACGAGATGGCCCACAAAATAGTCGCACAGAAGCATGGGCTGTGGGCGGAGTTTAGACTCACAGCCAGTGGGGCAATTATAACTGCGATTTCCATAGCGCTGCCTTTCAAGTTCATATCTCCTGGCGCGGTCATGGTGGCTGGTGCTGATCAGACGACTATGGGGAAAACAGCCGTAGCGGGACCCGCCACGAATATTGTGTTGGCAACAATTTTCTCAGCTGCTGTGGCAGCTTTGCCCGGCTACACTTTGGTTTTCGGAGTCATTGCCTGGTTCAATGCATGGATAGCGGTTTTTAACCTCATTCCGTTCGGAATATTTGATGGATTGAAGGTTTTCACGTGGAACAAGAAGGTCTGGGCCCTGGCTTTCGCTGTCAGCGCAGTTCTCACGGTGGGTTTCTGGGTCATATTCCTAGGCTGAATGTGCAAGCATGCTGTAGGAAAGGCATAAATATTCTGTGCAGAGTGACAGTAATTAGAGAGCGTCGGTTTTCAGTTGGTATGAAATGGTTAACAGAGATAGACATGAGATCGCTATGGAGATATTGAATAGGGCTGCTTCTGGAAGGATGAAGACCGAAATAATGAGAGACGTTGGCCTGTCGTACTTGCAGGCCAAGCTGTATCTCAACGAACTCGTGGAGAGAGGACTGCTGGAAATTGGTGAAAAGCGCAATTTGAAAACAACGAAAAAGGGTCAAGAGTTTCTGGAAAAATGCGAGGCCTGCCCCCTGTTCAATTGGGACAGGGAAAAACTCAAAACTCTGATTTGAACGTCCAACCCCCCACACGCCCGTCTTCTTCTCCAACATCTGTCACACACAGAGAAACATTACAACCGACGTGCGTTAGAAAGGAGGGGTCGAGCCTGAAGTATCTTGCGCCTCAGAGCTCTCCTGAAGCACAGCCTCACACTCTCGGACACTGAGAGGCTACATTAATTCTATTGTCACGTGAACTTCTTCTGGAACGCGGATGCGCATGATACGCCGCATAACACGTTCTTCAGCGTCGATGTCAATCAGGCGTTTATGAATGCGCATCTCCCACCTGTCCCAGGTTGCGGTTCCTTCCCCGCACGGTGACTTCAGCACCGGAACTTTCAACCGTTTCGTGGGTAATGGAACTGGACCGTTGATCTTAACCCCTGTTTTCTGGGCGATACCTTTCAGTTCCTCACAGACTTCCTCCAATTTCGAGTAGTCCGTACTTGTCAAGCGTATTCGCGCTTTCCTAACCATCGCCCATCACTCCTGATGTTTCTGCTCCAGACAGATTTATTAGGTATCTACCTTAGACAACTGGCCGCAAATAAAAACCTATCGAAACGAGCAGTAAGCGCGAACACATGTTCTCCTCAACCACAGTGTCGAGTCGTGATACACGCACATTTCGTTGCGTTTATAAGAAACGGAAATGAAACTCCTCACATAGCGTGCGGAAGGACAACAACAATGCCCAGGCGCGTGCAGATTTTTTGCGGTTGGCTTAACAGAGCAGGATTAGTACTAGTGGCTTTCATCCTAATGAACCCGTTTTTTACAATCATGCTGGCTAACAACTCTCCGTCTTCCCGCCCAAACATCAAGACACGAGCAGGTATTAGTACAAACTGGAGCGGGTATGCTGCAGTGTCGAGCATATCCTCCCCAGCAAACGGGTTCGTGAATAGCGTTACGGGCAACTGGGTGATTCCAACTCTCACTCTTAATTCCTCCCAAAACACGTACGATGCAACATGGGTGGGAATAGATGGCTTCTCAGACGGGACCGTGGAGCAGATAGGTACAGAGCAAGACTGTGTGAACGGTATACAGGAAAACTATGCTTGGGTCGAATTCTATCCAAGGCCATCGCGAATAATAACCGGGCTCACGGTGAATAACGGAGACGCTTTCACAGCGTCGGTCGCATACGAAGGCGGTAGCCTGTTCGCTCTGTCGATTACCGATTTGACAACGAGACAATCGTATTCAAGGGCTTACAGCGCGGTCGCGCAACGTCAATCTGCCGAGTGGGTGGTTGAAGCGCCATCATTATCAGCGGAAGTGTTGCCGCTCGCAAACTTTGGCACAGTCAACTTTAGCAGTGCCCAGTTCACAGACAACACTGGTACAACATATGCCATAGACGGTCAAGGACCAGGAACCTATGATGCGATTGCCTTAGATGATCCCAACGGGGGAAGTGCAAAGCCTTCCGGCTTGCTGGATAGTGCGTATCCGAATGGGCCTTCAAGTTTCAGCGTGGCTTATGCGGCTCCGGTGAATATCCATGACGTAGCCCTCACAAGTGTTACGCCTTCCAAAACTCTTGTTGGCCAAGGCTACAGCCTAGACACGATCGTTATAGCAGCAGACCTGGGCAGCTACCCAGAAACGTTCAACGTCACACTTTACGCCAACACAGCTCCCATCACTTCACTAAACGCCACCCTGTCAGCTGGAAACTCCACGAACATCACCCTCTCCTGGAACACCACCGGTGTTGTCTACAGCAACTACACCATAAGCGCATACGCCCTGCCGGTTTCGGACGAAACAAACACGACGAACAACAACTGCACAGACGGCTTGGTTACCGTATCAATTCCGGGCGACCTCAACGGCGACTTCAAAGTCAGCCTCTCAGACCTGGCTATTTTCGCGCACGCCTACGGGTCCAAACCTAACAGTGCGAACTGGAACCCCAACGCAGACATGGACGACAGCGGCACAGTCGGCCTATCAGACCTCGTCATACTTGCAAAGCATTACGGGCAACACACATGACTCTGCAATCACGTCAAAACTACAACCACAAGGACATGCAGGAACTATTGAAGTGAGAAGGTTCCAATGGTTTACCCGCTTAGCGCGCTTGCCTCGTGCCACCTCTTGGATAATAGCGAAAGGTGGGCGAAAGTTTTCATCCACGTTTTCCGGGAGAAGGGAGAAGAAAACATGTGTTGAACTTGTGCCCTAAATCTGGGTTGTGCCAACCGTAATACTTAAGTCTTGGCTTGCGCAATCTGCCAAGCGAACCATCCAAAGTTTTTAACATAAAAAAGGTTTCGAGCGCGCGAGGGTTCGACTACCTGTTTCTGGGCCGTCTTGGACCTGGGCCCGGAAGAGAATTGGTTCTTTTCAGAAAACAGAAGGAGGGGGTTGCCGAGGCGTACTTCCAGCCCAAAGGTTATTAGAAGCTTGGTAAGACAAGCAGCAACGGCGAAGCCAATCTCGCTGAGGATGGTGTCGATGTTGAAGCCGAAGTTAAGGGTGAAGGCGATAATCTTCGACTTGGACGGCACGTTGGTGGACTCGAGAGGTGCGTACCGTGAGGCAGCTGAGATGGCCTTCGCTTCGGCAGGACAGGGGAAGGTTGACGCAAGGAGTGTGACGGAGATTCCTAGGAGGCTTGAGGAGAACCTGCCCATAGAGGACCTGATCATGGGGGCTGGCGTGAAGAGGTTCAAGGAAATCTACCTTCGGGCGTACTATCGAGCCACCGCCGAGAAGACCCGCCCATTCTCGAACGTTACGGCCACCCTTGAGAGGCTCTCGTCTAGGGCATTGTTGGCGGTGACGACCCGGCGCAACGTTCCCGAGGTCGAAGTAAGGAGGGAGTTGGCGAAGTTTGGGTTGGCAAAATACTTCCGGAAGATAGTAACGTCGCAGGACACGTTGAAGCCGAAGCCGTCTCCTGAGGCGCTCATCAAGTGTGCGGAGCATTTGGGTGTGAGGATGAGTGATTGTGCGGTGGTGGGCGACTCTGTCATCGACGTGAGAGCGGGAAAGAGTGCTGGAGCCCACACGATTGCGGTTCTGACGGGAATCTTTACTCGTGAAGAGTTGGAGAGGGAGAAGCCTGACCTGATTTTGCAGGACGTTAGTGAGCTTCCGGAGTTTCTGGAATAGCCGGTCACATGGGGTTCAGAATATTTCTAGAACGGTAATACAGCTGAAAACTACTGAGTAATGTTCTAGAAGCATCTACGAATAAAGCTTATTAAAAGCGCGAATGTCTAGGTTAGGTTGGAGAAGGCTTCGAGACGGGAGTACCCATGAACTTCATTGAGATATTGCTGTCAGATAAGCTGAAGGACAAGAACCCGATGCTGGATGTTTTGGGATCTGACCGCAAGGTGCTTCAGATTGCATGTCAGGATTTGACGAATTATCTCAAGGTCCACTGGGATCTCGTGGGGAAAGAGGCAAACGAGTGTGACGTCGTGGAGCGGCTTGAGAAGCTCTTCAACGAGACGCCGAGCGAACTGGACGAGTTTTTGGCAATCTGGACGGGAATCTGGCTTAACAAGTGGAAGGAACGAGTCAAACTGCTCATCGGCAATGAGAACTCCAAGAGATGGAACCACGCAGCAAGAGTTCTCAACAACGGCGAAACAGCCTGGAGAAGACTCTCACATCGCCAGGAAATCGAAGACATCATAATATCCACCCTCGTCAAAAACGCGGAGATATGCGGCACATCAATCCTAGCAGAGAACCTCCTCAAAATGGAGCTGGGAGAAGAAAACAAAGATTACGAAAGCGATGAAGAACAAATAGTGAACGTTGTAAACGACACCTTGAGAAAGGCGCGAGAACTGACCCAAAGCAAGGGCCCCCTAATCTTCGTCAAAGTCGACAAGGGCTACTACCATCCATAACAACATTTCGGACAACGCACGACAAGGACATGTTTCCAGAAGGCACATGTGCGCGTGCTGGGCTAGATGGAAATACACCAATTAGTACCACGTAAAACGACTGACTGTTTTACGTCTCTCATTTCGCAGTGTTCGTATATTTTGCGTGCTCCCAAAACTATTTAAGTGCTCAATTTACAGGTCAAATTGATTGAAGTTGCTCACGCAGACATATACGATGGATACGCGAGGTCCCGACAAGAACCGTTTGATTCTTGGTTTGAAAATCGCTACATTCATCGTAGCCGTTCTTCTTGTCTTTCACCAAGACTTGGCAACAGTGGCAGTTAACGCTGTGCAGAACGAGTCAACAAGCTACATGCTGGCCATACCCTTTCTCTTCGCCTACCTGATCTATCGAAAAAGGAAAATGTTGAGGACAGTGATGCCGCTTGAGAGTCAGGCTCAACCAAGGGTCATAAGATACCTGGCGACTATCGTCGGAGTGCTTCTCGCTTCAATCGCCATACTGCTCTATTGGTACGGTTCAAACATGGAATATCACGTGCTGACCCTGCCAATCTTCGCCGCAGGCTTAACCCTTGTCCTTTTCAACACTCAAACACTCAAAGAATTAGCGTTTCCCCTGGCTTTCCTCATACTCTTGACGCCGCCGTCAGGAATACTCAGCAACATCGGCCCAGCTTTTTCATCGGCAAGCTCAGAAGCCTCTTATGCCTTCATTCGGGCTGTAGGCATACCTTCGACTCTAACGAGCCAGCTTGGCAACCCGGTAATCCAAGTGACAAGGTCGGGCGGAGAGGCCTTGGGCTTCACCGTCGGCATATCTAGCTCAGGCCTCTACAGCCTGCTCGGATTTCTAGTGTTTGCGATTTTCATCAGTTACACCATCCGAGACAAGCTGTGGAAGAAACTTCTACTATTTCCCGTCGGATTTTCAATCATTTACGTGCTGAGCATAACGAGGATAGCCACGATTCTGCTGATAGGCTACAACTTCGGCAGAGACATTGCAATGGAGCTTTTTCTCCTGCTGGGCGGATGGATCCTGATATTCCTAGGATCGTTCCTAGTACTCGCCTTCTCAGAAAAAGTCTTACACACCCAGATATTCTCTAGATCATCGCAAGAGTGCCCAAAATGCAGCGGAGATCCCAAAGCCGACCGGAACTTGTGCTTTTCATGCGGAAGGATTCTCAGACCTGGCCCTGCTGAGTTTCACAACACCGACCTAGTAAAAGTAGGAGCAATAATCGCTGCCCTAGTTCTGCTCACGGAGCCGATTGCAAATTGGTGGGGAGCAGCCGTTTTCCTTTCTCAGCGCAGTTTGTATCTTGCGGTGACAATTTGTGCCTTGTTTCCGGTCGTCATGGTTCTGTACGTCCTTGAAACGAGAGAACAGAGGAGAGCAGATGCAGAATTCTATCAAAAGCTGTCAATGGGAAATAGACAAGTCATCGATACGGTCCGGGAAACGGAAAGGGTGACTAGGCCCACGCTGGACACGATTACTGCCGCATATGAAAGTAAGACGGGCGAACCGATTGCGTATCAGGAAATGTTACGAAGGCTCTCCCATGCAGAAAGAACGGGCATAATAGAAGCCGAAGTAGACAATGTCCAGGACGAGCCGATACAAGTATGGAGAAGCCATCTTGGACTCTCTGAAGAAACAGACGCAGAGAATAACTCAGTCAAAAAAGAGGAACTGAAAAAATGAATGAACCGCGTGTGAGGTCGACCCCTCTTTTCAGTTGTAACTTCCGTTGTAATGTTGAATTGTGACAATCCATGTTGAAAACAGGCTGAACTATTCTTTCAAAGTCAACCGGTTCCGTTTATTTGTAACGCCAATCGTAATGCTGCATTGTAACAAACTAGGGACTATGGGTAGTGTTGCCAGTGGTACAAAGCCTGAATGGCAGGGTCTGGCAGGCCTACTAAGCAGTCGTCTTCGACGCATGTGTTCAGGTTTCATTTGCCTTCGCATGCGCGCGCCAAACCCAAAGCGTAAACGAAGCTTATGGCGCGCGCTGCACATTATTTGAGGAACGAAAACAAACATGGATTCCTAGAATTGTTAGCTTAACCTATTGAAAACGAGTGGAGATATCTCCCGAAGTCCTAACAAATAGTTAGCTTTTCGGTTTAGTTGATATACCAAGTTAGAGATAGGCAATTATGAATATAAGCCTTATGAAGAATGGGAGATCAACGCGCTTGTCCCGAGAAAAATTTGCGCGCCTGTCTGGGATTTGACCAGGAAGCTCAAGATGAAGCGATGGAGATCAGTGAATAGCGCGCGCCGCGATACTGATGTCGTTTAATCGGCGGGGGAAAGAGTGGCATAGAAGATGGTTTCATAAGTCTTATAGGCCGTATTTGTCTAAACAACATTGGACAAAAAAGGAGAAAGAAGAAGTGAAAAAGATATTCGCAGTGATAATCATAAGCATTCTGTGTTTACCAATGTTTTCAATGCTTGCTCCAAAAAGCATTAGCGCGCGCGCTAACATTGTACCAGTCATAGGCTCGTCTCACAACTCGCGCTACGTCTATGTTTTGGTCAACTCGTCGCTATGGGAACAAGGCGTCATAGCTGTTCGTTTAGCACGATATAAGGAAGATTTGGAGGCCACGGGGTTCGGCTGCGCGGTCTACGAATTTGATGGTGGAACCCCAGAGGATATTAGAGCCTGGTTAAGCTCGGAACGGAGTGCCCTGCAGAAGGCGGGGAATGATCTGGCTGGTTGCCTACTGGTCGGCAATATACCGGCTGCAATGTACGAGATGAACAACCCTGATGATAATAATGCCTATGAACAGTTTCCAATAGACCTTTTCTACATGGATTTAGACGGCACCTGGACAGATTCAAACCATAATGGCTTGTATGATCAGCATACAGGAAACACCGCGCCTGACATATGGGTTGGACGTCTCAAGGCAGACACGATGGTGGACAATGAGGTTTCGCTTATTGAGAACTACTTTGACAAAGACCATGCATACAGGATTGGAAGCCTAGCCCTTCCCCAGAGGGCCCTGGTATACGTTGACGACCCCTGGACACTTATTGATTCCGCTGAGTTGCATATCAAAGACAACGTTGCTAAAGCCTATGTCTATGCGGATGCTGTCACACTGGTTGAAAACAACGCTACCACATGCAAATCTGATTATTTAAACCGACTTGGTGAGGGATGGAGTTTCGTAGATGTTTTGTGCCATGGTAATAGTGCCGGACATGGGTTCCTGATTCCAGATCCTTCCCACCCATCTAGCTCCGTATACGAAGGTTACCCAGCCCCCCAGCACGTTGCGGTCATGGGTAACCCTGATGTTCGCAATACAGATCCTCATGTTTTCTTCTACAATCTCTTTGTCTGCCAAGCAGCAGACTTCACTCAACAAGATTATGTGGGTGGATGGTACATATTCACACCGACGTATGGACTCGCAGCCGTTGGCAGTACTAAGCCAGGCGGCATGGAGCGGGGTGAAGACTTGTTCTACGGTGATTTGGGCCAAAGCTTTGCCCTCGGCGACGCTTTCCGACACTGGTTTAGTGCGTGGGGCGAGCAGGACCGAGGCATGTATTACGGCTTGACTATACTTGGAGACCCAACGCTCAGCCTGAGCGGAGAGCACATGATGACCATAAACACGCCTGGACTAGACAGTGCATCAAACATTGTACACTATACAAAGAACGGCGTTGGCATGACTGGCAGTATTTCAGGCGGAACATGGTCAGACGAATGTGACCACGGCACACAACTCTACATAGAGAATGATGTTCAAAACAGCGGCACGGAACGATACTACACCATCGATACACATGTATGGTCTGTAGCCGAACCCCTAACCTACACGGTCAACTATTTCCACCAGTTCAACGTTACTATCACCACCACAGGGCTTCCCTACCCCGCAAATGCGACAGTATCCTGGGTGGAAAACGCCATATCGAAACAGACTGGGACTTACCCCGCGATTTGCGACGGAAACCCCTTCATCGGGTGGTGCGACGCTGGTTCCAAGGTGACCATAACAAACCCAGTAAATGCGAATGGAGAACGATTCTACTCCACGTCCGTGACTTCGTGGATCGTGTCGTCCGCCTTCACGGCCGCGGTGATATACGTTATGGACAATTCACCGCCTGTAACAAGTGCGTTTTTATCTGGAGATCTTGGTAACAACGGCTGGTACGTCTCTGACGTAGCGGTAACTCTATCAGCGAACGATAATGTTGGCGGTTCAGGCGTAGCTGGGACCTCATATAGCTTAGACGGCCCAACTTGGATTACCTACTCAAGTCCCTTCACGATAGGTGGAGAGGGCACGACGACGGTTTACTATAATTCCACAGACAACGCTGGCAACGTTGAATCGACCAAGACTCAACCAATCATGATAGACAAGACTCCTCCAGCGATCACGGCAACCACTCCAGCGAATGGGGCAACATATATCCTGAAGCAGCTCGTGGCTGCGGATTATGGTTGTAGCGACGCTGTTTCCGGCTTAGCAGGTTGGGGCGGTCCTGTGCCGAGTGGAAGCTACATCGATACTGGCACGGTTGGTTCTAAGAGCTTCACCATAACAGCCACCGATAAAGCGGGCAACATCGCCACAAAGACCGTCACGTATAGTGTGGTCTACGTGTTCAGTGGTTTCGCTCTTCCACTCAAGAGTGGTGGCATCTATAAGGCTGGCAGCGTAGTTCCAGCAATGTTCCAGCTCACGGACAACGGTGGTAACTTCGTATCAACTGCCGTGGCTCACATATGGGTCGACTCGGCATCGAATCCGGGGGCATCTTCTGGGGAGTCTAACAATCTCAACAGCTTCAGGTATGATCCGGCCAGCAACCAATACATCTTCAACCTCAGCACCAAAGGCCTATCCGCAGGATCCCACAAGATAATAGTAACATTGGACGACGGAACCACGTACTCCATAGCAATCAAGTTGAAATAGAAAACGGTATCAAAACCAACCAAACCTTTTTTCTATTTTAAAAATTGAGGATCAACCCAGCTCTCCTGCTCTGGGGCGACTAAGCTCCTCTTCTTCTCTTCAGTCATCCATCTCAGAGCCTAGCACGCGCTTTTTTAAAAAAGAAAATGCATAAGCAAAATGGATGCTCCAACTAGTGATTCAGCGCGCGCTCGCTCATTTCAAAATTACTTTTAACAGCATGGCTATTTGCTCTGGACCGGACAAAGTGAACAAGTCTGGCCTCTGTATCTTTAGGTTTATCAATGCTTGAGCCAGAGTTTGCTCCAGACAAGTCTTATCTGTCGCGATGGCTGCTTCAAGCCTTTCCTTCTCAGTCTTAAGATAGTCCACCTGGTAACCTAGGACTCTTTTCTGTCCCTGAAGGTTCTTCACCAAGTTGGTTAACTCGTTTCTTTGTAGAAACAGAGCTTTGGTTTCGTCGTGTGCTCTGATTGCTAGCTGTTTCTTGTAGCGAAGGTTTCTTATGGCCGCCGGGGCGCGCGCGCTTTCAGTCAAATTCAAGCGCAGTTTCTCAGGCAGTTTATGGATCGGTTGAAACGTTAGCCGAACCCCGGTAGCCCGCGCATAGATACACTCTGGTATCTACATGTGGATATTCATCGTTTTTCAATATGTGAGCATAGATCCTGGCATAAACCGTGACAAAGGTCCCTCGCTCGCAGCTTTCAACTCGTTTCGTTCAAGGTCTTTCTGATAAGCTTCTCCAGCTCTGCAAGCTTGTGTTCAGTCTCACCTATTCTCTGGTTCAAATCGATATTCTTCTCGGAGATTGTTTCTGTAATCGTCTTCTGCTGTGTCAGTTCTTCTTAGCGCGCGGAATAATTGCTTGCTTCTTCAATGCTCCTCATGCTTTTATCAGGATTAGCATCATTTTGAATTTTTTAATTGCTTTTAGTGCGTGTGCGCGCGCATCCACGTGTCATTTTAGCGTGCGCTAAGCCTTACATCAATTTGTAACAAGGCCTAGAACTTCAAACTAAACAGCATGACGATTAGCCCTAAAAGCCTTAGCGCGCGCGCTATAACCATTTAGACAAACTAGAGAGCGCGCCTAGGAACAACGAACAGAAAAAGAGGGGAAAGATGAAAAGGATTTGTTGAGGTTATGTTCACTTCTTGGGCGTAGGTATAGCTCCAAGTTGCTGCATCAAGCCCATAGTGTCAAACCTTGCCCAGCCTTCAACCAACTTGCCGCCAGCAACGCGGTCGATCTCGATCCCCCACATCGTCACCTTCTTATTGGTAGGGGGGATACCCATCAATTCACCTTTGTGTGTGCCAGTCATTATCCAGCGTACGGCTACCTTGTCCCCTTCGACAACCACGTCACCCAAGGTCCAACAAATGTCAGCAAACGCGTCATAATACGCGCTCATAAATTGTTTGAAGTCTTTGAGGCCGCGTATATCACTGCCCATGCTACTGTGAAAGACGTAGTTAGAGGCATATGTCTCGTCTATGTCGGCTATGGTGGCCGCCTTCCCCTTGTTCCACTCCTCATACATCCGACGCGTAAGCGCCTTAAGATCTTTTTCTGACATGACAACTCACCTGCTAATTGCTAGCTAACCTGCAACTATTATATATGATTTTGAGCGCGCGCATATGTTAAGCATACCTGTGTTTGAAATATTCCAGAGAGAGACGAGGAAAAAAAGAGGAAGTTAGGCTTTAGCTTGTTTGTTCTAACGCTTGCCTGGTCAGCTTTTCCAACTCTGCAAGCCTCTGTTCTGTCTTTATGATTCTCCCCTTCAAATCCGTGTTCTCGTTTTTGATTGTGATGTTTCCTTCAGAGATGGTGTCGGTTATCAGTTTCTGCTGCGTCAGTTCTTCTTGAAGCTTGTTTATGGCGCTCTTTAGGGATTCGACTTTTTCAGCTTCCACTCTTGGCTGCTCACCTATGGTCAGGAACTTCTTTAACTGGATAAACTTCTGTCTGAGATTAACAGTCGTCAAATACGTGTCGTCAGACTGGGCTATGGCTTTTCCGCAGAGCTTCTTTCCCGCCGTCAATCCTATTCCCGAATCTATAGCTGCGGAGAGAAGCATCTTTCTGAAACAATGAAATGATAAGCTCTTGCCCTTCACGTCGATCTTGGCCTTCTCAGCCAGCCTTTGCAGTAGTCGGTTTAGCCATTCATCTGAAATGTGGCTTTCGCCATTTGAGGGGAACAGGTAAGGGTTTCCATTCTTTTTCTCCAACGTGGGCAAATAGACCTTCAACAGATCAACAGTTTCTTTGCTTAGGAACCCATGAGCTACGACATCTTCTTTGCCGGTCATAGTGTCAAACGCAATCGGCGGTTCTTGGCTTAGTGGTGGTATATCAGCTTTCTTGAACTGTATGAAGTCGCTTATTCTTAGTCCCAGATCTGTAGCTACGCTTAAGACCAGTCGTTCTCGCAGGTCTCCAACTTGGAACATAGCTCTTACGTGCTCGATTGTCAGTGGGAAGTTCTTGGTAGTCTTAACGGTCTTGGACACTTTGCTGCCTGCTCTGAACCTTATGGGCATTTCGTAGAATCGGAAAAGCTGCCTTATTCCTAAGGTCTGTGTCCTTGCCGTATTGATGCTGCATTTCTGTGTCAAGAGATAACCATGAAACTTTTCTATTTCCTTCTCAAATCTTGCAGCTCTGTTCCGGTATTCAATCAGGTTTTCGCCTGCCCTTTGGGTCAGGTCGTCTTTTCTCAGCTCAAGGATTTCCTCTGCTGTCTTTCCGAACCATTGACAGAACTTGTTCAGTCCATGCCTGTACTCTTTTTTCGTGTTTGGATTCGAAACTGAATCCAGAAACTCTTGAACACTCAATTCCATTCAACCACACTCCATTTGTTTTGTGTGGTATATCAAGTTTGCCAAATAGCCAACTAATCATAAGGTCTTCTCCCGTATTCCCGACTGACATAGATATCTCCAATAAACATCGTGGTCAAACTGGCTCATAAAGAATATGTCGAAAGCGTAGAACAGAAAGACTCTAGCTAATCCGTGCTTCAAGCGGTTTTTGTTAGTATTTTTGGTTCTTTCCATTCTTCTCTGAGAATGCTGAACATGCAGTCATCTTTCCATTTTCCTCTGCAGAAGAAGGTTTTTCTTAGGATTCCTTCTCTCTTGAATCCTGCTTTCTCAAGAGCTTTGCAAGATGCAATGTTTTCTGGGTCAGCTTTTGCTTGGATTCTCTCTAAGTCTTTTGAGAGAAACAGGTAGTCAACCATTATCATGATGGCTTCACTAGCATAGCCTTTTTTTCGTTCATTAGGCACGACAAAGTATCCGACCTCTACCTCTCCTGCCGACAAAAGGTGAGCTATGTTTCCAATCTTTGTTCCGTCCTTCTTCTCTATAAAGAACCACTGAGAATCCGTTAGATTGTCGTAAAGTTTCTCCAAATCGGTTTTCGTCTCTTCTCTGAGTTGTTCCAACTCTCCCCTAAAATCGGGATTGTTGTCCCATTCGTGTAGCAACGGTAGGTCTTCCTTCTCCACTATTCTAAGGTTCACATTCTTGCCTTCAAGCAAGCCGATTCACCAACCTAGCAGTCTGATTCGGTGTGGCTATAACTTTTCCGCAAAACCAAAAACTGGCTCAAAAGGACTGATAAACGAATCCTCTATTCGATATTAATCAATTTGCTTGCGTCAAATCTGGTCATCTCGTATCTTCTGTGCTTTTTCTGAATTCGTTCTCAAGAATGCTCATCATGATGCCGTCGCTGTATTCGTTGTCATAGTAATGCGCATCTCTCTCGACGCCTTCCTTCTTGAAGCCTAGACTTTCCCAAAATCTCAGTGCCCTCTTGTTGAAACCGACCACGCCTATCGAAATTCTGTGAAACCCCAGTTGTCCAAAAGCATAGTGAAGGAGTAGATGACCCACCTCAGTTCCGTATCCTTTTCCCCATTCATCTTTCTCCCCGATTATTATGGTCATGTCCGTACTTCGCCAAGGTCTGAACATTCTCAACAATCCAGCCTCTCCTATCACTCGGTCACCCTTCTTAAGAACAATCGCAAACCAAACCCGATCCTCATCAGCCAGCAGTTCTCTATACCATTTTTCTGTGTCCGCTCGACTCATCGGCGCAACTTCGCCTATCAGTCTTCTAAGTTCAGCGTCATTGGACCACTTCTGAATGTGAGGCAGGTCATCTTTGCTGAAAGGTCTGAGAAAGACCCTTTCACCGATAAGTGATTTCCTTTCCACATTCTTCATGGGTTTGCCTTCAAGCAACTCAATTCACCATAACGACAGTCATTTTTGTCTCAGTTAATAACTTTTCCGCAAAACCAAAACTGTTTGTTTGTCTGTCTGTTTGTCTGTCTGTGTTTGTTTGTCTATCTGTGTCTTACAGAGAGAGGTAGGTATAGAGAGTTAGTTAGTGAGTTAGAAAGTTAGAGAGAGAAAGGATAAAGTTTTATCCAACCAACCAAAGGACGGACGACGAAAACCAAAAAAAATAAACACGGACGACGGACGACCACGACGACGACCACGAACCACGACAACCACGACGGACGGGGAAAAGGACAACCATAGGCCTTCTGAAGGACGGCTGAAGACTGTATACCCGATTCAGGATACATCTATGGACATTAATGGAACAGGAAGGATACCATAATCTACTATAGATAGATGTTATCGAAATCGAGTATACGCTTTAGTTGGAAAAACTATAGTCAACCAAAACACTCAGCCGAAATCCGAAGCGCGTTCTGACCTGGCTACTCACGAAAGACCTGATGGCGAAAGCGCGCGCGGGGTTCATACAGGTCACCACCATTTCTTGCCGCAAAGGTTTAATTTTGCCCTGCTAAATCTACTTGTGAGAGTATGTCAGGTTGAGAGAACCTTTTGCCGAGTTTGTTAAGGCTGAGTTAGAGCCCACAACTCTGCTGATTACATGTGGACTTCCAGGAACCTGGAAAACAGAGTCCTCAGAGGAGATCTCAAAAATCAAGGGATATCCAATCCTTCGAACCGATTTGATTCGACTGGAGGTTCTCAAGAATGAGGACATTTTCGACGAAAAAGTTGCGTCAAATATGGGCAAACGAGAGCTTGTCTATGATGAGACGTTTCGCCGAGCAGAAGATCTCGTACGGAAGGATAGAGGCGTAATATTGGATGCGACTTTTGTAACGCAAGAACTACGAAGACGTGCTGCTGCGATTGCTGCAAAATACAAGATGACTTTTGTCATATTTCAGACTCACTGCTCTGAAGAAGTTTCAATTGCGAGGATTTTGAGAAGAACCAAAGAGAACTACCAGTCAAACGCTCTAACTAGGGAAGCCTATCTTAACAACAAAAAGAGGTTTGAGGCGATTGACTTGGATGATCTGAAAGAGAGATTTCCGGAACTCCAAATATTACACTTAACAGTCGACACTGAGTATGACCGTCCCGAGGACTGGTACATAATCGGGATAGATAGAAGGTAGCTGGCCCCCGTTTTATGGTAATAGATTTGCATATTCATTCGAAGAGCTCTGATGGAAACTTGACTATTGAAGAACTTGTTAAGGAAGCTAGAATCAGAGACATTGGGTTAATGTCGATTACAGATCATGACTCGATCAGCTGTCAAGAGAAAGCCATAGCTTTGACAAAGAAAAATGGTATCCATTACGTTGCTGGAGTTGAATTGAATGTAACCTTCTCGCACCGCAGTTATAACGAAGGCAAGTCAATATCGCTGGATTTCCTAGGTTATCAATTTGACGTAAAGAATAAGGAGTTAAGGAACAAACTTCGAGAAACCGCTCAATACCGTGAGGATAGGGCTGCAAAGATCTTGGACAATATTAATGCAGAATTTGAAAAAGAAGGAATTGAAAAGTTAACGAAGAATGATTTGAGGGAGATTCAAGATTCGGTTGACGGAGTACTTGGGCGGCCTCACATAGCAGACTATTTGGTGAGAAAGAGAATTGTTGGAACCAAACAAGAAGCCTTTGATAAGTATCTTGTGAAATGTGATGTTCCAAAATATCCTCTTTACGTTGAAGAGGCTTCGAGACTGCTGAGGAATGCTGGAGGAATAACAGTTTTGGCTCATCCTAACGATCCTCACGGAACCTCACTTGTGACCCTGACTAAATCTCTGCGCAAACAGACAGAGATAGTAGAAGAGTCGTTTCTAGGATACATTGATGGCGTAGAGTGTTGGCACTCTAGAAATGACGCTCTAACAACGAATCATTATGTAAAGTTTGCAAAAAAACATGGACTAATCATGACTGGAGGAAGCGATTGCCATCAAAAGCCAATACTCATGGGAACGGTGAAAATCCCCGAATACGTAGCTGAGCAATTCAGCTTTAAGTGAACTTCTTCCGTGCGCCCATTCCTGCAATCCAGGTCGCTTTCAGACTGCGCGCGCTTGAACAGCGAGGCCAACATCGGCGTTTTTCACAACAGGCACGATCGCCATCGTCTCGCTCCATCAATGCATCATCCAGCGCGCGCTTGTGTGGAGGCAGTATAGGGGGTAGTCCAACAGCTTGCTCTCGCGCACGCATTTCTTCAGGTGACTAAAAAGTCTTCGCATAGGTGGAGGCTAGTTTAAAGTATGTTTTTGCTTCTTTCATCATTACCTTCTTTTCCTCGCCACTTACATCTGGGTCTTCAAGTTTGAAATTGGCAACTTTTCCTCGCACGTAAGCTCGGTAGCATTTGTAGAAAGGAAGAATCTTTGTCAACTCTCGGTCTCCAGAATATTTGACATATCTCTTGACGAGGAAGTTCGACAGGTCGGTTCGTCCTTTGAAATCTAAGTCCATGGCTAAGAAGGCGATGTCCGAGGCAACATCAGAATACCTAAATCTTTCGTTGAATTCTATCGCATCGAAAATGTAAATTCTGTCTGCTACAAAGATGTTGCCCGAATGGATGTCCCCGTGGCAATCTCTGATTCGGCCCTCCTCAGCCCTTTTCTGAAAAAAGGACGCAGTCCTCTTAATGAAATCATCGACTCTTTCACGAACTAACTTGAAATCCTTCAGTGATATCGTTCTGCCCACAAACCTCCAAGTCTGTTCGAAATTCTCTTTCCAATTGGTTTCGATTATTACTAAGGAGCCGAACTCGCTTATCCTCTTGTTCGTTTCCGCCTTTGAATGGAATCCAGCGATAATCTTCGCTATTCTGTCAACAAGCTCATTATCCACTTTATTCTCTTCGAGTAGCTTGTTCATCATCTTTTCCTGAGGCATTCTCTTCATCTTCACAGCATATTCGACAGTTTCTCCTTCGCCCTTAATCTTGATCATGTTTGATCTGTTGATGGGAACAACCTCAAGGTACATACCTCTGCACAGTCGTTTGTTGAGCTCTAGCTCTTTTTTGCAGAAGAACTGCCGCTTTTCGAGGGTCGTGAAGTCCAGAAATCCGAGATCCACAGCCTTCTTCACTTTATACACAAATTTACTAGTTAGAAAGACGAAGGATATGTGGGTCTGGGTCATTTCAATTTTACCCGGTTGTTCTTCATAAGCTTCAGGTTTCATCAGAGCTTCCACAACTTTCCTCTGAACCGACATCTGTTGGATTCGCTCCCTTTAGAACATTTGAAAACCTTTCTGCCGTTGATAGAACTTCAATGAGCCATATAGAGATATCCCTACGAAGAAGCGCGCGCCTACGACCTCCAAACGTCATGTACCATAATTATTCATTGAAATGAAACTGAGTCGTTTCAAAAGAGGGGTTGCCTCATCAGCGTTTGCGTTTGTATATTCGGAACGCGCCTAGGGCTGCGAAGCAACCTACCAAGCCTAGGATGGTTCCGAAGACATATTCGGGGATCAGAAAGGATTCTGCTGCGGTCACTATCTGGATGCTGTAAGAAGCGTCAACTTGGGCATCATACTTGCCGTTGCCATTGACGTCGATTAAAATATCGTAGTTTCCGGACGTCAAAGGCTCGTTCCATACTATGGTCGTGTTGATGTTTCCTGAAGAGTCTGAGGACACTGAAGTCGCGGTGCCTGGAACTCTTTCAGGGAGGGCCATGCCGTCAACCCATGTTGTCTCATTAACGACGTAAATGTTGAATGTCTGATTTTTCGGATAGCCCGCTCCGTTGACATAGACCGTTTCGTCCGAGGTGAAAACATTTTTCTGCACACCTGTATTGTCACAACTTTCGATGGTCGGCGCTGCCTGAACTTGCCAGTTCCAAGTTATGGTCGAGTTCTCAGTTATTGTGAAATTCGTAGAAGTGCCACTGCCACTAGACGGGACAGACCCTGTGCCCGTCCAGCCCGTGCAGGTGTAGGAAACACCTGCCTCGACCACAGGGCTAGAAACGCTGCAAATAACGGAGGAACTATCATTGTATAGGTGATCGCCAAGAGCCGGATTTGGACTGCCGTGGGCGGATAAAACAGTCAACGTCCACTGAACAGTTGCAGTCACAATCCAGTTCCAAGTTATAGTCGAGTTCTCAGTTATTGTGAAATTCGTAGAAGTGCCACTGCCACTAGACGGGACGGAGCCGGTGCCAACCCAGCCGGTACAATTCCAAACCTGACCTGCCTCAGTAACTGGACTCGTAACACTACAAGTAAGCGGACTGCCGTCGGTGTATGGATGATCGCCGACACTCGGACTCGGACTGCCGTGAGCTGATGTGACAGCCAAGTTCCGAACATTCGAAGAAACAGCCCAGTTCCAAGTTATGCTCGAGTTCTCTGTTATCGTAAACGTCACAGAAGTGTCGCTACCACTGGATGGAACAAAACCAGAACCCGTCCAACCGATGCAAGTGTAAGACACGCCAGCCTCAACCACAGGACTGGTAACATTGCAAGGAACTGAAGCCCCATCATTGTACAGATGATCACCAACAGCCGGGTCAGGATTTCCGTGAGCAGAAACAACGGTCAAGTTCCAGTGAACAGATGGAGTCACAACCCAGTTCCAAGTTATGGTCGAGTTTTGAGTTATCGAGAACGTCACAGATATACCGCTGCCGTTAGACGGAACGGAACCTGTGCCCAACAAGCCGGTGCAAGTGTAGGAAAGACCTGCCTCGATCACGGGACTGGAAACATTGCAGGTAACCGAAGCCTTGTCATTGTAGAAGTGATCGCCAACAGCCGGACTCGGACTACCGTGAGCAGATGCAACAGTCAACTTCCATTCGACCTTCCAATTCCATGTTATAGATGAATCCTGAAGTATCGTAAAGGTCACAGAAGTGCCGGAGCCTGTAGGTGGGACAGAACCAGAACCAGACCAACCCGTACAAAAATACGTAACACTGTTTTCAGTCACGGGGCTAGTGACGCTGCAAGTAACATTGTCACCTTGGTCATAGGGGTGTTTGCCAACAGCCGGGCTGGGAGTTCCATGGACGGATGTAACGGTCAGATTGTGCTGAGGAGCGTTGCCATGCCAATTCCAAGTAATAGACGAATCCTGACCTATCGCAAAAGACACAGAAGAACCAGAACCACTAGACGGAACAGAACCAGAACCCGTCCAACCAGTACAAGTCCAAACAGTACCACTCTCAGTCACAGGACTCGTAACACTACAAGTAACTGAAGAACCATCACTGTACGTGTGCGGACCGTTGCTTGGGTTTGGACTATCATGAAGTGAAGAAACAGTCAACGAATGCTGAACAAGTGAACCCTGCCAATTCCAAGTAATAGACGAATCCTGACCTATCGCAAAAGACACAGAAGAACCAGAACCACTAGACGGAACAGAACCAGAACCCGTCCAACCAGTACAAGTCCAAACAATACTGCCCTCAGTCACAGGACTCGTGACGTTGCAGGTAACATAGGAACCATCACTGTACACATGCGGACCATTGCCTGGATTGGGACTGTCATGAGCAGAAGAAACAGTCAACGTATGCTGAGCAGCACCCCCTTGCCAGTTCCAAGTTATGCTTGAATCCTGAGTTATAGTAAACGATACTGTGGTACTACTGCCGCTTGGTGGAACAGAACCAGTACCATTCCAGCCAATGCACGTCCAAACAGTACTGCCTTCAGTCACAGGGCTGGAAACACTGCATGTAACAGAAGAACCATCGTCATAAAGGTGACTGCCAACACTAGGAGTCGGACTTCCATGAGCAGAATAAACCGTCAACGTACGCTGAACAAGTGCACCATGCCAATTCCAAGTGACAGATGAATCCTGAGCCATAGTGAAACTCGTTGAAGAACCAGAACCAGTCGACGGAACAGAACCAGTACCCGTCCAACCAGTACAAGTCCAGACAATACTGCCTTCAGTCACAGGACTCGTAACACTACAAGTAACCAAAGAACCATCACTGTACGTGTGCGGACCGTTGCTTGGGTTTGGACTATCATGAGGCGAAGAAACAGTCAACGTATGATTGAAAACCTGCCAAGTCCAAGTTATACCTGAGTTCTGAGCTATACTAAACGATACCGAAGTGCCAGTACCGCTTGATGCAACAGAACCATAACCCGACCAGCCGGTGCACGTCCAAATTGAACTGCCCTCAGTCACTGGGCTGGTAACACTGCAAGTAACAGGGTCACCATCATTGTACGTGTGAGGCCCAACACTCGGACTCGGACTATCATGAGCAGAATTAACGGTTAAGGTCCACGGGGTAAGCTCCCAATTCCAAGTAATA
>Ga0187866_1000722_pt1 | contig 35587 bp, 35 predicted proteins | sample June2016WEW_11_1_3_FD_133013 | JGI IMG/M metagenome (GOLD analysis project Ga0187866, IMG submission 133013) | Peatland microbial communities from SPRUCE experiment site at the Marcell Experimental Forest, Minnesota, USA - June2016WEW_11_150 | ecosystem: Environmental > Terrestrial > Soil >...
AGCTTTGCAGAAGATACTTCCCAGCATCATCTCCCCCAGCTAGAGCGACGCCCTTCTGTCGACGGAGGTATCCCCAACTTCGTGTCGATGTCGTGTCGTTCGCAAGCAATCGCCTCTCCTTGTGTGGGGAACCACTTTTCTTCCTTCCGCTGTCCGACCAAACTACTCGTGCAGCAAAACACTCTGTTGCCACCAAACTGGTCAGAAAAAACGGCGATGTCGATATCTCTGTAGGTTGCCTTCGTTGTGGTAAGTCCCTTCATTTCATCTCCTTTGGCAGACTTTGGAGAAATCCTAACGTGCGTGAATACTCTTCAACAGGAAGGTGTCCGGGTGGGAGCGGGATATTGCTGCGTCCCGCCTGAAAGAGAGCAAAGCAAAATCCCCATCATTGCTGATGGGGATTTTGCTTTAGAGCTTGTAGCGGGGGCCCGATATGTGTTCTAAAGAAGAAATCGATTCAGAAACTCAACCTCTGATCAAGAAAATGTTCTTCAACTTCTTTAGAAGGAGACCATGAAACGTAGCAGTTGCCGCCACTCGCCCAACCTATTCTTTCGCCTTGTGCTGCCAAAGGAGGAACTTTTCCTTGGCGGCTGCGGCATCTTTCGCGCCAGGTGCCAGCACGAGGTATCGACGCATATGCCGGGCTGCTAGCTCATATTCTTCGTTTTCGGCAGCCAGTAGCGCGGCATTGTAGTGGCCTTCCGACCACATCGGAAACCTGTCCAGGGCGTCACAATAAGCATCCAGCGCGGCGGTGAAATCCTTCCGTTTGAACGCGTCTTCGGCCAGCGCCTTGTAAGTGAGCGCGTCGTCGGACATCTCCGGCTTAGGCATTGTCATTAGCCAAGTCTTCGCACTAGTAACGAACGCGGCGAAGTCGGCCTCTTCCGTGTCGGGCGCCTCCAAAAAGGCTTCTTTCAAGGTAAGCAAGGCGTCAACGAACATCATCGCATACTCTTCTTCCTCAAAATGATATGTTGGAATGTCTTCCCCCTTAAACCTATAATGGACTAGCCAGCCTCTATTGTAACGGCCATCGTTAGGAAGATCTTCCACCCACAGGCTATCCAACATAAGGAAATTAAAGTGATTGACGTAGGTCTTTCCGTCACCAATGTCGTCGATGAAGGTGAGTCTACGTCGGTTAAATTTCACTTCCCGTGCCAAAGTGAAGTTCACGACTTGCCCTGATGAGTATGTATAACCCTTCAGCATATGGTTGAGTGACTTCTTCAACGAATTTCGCGCTTGGTCAACTGTCATGTGCGTGGATCGCGTATTAATGAGTTGCCTAGAGACGCATCCGGACAAAATCGGAAGGAGTGTCGCCACGAGTAAGAGAAGGAACGGTCGATTGAAAATGCTCATATGGGTTTTGCCTTTCATAAAGGTTTCCTTTTTTTCGGGGTCCTCGACTTGATCCCCTACTTTTCCAAATTATTCTTCGAAAAGACTCAGGGGGTGCGAAACTCCTTGGCGATATTGGAGTAGTAGGCTTCAAGATAATGGGGTTCAAACGTGAAGTTTTTCCCTTTGCCCACCATGAAGTGATATTCAACGCGCAAGTCTCCTCCTGCCAACTCGCCCGTAATTTTTCGTCCAATATGTTCCAACGCGTCATTCCCCCGATTAGCGAGCTTCAGTTGATCGGGTGCGGTGGCCCACACGACCGGATCGTTTACATTAATCCATACGACCACTCGCTTGACCTTGCCCGCATCCAGGAGTTTTTGGAACGCGTGGCCGTTGAGCAGGGAGCGGTCGCCACCTACGATATCTAATTCGTTCACTTTAATCAGGTCTTCCTGGATAAGCGCTTCCGTGATAGACGCCCCATTACTGTGAGCAATCAGCCGGTCGAACTCCTTGCCGGATAAGACCGCGACTGCCTCTTTACCTTGAGGCGTGTTCAGAGACACCTGACCTACAGTAACATGATCTCCGAGAACACGAGTTGCTTCCACCGCTTTTTGTGCTAACGACCCGTCTTTGGGAGTGCCGAAGGAAACAACCATGGCTCCGCCCACTCCCTTTATTCCGTTCTTCTTCGCGTTTTCTGCAGCTTCATTCATTTCGAGAGGGGTTTTGCCAGAGAATGGGCTTATCGTATCATACATGTCTCGGGCGTCTCCCGAGTCGGTATTTGCACCTAGGATGACCCCTTCATGCATATGCTCGTAAGTGCTTGGAACTGGAACTTTCAGATCTTCAAGCTTTGTCCGAATATCGGAGTTTTCGCGGTCAAGGTCGTTGCGTGATACAATCATTCTCTCCTGAACCTGCATCCATGTCTTTTCATCCAAGCCGGGCAAGCTGGCGATAGGCGGATGAAAGGTGGCTAGGTCTTTCCCGGTAGCGGCTGCCCGCAATACACGCATCGCCTCTTCCCTAGCTTGGTAGTTCCGAGTCCGCGCGGCTTCCACTTCTGCCCCTGCCTTTGCCCAAGCTTCATCCTCTGCCTTGATGGCTGCGAAGATATCACCCATCAACTGGCTCTTCTTCTTCAGCGTGGCTTCATCCATCAGTTTGGCCTTCGCTTGCTCCAAGTCAGCCCTTGCTGCTTTGGCCATCCGGTCAGCCAGTTCGCGATGCTGCTGGGCCAGGTTGAAGGCCTCGGTACACTTCATCTGAAAATCATTTGCCTTCCTGTAATCGTTATTGGCTTTTTGAAAAGCTAACAACCCACTTTCGTCAACCACAGGCATCGTAATCCCCGCAGGAATGCTGCCCGTGAACGACTTGTCGCCGTTCGCAGCTTTGAAAGCTTCGATGAGCAAGAGTGGCGCATCATCTTCTGAAGCCGTTTCAGCCGATTGGATCAAATATGCAGACTTATTAAGATCCCGGAGATCTACCACCATGGGATCGGTGTTTGGCTCGGTTGGTGCTTGGGATCCCGATCCGCCGCCTTCTCCGAAGAACGAACTGCCTTGTGGGCGGAGACCATCATCTTTTTCCGTGGGATCTCCTAGTTTCAAACCAAGAGGATTACCATTTTGAGATTGGTCAAGATCAACTCCCTTGAGTGTTAACTCCCCTCTGTCACCATCAAAACCCTTAAAGGCAGATGCTAATCGCTGAAACACTTCCTCACGGCGACGATCATCTTCTATACGAGCCACTCTCTCATCTTCTGCCAACTGTGCTTGTTGTTGTCGAAGCAATTCGGCACGGCGAGCTTCCTCAGCCGGATCCCCGAACAATGCCTTTCCGAGTTCCGCACCCAACGCATAACCTAACTGCGAAGCGGCATTTTGGAGTGCTGGGGGAATCGCCGTACCACTCGTGGAGCCGGTGCCAACATCCTTATTGCATGGCATGCCCTGCGCGATCCAAGTGTTGTATGCAAGGGAAGAGGACAGGTGGCATTCTAGTTTTTTCTGGGTCCACCACGCAGGTTCGCCTTGTGCAAAGGCCGATTGCGTATGGAAAGCCAACGCCGCGAAAAAGAGGATGAAATTGAACGCTGATGATTTCATGGCGACTCCTGCCTTCTCTGTTTTCACGAGATTCAATTATCGCTTTTCAAGCGGTGGTCCGCGTCAGCAGCTTCGATCTTTTCGAGATACAATTCAGATGCAGTGCTCGCCTACCATTCCCGTGTGAAATGCTGCGTGTCGTTTGCCAAAGCCACAATGCAGCAACTTCGGACCTCGCCTCGAATGACTTGGTTGAACCTTTGAATGAGCATTTTGTGGTGGAAACGTGACCCTATGGCTTCAAAAAATCGAGCATTCGACAAACGAATACCCATAGCCTGAGAGTCCATCGAACTCAAAAGCAATGGATATGTTGCTAGATCGAATTATGTTAAGCTTGAAAAGGGATTGAAGGCGGCGCAGAGTCGCTCAAGGCTTGGAGAGAGACGTGCCCACTTCACATTTCAGGAACGAAGGCCCTTCGCAATGGCCCCAGGGTGAAAACCCCCATCCGACGGCCTCACAAATTGTTCAAAAGCTATGTGAGAATTTTAAGGGTCAACGCAGGATAGATCAGAGAATCCAGCCCGGATGCGATGGGAATTGTAGGGGAAGGAGAATCCATACTTATTAACGATTACGCTCAGTCAAGAGTTCCACCCAAGGTAATCTTTCTGATTGGACAGTTCGGAAGATCAATGCCAGTTGCGGAAGATGAGGGAAGACCGGGCTGAAGAGTTGAGTGTGTTGAGGAAGTATACAGTGAGCACTATGGCTGTTTGCAGGGCCTATTCGATGAATCGGGCGCAGGCCCCGTGATCAGCATTGAATTGGAGACATGGGTCAAGTGGGCTGTAGCAGAAGGCGGATGGGTTGAATACGGTGATCAGGGAGGAGGAATGATAAGAGGTGGTGACTCCGATATACTTGCTCTCGTCAAGTGGAGTGTCTCCTTTCACCGCCCGTTGCGAAACCGGAGGTCTATTTCCCCGCTCATCCGCATTTCCGCCCTTGTCCGCACATGCCAAACAGGTGCCTGAGAAAAAGAAAACCAATTCCTGTATTCACACGTCAAGGACGTGTGACCAAAACATTATCGACAAATACGTCGGTGCAACAATTTGATTGCATCCGAAATATTAGCGGATGGGAACCTGAGCCCCTCACTGGCACCAACGATTTTTCCATGAGCAGCCCATTGACAGAGTAGGAGACAATCCCGTTTGGCGCGATGGAGACTTCAAAATGGGTCCATCCACCGTTAAGCCTTGCATCCTTGTATGTGTTTATAATACTTCCGTTTACTATAAACGAAACAGCTGGTGCGCTGAAGATCACGCCCGCTAAGAGGGGGGCGGAGGGATCGCAAGCATTGGTAACATTCGCCGATAGGCCACTGGGCTGACTCCCTACTCCTGGTGTTTCATCCCACGAAATCGTCAGGCCCTGAGAAATGTCGAAGAGTGTGAGGCTAGTGGCGCAGGGCTGATTGGCGTCACCGCTTCCGCCGTTTGGATCCGTCAAGTCCAGGCCAGGAGAAGGGTTGCCCGTGCCAATCATCACGCTACCGCCAGCTGCCGTACAAGCTGACCATTTGGAAGCAAGCGAACTGGACGAAAAGTCATCTGAAAACAATGTCGTTGGTGGGGACGGCGACGGTGATTCCATGGAATTTCCCTTGCAACCTGCACAAAGAACTGCAATCGAGAGCGCACACAAAGATGTCAGTGAATAGAGGGTTCGATTATTCTTCATGACAAACTCCTTTGTGTAGTCAGACATTCCTTCCACTTCCAGACTGTGCGGGAAGCTGTTGAATTCGTAACAAGGACGCAATCACGCAATCACGTGATTTCGATCAATATCGTCGTGATTCTGGCGCTCAGTCTGAGACGGCTGGAAATCCGGTGTGCAGAGCAAGGTGGGGACATCACAGGGTTTTAGACCTTTGAGTGCCCGTCTGGGAGATTTTGGTGAAACGATGGATTCGTAGATTGACGCGAGGGCTGAACGGAAGGCGAATGGGTTGGATCCGGTGAGCCGTAGTGGCGTGTGAGACCGGTAGCTTCGTCAGATCTTTAACTTGTCATGAAAAGAAAATGCCGATCAACGTTTGTCAATCGGCATATCAAAGTGGCGGATAGTGACCCAACATTTCATAGGTATCGAGTAATTCCACCAAAAGCTCACCCTCCCGATGCTATCTCCCTTCGGAATTCGTTCATAAGTGTGTGAATCTGGTCTTGTATGCCCTTAAGGTGCTCAACCACTTCGGCTTTCCGCGTCCCCGGTCTGTCCGCAGTGATGCCATCGAATATATTGCATAGATATTCCAAGTCGATGCGCATATTAGGGATTTTTGACATGTATCTTTGTAGTGACCAAAGCGTCTCAATGGCATCCATTTCCTCGAACGGAAGGTCAGTGAATGAGCCGTTCAGAAGCTGATTGAAATTCTCTCTGTGGATTTTTTGCACAATTTTCGCTGCATCAAGACCTCTCTTGAAATCCTGGAGTCGTTTGTCTTTCGTCTCTCGTTCATCTCGCTCAGCCTCTATGTGCACCAACCTGTCGGTAAGATTCGAGAGTGCCTTGGTGTATCGCGCAAGTCTGAATGTCGCCCACACGAGTCCAGCTGTGGCAAGCACAAGGGCAGACTCCAAGAAGGTCGTCGCCGTCCATTCACATCCAGCGAAGAGAAACAACAGCAGCACGAAGACTGAATTATGCTTCATCATTCCTAAGAGGTATTGGTAGAAGGTACGGTGGTGGTTTTCCAAAGTCAACCAAACACGCAGGTGATCCAGCGAGCTCAACGATGGCCAAGTTTTTCTCCACTTATCACTATGGCACGTCAAAGCTCCGAACATAACTTCATAGTTTGATAGCCAGCTTTTTAGCATAGGCGTAGAGAACATCTGCCTGATGTGTGTTGATGCTGCGAATGTGACTAAGTTTCCCTTGCACAGACTTGAGCTTTTTCCGATAATCATCACTCGAGTCGTTAAATTTCATCTTTGAAAGCATGTAGATGTCGGTTCGCACTTCATCTTGATATTCCGATTTTACCCTCAACCCGCTACCCATAACAATGTTCATTATCTCTTGTCTATCCCCTCTCGTCATCACCTTCCACTTGTCCAGTTTGAATCCGTTCTGACGGAATATCTTGATTAGGAGCCGTTCAAACGTGGAGACATCGTAATCAGCACTAACGGCAAGGTTATCGGCATACAGACCGACGCGAAGATGGGAGGCAGCAGCAAGTCCAGCCAACCTGACTCCGACCGGTTTGAGAACAATACCTGCGAGAGTCGGACTGGTGGGAAAACCCTGGGGTAATGAATGGAAGGCTGTGGTTAATCGCGTAGTGATTCTCGCGACATCACTCTCAAGCCCCTCAGACACCAGCGCTTTGAAGATTTTATTGGGTGAGACAGTTGGATAGAAATCGTCAATGTCAGCTGTTATCAGACATCGGCTATTGAGATGCTGCTTGATCATCTTGATATAGGATGATCCGGATCGAAGATAAAACAACGGGTGAAGAGGAATCCTGCTGAGAAAGGCAGAATGAAAGATAGATAAGAGAGCCTTGAGTCTTTTTGACGGAGCGGTAATCGTTCGCTCCCCGCCACTCGGTTTGGGTATCTTCTTGACGCTGGTATTTCGTTCAACCGAACTGGACAATAACAGCAATTCCTGAATCGGCACATCAAGGATGTCCGCCAACTCAGGAATTGTCGTAGGAAAGTTGACCACTCTCCGCTGCTGCTAAGTGAGTATGTTTTTCCCGAGCGCTGTCTCCGGCCCGGTTTTGAGTGCAAGTTTTGGAAGAGAATTGGACTATTAGCGAAACCACCTTCAGCAGAAGATCAAGAATCTTAAGGAAGAAGCTGACCGATTCCTCTCTTTTCCTTGGTATCTTCGGCTTTCGTACGAGGTACTTTCTCCTCAGCCTCGTCTCCTCCTTTGACCTATCGGAGTCACGGGGTGATGGATTTTTGTCCAGTCTCTCAATGGCTCTCAACAGGCAAAGTACCGTCCACTGTTGAAATCTCATGGCATTATCCTCCTTTCTGATCGTTCTTGGATGTGATCACCGACGGCCTCGATCAATGCCGCCAGTGACGTACTTTCAACTTGAAAGGCCATTTAGACCTTTTGACATCCTGACAACGAAAAAATCATCGCCAGTAGTCATCCTTGTCACAAGTGAGGATATGCTCGCCGTGACCTTGGTATGCCTGAAGTGATGAATGGACAAATCAATCACGGACACGCAGAATGAGGACCAATAGTGTCGTATGAAGTGAAGAACACATGCCCCAAAGCACTTCGAAGCTCGGCTTCATCAGCCGGTGAAAGGAGGAATTTCAACACAATGAGACGTATTTGAAAGAACGATGTTGATGACAGAGCTTCTCTGTCTGGTACAAATATACGAAGAAATGTAGGCGCGAGCAAGGGCAGTAGCTCTCGCCGCCTTGATTGGAAACCTTTGAGTGCCCTCGTTGAGGACTTTGGTGAAACGAGTGCTGGCAACTGTTGATAGAAACGTTGAGTGCGGGAGATTTGAAGATTGAAAACAGGAGTGGTAACTTTGATAGCAGTCTGAGTTCAGCTGGAAAGGCGAGCTTTCAACCTCTGGGCGGATGGGGCCCTAGTGAAGTGTGGCTCAAGTCAGCAGATTCGAAAAGTGGGGGCGCAAGGAAGGATCATTATCGTTTTCGATGAGGTTTTTTTCCAACGAAAGGCTTGCCAAATACTTATCCAGTTCAGCTTTCGGTCAAGGTTTCTTGAGTTGTGGCTTTCTGGGCTCACGCAATCTGCACATGCCCCTGACGTAATCAGCACCAAACTGCAACCGAAGAAAGAACCGGTACATATAACAGCTACCTTCAAAGACGTCCTCCCAACCACGACGAACATAAGTAGTTGGCCTAACCTCCATTTTTGCTTTTATCCTTTGTATCTCTCGGTAGCTCAGGTCCACAAATTTGGCATACCTATGCATTGGAACCCTCCGACGACCGACGAGCTTGCCGTAGCTGTGGGTGAGGACCATCCGCTTCCTCTCGTAGTACCAAACCTTGAACCACTTCACCAAGGGGATCTTTGTCCTCTGGAACAGAGTTCTCGTTAACACATTGAATTGTTTCCTTGGTCTGCAGTTACTGCACTGATACAAGTCAGGCAATCCCTCCCTGACCCTCTTGATTCTCTTCGTCGAACCGCAGTACGGACAGACTGGTGTGGTCTTCCAGGTGTATTCATACTGCGGTCTGCACCACCTGCATTTACAGGAATAATGGCTTCCCTCATCAGTCACATCGACGTACCTCATGGAATTGCATCTCGGACACCTTGGTAGAGCTCCCCATCGGTAAAGCTCAATCGCCTTCAGGCAGTCCTTCTGATCCTTCAGAATCGCTAAGAATTGATTCGCTGTGAGACTCATAGCCTCATTCCTCACTCTAGGGTAGGGTTAAATCTAGCAACATTGCTGAATCAATGCAAATTCTCAATTACAGCAAACACCAAAGATGCGACGTGGCATCAGGCCGATTTTCATTTTGACAGTTCCGGCGCATCAACCGACCAGTATATATATATAGGGGTAAGATCCAAAAACTTCAACAATCGAACAGGAGGATGCAAAATGAAAGCACTGGGATTGACACCAGAACAATTGGCCGAGTTTCTAGAGAGACTGCTCGAGTCAGGGTTCGAACTGCCGTTCTATTGCGCATGCGTTTCAGCGAATGGGGGGATGGTATTTTGGAGATACTCTGCGAGCGAATCCGGTGAAGGCCTTGATACGCAGGTCATCTGCAAATCAACGGGAGAATGCCTTGTAGTGCCAATTAACATGATGTATGTGGACAAAAACGGGAAGGCCGCGCATGTGGAAATTGTCGGTCCAGATAAATCTCAATTCAGCGTCAACTGAAAAGGGTCACATGTGTGGCTCTTTGGAGAAGGCAGGGAAGCAATGGAAAACCAGCCTAGCGAAATTGTCAACAGAAATCCTGTCTCGACAGGAATAACAAACAAAACACACAACCAGAAAGGAACAACGCAATGAAAGACTCACCAACAGGAGATCGCACGCTCACCGGATTCGAGTGTACCTACTATGGATATTTCATGGAGTACGCCTCCCTTCTTTGGAAGCAATCGCCACGGAATGTTACCCCTCGACAGGTAACTGAGCTGCTTACCATCGCGAAAGGGCTCAAGGTCAAATCGCCTTGCGAGGCGCGCAAGTCGGCCGGATGCTCCCACTCTGCATCGAAGATCCTCGTCCCGATAAATGATGGGATACCGGAGGTACACAATGCCCTATTGATCTGCGGAGACTCCACATGTTTCGAATGGGCTAGGAAGCAGTTACGAGAGACGACCGAGACATACGATTTTACGCTCGAGGGTTCGTACTGCCTCTTTGACAAGTACAAGAACCCGGACACCATGGAGACGTTCGGGCTAAAGCTTCTCGAGGCTTGGGAACTTGCCTCTAGTGATGGGATCAAGGACCAGCAAAAGATTCATGAATATTTCTGGCGGCCGTATGACGGATTACGTGCTTACCTTGCGTCTTCGGGCTGGTAGGCAACGTAGGGGCTGACTGTCATCTTGCAACCGGTGCATAGTCGGAGTCTAGGTGGGAGTCAGCCTCTTGCTAACCAATGAACTTCTATCCATCACAGTTGGTATCTAACCAAGAAAGTCAATAGGAGGCAGAAATGGTTACCGAGAAAGAACAAAATGAACTTCTCGATCTCGCGCACGCGTATTTCAATGCGCCCGAGAACAAGTCCACCATTGAACAGGAGTTGAAGCGGACAATTCAGAAAATTCTACCGGATTCCATTCTTGAATCGGAGCGCAAAGAAACCACAGAAAGCGTCTGGAAGGCCATTCTCTCCATTGTTGGTGAGATCACACTTCAGGAAGATTCTCTTCTCCCCTGCCAACCCAAAGGAGCAGCCTTGGGAAAGCTCATTGCATTGATCTGGAATAACCGCAACCTGACGTTTGAGCAAAGCCTCCGAAGACCTAGTAAAGGTGGGCAACTGAAGAAGGAAAAACATGGTGCAGCGATTAAAGACCAAGCACCTCGGTCACTTGTGGGGGGCAAATCACCTCATAGGGTGATTGATGACGTTGTAGAAAGAGGACGCCGAAATCTCAGCGGGCACGAAGACTTACAGCAAAGGATCATTAGCGCGGGGGAGCTCTTTACATCGGAGAGCCAAATACTGGCACTCCAGTGCGTCCAAGATGCGAGAAAGCTCCTAGCATCTCTGGAGCAGGATCTCAAATACAAATATGAAATCATTGACACTCACGGAGGGTGGCCGCCATATTCCAAGGAACCTTTTGTCTCCATAATCCAGGATTATGTGAGAAGTGGATTGACGAAGTTTCGCGCATGCACAAAAATAGCGGAGGTGTTATACGCTGCGAACATCGTCCCAGTGTCAATTCCTGAGGACCAAGAATTCGGAAATGACGAAATGCGCAAAGCGTACATCGTAGACAAGCTGGCTCGACAAATCTGCCAATCCATTAAAGGCATTAAGCTCATAGAGATCAGTAGGGGCCGAAGATATACGTTGAGTGCAAACCTTCGCCCAAGAGAAGATGAACCCTCAGAACCGGGCACGTCGTCACCTGATTTGATTTCAGATTAGCTACAGCGGTATAGACATATAAACCATCGCATATATGAGCCCTAGGCAAATCGCGCCCGAGTCTTGCTCGGGCGCAACCGAGGCTTGTAACCCAGCCTTTCGCCCAAGAATCTTCACCCTCCCACAAACGCTTTGAACGATCGGTTGAATAGAACGATCGGAAACATCTCCATTGTCTGAATAGACTGCCGGAACGAACATTCGTACAATCCGAACGTGCGCGCAGGTTTGCAGAGAATGGTCAGTTGAACACAATGAACCGGATGAAGTCGGTTGTGTGCCATGACTGTGACCAAAACGCTCTTAAGATTGCGTGCAAGACCGCGACGACTTACCCTGAGGCGAGAGAAAGGTCTCAAGGGAAAGGTAACAGGAATCAAACGTCACATCAATTCACCAAGGAGGTCGCAATGAAATCATTGTGCAATAATTACCCCCACCTTAAGAAACTCATTGATGACGGAACGATCAAAGAATATTCGATTGAGGGTCCTCAGGTGTCGGAGATTCTGGACTGCGTTCTCGGTCTGATACCTGAAACTGATTTGAGGCGGATGCATGGATTCAGCGTTCATGAACAGCCGATGCCGTATGATGCAGCGTACTTGATCGACGGAGACATCTTGATTGATGTGCCATTCTTTGAAAGCCACTACACGGATGTGCAGGTTGCAGTCATTGCTCGAACTCTAGCCTTACTTGTGCTCGGACATGACTCAGGAGCACGGGACTTCGCCTCTCTCAGACACGCTGATTTCATCGCAAAGAAATGGGGTTTCAAGCGGGAACTTCGACTTCTGGGATACATTTTCGGCGTCGACGTTGGTCAGTTTAGTCCTCTGGAACATATTCGGAAGGTGATTCGAGAGTACAAGAACCCACCACACAACGATCATTGACTGAAAGGACATCCTATGCTCACAACAACGCTTATCGAATGGACCATGCGGGTGTGGAACATCATCACTGGCTGCACTAAGACATCGCCTGGGTGTGAAAACTGCTACGCCGAAAAGATGGCGAAACTCCTAGAAGCCTGGGCCGTGAAGAAATATCGCAATGGGTTTGAGGTCACTATTCATCCAGAACTTCTCAGTTTCCCCAAGAAGACCAAGAAACCAGCGCTCATCTTCGTGAATTCAATGAGTGATCTGTTTCATCCTCTCGTGCCGATCGAATTCCTCAAGCAGGTGATTGAAGTAATGGCAGATTGCCCTCAGCACATTTTCCAAATCCTAACGAAGCGATCTCAACGGCTTGCTGAACTTTCTACTGAATTAACTTGGCCACCAAATGTATGGATGGGAGTGTCGGTGGAAAATGAGAACTATCTCTACAGACTGGACGATCTCCGAAAAGTGCCTACGCCAAACCGATTTGTTTCCTTTGAACCTCTGCTCGGATCAATTCAGAACGCGAACCTGAACGGTATCAATTGGGTAATTGTGGGTGGCGAGTCAGGACCAAAGTCCCGAGCAATTCAAGCCGAATGGGTCCGAACAATCAGGGATCAGTGTCAGAAGGAAGGAATTCCATTCTTCTTCAAACAGTGGGGTGGACGGCTAAGGAAACTGGCGGGAAGGGTTCTTGATGATCGCGAGTGGTTGGAATTCCCTCCTGACATGGCAAAGATTCGGGAAGAAAAGTAGGGTGATGACACACAGAATCCGAAACATCTCGATGAAAGTCTTAGAGGCCGACGAGCCGATGTCTGGGGACGACGTCGAGGCAGCGCTACGGCTGCTACTGGACCTCGCAAGCCAGGCAACAACAAGCCAGATCCTAGCCAATGCTACGAGTAGGTATGAAGGTGGACAGCTGACAAAACGCAAATTGAAAGTGTCATCCAAATGAGTAACTCCAATTACCAAGACAGAAAAGAGAGAATTCTCCAGACCCTTAAGGAAACAGATGGATTTAGCAGCTTCTACTCACAACACTTTAGGTTGATTCCCTCTGGGCAAGGAAAGGCCAAAGCGGTGTGCCCTTTTCATGACGACAAAAATCCTTCGCTGTCGATCAACCTTGAAAACGGGAATTTCCATTGTTTCGGATGCAAAGTTGGTGGTGACATTTTCGCATTTCGAATGAAGCTCGAGAACATACACTTCAATGAATGCCTTGACGCTTTCGAACAATCACCGATTGTGCCAGCACAATCCGTGAGGCCGATAGAAACACCAGTCAAATCACGCACAGCGCTGCCCTCGATGCAGAATGTTCTAGAGTGGCACCAGGCACTTCTGGACGAAAAGAATCTCGAGGTCCACAGATTCCTGAACACCAAGCGCGGGATCACAGACGAAAGCACCAAACAATTCAAGCTCGGATATGATCGTACGAAAGGTGCTCTCATCATACCGATATTCACGCCAGACGGAGGTGGAATTGACGGCGCTAAGATGTTCCGATATGACCTATCGACAGGTGAGAAACATGTCTGGACCATCGGATCAGCACACTTATTTGGAGTGCACCTCCTTCTGCGAGACTATGAGCGCCACGGTATTGTCATCGTTTGTGAAGGTGAATTCGACTCAATCATTCTAAACCAGAATAGTTTTCTTGCTGTGACTGGAACGGCGGGTGCGGGAACATGGAAACCAGAGTGGAATGCCTTCTTCAAGGGGAAGAACGTCGTGCTCTGTTATGACAGTGATGTTGCCGGAAGAGCTGGGGCCTTGAACCTGCTGAATGAGTTGCAGGGAACAGCATCGAGCATTAAGAACATCGACTTGTTCGGAAGTGAAGCAACGAAGGACATGAAAGATGTGACTGATTTCTTTGTTAAAGCACAGAAGACAGCGAAGGACTTTCGCTTGATGATCGACTCAGCCAATCCGTCGGCGATGCCGACTCCCAATACTCCAAACAGCCACCCGATCCTCGAAGACAATAGCGTTGAAAGGCTCCGCCAAGATATTGTCAATCTCTCTGGCGAGACTCAGAGCGAATCAAGGCTCAACAATCTGGCCGAGAAGTCGTACGAGTTGCTAACACAGCTGGGTGCATTCATCCGCGACCGAAATGGTGAAGTCTTCTATTACTCGCGCTTTCGCCATAGGATCTTTAAGCTTCAGACTCAGCTTTTCGAAGATTTGGTAAGCACCGAAACCAGTGCGAATCAGGCCTCGACAGGGTTCAGATACATCTTGGCTTTGGCCTCCGTTCGTGCCCGTGAAACGGCACAGGCCGCACTGATCTCCCGATACACACATTACGATAAGGACAAGGCAATTTTATATCTGGGCAATCATCCCGAATACTATTTGCGCATTACTCCAACTGAGATTACAACTGTTCCTAATGGAACTGACCAGTTGTACTTCTCTATGGACTGGCGTTTCGATTCATTTGAATATGATCCCACCGTGGCTGCGGGAGGAGAATCGTTTGCGCATGAGGTTCTTGTTGACAGTATCAGTTTCGATGATGGTGACAATTCAATTCTAAACAGAGAAGAACAAGCTACCCTCTATTGGCACTGCATTCTGGCCCTACACTTCCTGACAGCAAGCAGGACAAAGCCTCCGCTTACATTCCTTGGTGAACCTGGCAGCGGCAAAACCACTGCTCTCCGCATTCTTGGAACGGCCTTGTTCGGCCCACGATTTGAAGTAATGAGCCCATCCAGCGATGAACGAGACATCGTCGCCGCGATCACCAGACAGCCTTTTGCAGTCCTTGACAATGTCGACACACGATCAAAGTTCCTTGAAGACCTCATCGCTCGTGTAGCCACAGGCATTTCATATACGCGACGGAAGTTGTACTCAGATAATGACGAAATCGAAATCATTCCTCGCGCACAACTCGGGTTGACCTCGATGCAACCGTACTTCGATCGTGAAGATGTGGCAGACCGCCTCATCATCTTCCGCCTGCAAAGGCATGAATGCATATCCTTCCGAGACGAAGGCTCCATTGTTTCGGACGTGCTGGCAAAAAGGTCTGTGATTCTTTCTGGGATTATTCATGCCCTACAACGTGCCCTGAAGAACATCGAGCAAAACAAGGAACGGGTCAAGCTGACCAGATTCCGAATGGCTGATGCAGCATTGTTGATGACACGAATGTCCGATGAGCCAGAAACAATGATGTCCTTGATTGCCAAGATGCAAGACGAACAGACAAAGTTCCTCGCGGAAGGCCATCCACTCACGGAGATCATTTGCCAATGGGTTCGGGACAATCCTCAGTGTAGCGGAATATTCTTCACAACCGCAGACCTATTCTCGGAACTAAATACATACGCACAAAGCAAAAGACTTGTTTTCTTCCACCGAAGTGTCAAGTCACTGGGGATGGCGATTTCAAACCAGATGCGTGCGCTTCAGACACGTTTAATCGTAACGAAAGACCCAAGCAAAACAGGTAATGTGAAAAGATACTCATTCACACTGATCCGAAATTAAACAATTAAACAAATTAAACCATTCTGGAGATTTCTCTGTGACGGGATGTGTTGGTTGTTTTCTCAGAAGATTCAGTGAATGGCTCTGACAAAGGTGGAAAAAAGTCTAATTAGTTTAATTGGTTTAATTCAACAGCACGCAGTCGCGGATGAGAATTCGTGGGTCCACCAAAACCAGAAGGCTTATTTGCATCAATGACATAAAATCATGAAAAGAATCGGATGCGCATCCGAATTAATAAACCAAACACACAACAATCTAATGGAGGTAATATGTTCATACTTAACTTTGGTTCCTTAAATCGCAGCGACCCGCATACGGGGTGGGATGAGGCAAGAGGCTTTGGAGAATTCTTGGTCTCACGGAAGGACGTAGATTATTTGAGAAATTCCTACCCAAGCGTGGACACCGAGCCAGAGCTCCTCGAACTGTCGAACATCTTCACCAACAGGTTCCTCTCGGACAAGGGTAACCTGACACAATGGGTCGAAGACCAATTCTCACATCAACATGAGGAGAGGACCCGCGATCGAACGCTAAAAAGGGAGCGCAGGCGAAGATGATAGGCGCGGACATCTGAGTCATCAGGTGAGGGAGATCAAATGTCTCCCTCACCGGTTTTTTGCGGCGACATCGCTTTCAGGTACAGGGCGTTAGCGCATCCAAAGATTAATTTTTTGTGACCTTTGGTTTAAGACGTACGGAGATTTCATGGAATCCCAAGGTTCAGTTGTGACAAAGATTAAAAATCATGTGACCAACGGTGGCCCCTCTTTATTTCAGGGTCACAATTTATTAGATTCGCATCCTTTTAACAGACGATGATAAAAGTTGCGCTCTATGTCCGACATTCGACCGATCAGCAAGAGGGTTCGACAGTCTCACAGATTGACGAACTCCAGAGATACGCTGTGCCAAATAATCGGGAGGTTGTCCGGATATTCGAGGACAAAGGTCAGAGCGGAACATCGTTTCTTAAGCGCCCAGCGTTTGTTGAGATGCTCAAGTTGGTGGAGAGTGGAAAAGCCGATTTTGAAGAGGTAGATGTTTATGACGAAAGCCGTTGGGGACGAGGTGTCAATCCGAGGGAGAACAGCTATTGGAAGATGCACCTGGAGAGGTACGGAGTCTCTGTCAACGTCATCAACAGCAGGTCTTCCAGAGGTAATGACATCGGATCCTACGTCGTCGAAGTCGTTGAAAGCGCTGAAGCATCTGAATATTCAAAGAAATTATCGCGAGCGACATTGAGGGGAGCGAAAGACATCGCACGAAAGGGTTACTCACCAGGTGGCTCTGCGCCCTACGGCATGAAGCGTGTGGCGGTGAACAAGTTCACCGGGCAAAAGACTCGTGACTTACAGGATGGAGAGCACATCAGCGAGGATGAGAAGTGTATTTGGGATCTTGGTGATCCGAAGGAAGTCAGGATAGTCGAGCGCATTTTCGAAATGAAGACCAAAGGAATGGGTGATGTTCCAATCGCTGACGCACTCAACCGCGAAGGCATCCCTCCTCCTAAACGCGGTCGATGGAAAAACAAAGACCAGAAATGGAGTGGAGGCACTATTAGGGTCATCCTTACTAATCCCTGTTACTGCGGAACCCGAATATACAACCGCCATCCGCAGTCGCACCTTGCAGGACCGGACAAAGAGGTTTGGTTCAATCCGAAGGAAGAGTGGATAATCACCGAGAACGCTCACCCAGCCATAGTGACTAAGGACATTTTTGAGATGGCCAACCAAGATAGGAAAGACTACAAGCGCAAGAATCGGTATTTTTACAGCAGCCCCTACCTCCTATCCGGTCTTATCGTGTGTTCCCATTGCGGTTTCAACTTCCAGGGACAGAACCACTCCCAGAAAAATCTCCGGCATTATGAGGACTCCGGCTACATATCAAAGGGCAAGTCGGTCTGCACCTCCTACAAGATCAACGCCGTTAAGGTTGAGGCCTTTGTTATTAAAACGATCAGAACGAAGATATTGAACAGCGATTTGCCAAAGCGTCTTGAGGAGATGCTGGATGGCACCATCAAGCACCATTCATTCGAACGCCTAGAAAACGTAGAGCAGTTCGAGAAAGCGCTGAGCGACAACAGAATACGGATGGAGAGATTGTTCACTCTTTACGAGACCGGAACCGCTATCGAACAAATAGCTGACCGCATCAAATCACTTGAGAAAGAGAAGAAAGAAATCGAGCAGCAATTGGAGCAAGCAAGGGTATCGAACTTGTCACGCAAGGAGATCATGGTGGCAAAGGCACAGGTTCAGTACTTGATGGACAACTTCGAGGTCACACTGAAATATGCGCCTGTTCACATTCAAAAGGAGTTGCTGAGGAAATTCGTCCAACGCATCGTCGTCGATCGCACTTCGGACACCATTATTGTCTACCTCAGAAGGGTTCCATCGGTCAATAACGCATCAACCGGAAGTACAGCCAGTGCATTTGGGAGTGTTGAAGTTCGGATGAAAACGAACAAGAAATCGAAGCCAAAAGTCAAACCAGAGACGATCGCATCAACTGAAACGGAGGAAAGTGTACTCACCAAAAATTGATGAAAAGCTGATCCCTCTACTCTACAAGCTTCGGATACAGCTGAAGAAACCGATGACCAAGATTGTGAACGAAATGATCCGGGAATCTCTCCCCAGATACGAAATCGACGGACGACATATGGAAAGAAACATCAGAAACAACAGAAACTCCAGTAACGGTGAACAGAAGGTTCTCTGCCCTGTTTGTCTCAAGTTGCATCCCCTTGAGAAGATGCGTGATATCGAAGTCAAGGGTCGGAAGAAGAAACACCTATTGGCGATTTGTGATGAATGTTTTGAGAAGCACGTTCGACCAAAACTTGAAAAACGAAATGACAAGGATTTTCCGTTCTAACGTGGTTCAAAACCCTACGGAATTCTTTCAAATCCGTTCGAAGAAGAAGGATCGCAGACGACGCAATACAAATTATCAGACCCAAATTGAAATGAGTGAGAAGCGAAAATATGAAAGGATTCAACTATCGGGATAATCTCACCAAAGATTGACAAAACAGTTTTCTCCGAGCTGCACAGTCTCAGTGTTGCGTTGCAGAAACCTGCCGAAATCGTGCTGAACACCATCCTCCGTGAATGCATTCCGTTCTACCGCCTCAAACTGAACAACCTCGAACTCGCAACCCTTACCGCGCCTGACCTTACTGATGTCCTGACTTTGAAGCGAACCCAGAAAAGGTTCGCCAATGTGTATGTCTGCGCTCTTTGTTGGAAGAATTTCGACGTGACGAAAGGGAAAGTTTTGGTGGTTCGATTGAGGAATGAACAAACGCTGAAACTACTGGTGTGTCACTTGTGCGGTGAACAAAATGAGGTGCAGATATGAACAGGAAGGAGTTTCTGTCATCAGTTGGCTCATTGGCCACGATCCCCTTCATCACCATACCTCCTCGCCGCACGTTTCGCGTTCCAATGACCTTCGCCGTGTGCTTTGGTGAATCGGGCTGTCGGATTTGGAGTCATCTCATTTTCTACAACAAGAACTCTGCCCTGCTACCGATGATCGTTGAAAATGAACGGTCAATTCAAACCATCCTAAAACCGATGGGACAGAGGATGGTCACGATCATTTCAAGACTTGACGAACCCTTGCTTACGAAAACCTTACCCGTTGTGGAACAGATTCCTAAAAACCAAAGGGTCAAGGTGACAGGACTTTTCATCTACCCTGCCATCGGTGTTGACGATCTTTCTTCGGCCATCGTTGCGAACTGCAATCTGAAAAGGGCTTATCAAACGCTGGATCACATCCGAGTGGTGAATTTGCCAGATTATGACAGTAACAGTGCAAAACCACAGTTTCCGTTGCAGTTTTATGACGACAAGATGAGCGATCCTGAGAAACAAATCGTTTGGGAGATCCTTCGCAGCGAGCAACAAACAATAACAAAACACAAAAAAGGAGCAAGGCTATGACACCCAACAACGCAGTGTATTCGACAATGGTTCGATCAGGAAGAACCACCTATTTCATCGACGTGAAGGAAGCGAAGAACGGGAATAAGTACCTGTCAATATGTGAGAGCAAGATCGACGGAGACGAGAAGAAAAAGACGACGATCCGTGTCTTTGGTGATTCTATCAATGAATTTCGTCGAGCGATTGACGACGCAGCAGCTTCTGTCGCCGAGTAGGTGAAGTGGTGAACAGACGACAGGCAATGTCAACACTCTTCTCGCTCACTTTTGCACCTTTTCTGGGGCCGTTTGACCACAGTTGGAAACGCACCTCACCGAGAATCCTCGTCGCTTGCGTCGGAGGGTCTGGCAGAAGGGTCTATGGCGAGCTGAATCACCATAACACTTCAGGTCTCCTGCAACCGATGATAGTTGACACCGAAGCTGAGATGCAGTCCGTTGTCAAGTCAGTCAGCGAACGACGAGTCATACTCGTTGCGCAATTCGATGCACAATTCAATCATCCTCTGACGTGGACAATGTTGAGACTCGCCAGAAAGCAGGCGAATTGCTGCCACAACTTTGCCGCATTCATAATCTACCCGTACCTCACAGCAAAAGAGATGACCATGCACATCCCTCCTGATCAAGTACCGAGGTGGGCATACTCAATGGTTGAGTACGTGCGTGTGGTCAACGTCGGTAGTTCAGGCAAAGACAATGTCCAGTCAAGATGGCAACTTCGGTACTTCAACACCGACATAACGAAAGTGGAAAAACAAGCCGCGAATGACATCGCGAAAACTCAAATACAAAAAACTGGAGGTGAGACATGTCAGCAGAAATCTTCCACATCCCGACCGACACTGAAACTGGACTAGGCCAGCAAAACTGTACGCGACGAGCATTGTTCTTTCGAGCATGTGCTCTCTGCAAACAGGATTATGAAATTCGAGACGGACATTGGATATCGACACATACAATGAAAGGAACGCAGATCAAGATTTTGATTTGTGCCGCGTGTTACTCAAAGGAAACGCAGTAGGTTCATTCAACGAACAAGAAAGGAGAACATGATGGAACTCTTCAGAGTGATATCAGTGGTGGACAACTTTCCGCACAACAACCACCGTTACAACCAAGTGAAGGTTCACTGGTTCATCTCTGACAGGAAGATGCCTGTCGTTCAGTACAAGAAGGTCATCGCGGATTACGAAAACATCCCTGAGAAGGACCGAATCTTCACGCGAGAATACATCAAGGAGCTATTCACGGCGAAGGAAGCGGAACTGACGAAGAAGTATCTCGAATCTGCACTCGGATGGAAAGCTGACATCACTCCTTGTCAACTTCCTGTTGAAGGTAAGTCTCTTGGTTTCCGGGCACATCAGATTGGAGGACTAACAGGCTTCCACAAACTGAATGTGAGAGTGGCGTACGATCTTTCGTTCAAGGTGTGGGGTTACTACAACGTTGACGGTTTGGCACCGAACTACACGTTGGCGAACCTTTTCATCAGAATGCTTAATGGTTTGGCAAGTGGAGTTCGGAGACTTGTCGGCAAACCGACGAATAACGACGGAAATCAGAGGGTTTGATCTTCAGTCGAAAGAAGAATGAGGATGGAGCGACCATGCCAAATAGTGACTCAAAGCTGGGCATCGGCGGTATCATCGTTGTCATCGTGGGGATGCATCTTATCCTGTACCAACTTGGCTTTCTGCTCGTACTCCTCTTCAGTCCAGAGGAAGAGTACAAACAAGGCAGGAAGATACTTCTCTTGATGTCCGCTGCCATCCTGTTCTTCGGCTGGCGATGGAGAGTCTTGAATCGCCGAAGACAACTGGGTCTGATGCATGGACAGAATTATGTCGAAATCGGAATTACCATACTCCTGATCGGCACCTTGGTGTGGATCGTGGGCGGGTTTGTCCTGGGTTTGAGTATCATCATCGCAACCGGTGGGCTAAGAGGCGAGGAGTTCTACGGATGGACAATTTTCAGCTATGGAGTAACAGCAGCTTGGGTGATTACCGAGGAGATTAAGCGCAGGAAACAAAAATAATTTGAGAAATGAGTGTGGGCCTTTGGTGAAACACGCACCGTCAACCGAGTGGGGATTTCTATAGCATCGATGGATTGCAACCAATCGGTGGATTCGTGAATACGATCAGTGAATTCATGGCGAGGACGCGAAAGAGAGTCGCTGGTTTGGTGAATCGTTCAGTATCCAAGGACAACGGTGTGGTTTGATTTTCAATCGAAAAAGAGGTAGAATTTGAACGGAGCCCTACAGTTTCAAGGTGTAATAGACCTATACATGTCACGCTCGGCAACTGCGACAAACAGTTGCCCCTGTGGCACATGTATAGGTACACCTTTGTAGGGCTCCACCTTACACTGGTTGCCGAAGCATCGCTGCGGGGGCTTTTTTGTTCGTGGTAGATTGTTCGAACCTCTCCTTGCAGTTGTAACTGCTCGGGGAGGTTTTTGTGTTTTTAAAGGGACATCTCATGAACCAATACAAAGACTACAGCAAAACCCAAGCAATTCGAGACCCAAATTCTCTCGCTAGACTCCTCGATTGGAAACGCAGATACTTCCGTCAAAGAATCTTTGAAAGAATTCCAACGGATAAGGGGATCAGAATTCTCGATCTCGGGTGTGGATATGGGGTCTTTGTCGACGAACTCAGAAAGAACGGTTATGACAAAACCGAGGGTGTTGATATTAGTGAGGATCAGATACAAAACGCTAGATCACTTTTTGGGTTGGACTGTGTCCGGTGCATAAACGCGATGGACTACCTCGAGGAGAAAAAGGAAAGCTATGATTGCATCCTCGCACTGGATGTCCTTGAGCACCTCACATATGATGACCTGATTACAATAACCAAACTAGCATTCGAATCGCTCAGGGATGGGGGGAGATTGATTGCTCAAGCCCCGAATGGCTATTCTTTACTGAACTCCATAATATACGCCGATCTGACCCATGTGAGAGCATTCACGGCGCAGAGTTTTGAGCAACTCTTTCTCCTTGGCGGATTCACCAAAGCTTCATCCTTTTTTGAAGCGCTACCCCCTTCTGACAATATTGTCGGAGCAGTAAAGATGCTGATCTGGAGATATGGCATCAGACCGATGCTATCACTCTACTCGGTGGTTGCCGCCGGGAAAACGACAGCGAGATTGTTCTCACAGAACATCATTGCCGTCGTCGAAAAATAGCTATGAAATGTCCACTTGATGAAACTCACTTCAAGAACCGTTCAAAGAGTCATTTCGGAATTCCCGTACGTCAACAGTGTGGGGATTTCGTGTTTTGGGGGGTCAACGAGAGATCAAAGCACCGAACATATTCCACTCAAGCATTCACTTATTTGCGGGGAGAACGTATGAGCAGACTATTGATTGGTTTTGCGTTTCTGTCCATTCTTGCATTGCTATCGACGAGCTGCAAAAAAGAGGGACCGACCGAGCCAGTGAGTGAGACACCATATACAATAGACGCGTACACGGTTGCGCTTTACCATTTCGACGAGACAAGCGGTAACATTGCTGCTGACGCCAGTGGAAATGGTCACACAGGCACGGCATACGGAGCAACGATTGTGGCAGGGAAATTCAGCAATGCGCGGAGTTTTAACTATGATACTCCAGTAGTATTGGGAAATAGCCTCTTCTCTGCACCGCCTCAGCAACAAACTATCGAAGCGTGGGTCAACGTCACTAGTTGGTCGCCTCCGCAGGGTCATATCTTCCACAATGGCAACGATGGCGAGGTTTCTCTTATGACACTTCCTGATTCAACAATCTATTTTGGTGCTCACACATCGGGTGGTTGGCCAGGGGTTCATTCTGGGAAGCTCCAACAAGGCGTTTGGTATCGTGTAGCTGCGCAAGTTGACCTACTAACACGTAAAGAGCGTTTGTACATAAATGGAGCTCTCCAGCAGGAAACAGATCTTGCTAGCGGTGACCTCGTTGGCTGGAATCCAACTGGAGCGCTGCGTCCGACGATTGGCGCCTACAACAATGGAACATACTACTTTGGGTTAATTGGCATCATCGATGAAGTCAGGATTTCCAACGTCGTCAGAAACCCGAATTAGTTCGACGTCGATCAGAGATGGGTAGGCCTTTGGTAAACCACTACCAGAAACCATTCAACGAATCAAATCAAAATCCCCGCACCTGCACCTGCAACTGTGTGGGGATTGCTGTTTATGTCCCGGATGAATCGCTTCTTAATGCGATTGTTCGCAGGAACAGCCTTTGGAATTTCAATTGAAAAAAGATAGGTTCTGACTGGCCGATGACGTAGCCTACTGTGACAGCAAAGGAGGAGCGAATAGCTTGAGACTCAAGACCAAGAAACGATTCTTAGGGAGACCCCCTGCACCGAAAGAACTTGAGACATGGAGGTTGTTGGCTCAAGGACTCACGAGTAAGGAAATCGCGAGAAAGCGACGGGTGTCGGTCGGAACTATAGAGACAGTTCGATCAGTACTCTTGAGCAAGCTCGGTGCACACAATACTCCGACGCTGATCGCTATGTGGTACAAGAGGCAAAAGAGATGACAGTCACAGAGGCTGGATTCGAAATCAAAATCCCTGCACCTGCAACTGTGTGGGGATTGCTGTTTCAAGGGGATGGTGGGTGGTGGTGGAGACGGTGGTTTTTCCCAGACCACCGCTAAAGCTATTTCTTTGTGGCGTGAAATTTCTTGCGACAAAACTTGGTGCCCCGCTTCTCTGAAAGCTGATCAGACACCCTATCCGTTCCAATTCCAAAGCGGCACACTATACCGTCGCCGTCCCGCCCTTGCGATAGAACTCCTCGAACCACCGCTGCTTCAGATATGTGTTGACCTGCTTATCAGACAGCTTTTTGTAGAGATCGAGCTTGGTGTTCACGAAGTCGAGAAGTATCTCGTCCATCACTGTTTCAAACTTGTAGCGAACATTTGCCTCAGTATTGTCGCTATTGCGAACTTCGATCAGCTCTTGGTGTGCGTGGAGCTTCTCACGAATGCTTACCATGTCAACCTTGTCTTCGGCAGTGAGGTTAGCACCGTAAGCGTCATTAAGCACTTTGATGATATTGGAGAGAAAATCAAATTCCTGCTGATAGCTCCCCTTTGTCTCCGAGCTAATGGGTTTGACTCCTGCATCCTGCTTGGTGAGTGGTATGTAACCACTGAAGGTTTCTTGGATTCTGAAGGAGTCCAGATCGACGCAATCTTGAATTTCATACGGCAGGGTGTTCTCCCGCTTCGGGAGTTTCCGATTCAGGTTCTTTGCGAAAACATACAACTCTTCCAGATCGACATCCTTGAACGTCACCAGCTGTGAAACGAACGCATAGAAACGAATATAAACCTGCAACCTCGAACGGAAATCTTCCTTAATGTCCTGCGCCAGTTTAACAAAATTCGGGACAATGGCATCCAAGATCGGCTGAAGCTTCTGTGGCGGTTCCTTCGGACTGAAGAAGATCTTGGCAAACTCGACCACTTGCGCCCAAGTGAACACCTCGTACTGGAGTAGTTGGGTCTTCAAGGTGTAAAGCTTGTTCGGGTCGGTCTCCTCTTCAAGATACGTCACCTGATAGTAGTCCTGGAACGCCCTTTGTATCTCCTCCCACTCGTTCACAAAGTCCAGCACCACCGTGTCCGTCTTGCCCCGTGTCGTGCGGTTAAGACGACTGAGAGTCTGTACGGCCCCCACTCCTCCGAGCTTCTTATCTACATACATCGTGTGCAGGTTCGGTTCATCGAAGCCCGTCTGGAATTTATTTGCCGCTACCAATATGCGGTAGCCTGGAGTTTTCAGGGCATCTTGAATGGTGACCTTCGGAGGCAAGCCATTCATGCCAGTCTCAGTGTAGGAAGCACCGCTATCGGGGTCGATCACAGTGCCCGAGAATGCCACTAACGACTTGAAAGGCAATCCCATTTCTTTCATGACCTTCTCGAACGCCAGCTGAAACCTCACCGCATGCAAGCGTGACTTGGTGACAAGCATCGCACGCCCTTTTCCCTCGATAGCCTTCATAGTGACCGAGCAGAAGTGCTCCAGGATGATTCGCGTCTTCAGGTCAAAAGCATGGGGTTTCAGGTCAACATAGGAAGTGAGCAGTAAGACCGCCTTCTTCTTTTCGTATTCCTTGTCTGACTCTACCGACTTCACCAATTTGAAATACCGCTTGAAGGTAGTGTAGTTCTTTAGGACGTCCAGGATGAAGTCTTCTTCGATTGCCTGACGCATTGAGTAAGTATGGGTGGCTACAAACTTCCCTTGTTCGTTCTTCCAACCAAACAACTCCAGCGTCTTGTTCTTTGGTGTCGCGGTGAACGCGAAGTAGCTGATATGTGGCTGCTTGCCGCGGGTTCCAATCTCACGTTCTACTTCGTCTGCCAGATCGAATTCAAGATTGCCCTCCTCCTTCTCAGCCTCCTCAAGATTGACCGACAATGTTTCCTTGAGGTGCTTTGAACTCTCACCCGATTGCGATGAGTGAGCTTCATCGATGATAACGGCAAATCGGTTCCCCTTCAGGTTCTCCATCTCTTTGTGAATCACGGAGAACTTCTGGATCGTGCTGATGATAATATCTTTGCCCTTCTCCAGCGATTCCTTAAGTTGTTTTGAGTCGATGTCGATTGGTCGCACTACACCTTCCGTCTGCTCGAACTGCTTGATCGTATTCTGCAATTGCTGGTCAAGTACAGTCCTGTCGGTAACGACAATGATGGAATCAAAGATGCGGTCTTTGTCCTGCTCCGTCTTGTAAAGGCTAGCGAGCTTGTGGCTCAGCCACGCTATTGAGTTCGATTTGCCTGAGCCTGCGGAGTGTTGAACCAAGTAGTTGTTGCCCGTCCCTTCCTGTTTTACAGCTCTGAGCAGGGTCTTCACGCAATCCAGCTGATGATAGCGCGGGAAGATTAAGACTTCTCTTGTCTTCTCAACAACACCCTTACCTTCCACGTAGACCCGATCAACGAGCTGCTGGAGGTGCAGATAGTTCTGTAGGAGATCAAGCAGATTATCCTTTGAAAAGATGTCTTCCCAGATATAGGCTGTCTTGTGACCATTCGGATTGACGGGGTTCTCCGTGTCTTTGTTGAACGGTAGGAAAACTGACTTCTCATCTTCCAGCCGAGTAGTCATGAATGCTTTTTCGTTACTGATGGCGAAGTGAACAAGGCATCGCTTGAACTGGAACAACGGCTCCCTGGAATCTCTATCCCGCTTGTATTGCTTGACTGCATCCTCAACATATTGCCCCGTCAACGAATTCTTGAGCTCCATCGTAATGATGGGCAAGCCGTTGAGGGAGATAACCGTGTCAAGAGCATTGTTGATGTCCCTCTTGCTGTATTTGACCTGCCTGGTTGCGCAGAATCTGTTCTTGCGATAGAGTAATTCATGTTCTGGGTTCATTCCGCTTGCGGGCTTGAAGTATGCAAGCTTGAACTTCGCTCCCCTATCGACGAATCCCTTTCTTAAGACGTGGAGTGTTCCAAACTTCGCTACCTCAGCAGAGATGTTCTGACATATCTTCTCGTTCGTTGCCGTACCATATTGCAATTCAGCCTTTGCGTACTCTTTGGGCTGGGTATCCTTGAGAAACGCGATTAGTTCATCGGGGAACAGGCACAGAGTTCTATCGTAACTCTCTGGAGCGACTTTCAAATACCCACCAACCTCCGAACACAGGTAGGCTTCGATGTGCTTCTCAAAATCCTTTTCTTTCGTGTCCTGAGACATCAGTCGTTCTTTCCGCTTGCGTGTTCTCGAACGTCAATTTTGCCTGTAACCACTTCTGAAATTAAAGCAGTACGGATCTCTTGGAGAAGGTCAGTGTGTTTCTGCGCTAGCGAACCGATAGCGTCAATTCTATTCATCTCGATGTTGAGGTGCTCCAGAATCAAACGCTGTTCCTCGACAGGTGGCACAGGAATCTTAATGTTTGCAAGATTGTCGATTGTCAACTTCGGTTGTGCTGATCCGCTGACGTAGGGGGTGTAATCTAGCGATTCCAGCATATGAACGAGATAGTTGATGTTCCCTCTCGTTGGCCTAAGAATGTGGGCATGATTGTTTACCCAATATTTACCTGTCGCTAAAAAGGCAAGAGGAGTCGAGCGTGAATAGAGATTGGCTCCGTCTTCACCAACAAGTATCAACGTCTCATTGAAAAGATAATTCTCAACCTTATCAATCACTCCAGATGCACCATAGTAGTCGTACACTTTCTCAGCCATTGCTCCCCTCTCCTCTGAGCTGAGGGGGACCCGTTTGTGGTCGAGAAAGGCGAATTCATTCTTCACCTTCTTGACTTCCCAATGCTCAGGTATCCTCCCAATACCTTCAATCCCTGAATCCTTCATCCTAACACTGGGATTGATCCCTGTGGTGACTAATTGGTTGATGATTGTCGTGCGTTGCTCCTTCAGTAGGTCGATGAGTCGTTGCTTCTTCTCAACAAGGGCATCAATCTTGCGGATCTTGTCGTCAAGGTGGGTGGCAATGGCTCGCTGCTCGGCGAGAGGTGGAGACATGAAATCAATAGCCCCCAGCATGGTCCTACTGATTCTGTCCCGAGTGCCCCCTCTTGAAATCGCGTCCAAGAAGTTGAGATACTCATGCGTGCTGAGTTGATACACGATGAATCGCGCATCATAGTCCTTAGATGGCTTCAAGATGCAAACGTCTACAGATGTTATCATCTTTGACGCCATATTGGGAGCCAGACAGGCTCTGCCAACAGGGTCGGCAAGTCTGCAAATTAGAATGTCTTGCGGAGCTACCTCTGTGCAACGGAGCGTGTTGAATGATTCTTCCGATATGTACCTGTACCCTTTTTCCTTGTAAGCACCGACACCGATATTGCCTGTTTGAATTAGCCTAACACCGTCGTCCGTTATGTGTGGCAATTCAATCCAATCGCCATCAATGAATGAGTTGGGCAAGCCATTAGCCAAGCGCTTTATCTTCGAGATTCCCCAATGCTCGGGGATGGCGTCAATCCACTCGATGCCTGACTCCTTGTATTTCGGGTAAGGTTTCATCACTCAACGATTTCCTTCAGGAGTCCTTCGGTTTCCTTCTCCAACGCAAGGATGTCAGCCCCAATATCCTTCAAAGGTCTCAATGGCTGGTACTTGTAGAAATACTTCGTGAAACTGATTTCGTATCCTAATTTGTCCTTACTCCTGTCCATCCATGCATCAGGCACATGAGGGAGCACTTCCCGATTGCAGTACTCTTCGATGCTCTCTGTCAACGGGATACTCTCCGTGTCTCTCAGATTAGAATCTGGTTTTGGATGGCCGTTGTTGTCTTTGACGATTTCCCCCTTCTCATCTCGGAGCGGACGTTCGACAGTTACCTTTGTATAACCAAAGTGTTCCGTGTTGAAAACCTTGCAGAAGTCTCCCTCCTTGAAATTGGTGTAGATTCGAGTGATCTCTTCAATCTGTTTGTCGGCGATGTAATTCCGCTTGTTCCCAAGGCTCTTCCGCATCTTATCGAAGAAACCAACGGCGTTGATGAGCTGCACTTTTCCTCTCCTCTTTTCTGGCTTCTTGTTTGTCACAATCCAGATATATGTCGAGATGCCAGTATTAAAAAACAGTTGGTCGGGCATGCCGATAATTGCTTCGAGCTTGTCATTCTCAATAATCCACTTACGAATATCACTCTCGCCGCTTCCTGCATCTCCCGTGAACAACGGTGATCCATTGAAAACAATCGCGATACGGCTCCCCTTGGGTTCCATCTTTGACATCATGTGCTGAAGGAATAGGAACGCACCGTCATTAACTCTGGGTGTGCCTGCGGAGAACCTTCCATTTGGATTAGACGCCTCGTTTTCGATGAACTCCTGTTCTTTCTTCCATGACACCCCAAATGGTGGATTCGAGAGCATGTAGTCGAACTTTCGCCCGATGAACTTGTCTTCCGTGAAGCTGTCGCCCAACTGAATGTTATCAGCATTCTCCCCCATTATTAGGGCATCTGATTTTGCAATAGCGTAGGCTTGAGGGTTTAGCTCTTGACCATAAGTGACGATCTCCGCATTGGGGTTAATATTCTGCAGAATATGCTCTTTGCCAATCGACAGCATGCCGCCAGTCCCACATGCGGGGTCATAGACAGTTCGGATAATTCCCTTCTTCTTCAGTTGATCCTGGTTCTCCGCAAACAAGAGGTTAACCATCAAGCGAATGACTTCTCGAGGTGTGAAATGCTCTCCTGCGGTCTCATTGGCTTGCTCGTTGAATTTCCTAATCAACTCCTCGAAAATATAGCCCATCTCAAGGTTCGACACCTTGTCAGGATGCAAATCGATCTCGGTAAACTTGTCTGTTATGACAAAGAGTAGCTTGTTCTTAACCAGCTTATCGACAGTTTTATCTATCTGGAAGTTTGCAAGTATCTCTCCGACGTTATCGCTAAAACCATTGATGTAGTTGTTGAAGTTGAGTTCCAGGTTCTTGTTGTCTTGAGACAGGCGGTCGAGGTCGTACTTTGAGGTGTTGTAGAAATTCAAGCCAGCCGCTTTAAGCAGAACCTTATGAAGATCGGGCAAGGTCTTTTTGAACCTGTTGTAGGTCTCAAGCACCTTTTCCTTTTTTGTATCTAGCACACAATCGAGTCGCCGCAGAACGGTAAAAGGCAGGATGACATCCCCATACTCGTGCTGCTTGTACGATCCCCTGAGGAGATCGGCAACCTGCCAGATGAAGTTAGCTTTGTCTTGGAAGTTGGTCATGGTCTTGTGATGTGAGTTCTTTTCTGGTCAATTCTGGCAATTGCCGGGGCCCGATCTTTTGGTCGAACAACAGTATAACCAAGTCTTGCGTCAAGTGAAATGGGTTTGCGTTATCGGCGTGCACGAGTCTTGACACCTTGCATTGCACGAATCCTCTCCTCCAGAGGATCATATGCGAGCTCATTTACACGAGCAACGGCATTAAGCGACTGACTGAGCCAAAAATAGATTCAAAAGATCTCTGTCTTCAAAACGCCTTATCGATCCTAAGCCCGCGAGCGTCGGTGTGCCGTTGGTTAGGCGCAGTTGCTTTGAGGCGATCTCAACCTGACTAGCATAATCCTTGGGGTCGGCCGTGGCGAAAACCGCCGTCACTTGTTGTAATGGAAGGCAATGCTCCGCTTACCCATCTCTATGAAATACAACTGCATCTCTTCAGTGAGATTATTGCCAATATCTATGACTGCCCGATTTCTCGACGGATCGCCCGTCCAAGACTTAGCAAGCCGATAAGGTTCAGAGATGCCGATGGGAATTGCCATTCGAAGTTTGCCCGCTCTCCGGTCAAAGCCGAAAACAAATCGTCCAGCCCCACGGCGAATGATTTTCGTTGAGTATGCACCAAAGTAACCTTGGTCGCTATGCCCTTGGAAATACATATCACTATGGTTCTTCGAACGAGCATACTCAGTCGTTTCTCGAACTATGCGTTCAAGGAACTTCCTCTCAACCTCTGTTGGAGAAACAGCATTTAGTGGGAGTTCGTCCTTTTCAATCATCGAGGCTCCGTCCAATGTAAATCAGTTCAGGCCAAAGTTCCTGAGTGCCAAAGCATCCTTTGACAACGGGTCAATCCGCAAAGTTCGGAGTTCCCGAAGTTTGGCATAATTATAGGAAAGCTGCGCCATTTCCTTGAAAAGCGCCAAGGCTTGAGAGACCTTGCCATCATCGCCGGCAAACTTCTCGTCAATTCTCACAGGGAAAATCTGATTTTTCCGTGGTGCATCCATACGTAAGCCGAGAGATTCTAGCTTTCTTGTTGCAGGATCAGATTTAAACGTTACGTGGTCTTCTTCATACACGCTAAACTGAACGTCAAAGGTTGAGCGAGTGGGTCCCGTGTTGAAACCGAAGACAACACGAGAGGTATCAGTGCCGTAATAGGCTATGTAACTGTGCTCATGCTTTGAGCGTGGATTGATTGTCGGAGACACGGAAAGATAGGTCTCGTTCAGACGGTCGGCGAACTTGCGTAGACTGGGCAGATAAGAAGCGACAAATTGTGATGGCAAAACTTCGTTGAAGGTCGGGCGGTTATCGAATAGACTTGCAAGAGTTATCGAGCTTGAAAGTATTCTCCTATCAACAATTTTGAAGACCTCGTCGTTGTGAAGAGAAAATTGTGCCCACATTATTGTGGATCCTCGGTCTGCGGCGGATTGTGGCGGTGGATCAGGACTCAAAACCATGCCGACGATCCCCTGTTCATAGTTGAACCGAAATCCGTCGAGGTGTCGGAAAGCGTTGAGTTCTTCAAAGAGATTTGGGTACTTATGGGATATGAGTGTTATGTACTCTTGAAGCTGGTCGACGACTTGGGGATCCCTTTTGACCTTGAGTTCAAGGACTATCGGGATGGAAGTGGCAAGGTCAAAGCCAAGTATGTCGGTTCGCTTTCCGACGTGTTGAGCGACCACCTTGGGAACCTCTGAATTCACGTGATGCAATCCAAGCATCTGCATATTTGATGAGACGAAACTATTAAGAATCTTCTCCTTGATCATTGATGACCTCTATGTAGTGACGAGGGTTTTCGCCCAACGATTGCAGCAGTGTGCATCACAAAACACACACGAGCCGACCGAACAAGCAAAGCAACTGCGCTTAACGTCTAGGCAAACAGCCGCTGCGAGGTGTCAGCAACTAACTGATCGTCGGTTGCTCTGGCTCCGAGCAATAGAGCGAGCACTTTACATTTAGCCAAATCTTGTTCCAACCTTTCCATTCCAGTGAGTGAGCGCCGTTTTCCCTTTTGTTGTGCGGTCGTGCTTGCCGCCGCACCGTCACTCGATTCTTAGAACCAATGTACATGGGCAATAACATTGTCTGTGAAATTCTTTGCTACTTCGTTAAAACGGTCCAATGATCCGCCAAAGAAACCGGCCTTGAGAACAGACCAGTTAGCGCCTTGTTGCGCTGCTTCCTTCAAGAGAATGTGGAACGGGCTGGTTTCAACGCTGTGTCGCAGTTTCCAGCCGAACCTTCCTACAGGCCCCCATGTCCCGTTGGTTTCCATGTGGGCATACTCAAGTGCGAGCAGAACTTCGAAGCGGTCGAAGTGCGATTCGTAGTCCGGACCAAGAAAGAAGAGATCGTCCAGATTCGGCTGCAAGAACTTGAATAGGTACTCACTACGGGAAACAAAATTGCGTTCGTGGCCCGGAAGGACCTTGAATGTGTCAATGAGATCACCCATCTGGTTTGTGACGACGATCAAGGAAAAAGGAGTAGTGGTCGATCGATCCGGGTCCTTGATCGGAGCGTGGAAAAGAGAGTACAAGTTGGAATAGTTCTCTGATGCGATTGAGGCTATGCCTCCGGAATAGAGTAACAAGAGCGCTGGATACCAACGCAAGTGAATCCAAACGACAGTACCGCCGACTGAACTGAGTCGACCACAAAGCCGCCGGATTGGGAGAGTGAGGATCTCTCTGTGAATGTCTGTGCCCCAATAAGAGATCAGGGACTGGAGTAAGACCAGATCGGTGGTCGCAGTTTCGTACTGTTTCAGGCGATCAACAAACTGTTCTTTCGACCAGCCACCGGACACAGGAAAGTGATCGTCAGCTGTCAGGGACATTGCTTCTCGCGTTTTCGAAGAAACGAGATCATGGAGAGCAATCCTGAGTTTTGAATCGGTAAGTAATTCCTTGGTTTGCTCGACGACAGTCATGGGTTTCTCCGGTTGTTGATCCGCGAGCACAGCAGGGACGGACACCAGGATATCTTCGTCCTTCTCCTGTTGGTCTTGGAGGTGGGCAAGTTGTGGGGCGAGAAGTATCATATCGCCATCACCGTCTAGGTAGCCAAAGTGCGGGGTTTGGTGTGAATCACGATCTCGGGGTACCATTTGGTACACATATGCCATGACTCCGTTTGCAGTAATTAGGCCCTCCGAGTCCATGCCTTTGCCGCCAAGAGCTTCAAGGAAATGGCCAGTGAACACAGAGTGATCAGGGAGCGGGCCACCGGAATCTGAGACTGGTTCATCAGCCTTACCCGCGGTAAGCACCTGTCGTGATGTTCTGAGGAGCATGTCTTTGAGGAACCGAGTACTTCCGGGACTGAGTTTACGCATGATGGCGAGGCCACCATAGCACGCGTCGACCGCGAAAAAGACGTGTTTTGCTTCGATCAAGTCTGCATTTCTTGTGAGTTCATCCCATCTCACCAGCGAACCGAGATCTTCCGGGTTTCCGTCGCTTGGGACTAGGTACCCTACATCCCCACGCTTAGAGCGCAGAGTGTGACCGTGTCCGGCAAAAAAGACAAGGACGCGATCATTGATTCCAGTACCTGCGCCGGTGAGACGCATATAGGCTTTCAAGATAGATGATTTCGTCGCATCTTGATTGAGCAAGAGGACGACATTATCATCTGGGAACCCGAATCGTAGTTTCAAGATGTCAGCGACGGCCTTGGCATCACTGACAGCATATGCAAGAGGTGGGACATCGGAGTAGTTGTTGATGCCTATCACCAATGCATGGCTCCGGTCGTAAATAGGCTGCAGGTTGGTAGTGTCCAAGATTAACTCCGATCTAAGGTCGAATTGTCATCTGCCGGTGCGGCGGTTGCAGCTAACGTTTAGGCAAACCGCCGTTGCGAGCCATCCCGATGCGATCGAATCGCATCGGGATGGCGGCGAGCAATGGAGCAAGCACTTCACATTTAGCCAACCTCAGTTTCAACATCGCCTATCCAGTGTGCGAGCGCCGGTGTGCCGTTTGTGATGCCGCGGCAAGCAAAATAAGTCAGCATCCTCAACGTACAACTAGAAGTCTTTGGATCATCGGCTGAAGCACTGGAACCATAGAAGCCCCAGAACCAATCAATGCGATAATCCCGTTCCGATCTATCAAGTAGAATAGAGGAGTTATCGTGCGGCTGTTGTATTTATGCCAGAAAGTGGAGTCAGGAATCCCCAGAGTTCCTTCGTAAGGATGATTCTCCAAGAAACTTTTGATTTCATTGACATCAGTCTCTCGCGAGAGTGCAATGGCAGAAAATGATTTAGAATCGTACTCTTGGATCATTGAGTTCAGACTCGGCCGGACCTTTTCAGAAAATGGGCAATCTGTAGACCAAAAGGTGAGCAGAACAACCTTCCCTCGGGCTTCTGTCAAATCGTGCCGAAGGCCATTGAGATTCTCAAATTGGAGTGCTGGTGCTTGAAAGCCAATTGATAAGGCCTCGTTTTTCGAAGATCTCTTTAGGAGCAGCCTTGAGCCAGCCGAGTCGATCGAAACCGCCTCCCACTTCTGGCCCGCGACCATGAACGGCTGTGAAAGAGAGACTTCCTCTGATGCAAGGATTTCTCCTCCTTCCCCCATTCTCCAGTTGTTCGCGAAATACCCATCGCGATTCATATCAATGAAGCAAAGAGTCTCTCCTGAAAGCGAAAAATATGGATATTTTCTGTATAATGGTCGCAGGAGAATTGAATAGTGATCGTGAGCGAGCGAAAGGGTGCCTACACGGTATTCGGCAATTCTGGCATAGGAGTAGCGATCGGCAAGAATTACTTGATATGTGACATTCCAGCTTTCACTGTTGGACTTGTGTGTGATTTTGAGCGGAACATCGGCGATTGATATATGAGGCAGTCTGCGAAATCTCAGGGTAGGCTCGTTATCGAATTTTGAATCACCATTCGTGTCAACAACATATTGCATGCTGTCTGAATGATCAGTGAATCGAATGACATTGATTGGGACAAATTCATCATTGCTCAACAGACTTGCAACTTCCACGTTCCTCCATCCTGAAGGATATCTTGAATGAAGAGAATCAACTCTAGCGAAGAAAATGTTGGTGATTCCAGTAAGTTGGCCGGTATCGGGTAGAACCGCTGTTTTTAAAGACACTGCTATAGTATCTTGTCCAAAAGCCACGGACAAAGCAAAAATCGATGCAGTCACAAGCATCACGACGAATATGTTTTTCATAAGAGGTATTCCAGAGAGTGTGTGTTCTGCAATCTATTGACCGCGTGCCGCTGCGAACTCATTCTGTTTATCAACA